>WBZS01001408.1_pt1 | contig 19261 bp, 16 predicted proteins | sample 5204201 | NCBI WGS metagenome assembly WBZS01 (sample SAMN12344357, study PRJNA552823) | activated sludge metagenome | biome: Activated sludge suspended growth; feature: Nitrification reactor; material: Wastewater; isolation source: activated sludge from nitrification reactor of wastewater...
CCGATTGGTACCGGTGGAGAGACCGAGGCGCTCGGCGGCGTCGTCGCGATCGAGGCCGATGGACGCGGTGAGCGACGACCCGAAGTGAGGGTGGGGGATGACCTCATGGCGGCAGTGGTCGCCGAACCGGTAGCGCTCGGTGACCTGCTCGAGCCCCCACTGCGAGTGGTGGATCGCGAGGTCACAGGCATCGGCCCACACCTGGTAGATCGGGTCGTAGACGTCGGGCTCGTCGAGGTGCGGGGTGAGGTTGTGCTGCGTCCACACGATCCGCGTCCCTTGCCGCCGCAACCGGGCCGCGATGCGGTTGTGCTCCTCGAGGCTGGTCCCGTAGCCGAAGCACCATTCGGGCCAGTGGATGTGGGCGACGTCGGTGGCCTCGCGTGCCGACGTCCACGGTCGCTCGACGATGCGTCCAGCGAGTCGATCTGAGATCGGGTCGTACACGGTGCGCACGTAGCCGGCGTCGGGCGATGTCAGGCTCACCCGCGACTTGGGCGTCACGCTCCACTCGAACGAGACGGCGGTCGACGGTTCGATCTCGATCTCGGTGACGGCATCCAGCGCGCTCCACGCTCCCTGCCATTCCTTCATGCCGTCGACGGCAGTGGTGCCGACGCGCACCGGTCCGTCGGCGCTGACGCGGAGCGGCCGGTCGACTGTCGATGGGATGAGCAGGCTGACCGCAGCCGGAGCCTCGTCGAACGTCAGGTGTTCCTCGACGTGGAGCGACCCCCCGTCCAGTCGGTAGGTCGCGTCGCGTCGTGCCCCCAAGCGCTGGGAACCGTTGGGTGCGCCGTCGATGGGCAGCGTCGCGACGAATGAGTCATGGGTCACCTGGAGCCGACCGTCGCTGCTGCGTCCGATCGACGCCGGAACCTCGCCCGGAACAAACCGGCCCTGACTCTGGAGCGGCCGCGGCGCGACGTGGGCGATGGGGACGAAGCACGCGAGCACCGAGTCCACTGGTGTCTCGAAGAGTCCCGGTCGGCGGGGGGAGGGCAGGTAGTCGCTGGATCGGCCGGACACGAGCGGGAGCACGAACCCGATCTGCTCGTTCGAGACGTTCCAGATCGCGGCCCGATCCGACAGCTCGATCAGCTCGTCCACCGGCGGGGCCGCGAACGTCGTGTCCGGCGACGCGCTCGGGAGCCGGACGGCAGCGTCCGCCAATTTGCCGAGCAGGTCGAACGTCATCTGCAGTCGCCGCTGAGGTCCTCGATAGTCCTCGGGTGCCCGGTGCTGGTGCGCGGTGGTCACGCCGTTGGCGAACCACGGTTCGATCGACGCGGTCGCCGCCGTCGCGAGCGCTGCCCACCGCACCGGGTCGGCGGCGAGGTCGTGGTGGGCGGCCAGGGCCGCGAGCTCGATCGTGAGCGCAATCGACAGCGCCCCCGTCGATCGACCCCAGGTGACCGCGTTCCCGTCAGGTGTGGCAATCCTGCCGACGAGGTCGACGGCGTTGCGCGCCCCGCGTTGCCAGACGTCGCCGAGGCGTTCAGCCAACGGCTCGCAGAACAGGTAGATGTCCGCCGCGTAGATGTCGAACCGTCCGGCGCCCTCGTGGGACTCGTCGAGGTAGCCGTGGGGGTTGCCGGCGAGCAGGTCGGCGGTCCGTGCGACGAGGTCGTCGAGCACGGCCGGGTCGTCGAGGATCCCGAGGCGGGCGCGGCCGAGTTCGCAGCGGGCGAGCACCGCCAGGTAGTTGCGAGGCAGCAGACCGTCGAGGAGCGGCAGCAGCTCGGTGCTGTCGCAGGCGATCCGCAGGTTCTCGACGTGGGCGCGTGGCATGCCGTCCAACAAGCGGTTGTCGTCGAAGGTGCCGTAGCGCGCCAGCGTTTCGGCGATCCGGTACGAGAAGAAGCTGTGGGTCGCGGGACCGTCGACGCGGGCGAGCACGGTGCGGAGGGCGTCGTCGATCGAGACTCCGGCGATGGTGTCGACACCGGCCTCGCCGAGCCATCCGAGTGTGAACGCCACGTCGGCGACGGCGTCGGTCCCGACGAGGTGGCCACCGAAGGTGTGGGGCAGGTCGAAGCCGGGGGCGAAGCGCCCGACGAACTCCTCGGTCGTGTTCACGACGAGTTCCAGCAGTCGCTCTCGCAGGCTCACGATGCTCCTTCGCCCATCGCTAGGTTGGCCGGGTGCCAGGACCCCGCGTCTACATCCACGAGTTCATCGACATCCTCGGCCACAACCGGGCGAGGTACATGTATCACATGACCGCGAACTGGGGTCCGATCGGCCGGGCCGAGCGGAACCAGTTGTGCTTCGGGGTGTGGGGCGTGGTCGGCTCGACGGGACGCTGGCCACAGGTCGTGAACCTCTGGGAGTACGAGGACTGGGCGGCGTTGGGCCACAACTTCGAGGTGGAGCTGACCGGCTCCGGCCTGCAGGATCCGTCCCTGGCCGACTGGTGGGCCGAGGCGGCCGAGTTCCGCAGCGGTGGGTTCGACCGAATCCTCGTTGCCCCGGACTGGTCGCCCTCGATCGGCGAGCTGACGAGCCGGGTGGGCGACCGTCCTCCCGCCGGCTACGCCCACGAGGTCGTCCGGTGTCGGCCCGGCACGGCGGGGGAGCTCCTCGACGCCGTGCGGGACGGCGGCATCGACGCCCACTCGGCCGCGGGGTGGTCGCTGGTGGGCGCGTTCCGGCGGGCGATGGCCGACGACGACGAGTGCATCCTGATCTGGTCGTTCCCATCCTGGGCCTCGTGGGCGCAGTTCGAAGCTGAGAACGATGCCGGCGGTGGGGGTGGACCCGCGGCGTGGTGGCGAGGAATGCGAAGTACCGTCACGGGTCGCGAACGCATCCTGCTCGCCGACGCCCCCCTCTCGCCCCTGCGCACCGGCCGCCAGCCGGACGTGACCGATCGGGGTCCCGTCGACGTCTGATGGGTGACATCGCGCTCTCGTGCCGATGAACTTGCTCAGAACCCTCCCGAACCTGCCGATCATGCCCTTGGCGACCTCGCCACGGCGTGTTATCACTACAACTTCGCTCGCCCGGCCGACCGCCGGAGTGGCTGGGGATCGGATTCGGCAGGGGACATGATGGCGGGAAGCGAGTTGGCAGAGGACGCACCGTCGACCACCGGGGATCTCGGCAGCGCGATGGCCCGTGTCCGGGAGATGCGCATCTTCGGTGCCTACGGCCCGAAGCCCGTCTGGCGGGGCCGCATCCATCAGGTCGCGTTCTTCCTCTCGCTCCCGGCTGGTCTCTGGCTGCTTGCCGGCGCGACGACTGCTGCCGCCCGGGTCGCTGTCGCCGTCTACTGGGCGTCGATGGCGGGCCTGTTCTTCACGAGCTCCTCGTACCACCTGTTCGCCCACTCCGAGAACGCCGTGAAGTGGTGGCGCAGAGCCGACCACTCGATGATCTTCGTGCTGATCGCCGGGTCGTACACCCCGTTCTGCCTGTTGGTGCTCCCGCGGGTGTGGGGCATCCCCATGCTCGTGGTCATGTGGGTCACAGCGCTCGCCGGCATCATCATGAAGATGGTCCGCGTGACGGCCGCCGGCGGAAAGTCGGGATCGTGGCTCTACGTCGTGATGGGCTGGGCCGCGATGATCGCGTTGCCGCAGCTGGTCTCCGAACTCGGATTCGGACGCATGCTGCTGATGTTCGGCGGCGGCATCCTCTACACCGTCGGTGCCGTCATCCTCGGCAAGCGCTGGCTCAACTTCTCGCCGGCGGTGTTCGGATACCACGAGGTCTGGCACGCGCTCACCGTCGGTGCGGGCGTCTGCCACTTCACCCTCGTGGCGATGATCGTTCGCTGATCCGTCGCGTCAGGCTGCGGCGCCGGCCGCAGCGAGGCCCGACCGCAGTCGGACGGCTGCCCGGTTCGATGCATCGCTCGGCAACATCGAGATGTGGTGCGCCAGGCGTTCCATCTCACCGATGCGGCCGAACACGCGGGAGAAGTAGGTGTCCGGAGGTTCGACGCGGCCGTCGGCCAGCGCTGTCGACACGTGGTTGAACGCGCCGTAGAGGTCACCCCGGTACCAAGCCGTCGCCCCGTCCAGCAGGTCTCGATGCTGAACGTGGAACCGCGACGCGTTGAGCTGGCACAGGTCGACGAAGCGACGCTGGTGGAGGAGCGCCCACGCCAGGGTGGTGTACGCCTGGTCGGACACGAGCGCCGATTCGTGTGACAGCGCGACCGGGAGCAGGGTGGCGATGCCGGCATCGAGGTCGCCGTCCATGAGTTGTTCGTGGGCGACGTCGATCGCCTGCACCTTGAGCTGGCGCTCGGTGATCGCGAAATAGCGGATGTTGGTGGCGACCATCAGGGCAGCCACGATTGCTACCCAGAACCGGTGTCCGGGGCTCACGAGGAACCAGGCGGTGAGTGTTGCCGTGGTCAGGCCGGCGGCCAGCCAGAAGATGGTGACGCCCCGCCGGCGCGACGCCACCTCGACGAGTTCCCGAACCACGTGGCCGCCGTCGAGCGGCATGACCGGGAGGAGGTTCACGACGCTCCAGCCGATGTTGACGAGCCAGGAGGCCGAGCGCAGCCACAGCACCCCCTGCCCGCCGATCGGCACGAGCGCGGACTCGATCGTGATGCCGAGCGCAATGCCGGCGGCCGGCCCGGCGAGCGAGACGAGGATGGACCGGGAGGGGCGAAGGTGGCCGGTGTCCTCGGTGGAGGTGAGGCCGCCAAACGCGTTCAGCGACACCTCCGGGCGGAAGCCGTACATACGCAGCGCGGCGACGTGACCGCCCTCATGGACGAGCACCGACACCGAGACGAGCGCCAGCCACGCGAGGAGGAACCGGGGGTCGCGACCACGCTCGCCCAGCAGGAGGAGCGGGACGGCGACGATCGTGATCGGGAAGCCGATGCCGATGCGGATACGCGTGCCGAAGAGACGGAACCTCAGGGCTGGGCCTCGCCGCTTGCCGAACATCGGCCCATTGTGCCGCGTTCCCTGGAGAGCGCGGGCTCGGGACTGTGACGGTGCTTACGCCAACAGGGCCCGGGCGATCGCCACGGTCTGGATCTCGTCGGTCCCGGCGTAGATCTGCAGCACCTTGGCGTCGCGGGCGAGCTGCTCGACCTGGAACTCGGCCATGTAGCCGTTGCCGCCATGGAGCTGCACCGCTTCGAGCGCGATCTCGGTCGCGATCTGTGCCGAGTACAGCTTCATCGCCGATGCCTCGGCGAACGTCATGGTCTTGCCGGCCTTCGACAGCTCGATCGTGCGGAACACCAGGTTCTGCACGTTCATCCGAGCGACCTCCATCTTCGCCAGCTTCTGCTGGATCAGCTGGAAGTCCCCGATGCGCTGGCCGAACTGGACGCGCTCCTTGGCGTACTCGACGCAGACCTCGAGGCACTGCTCGATGATGCCGAGCGCCATCGCCGCCACGCCGGAGCGCTCCTGCTGGAACGTGGCCTTGGCGCCGTCGCGGCCGCCCTTCGACACGTCTTCGGTCTCGCCGATGAGGCGGTCGCGGCCGACGCGCACGTCGGTGAGGAACAGCTCGCCGGTGGGCGAGGAGTGCATGCCCATCTTGCGCAACGGCTTGGACTGCACGAGACCCGGCGTGCCGGCGTCGAGCACGAACGACAGCACCTTGCGGTCCTTCGGATCGTTGCCCTCGTCGAGCTTGGCGATGAACACGATGGTGTCGGCGTAGGGGCCGTTGGTGATGAAGGTCTTCGAGCCGTTGAGGACGTACTCGTCGCCGTCACGCCGGGCGGTCGACAGCATCGAACCGAAGGCGTCGGAGCCGCTGTTGGGTTCGGTGATCGCCCACGCGCCGACCTTCTCGAGGGTGAGCAGCTCGGGGACCCAACGTTCCTTCTGGGCGATCGTGCCCTTGGACTGGATCGCCGACGCCGTGAGACCGACCGACACGCCCATGGCCGTGACCATGCCGGGGCAGTGGCGGCACAGCTCGATGATCGGGATGAGGGTGTAGCCGGCATCGCCGCCACCGTGGCGGGACGGCTTGTCCTCGACGGGTTCGCCGGCCTCGATCGCCTTCTCGTGGGCGATGCGCTTGGCGAACGTCGACCGCGCCATCTCGTCCATGCCGAACGTCTTGTACAGCTTGCGCAGCACGTCGTACGGCGGCAGGTCGCCGTGCTCGAGCTCCTCCTTGATGGGGAGGATCTCCTTGGCGATGAAGTCGCGCATCGCCTGCTGCAGCATCAGGTGTTCGTCAGACCATTCGTACATGGCGGCGAACGTTACTTGACCACTCGGTCAACTTCCCAGGCCGGGGCCACCTTCGCTCGGTACGGTCGCTCCGCTCCCTACTGTCGCTCCGGTACCCCGGCCGATCCGAGTTGCGTTGTTGGCTACGCCAGCTGCGACTCGATGGCGGAGACGATCGAGGGGTCGTCGGGCGTCACGGTCGGGCCGAACCGGCCGACGACCTCGCCGTCCGCGGACACGAGGAACTTCTCGAAGTTCCACCGAACGTCACCGGTGTGACCGTCAGCGACGTCGGCGGCCGCTTCGAGGTCGGCGAACAGGGGGTGCTTGTCGTCGCCGTTGACGTCGATCTTCTCTGAGAGCGGGAACGTGACGCCGTAGTTCACACTGCAGAACTCGGCGATCTCATCTGCGGTGCCCGGCTCCTGCTCGAGGAACTGGTTGCACGGGAACCCCACGACGGTGAAGTCGTCGGAACCGAAGCGATCCTGGAGCGCCTGGAGCTGCTCGTACTGAGGAGTCAACCCGCACTTGGAGGCGACGTTGACGAAGAGGGCCGTCTTGCCGGCCACATCGCCCAGCAGATTGTCGGTGCCGTTGAGTGCCTGGATGCCGTGGTCGTAGATGCTCATTGGTGGGTCTCCTGGGAGGGGGTCGATGTCGGTGGTGGTGTCACGCGGTCTGCGCGCAGCTGGCTGCGGCGGACCTTACCGGCCTCGTCGCGCAGCGGTTCGGTGACGAACTCGAACGACCGAGGCACTTTGTAGCGAACCAGTCGATCGCCGAGATGATTCCGCAGATCGTCGGCATCGGTCTCGCCGTCGTCGATCGCGTCGGGGTCGGTCTGGACGATCGCGTGCACCCGGTTGCCCAGATCGTCGTCGGGCAGGCCGATGACCGCAGCCGACAGGACGGCCGGATGCTCGTTGAGCGCGGCCTCGATCTCGGCGGGGTAGATGTTGGCGCCGCCGCTCAGGATCATGTCGGTCTTGCGGTCGGCGAGGTAGAGGAAGCCGTCGGCGTCCATCCACCCCATGTCACCGAGCGATTCCCATCCATCGCCGATCGTGCGGGGCTCGGCGCCGACGTAGCGGTACGAGGGAGCGAGTCCCGGGGTTCGGCGCATGAAGATCTCGCCGACTTCTCCGGGTGGAAGGGCCGCGCCGTCGGCATCGAACACGGCCATCTCGCCGGACGACACGCGCCCGACCGACCCGCGATGCTCGAGCCACTGATCGCCGCGGATCACGGTCGACGCCTGGTTCTCGGTGCCGGCGTACAGCTCCCAGATCCGCTTCGGGCCCAGCCACTCGATCCACTCCTCCTTGAGCCAGGCCGGGCACGGCTCGGCGAGGTGCCACACGACCTGGAGGGCCGAGAGGTCCGCGGACTCGCGAACCTCGGCGGGGAGCCGCGAGATTCGCTTCATCATCGTGGGGACCAGGTACACCATGTTCGCCCGGTGCTCCTCGAGGAGCGCGAGCGTTCGCGCGGCGTCGAAGCGGTCGGTGACCACGACGTGGTTCCCGGCGAGCAGGCTGAGCAGCGTCCAGGACAACGGACCGTTGTGGTACATCGGACCGGGCATCACGAGGCACCCGTCCCGTTGGATCAGCAAGATGGGCTCGGCGTCGGGGTCGAGCAGCGACGGGTCGCCGTGCACGATCAACTTCGGACGACCGGTGCTGCCGCCCGATGTCGGCGCCTTCCACGACGGCGACACGACGTCGTCGTAGGTGGACGGGTCGGGGAGTGTGGCGTCGTCGTCGACCGCGGCGCCGTCCCAGGTGGCCAGCGAAGGACGGCCGGCGTGGACCCGTCCGACGACGACGGCCGAACCGGCGAGCTCGACGATGGCGTCGAGCTCGGCGTCGGGCAACTTCGACGACACGGGCTGGGGGATGGCGCCGATCATCCAGCACGCGATGAACGCCTCGACGAACTCGATGCCGTTGCCGAGGGCGATCGTGACGAAGTCGCCGGGGCCGGCACCGAGGCCCCGGAGGCGATCGGCGAGTGCCGCTGCCTCCCGGTTGAGGCGACGACGGTCGACGCTGCGCCGATCGTCGGTGACGGCGATCGCTGCGGGGGCGGCCGACGCGAGGTCGGCGAGGTGTCGGGCGAAGCTCACCAGCGGCATCGCGGGAACTGTACGTGTGGTCGGCCGGCGGCGCGTGCCGGAGTGGTCCCCGGTCCGCTCACCTATCGTCGTCCGCTGTGAACACGACTTCCCGTTCCACCGTCCGCCGTCTGTTGGCCTGCGGCGCCGTCCTCGTCGTCGGCGCGTCGCTCGGTGCCGGGTGTTCGGGCGACGACGACTCCGCCCCCAAGACGGCGCAGGAGTCGCTCGACGCTCTCAATCTCAGCGACACGCCGGCGCAGGTCCTCGCCAATGCGGTCGAGCGCCTCGACCCGGCCGCCGTGATCGGTGAGGAACTCGGTCGAACGTACCTGCAGGTCAAGTACGCGCTGCAGGGCTACGCCTGGGCCGAGGCCGCCTGTGCGGTCGACGCGACGGTGGGGATCGTCACTCCCGAGGTCTTCGCGTCGACTCCCGTCGTACGCCTGGACAGCCTTCCGTACGACTTCCCGCCGGTCGAGGCCGCGACCCGCGGGTGTGCTTCACCTGAGTCGGTGGCGCGGATCGACAGCCCTCGCGATCCATCAGCGGCGCCGGGCACCCCGAACGCGTCGGCCGCACCCGACATCGATGGCGCGAGCGTCGGAACGATGCTCGAGGCGTTCTACCGGATCAGTGCCGACGCCGTCGGTCTGACCGACACCGAGACCGATTGCATCGTCGATGCGGTGTTGGGCGGTCGGTCGACGGCCGAGTTCGTCGATCTCGCCGTCGGCAGGGACCGCATCGACGTGGGCGAGACCGAGGACGACGTGGTCGGATGCCTGAAGGGCAACCGGATCGACGTGGTGACGCCGGTGGCGGCGAAGGACCTGCTCGCCCGCCAGACGACGGCGAAGGCGGAGCAGTCTCGGATCGAGGGCCTCATCAACGCGCAGTCGCAGGCCGCCACCCAGTCGTCGACCACGATCGCGACCGTCGGCGGGTGAAGCGCGTCGCGCTCGGTGTCGCGGTCGTGGTCACCGCCGTGGCCGGCGGGACCTCGGCCTGTTCGGGCGCTGAGTGGGCCGCACCGGTCGAGCCGCCCGACGGGTTCGCCATCACAGCGCCCGTCGACGGTGAACCGTGCGGGGAGTATCTGCTGGTTCCGGACTCGTCGATCGACGACCCGTACGACGCCCTGGCCCAGTGGGTCGACCAGGTCACCGATTCGCCCGGCGCGACCCACCGCGATCGGCCCGAGGATCTGAGAACGGCACCTGACGGAACCTACGACGGCGGCATCACCGGGTGGAACGAGTCCGACGACGGCGGGGGCGGGTTCCCCGTGCGGGTCCACTTCGACGGGTCACGAATCGTCGCCGAGTTCTGCCTGAACTGAGCGCCGTCCTACAGGTCCGGCAGGCCCAACAGGAGGTTCGGCGCGTTGAGGCCTCCGTCGATCTCGAGGATCTTGCCCGTGAGGTACGAGCCAGCGGGGGAGCTGAGGTAGAGCACCCCGAGGGCGATGTCGAGCGGATCGCCGAGACGGCGAAGCGGTGTGTTGTCCTCCATTGCGGTGCGGAGCCCGTCGTCGGTGAGGACCATGTCGAGCGCGCTCGTCGCCGTCGAGCCGACGGCGATCGCGTTGACGCGGATGCGCGGTGCGCACTCGGTCGCCATCAGTCGAGTGAGATGGGTGAGCGCCGCCTTGGCGGTGCCGTACGCGGCGAATCCGCGGTCGGTCATCCGACCGATCGCCGAGCTGATGTTGACGATCGAGCCGCCGGCGGGATCGCTCGCGAGCATCGCCGGGATCGCCGCTTTCGACAGCTCGAGCGCAGTCGTGACGTTGAAATGGAAGGCCTTCTCGAACATGGCCGCCGATGTCTCGAGCAGCGGTCGAGGGAAGGAGCCGCCGACGTTGTTGACGACGATGTCCAGACGTCCGAATTGGCCGGTCGCCGTCTCGACGAGGCCCGGCAGGGTCGCCAGGTCGCTGAGGTCCGCGGTCACGCACACGGCCCGGCGGCCGAGCCGCGCCACCTGTTGCTTGACCTCCTCGAGCTGGTCGGCCGTACGGGCGCTGATGACGAGGTCGGCACCCGCCTCCGCGAGGGCCAGCGCAGTGGCGCGCCCGATGCCGCGTCCGGCCCCGGTGACGATGGCGACCTGGTCGGTCACGAGGAAGTGGTCGGTGATCATGCCGACAACCTAGAGCGGCTTCGACCCGACAAACTAGAACGAGATACCATTTTCGGTGAGCGCTACCCGGCGCCTATCTCACAGGGGGCCAAGGATGACCACGATCGACTTCCAGCTGTTCGACGCCGACAACCACTACTACGAGGCGCCGGACGCCTTCACCCGTCACATCGAACCGAAGTTCGCGAAGCGCGGCATGCAGTGGGTGACCGTCGGCGGGAAGACGCGCCTGATGGTCGACGGCCGCCTCAACCGGTTCATCCCGAACCCGCTGTTCGATCCCGTCGCCAAGCCGGGCGTGCTCGACGACTACTTCCGGGGCAAGAGCGGCAGCGACGACATCCGATCGGCGTTCGGCGAGCTGGAGCCGATCAACCCCGGCTACCGCGACCCCGCGGCCCGCGTGAAGATCATGGACACCCAGAACATGGAGGCCTGCTTCATGTTCCCGACGCTTGCGGTCGGCATGGAGGAGGCGGTGAAGCACGACCCCGATCTCGCGCACGCCGTGTTCCGGGCGTTCAACCGCTGGGCCGCCGAGGACTGGGGTGTCGACTACGAGGGGCGCATCTTCACGGCGCCCTACATCACGCTGCTCGACCCCGACCAGGCCGTGACCGAGGTCGAGTGGGCGCTCGCCGCCGGTGCCCGCGTGATCGTGATGCGGTCCGGACCCGTCGTCGGGCCCAACTTCAGTCGGTCGCCCGCCGACCCGATCTACGACCCGTTCTGGTCGCGGATCAACGAGGCCGGCGTGCTGGTCGCCTATCACTCGGGCGAGTCCGGCTACCACCGCTACGCGGCCGACTGGGGCGAGTCGCCCGAGATGGAGGCGTTCCGGTACTCGCCGTTCAAGGCGCTCACGACCGGCCACCGGCCGATCTACGACACCATTGCTGCGCTCATCGCTCACGGTCTCTTCGGCCGATTCCCCAACCTTCGCGTCGCGACGATCGAGTCGGGCTCGGACTGGGTCGGCGAGCTGGTGCCGAAGATGACGAAGTCGTTCAAGCAGATGCCGGGAGCGTGGGGCGAGGATCCGGTCGAGACGCTCCGCCGTCATGTGTGGGTGTCGCCGTACTACGAGGACGACATCCGTGAGCTGGCCGACATCTTGGGTTCCGACCACGTGCTCATGGGTTCGGACTGGCCCCACGCCGAGGGCATCGCCGAGCCGGCCGCCTTCGTGTCGGACCTGGGTGGCTTCTCCGACGAGGAAGTTCGCAAGGTCATGCGCGAGAACGGCCTGGCGCTCTCCATTCCTCGACCCGCCTGAGGCCATCTGCTTCGCCGGTGGCCGAGGCCATCTGCTTCGCCGAGGTACCGCAGCGTAAGAAGCTCTCGACGGAGTCGGGAGCGAGCCTGAGCGGAGGTGGCCGAGGCCATCCAGTTGACCGCCCGGTCAAGTGACACGAGACTGGTTCCACGCTCAGATCGAGGGGGGACCTCGCATGCACGATCTCGTGATCCGGAACGCCAACATCGTCGACGGTTCGGGGGCGCCGGCCTTCACCGGTGACATCGCCGTGGACGGCGATCGCATCGTCGCCGTCGGTGTCGTCGAGGGGGAGGGCCGTCGGGAGATCGACGCTGCCGGAAACCTCGTGACGCCGGGATGGGTCGACATCCACACGCACTACGACGGGCAGGTCACGTGGGACCCCGAGGTCAGCCCCTCGGGGTGGCACGGCGTCACCACGATCGTCATGGGCAACTGTGGCGTCGGGTTCGCACCCGCCGACCCCGCTCGGCGCGAGTGGCTCATCCAGCTGATGGAGGGTGTCGAGGACATCCCGGGCGCCGCGCTCGACGAAGGCATGAGCTGGAATTGGGAGACGTTCCCGGAGTACCTCGACGAGGTCGACAGCATGGGCCGGGTCCTCGACGTCGCGGCCCTCGTGCCCCACGGCGCGGTGCGGGCGTACGTCATGGGCAACCAGGCCGCAGTTCACGACCAGGCCACACCCGAGCAGATCGACGCGATGACCACGATCGTGCGGGAGGCCATCGAGGCGGGGGCCATCGGGTTCTCGACGACGCGGACCCTGCTGCATCGCGCCAAGGACGGCGAGCTCGCGGCGGGCACCAACGCCGACGCCGCTGAACTCATCGGGATCGGTCGGGCGCTCGGGGAGGCCGAGGCCGGGGTGTTCTCGGTCGCGTCCGACATGTTCGACCCGGTGTCGGAGATCGCTTGGATGACCGAGGTGTCACGGGAGTCCGGCCGCCCCGTCACCTTCGCCTGCCTGCAGAGCCCGATCCAGCCCGACAACTGGCGACAGCTCATCGAGCTCGCCGACGGCGCCGCCGAGAACGGGGCGCACATCGTTCCCCAGGTCGCGGGCCGCCCGGCGTGCGTCATGTTGGGGTTCGAGTCGAGTGCCAACCCGTTCATGTTCCACCAGGGCTACAAGGAGGTCGCCGACCTCCCGCTCGCCGAGCGAGTGGCGCACCTCCGCAAGCCCGAGGTGCGCCGGGCGATCCTCGACGAGCAGGTCGAGCTGCGTGGTCTCCAGGCCATCGTGATGCAGTCGTTCCACCGCCTCTATCCGCTCGGCGACCCGCCCGAGTACGAGCCCGGACCCGACCGCAGCGTGCTCGCGATCGCCGAGCGCGAAGGCCGTTCGCCGGCGGAGGTCGCGTACGACCTCATGCTCGAGAACGACGGCCATGCGCTGCTGTACTTCCCGCTCATCGGCTATGCCGCCGGTGATCTCGACGCTCTCGAGGAGATGCTCCACCATCCGACGACGGTGCTCGGTCTCGGCGACGGCGGGGCTCACTGTGGGGTGCTCTGCGACGCCGGCCTGCCGACGTACATGCTCGCCCACTGGGTGCGCGACCGCAGCCGTGGCGGCCGGTTGACGATCGAGGAAGCGGTCCACCACCAGACCCGCCGAACCGCCGCGTTGTACGGATTCGAGGACCGGGGGCTGCTCGCCCCCGGCTACCTCGCCGACATCAACGTGATCGACTTCGAGGGCCTGACGGTGCCCGCCCCCGAGATGGTCTACGACCTGCCCGCCGGTGGTCGTCGCCTCATCCAGCGGGCCGAGGGTTACCTCGCCACGATCAAGTCCGGGGTCGTCGTGCGTGACCACGACGAGCCGACGGGCGAGCGCCCGGGCCGGCTGCTCCGCGGGCACCAGCCGGCTCCGGCCTGACGGCGTCGGCCACCGTCGCGGCGATCAGACGCGTCGGCCGGTCCACGCGACGACCCGCTCGATGAGCGGCGCGTCATCGGCGATCTCGACGGCGTTGCCGAAGGGCGGCGGGTTGTCGCGGAACTCCGGGGGCATGGCGGCGCGAGCTGCGGCGAACCGTTCGGTTCGGTCGGCGGTTGGGAAGATGGCGCGGTACGAGGCCCACGCTGCGTCCACCACGTCGTCGTCCCAGGCGACGGCGACGTCGAGCGCCCGGCCGAGGTCCCAGGTGTGCACAGCGAGTTCGGCGACGTAGCCGATGAGGAGCTGGCTCCCGGGGCCCTGGACCCACGGGAGGAACATCGGTTGGTCGAGCTTCGCGTCGTCGCCCCACGCCGCCTCGGCGCGTGAGTACGCCTCGTCCCATGCAGCGGTCCAACCCGCCTCGGGGACGCCCGACGTGTCGGGGAGGGTCATGGCGTCGGTGCCGTTCCCGAGGGCGACGACACGTTCGAGGACCATCAACAGATGGCTGCCGAGTTCGGCGACGTTCATGTCGTCGCACGGCGTCGGTCGACCGTGGTCGGCGGGCGTCAACCCGGCAAGCAGGCCCCGGGTCGCAGCCGCGGCCCGGGCGAAGAGCTCGCGAGGGTCGACGGTGGCGCTGTCGGTGGTGTGGGTGGCTGGAGCGGTGCTGTTGGTCATGGAGTGCAGTGTGCGACCCAAATGTGGCCACCTTGTGGCCACATTTGCGAGAAGGTTCGAACGAACGCGGCGCGGTGGTCCCGGCAGACAGGCGGACCGCCGCCGGTGGCCGGACGCGTAGCCTCGCGACTCGATGATCCTCGTCGACCTCGTCCGTGTGGGCGCCTCCCGTCCCGGCAAGCCGCTGTTCGCCGACCTCTCGCTCACCATCAACACCGGCGACCGTCTCGGTATCGTCGGCATCAACGGGTGTGGCAAGTCGACGTTGATGCGCGTGATGAGCGGCGCCGACCTGCCCGAGAGCGGCACGGTGCGGATGGGCAGCGGCGTGCGCGTCGCCGTGCTCGACCAGGAACCTCGGCTCACGGGCGGCACCGTTCACGAGGCGGCAGGCGCCGGCTGGGAATCCGACGCCGTCCTCGACCGTCTCGGGATGGGCGCCCATCTCGACACCCCCGTCGATCGCCTCTCCGGTGGCCAGGCCAAGCGGGTCGCCCTGGCGCGGGCGCTCACCGCCGAGTCCGACCTGCTGATCCTCGACGAGCCGACCAACCACCTCGACATCGACGCGATCGCGTGGCTCGAGGAGCGACTCGCCGCGTACTCCGGCGGCCTCGTGATGGTCACCCACGACCGTCACGTGCTCGACCGGGTGACGAACCGCGTGCTCGAACTGGATCGGGGCCAGGCCTTTCTCCACGACGGCGGCTACGACGTGTACCTCGAGGGCAAGGCCGACCGTGCCGAGGCCGACGCCAAGGCGGAGTCCGTCCGCAAGAACCTCGCACGCACCGAGCTGGCATGGCTGCGACGCGGTGCCCCGGCGCGGACGTCCAAGCCGAAGGCCCGCATCGCCACAGCGACGGCGCTGGTCGAGGGCAAGGCGCGTGCGGAGGCCCGAACCGGAGACCTCCCGCTTCACTTCGGCACGCCGCGCCTCGGCGACCAGGTCGTCGAACTGCACGGCATCGGCCATCGCTACGCCGACGACCGGCCCTGGCTGTTCCGTGACGTCGAGCTCCTGTTGGACCCTCGCGAGCGGCTCGGGATCGTCGGCCCCAACGGAACCGGCAAGTCGACGCTGCTCGAGATCATCGCCGGCCGGCTCGAGCCGGCTGCGGGCACGATCAAACTCGGCCAGACGGCGACGGTCGGCTACTTCGACCAGCGCGGTCGTGACCTCGACCCGACCGCCCGCGTGCGCGACGTCGTCGCCGGTCCGCACCGGACTCCTGACCACACCGACAAGGCGCTCATGGAAGCGTTCTGGTTCGACGGCGACGCCCAGTACGCCCCGGTCGGCCTGTTGTCGGGCGGTGAACGTCGTCGTCTCCAACTCCTCGTCACCCTCGCCGAGAAGCCGAACGTGCTCCTGCTCGACGAGCCGACCAACGACCTCGACCTCGACACGCTGCGGGCGCTCGAGGAGTTCCTCGACGAGTGGCCGGGGGCGCTGCTCGTCGTGAGCCACGACCGGGCGTTCCTCGAACGGACCGTTGCCGACGTGATCGTGCTCGACGGCACCGGGTTCGCCGGCCGCAAGCCCGGTGGATACGCGGCGTACGAGACCGAGCGGCGGGCCGCGCCGCGACGTCGGGGTTCGGTCGCCGATGCGACCCCGCGTCCCGACACTGCCCCGAAGCCGTCGCGCCCGGTGGCGCCGAGCGCCGGCGCAGCCGATCCGGACGCGAAGGTCCGGAGCCCCTCCACGCTGCGCCATCGGTTCCGCGCCGTGGAGCGCGAACAGGCGACGCTGCAGGCGCGCCATGACGAGCTGAACGCGGAACTCGTGGCGTCGTCGGCCGATCACGTGCGGCTCGCGGAGCTTGCCGTCGAGCTGCAGTCGGTCGACGCCGAGCTGTCGAGCATCGAGGAGGAATGGCTCGAGCTGGCGGCCGAGGCCGAGGAGCGGGGCCTCACCCTCGACTGAGCCGGGAGTGGGGCCATTCCCTGAGCAGGTTCCCAGCGACTCTGAGGGTTCTCTGAGGTTCGGGTCGTACCGTCGCCCGGGCAGACGACCACGAACCAGGAGCACACATGCGCAAGCAGCTCGCAGCAGTAGGACTGACCGCAGGACTCGCCGTCGGCGCGGTTGCCGGTTTCGCGTTCACGAGTGGCACCGCTGCCGTCGGTGCCCAGGACGAGACGACCACCACGGCGCCGGTGTCGGCGCCGACCAAAGCGGACCGTCCCGATCGCTCCGGACGCATCCAGGAGACGTTGCGGCCGCTCGTCGAGGACGGCACGATCACCCAGGCGCAGGCCGACAAGGTGACCGACGCCCTCGTGGCCGCGTCGCCCGACCGCGACCACGGTGACCGGGGCGGCCCCTGGGGCCACGGCGGGTTCGGCCTGGGCCTCGACGCTGCGGCCAAGGCCCTCGGCACCACCGCCGACGAGCTCAGGACCGAACTCCAGAAGGGTTCCTCGATCGCTGACGTGGCCAAGGCGAAGGGTGTCGACCCGGCGACGGTCACCGACGCCCTCGTCGCCGAGGCGACGACCCGCATCGACGAGCAGGTTGCGAACGGCAAGGTCACCCGGGACGAGGCCGACCAGCGGATCGCCGAGCTGAAGGACCGGATCGCAGCGATGGTCAACGGCGAGCTCCCGGCGGGAGGCCCGGGCGCTGCGGGCGGACCGGGTCGAGGCCACGGCGAGTTCGGTGGCCGCGGCGGGTGGGGTCACGGCCCGACGGGCGGCGATGAGCGCCCGAACGAAGCGCCGACCACCACCGAGGGGTAGTCGGCGCCTCGCCCCGAGCAGGTCACTCGGTCGGGGTCGACTCCCGTTGCGCCCACGAGTAGACGCCCTTCGCCATCGTCGACCGTTCGATCGAGGCGCGGGCCCCGAACACCGCGGCCCGCGCCGAGCGGACCTCGTCGACGTCGGGCTGGGCGAGCGACGCCATCTCCACGAGGTGGGCGGCCAGGCGATGCTCGCCGGACGCCGAGAGCTCGAGCGCCCGTTCCACGAGGCGATCGACCCCGCCGGCGAGCGCCGCCACCTCGGCTGCGACCGCGGCGTCGGGCGCCGGCTTGAGGTTGGCGGGGTTGCCGTCGTACCAGCCGCCGTACAGCCGCCAGATGTTGCGTACGACGAACTCCGGCTCGTCGTACACCGGCTGGAGCCACGGGCGGCCGAGAAGGTCGTCGGGGGGCGTGACGGTGTGGATGATGTCGTCGAGGCGGGCGCCGGCGTTCATGAGATCGATCGTCTGGGTGAAGAGCGATTCGAGATAGCGAGCCGTGTCGGTGAGGACCCCCTTGATCCGCTCGGCACCGGCGATGGGCAGACCATGACCCGGGAGCAGGAACTCGGCGCCGAGCTCCGCCATCTTCCGCAGTGCGGCCGCCCACTCGTCGCAGTACCGCTGGGCCTTCTGGGGGTTGCCACAATTGGGACTGGCCCAGATGAACAGGTCGCCGGTGCAGAGGACCTTCGACTCGGGGATCCACACCCACGTGTGGTCGTCGGTCTCACCGCGGTCGTGGCGCAACTCGAAGGCGGTGTCGCCGACGGTGACGGCGAGCTCGGACTCGTAAGTCTCGTCGGGGTACCGGTAGTCGCCGGGGAACATGGGGAACGGCAGTTGGAACTGCCGCTGATTGATGATGCCGTTGTACCCGTTGGTGGACTCGTAGCGGCGGAACCGCTGGGGGAGTGCCTCGTGCGCCAGCACCCGCGCCGGACCGTTGCCCTCGGCCTCGAAGAGCCTCACGGCGTAGATGTGGTCGACGTGGCCGTGGGTGAAGACGGCGGTGTCGAGCCGCTCGTCGGTCCAGCCGCGGGTCGTCTCGACGATCGCCTGGGCATGGAGCGGACTTCCGGCGTCGACGATGACGAGGCCGTCGCCGGTTCGCGTCGCGACGACGTTGGCGAACGACTCGATGAACGCGATGTTGTCGGTGATCGGCTGCAGACGGGCGTTGCTCGCCATCTGCAGGGGATGGTGCTCGTCGATCGACATCGCTCCGGAGATGATTCGCTCCGACAGCTCGAGAAGGTCCGGTTCGGACATGTGGTCCCCCTGTCTCCGACCGTTCGGCCAGAACGTTCAAGAGGTTAGGCGGCACCGTCGATGGGTAGGGACTGAGGATGAAGGACCCGGAAATGCATCGAATGCAGGTGAATGTCCCAGACGCCTTGTTGGACCCCGGGTCCCCGGTTACTGTGACAGGGAGTCTGGGGACGACTCTGGTGCAGCCTGCGGGCGACGGCGGGCAAGAGACGAGAGAGGTGCGACGGTGAAGCGTGTACTGACGGTGGCAAGTTCATTGGTGCTGGCCACCACCTGCCTGTGGGTCAGCAGCGCGGCGTCGCAGGAGACCACGACCACCACGACGGTCGAGGTCACCACCACGACCGAGGCGACCACGACCACCGCCGCTCCGACGACCACCGTCGCCGAGCCCGAGGTGACCACCACGACCGAAGCGCCGGCCGAGACCACGACCACGGTCCCCGAGGAGCCGCTCGTGCTCCCCGGCCAGCACGTCACCGCCGGTCAACTCGCCTTCGACATCCGCTTCACCGACTCGCCCGCAGCCAACTGCACCAAGACGCTCGATCTCGCCGGCGGTCAGGTCAACATCGGCCTCGACGAGTCCGGCAACATCGGTGGCGTGTACGGCCTCGCCCCCTCGGGTGGCGGCGGTAACGCCGGCATCTTCATGATCGGCCTCGGCGCCGTGCCCGCCGGTGTGGCCATCGTCAGCGTGAGCGACGGCGACTGCGAGTTCGACGCCGTGGGCATCGGCTCGTTCGCCTCCGACGGCGGCTGGGCCCGCCTCAACGGCGTCGGTGCCGGCCTGCACCCCGGGTACGAGACGCCCGACTACGTCAACATGTTCCTGGTCGACGCCAAGGTCGACGCCTCGGCGGCACCTGCGGTCCTCGACATGAACTACGTCAAGAACTTCCTGCTCCGTCAGCGTCCCGGTCTCGAGGGGTACCTCCCGCCGGAGGCCTGATCG
>WBZS01001409.1_pt1 | contig 19256 bp, 20 predicted proteins | sample 5204201 | NCBI WGS metagenome assembly WBZS01 (sample SAMN12344357, study PRJNA552823) | activated sludge metagenome | biome: Activated sludge suspended growth; feature: Nitrification reactor; material: Wastewater; isolation source: activated sludge from nitrification reactor of wastewater...
CAATCTCCAGTCCCTGCTCCCCGACCGCTGGCTGTCAGCCAATCCCACCCACCGCTGGAACATCGCCGACCGCCGCCGCGAAGAGCGCGAACCAAAAACCGACTAACGCACTTCACCGTGCGCTTACGATTCAGGAGGCTCACCTCTCGCAACTTCAGCGATCAACAACCGCTACTCCTACACCGGCCGCGAACTGGATCAAACCCTCGCAATGTTCTACTTCAGGGCAAGATGGTATGAGGCAACTGCGGGGAGGTTCGTTGGACGGGATCCAATGGGGTTTGTAGACGGACACAATTCATATCGAACTTATCTGCAAATTCGGGACGTTGACCCTGAAGGCTTGGATGTAATAGTTGGCCCCCAAGTTGCCCCTTCCTACTTCGAACCCGGAGGCAGCGATCCCTTGAATCAAGTTCCTAAAGGAGATTATGACGCGTCGATTATAGAACAACGTTGTTTAAAGGTTTGCCAAAGAGAGAAATTCTTTTTTCAGATTAGTAGTCCCTGGCATAAATGGTGCCGTGAGATGTGCATCAATGGCGTAACAGACAATCCGATAAACCAATCGAGAAACAATGAATACGAAAGCCCTTGCAAACTCCAAGTTTGTTGCCGACCTGTCGGCTTTAACTCTCGTGCGCATTGCGTAATTCGATTTGTTGGAAATGGAAATTTTTGGAGCGAAGGCTGTCGAGGTGGTCCGACGGGCGAAGGCAATCAAGATTTTTCCAAAAACCGGCAGTCAAGTCACTGCAGCGGCTGTTGTGGCCAATGGGGAAACATCGTGACTGCATGCGGTCAAGGCGATTCGGCATCCGCCGATCCTGCGGAAACTGGTTTAGCAAAGGACTTGAAAGATGCAAACGACAATCCAGACCACTGTAGGACATTGAGCGTGAGCTTTAGTCGTTGTCACGCCATTCGAAAGTGTGTGCATTCACAGATGGCGGCAATAGAACAAGCCTGTTATCGATATGGCCCAGCAGGGAACAACAGCAATTCAACTTGGAGATCTGCGCTCAGTCATTGCCTCCAAGGCGGAGAACAATTACTTGATCCGCCCGGATTCCAGCCCGGAAACCAAATTTTAAAAGATAATGATGGAATGGCAAAATGCAAGTGAAAAAACAAGACCCTCCGAGATTAAGTCCTGACGCAAAAAAAAGTGGATTTTTTGTCGTGATATTGACGTTTTTTGGAGTAGTTGTTGCGTTTGGCATTTTGTATTTGTTCTTGGTACTTTTTAGAGACTCGATTGCCAATTTCTATCATCCGCGTAATTGAGGTCAGGAGAAGACAAAAGAAAGGTGCCACCCACGAATGGTACTGTCGTGGTTTTTGCTAGGTTTCGAAGGCGTTATCGCCGTTGTGGAGACGTTGGCGAAGTTCGTGCCTTGGTTGCGTCATCAGTCGATAGCGATCTCTTCGTTTCTTGAGTACTCGCGGTTCGATTCGTCCGGGTCGGTTGCGCACTAACCCTACGTGGAACCAGTGCCTTCAAAGGGGCTGTCACCAATGCGGGTAAATACCCGCTTGCGCTTTTCGCCTACATCTAATCCCCGCGAATTCACGCAGTTGAATGCGAGAGATTGCAAACCGACAACACACTGCTAAAATTGCCGTTATCACGAAGAAAAGGCTGAAAAACGCGGAAATTCAATCGCGCTTTGCAAGCAGGGGGTTAGGGGTTCGACCCCCCTCGTCTCCACAAACGAAAACCCTGCAATAACCCCCGTTGTTGCGGGGTTTTTTCGTTTTCGGTGGTCATCTCGTTCGCTCGACTTGTTGTCAGAAAATGACTCAAAGTTGCACGAATTGACTGCCGCAGGTGCAACCGTTGGTGCAACCAAACGTCGGCGGTCATCGGTGCCCGTTGCCCGTTGTCGTTCAAGACTGGGAACAATCGGCGACACTGACAGCGGCAACGCTGGCAACAAATCAACCGCCCCGGCCACGTCCAACAATCGTGGGTCGGTGTAAACGTTCATCGTCAAATCAATCTTGGAATGCCGCATTGCTTGTTGTGCCGTTCGCGGTGAAACCCCGCCCTTGCTCAACAGCGTTCCGAACGTATGCCGCAAGGCGTGAACGTCCACTGTTCGGCCTCGGTCGTCGGTCTTGGAAATTCCCGCAGCGGCCAAATCACGGTCCAGCGATTTAACCAGTTGCCTTGAGACGTCGAATAGTCGCTCGGTCGGCTTTGCTCCCCTGTTGTGACTTTCGAACGCGACAACCCCCGCCACGGCCCCGCGTTTCGATTCCAGCCATTGCCGCAGGTCGTTGGCCAAATCCTCACGCAATGGGATTTCGACGGCTTCGCGGTTCTTCGTGTCTTGTGGTCGCATTCGAATAAACGGCAGCGATTCGCCTAGGTGCAAGTGTTCGACCGTCAGCGATTCGATTTCGCCACGTCGCAAGCCCGTCAGCACGGCAACCTTGTAAATCAACTCCCGTTCGCGCCCGCGTCGGTTTAGTTCATCCACGAACGTCGGATTGTCGGCAAGCTTTGTTTTCGCTCGTTCGACCGCATCGGTTAAGGATTCAACGGCCAACGGTCGCAGCGTCCACGTCCTGCGGCTCTTGGGGTTGTCTGGCAAGTCGTCGCCGGTTTTCGCTTCGGTCGTTCGACCGTATTCGGCCAATGGTCGCCAGCGAGCCACGAACAACAGCCGATGCAATTCGGCTTCGGACAATGCCCGGCGTTGTCGTTTTCGGTCGGTCGATTCATTAGCAAGCTTCAATCGTGTTAAGGGGTTCGCGTTCAACCGCCCCGATTCGACCGCCCATTTGCAAAACCCACGAACGCCCTGCAAATAAACGTTGCGGGTTCTTGAACCCATTTTGGCAGCTTGTTTTTTTGCCAGCCAACTTTCAATCCCTTCGGAAGTAATGTCTCGAAGGGTCTTGATTTCGCATTCGCTCAACAACGATTCGACGTTTCGTTTCGTTTCGGTAATATGCCGTTCGGTCACCCCGCCAACCCGTTTTGATTGCCAATAGGCGGTCAGGTGGTCACCAATTGGCGTTCGGCAATGAAAACCGATTTCAAGGTCTTGCGTTGTCAACGAACCGACGCGCACTTTTTCGGCGGTTGATTTCAATGCAGCAAGTTTTGTCATTGCGGCTTGTTTGTCACGACAACCGGTCGCAACAACTCGAACGATTCCGGTGCCGTCTCGATACTTGGCAAAGTACGTTTCGCCTTGAACCCGAACCCGTTGCAATCCATCGTCGCCAGTGACAACGATGCCCGTTTGTTTTTTTCTGCATCGGTCCTTCCACGTCGCCACGTTTTCAACAACTGTCGATTGCCCAGGATTGCGCCGAAGTTCACTTTCGGTCGCCCGTCGTCGGCGTTCTATAATCGTCGCGTTTTTGGGAAGCGGTCGCGTAACCGTTTTTTTGAGGATTGAACCCATGATGCAATTAACTCCAATTGCGTTTGATAACTCGAATTGTGAAAGTGCCGAAGCAACCAGCGAGTTAGTCCGGCTTTCGGTAGCGAACCTAGCTTCGGCGTTCTCGATAGTATCGGCTCGAACCTACCAAGTCCAGCAGATTCGGCAGCTTGCTTTGTTTTCATTGTGTAAAGGCGACCGCCAGTCGTCAGACGGCAAGGCGGTCAGCCGCTTATGGTCCCTTATGGGATAGGCGAACCCCGGTTCGTCAGTGTACGCACTAAAAGTTCGTAAGTGCTTACGAACCCCGGTTCGTAAGTGGAACGACTCGATACCGCGACGGCCCCCGATTCAATCCCCCCCGAAAAACTTGAACCAACAACCCCCGGTCGATTAACTTGGCGGTTGCTTTTTGGATTCCCCGAACCGTTACCCCCGCCCGTCGCGCAATGTCAGTTTGCCCCGTCGAAGCGGTTCCGTTGCGGGTGTCCCGGTAAAGAATCAACCACGTTGCCAGCTCGGCCCGCGACAACCCCGACAACGAACAATCCACGAACGCATTGAGCACGCCAAAACGGTCGGCGGTTTTCTTGTTCGGCTTGTTCCGTCGACTAGGCGTCTTGCTCGACTCCGATTCAAGCGGTGGCAGCGTTGCCGTCCCTTGCAAAATCATTCGCCCCACGGGTCACCCCCTCGGCAGTCGTCAAACTCTGTGAACGCCGAAGCCAATCCCGCCCCGTTCGACTCGTTGTCGATTGCCTCAAAACGCTGGGTCGCTCCGTGAAACTTGAAAAACAGGTTCTTAGGTTCGCCGTGCCTTGATTTCAGGTGCTTCAATTCGCGGCAGGTCCAATCGTCGTTCGCCGTCGTCAAGATAAACGCATCGTCAGCCCCGAATTCGAGTTCGCCCGATTCCTTGAAACTGGCAAGGCTCATTGCATCGCCCGCGTAACTCGAACGGCCCCGATTGTCCTTTTGGCGACCGACAGACGAAACGGCGACCACCGCAGCCCCCGCGTCTGCGAATTGCCGCAGGTAGTTCATCATGGCATCAACCGAACCGCGCTTGTCCCCTTGAATGCCAGGCGGCATGATTCGTTGAACGTAGTCCAGAACGAGCAACACGCCGTCGCCAGTCGACAACGGCGCAAAGTCGTCAACCGAAGTGGCGACGTTCTCCAACGTGAACGGCGGTCGCACAAAACAAAGTCGATCGGCTATCGCTTCGATGGTTGCCAACCCGGTGTCGATTCGGTCGGCGTGCTGCTTTGCAAATTTCCGATACCGAATCACGTTCAACGGAACGCCCGACAATCGCGACAATTGCCGTTCGAGTAGAACGTCCGGTGGCATCTCGATATTGCAGACAACAGCCCGCAGCGACGGCGACAACCGCAACGCATCGAAGACGCATTGCATGACCAACGCCGTTTTGCCGCTTCCCGGTGCCCCGCCAACGAGCGTGATTAGCTTCGGGCCAATCTCGATTCGTGCCAGTGGTCCCGACTCGGCGACTTTGTAGAACGTCGGCGGCTTGCCCGACAACAGGTCGTCCCGCCAATCGTGAAACGCATCGGCAGCGGTAACAAACTTTGCTCGGCTCATTGTGCCCCCCGATTGTGATTCAACCCGCATTCAATCTGCCGGCGTACTTCCGACGGCGATAACCCCGAATCCAACGCCGATTCGGACAACAGCGCGAACGCCAGTTGGAACGAGCATCCGAAGTCGGCCAAGTTCGCAGCAGCCGAAAACAACAATCGGTGCCGGTCCCCAGTTGTCGCCCCGTCGCGGATAAAATCCAACGTGCTCCGGTTCACTCCGTTCGGCAATGTCCCGTTGCGGCGGCGTTCCACGTTCGCAGTTTGTTGGTCAGCAACCGAACGAACGGCGGTCGTCCAATCCGTTGCCGCTTTCGGCTTCGGTGTTGGTGTCGTCGGTATCTCGAACGGCATCGGCTCGGCGGCAAGTTCCACAATCCGCGACGGCTTCAGCATCAACAGTTCATCAAGCCCCAAGAATCGTTTGTAACGTCCGGTTTTCGGGTGTCGTGAATTCGGTGCCCTGAATGCTCGAATGGCGTCGTATACCCCCGAATCAATCGCCACGTTCGCCACGGCGGCTATTTGTTCGGCGACACGTCGGCAGGTCAGGTGAAACGTCAACGACGGTTCGGGACTCCAAATCGAAGTCGGTAACCCGATATGAAAACCCTTTGAGCCAGAAAAGAACAACAACAGGTCGTCGCCCGCTAGCTCGAAGCGGTCAATCAGAAACGCGGCTAGGTGCCTTGCGTCTTTTGTTGCGGCTTCGATTTCGTTTCGGTCAATATCGAACCACAACCACGGCGACCACGTTTCGCCGGTGTAACCCTTGGTCGAACCCGTCGCGGTCAAGAGATCCCGAAACGAATCACCAAAACAAAACGCCGAAAGGTAAGCTTCGCTTTCAACGTTGCATCGTTCATCGCATTGCGAGTAAGCCAGGAATGCCGACGGCCAATCAATCAGCCGTCGGTCGTTCTGAGTACTTCCAACAATGCGAAAGCCAAACGGCATCGCATTGCTAGAAGGGTACACCGTCGCCCCCTTCCGTCGTCAAATTTGCTGCCGCAGGTGGCAACGTCGGGTCGGGTTCGCTCGGCGGCTCGGCGACCGCCCCCGGTGCAAACGGGTCGTCGTCGGGTTTGTCAATTCCGACAACCTCGAACCGTTTCAACCGATTTCGTTCGTTGCCGTCATCGTCACGGCGCAGGGTAAGCCAACAACGACAGCGAAAACGCGGCAACGGTTTTTCGAGTTCATCCGGCGACGCTATCCCCAACAACGCAAGGTCGCGTTTTGTTTGTGGCAACGCGGCAGGCGTTAGCCAGCAGTCGTGCCAGAATTGCCGCCCGGCGTTCTGCCCCTCAGCAACGCGAAACGTCAGCTTGTAACCGGGTGTCGAGTTCGTTCGGCTCGCCGCCAGTTCCCCAGCGACAATTACCGCGACGTATACCCCCGGTGGCAACGGTCCAAAACCGTCGGCGGCTTCGGTCTTGTTCCAAAGGTCTCGGAAGTCGTCGCCATTGCCGCCCCCGTTTGATAGAATGTCACTCAGACGCATGATTGTTTCCTCCGTGGTTGTTGGTCGATTGTGTGTTGTTCGATTCACTAGCCGCGACGGGTGCAACCGTCAGCGGCTTTTTTGTTGCATCGAGCCAACGTTTCAACGACTCGATTTTGCGTCGTGCCTTGTCCACGTCGACCAAACGCCAACGCCGAATCAATCCGCGATTGCGGCGAATTCGTTTTGAGTTCGTCGCCCCGACTTCAGCAATGATTCCATCGACGGACAGCCCCAGCGTAATTCGCCCCCGCCACTTCCCACCGTCGTCAAAAGTTGCCGACAGGTCAGCGGTCGCATCGTCTAGGGTTCCCCGGTGGTCATTGGCAAGGACCAACGCAGCCAGCAAAGCAACTTGCCCCTTAGCAATCTTCACGTCGTTGCGGTCATCCACGACAACGGTTCGAAACTCGAGCGCAAACTGAAAATAGGTCTGGGTCATCGTTTCGCCCCTTGTCGAGAATCGACGGCAGGACAACCATTCGCAATCCATTCAAGAATCGCAGCCCGTGACCAACGAACGGACCCGCCTAGTTTGACGGGACGTGGCATTCGCCCCGCATCGGCCAATCGGTAAACGTGCCGTCCCGAAACTCCCAACATCGCAGCCACGTCGGCCACGTCGAGCAATTGCGCCAGCTCGGTCGGCGGTCTTGTTTCAATCATTTTCAAATCTCCGTAATTGTTATTCCGCACGTTGGCGGATACACAAATACGAAGTCGTTTCACTAATCAAGAACGTGAAACGATGAAACGGTGTGAATTGTCAGCAAATAGCAGCTTCTGTCAGCTACAGAAATGTTTTGCCGATTTCACAATTGCAATGAAACGATGAAACGGGAATCGTGAAATGGCCCATGCCTAATCAGGTTCGTCAATTGAATCAGCCGGATTCTTAGCCCTCGGGTCGCGAAGGTCCGACAACAAATTGCCAATTCCGGCAAGGGACATGTCGCCAGCCAATAACTTAAGTTCAATTGCGAGTCGCTTTTCGTCAGCACAAATTCGAACATATTGGCTATGCCCATTCCAATGCGATTTGAAATGCCTTGTAGCCGTAGACGTTGAACAGACTCCAGCTTTTTGGACTTCGGTGGGTGTCGTAGGGGTCTGGTTCAAGTCACGGCCATATCGATGGTGGTCCAATAAAAACGATTTCCACTTTAGGTGAGAACCGGGCTCATCGGCTTTCCTTTTCGTCCTATCCTTTTTTCCGAAATCGCTCTTTTCGGGGTGCAACGGTGCAACCCCTTCGACGAATTGCTGAAATTCACTTAATGCGACATTGTGTTTTTCGTCAAGGGTCGATTGCTCGTTCGATTCTCGAATTGCGTCAATTAGTTGTTGGTGCAACGTCCAAACTAATTCCATCTTTTGAATCAAAACGTTCGCGCAATTATTTGCATTCGCTTCGGCGATTGCTTTGTGGTACGCCAGTTCAATTCGAGAATGGCCAATTGATGGTCGCAAATGATTCCACAGCGACCAAACCCAGCCTTCAATCTTTCGAATAGCGTTATTGCTTTTATCAACCCTTAACGCAGTATTAAACCAGTCGCGTTCGGACAGCAACAAAATGAAAAACACTCGCAGCGGGTTCCCGCCGGTTTGATCGAACGTTCTATCAATAATTTGTTTAAATTTCTGCAGTTCTTCTAAGTCCAATGGGTCAACAAACTTCAACAGCGGTCGTTCAAGTTGCGAGGCCCAAAAATTCAAATCGTCGCGGATCTTTTGTGGGTCGGTTTGCCTGCCGCCTGCGATTAAATCCAATCGACCAATCATAGAACCCAGATCGGCGGCAAGTTGAGAACCCTTGTTGTATTTTTGAAACCAATAGTGCCATTGCGTAAGAATGCAAAAATTATCATGGTCAGTCCGCAGGTATCTCTTTAGCTCTTGACTGATTCGTTTTGGGTCATGATTCGCAAGACGTGCAAAATGGCGAATTTGCTCAATTGCCGCTCGGACTTGGTCCGGCGTGTTTGGCTTCCGGTTTTTCATCCAGTCGACAAGCTCGTCGATATGCCAGATATCAAATTGCAATTCACCAACCGAAAAGGCCAGCGGATTTTCGTATATCGAGTTCAGCCGCAACAGTTCAATCGTGCATTGCTCTGAATTCTCTTTCAACGATTCCAGCAATAACCGCCCCAATCGGTATTCGTCCCGCCGCGAATCCGCGCCCGTCCCGTTTCCGTCCGTCCCGTCGAAATCGATAACTTCGCGGCAGTAGTCGCAGGTCCGCGAAAGTGACTCAATGCCGACTAGCGAATCAATCCCTTTTGCAGTTTTCAAGATTGCCGCCGCAAACTGTCGTTGGTTTTCCTCGGAATCGATTAACGATCTGTTTTCGCAGTAAATTCGCGTTGCTGTTTTGAAGGCGTCGAAAAGTGCGTTCCATTGCTCTAAGGATTGATAATGCCCGTTCCGCTTTTCGGTTTGAATCCGTTCTCGTTCCAAACGCGCTTGTGTTTCCGCGTTGATTCGCGCCAGAAATTCAACCGGGTCGTATTCCATTAGTTGCCTTGCGCTTTTGCCTTGCAGAAAAACAGAAAAGCACGGCACGCCGAACGCAAGGCATTGAGAATCGGCTAACGGTTGCAACCGTCGCCGTGCAGCTTGATTATACCGACTTTCGAAGATGGTGGGACACAAAACCCCCATCCCCCTGCATTGTAAGGCGTGTTTGCGAATTATCAAACGAATCGACGCCGAGAAAAAAATCAAAATTTAAGGACTGTGTCCACGGACCTAGCGGCACTTCACAACCGCATGAATCTGACAACTCGCTCGGAGTACCTTCGACCCCCGGCATACCCTCAGCCTCGATTTCCGTATTCTAATCAAAAAAATCAACACGCCTTCGGGTACGGTTCCAGCCGAAACGTCAGCCAGATTATGATTCCCGCCCCCGGCCCAGCAAAATTACCAACCGAGCCAGTTCTTCGGCGTTCAGCCATTGCCGCAGGTGTTTGCGCGGCATGCTAGGATGATTCAATTGCAATCTACCGTTCAATGCCGAACTACCGATGACAGAATCACTCACGCAACAGTCCACAGACTCCAAGCCACCAAGTCCAAAACGCCGATGGCTGCAATTCAACCTGCGGACGTTGTTGGTTTTGACGCTCGTTGTCGGCTTGGGGCTCGGTTGGATTGCCTCCGAGCGGCGAAAGAACGCCAGACTTCAAGCGGATATCGAAGCCATTAATGGTTTAGGAGGCTCGGCTCCAACGACCATTCTGCCAAAGCCATTTGACTGGTTGTTCGACCGTAGTCCAAGAATTGTAACTAGACTGTTTCTCCAACGCACAGCAATCACAGACGCCGAAATAGTTCATCTAAAGGGATTGGCGAACCTTGAAGGTCTGTTTCTCGACCGCACCGCAATTTCAGACGGTGGGATAGCTCATCTCAAGAAATTGACGAACCTCAGGGATTTGTCTCTCGCCAGCACCGAAATCACAGATGCCGGATTAATTCATCTCAGTGGATTTACGAACCTCAGATATCTGAATCTCCACCGCACGGCAGCCACAGACGCTGGGCTGGAGCATCTTAAGGATTTGGCGAACCTCGAACGTCTGATTCTCAGCGGCACCGCAATTACAGACGTCGGTTTATCCTATCTAAAGGATTTGACGAACCTTGCTCAATTGGAACTCTCGGGCACCGCAATCATAGACGATGGTTTGGTGCAGCTTAAGGATTTGCCGAACCTTATCGCTTTGGGTCTCGTTGACACTGAAATCACGGACAACGGTTTAGACCAGCTGAAGGGTTTCACAAAACTCGAAGATCTGCGACTCAGCGGCACAGCAATTACCGACGCCGGGCTGGAGCATCTCAAGGGATTGGCACGACTTTCAAACTTGCATCTTGAGAAAACAAATGTCACAAAAGATGGAGTAGCCGAACTACAAAAGGCACTTCCAAATTGCCAGGTTCATCACAACGCGAAAAACTGATTGTGGTTCGAATCAACCTAGCAGCCCGACCAACCGGGCCAGTTCCTCGGCGTTTAACCACTGCCGCAGTTCGTCGGCTAGTTGCATCAAACAGCGTTCGCAGGTGCAACCGTTGGTGCAACCGTTGGTGCAACCGTTCGGGGGTAAGTCGATTTCGTCCGCTATTTCCGGCGTTTTGTTCGGGTCGCCTTCTCGTTTACACCGAGAGGGTCGGGGGTTCGAGTCCCTCGCTGCCCATCAAAGCCTCGCAAGTCAACGGATTTGCGAGGCTTTTTTTTGTTTGAAGCGGCAGCATCGATAACGTTTTTTGGCCAGGGCCAAGCGAACCTGTTTGATCTTCCAGATAAATGGTGCATGCAACCTCATCGCCTTGTCCTCGTGAGTGTCCGAATTAGCACCTGAATTTCATCGACTTGAGCGTTGGCTAGTTCGACAATATTTCCCGAAGGAACCAAACCTATTTCGGTAAAGTATTGCTCGCCCGTTGCGTCGTTGCCCGAGCGAAACATCGTGTAATCCAAGTTGGACGATAATTTCGCCTCCGTTGGATTGACAGGGACCGCAATCAAAACGGTGGATCAATTGAGTTTCAATTCGATAGGTTCTACGTCCACAAAGGTATCGTAAAAACCACTGCCTCCACCCCAATCGGTCGGCATTTCGGGAGTCAAGACGTTGACCGAGCAAGCTGCGCCGGTTGCATCTCCGAATCCCCCAAACGGCATCCAGGCTACACCGGGCTGGACGCGCTGCGAAATTCGACATTTTGCGGAGATTCGGCCCTGCTCGTTGAAAACGGAAACCACTTCGCCGGTCGCAAGTTGCCGGGAGTGGGCGTCAATTGAATTCAATTCGACAAACAACTCACCTTCGCGAGTGCGATGCCGTTCGATATGAGCGTAACCGGAATTCAGGAAGTGAAGCGTCTTGCCCGTAATCAACTGCAGGCGGTTCTTCGGGGCGCGGCGAATCTGACCGCTAGATGGGAGCGGGTCGAGCCCTTGTTCGGCCAACGACGCGGAATACAGCAAAGCTTTACCCGACGAAGTTGGAAATCCTCCTAATGCAAATGGCAGCCAGTCTCGCTCCGGATTCAAACGCACGAAGCCTTCCTCCCAAAGCTTCTCGAAGGTGACCTCTTTCAGCCACGGGTGCTTACTGTTGAGCGCAGTTCGCAACAGAGTTTCATCGCTATCGTAGAGCCAAGGTTCCGTTCGCCCCATCGCTGCGGCCAGTCGCCGAAAAAACTCGGTATTCGAGACTGACTCCCCTACTGGTTCGATCGCTGGCCGATTCATTGACAAATAATGATGTCCCCAAGCGGGAACCAAATCGAGGCACTCAATCTGGCTGGTCGCCGGTAAAACATAATCGGCGTATTTGGCCGTCTCGGTGACAAACAAGTCGTGAATCACCGTGAACAGGTCGTCGCGCAACAGGCCACGAATGATTTGCCGCTGATTGGGGATTGTCACAACTGGATTGCAACCATAAACGCAAAGACTGCGAATGCGTGGGCTAAGTGTTTCGGAACATAGGTCATTCCCAAGATCCCGCATGTTCAATGACCTTACATTGGATTGGTCACGCTCGGGCATTAATACGCCTTGAGTGTTCAAAGTTGAGAACTGCAAACCGTGTGTTGAACGGCACAGGCCGCCTCCCAGATGTCGCCAAGCTCCCGTCAGGATTGGCAGACAAGCCATCGTGCGAAACATCATTGCTCCATTTCGGTGGTGCTCGATGCCGATCAGAGGTCGCAGCATCGCTGGAGAAGTTGTGGCATATTCGCGAGCAAATTCTTCGATCGTCGCGGAGTCGAGTCCTGTGATCGCGGCCATCTTTGCTGGTGAATATTCTCGAACCCGTTCGACAAGCTCTTCGTATCCAGTTGCATACTTCGAAACGTATTCATGGTCGACGAGTTTATCGCGGATGATCACGTGCATCATCGCCATAGCCAGCGCTCCGTCGCTGGCTGGGCGTAAGGACAAATGCAAATCGGCTTGCTCTGCCGTTCGCGTGCGGATCGGGTCGATAACAACGATTTTGGCTCCCTGGGCACGTGCTTGGAGGATGATCGGCCACATGTGCAAATTGGTGACGATCGTATTGGTTCCCCACAGCACGATCAGTTTACTGTGGATCAAGTCCTCGGGATCGGCACCAAATCCAACCCCTTGCGTCGATGCTAAGCCGGCAGTAGCAACTTCGCCACAAATATTTCGCTCGAGTTTTGAGAAACCGAGCAAGCCGAACAGACGCCTGTCGAGAGAAGCCATCTGGATTAAACCTTGATTCCCTGCCGAGCTGTAGGGCAGAATCGCCTCGGGCCCTGATTGCTCGATGATTGTATTCCAACGATTTGCGATATCCAAAAGTGCTTCGTCCCATGAAGTCCTGACGAATCGCCCCTCCCCTTTTGCGCCAACTCGTTTCAACGGATGCAGCACGCGATCCGGATGATAAACTCGCTCGAGGTAATGGTTGACCTTGGCACATAGTACACCCCGCGTGAACGGATGATCGGGGTTACCCTCTAATCCCACTGCCTTGCCATCTCGAACGCGCACAATCCACGCGCAGGTATCGGGGCAATCATGCCCGCAGGCTCCCCGCACTACTGGCAATGCTCCGTCAGTTGGCTTAATCATTTTTTTTCCACTCCTGATTTTTTTGCGATCGGACGAAGAGTTTGCATGCTGCTGACAGTGCCGCGTCGATTTGCCAAGAAGTTTTATTGCGTTGGCCAGCGATATTGGAGATGCCGCGAATGATGGAACAGGGGATCGCGCGAAATTCGCAGGCCGTAGCAACGGAAAAGCCCTCCATGTCTTCGGCAATGCCTGACGAATAGTGCGTCCGAATCGAATCGACCTCCGTGGCATTACTAGAGACTGCGGCGACTGTAATCAATGACCCTTCTGCGATCTCTGCTCGCAGCGTGTCGGGGATGTGCAACGCGATTTCGCGATTGGCTTGTCCAAAGGCCGCAAGAGCGGTAGTTTCTATGGGGCGGAAATTTGCTCCTTGGCCGACGCCGATTCCAAAACAAGATACAGCCGCAAATAAATAGGCATGTCCGACGGACGCACGCTGTTCGTCGTACGTTCCGGCGATTCCGAGCAGCACCACATGTTGCGGCTTCTGTTGCTCGATCAATTGCGCCGTGCGAACCGCTGCCTGCACTAAACCTACACCGCATTCCTCCAGCACAACGGTCGTCGCCGTCTCGGCCGAAAAATCCGCCAACGCCGGATGCTGTCGAATGAAGCCGAGTTCGAATGCTGACGGAATCAAGACCAGCGTCTTTGCTGTGGTCATTTTGATATTGCCAAGGATTAGGGGTTTGAGTTCTTCTCTTGGGCCCTGAACAATTCTGCGAACAACACCTCAGTTCGCCGCCACATCGAAAACTCGCGATACGCCCAAAAGCTGAAGATCATTTGTAAACATAACAGAGCGATCGACCAAATTGCACCGCGGAATTGAAGTGAAGGCACAACTTGGAGTAATGCAGCCATCGAATTCGCTGTTAATGGTATCACCAGACTGCCCCCGACAATTCCCATTGCACAAGCGCCGCACAACAGGAATCCGCTAGTCGCTTTTAGTGCACTCCAATCGGGAATCAGATACAACAACAACGAGTAAAACATTTGAAGAAACGCCAGGAAGACTGACAAGTAAACCCATCTGGGCAGAGGGGACGGGTCCGCTATTTGCTGCGACCATTCTTGCCAGCAGGCGATTGCCGGACCCAGAATGATCAGGGCGAGGAACAACAGTCCAAGAGAAAGGACGCGGGTCAAAATTCTACGGCCTTGGAGCCGCGATTCGACTCGTTCCGCGAGATTTGATTCGATGAGCCTTCCCGATTCGCTCGTCGCCGTCGCCCGACCGCCTTTGGTGACGATGGTGAAGAACTCTGGCTCCACTGGCGATTGGCCTGCCGGTTGCACCACGTCGGATGTCATGACTTCCGGAGGTTGTGCTGTCTTAAAGAACTTCGCGGCGTAGATTCCGTCTACCACTTGGTCCGCAGCGCTGACGGCTAAGACGGATTTGCAATCGGGGCATCGTATCTTGGAGTCCAGGGCACGCATAGGTGCACGAAAGCGGCAACGGTTGGGGCATTCGATAATGATCGGCATGGATGGGATTCAGCTAGGCCTTTGTGCGAACCGTTTGCGATTCTTCTTGCCGAACGGCTTCGAAAACTGCGTCGATGTAACCAAACATGGAATGGTCAGTGAGTTGGTCGATGCGTCGGTTCCAAATTCCACCGAGGAAGCCCTTCAGACGATCCGCGGCGCGCCGCCAGCCGGTGATTTTGCTGATTTTGCTGAAGCGATCGAGGTACATTTCGACGCCGCTGTGGCGGTAGCCCAACCAAATTGGTGGAACTCGCGTAACGATGTCGTTGTTGTGCACCCAGCGATAGTGTTTTACTCTTGGATAGTTCACATACTTGCGGCAGCCAACGCGTGGACTGCCAAACGTATACAACTCTTCGGGTTCGGATTTGATATACGAAGTCAAACAGCGAAACGCACAAATCGTCGCCATGGCCGCTCCCAGAGAATGACCGGCGAACCAAAGCGGCTTCGTGTTTTCTTCCAGCGATTTTTCGATTGCGGGCCACAAGGCGTCGGTTTCTGATTTGAATCCGCGATGGACACGTCCTACGGTTTCCGCCAAAGCGGTTAGTGCATTCGCATCCGCCTTAATGTCGTCCCATTCATTGGCCTCAGTTCCACGGCACACGACGACGCTATCGAATTCACTTTGGAACCAATAGGCTTGTGCGCCACCGCAACTAAAAAATCGGCCTTTCGATAAACCCAGTTTTTTGCCGGCCGTAAGACATTCTTCTGTGTTCATGTAGGCGACCATGGAAATTTCCGCAAATAGCAAACTTCGTTGCAATACGGTCAGTTCATGAATGGGCCGGTTCGTGGTTGACTTAAAGACAAAGTCTTGAGCGCTTTTGTCCGAGATTTTCTCCCGTTTTTGAATTGTTGCAGTCGTCATGAGAAGTGTATCTTCGAGGGGATTTATTCAGCATCTTCGACGATCAATTCTAGAGGATGCAAAACAAGATCGGAAGTGACTTCTGAACTACTTGCCGGGAATCGGAATCGAACCATCCCAATCGGGCGGGGGAACCGAATTCTGTTGGCGAATAAAGTCAGCAACAAAATGATGAGCGAGGTCCGCGTTCGGCAGCGATTCCAAAATGTTCAATGCTGCCGCCCAGTTGCCGTTTTCAAATTTCTCAAGAGCGATGGCGTACTCGTCCAGGTCGTGGTTGTGAATTTCATCAAAATCACCGCCTCGAGGAATGATTTGATAAAGGTCGGTCATTCGTTGAAAACCATGCGGTACGACACGAGCCAATCGACGAATGCGACAGTCCGGATTGGTTCCGGATTTGGCCAAATCCGTTGCCGTGGGTTCGTCGCATAAGACGGGCACTTTGAAGTAACGCGTCATGCCCTCGAGACGGGCTGCGAGATTGACGACGGGCCCGAACGCCGTTACTTTCACCTGATCACTCGAACCAATTTTTCCGGCAACAGCTTTTCCTGTGGCGATACCGAGTCCCATCATGAATTGACCACTCGCACTTTCGTCGCCCTCATGAACTTGGTCGAAACGCCGGGTGATGTCGAGCGCCGTTTGCACCGCGCGAATCGCGGCGTCGGTTTGTTCCAAGGGCCAGCCCCAAAAACCCATAACCGCATCGCCATGAAAATCGCCGACGACTCCGCGACCCGATAGAATACAGCTTGTCATCACCCCCAGGGCCCGGCTCACTCGATTGAGCAGTTCCAATAGGTTTTCTGACAAGCGCTCGCTGGTTGCGGAAAAACCGCGAAGATCGCAAAAGAGAACTGAAAGGTTACAAGCCCGTGGCTCCAGCACTTGATCGGGATCACGCCCAGCCAGGGCCTCGACGACGATCGGGGAAAAGAATGTACGCAGCGCAGCCTGCCGCCGCTGCAGCGATTCTAGTTCGATCACGTTGGCATACATTGAGGTTACCAACTGGGTGAATTTCAAATCGTCGTGCAATAACTCGGTGGTCAATGTCGCGCCGATGCGGCCGACTTTTCCAGAAACATAGACTGCCTGGCCACGGCAAGCGGTTCCTTTCAACGGGCAGACGTAGGCCCAATCCGCGTGCTGCTGAATCGTGTAGTTCGAGCCCCCCCCTGCACGATCACTCCAAACGTGGAGCACTGTTTCTTGTGAGCTGATGGCCTGGCGAATTAGGGACTCGCTGGGCTTGAAGGATTCCTCCAAGTCGTGGCGGCTGTCCCAATGTTTGACGATTACGGGATCTTTGGGGCTGGTTGTTGAAACGATCGCCACGACTTCGGCTTGCGACACGCCCTGCAGCAATACGTTCGTGATGCGATCCAGCAACTGTTCCTCGCTGGCCGCATCGACAATCAACTCGGGCAATTTGCTCAAGACGTTGATTCTCAAATTCGCGTCACGATAGTCGAGGGCATTGAGAAATTGATCCGAGAAGGTCAACTGTTGGATCGGCGACGGCACATCCTGAGTTACTTCAGATTCGCTGATTACGAGGCTGAACCGAGTTAGGCCGATGACGAAGTGTTGGTTGGCTTTAACTTTGAAGAAATCCGCTTTGCGGCCATCGAAAAAAACTGGGTTCGTGGAATTCGGGAAGCGTTCGACCTCAATCCCTCCCGGAACCTGACGGAAGTGCGCATGTTGACGTGACAATTGCGAGTCCCAATCCACGCAGTACGGGCCTGGCTGTCGGCCTATCATGTGCCAATCGAAATCACGAATTTTCTTTCGCCACCGATAATTCGGCTGTTTTCCTTCGGCAACCAGATCGAACACTAGCCGACTCCCTTGGGTGTTGGGTGGTTAAGGTTTTTGGAGGGCCCGGAGGGCTTTGGGGAGCGGGAAATGAACATTTTCTTCTCTCGTCGTTCGAACTTCAATTTTTGCGTCGAAGTTTATTTTCAACCAATCAAGAACTTGTTCAACGACGGTTTCCGGGGCGCTGGCTCCGGCGGTTACCAGCACGCATTCCTTACTGGTCAACCATTGGCGATCGATGTCATCCGGGCCATCGATCAAATAGGCATCGATTCCGGTGTCGGCGGCTAATTCCCTCAAGCGTTGGCTATTCGAGCTGTTTTTGCTGCCGAGGACCAGACATGCGTCAGCTTCACCTGCTAATATTCGTACGGATTCTTGGCGATTTTGCGTCGCGTAACAAATGTCTTCTTTCGGCGGATTGGCGAGTTTCGGGAAACGCTGCCGCAGGCGATTAATGATTCGATTTGCATCGTCGACCGAGAGCGTCGTTTGGGTCAGATAGGCATATTTTCCTTCGTCAGGCACGTCCAACCGGTCCACGTCCTCGACACTTTCGACAAGAATCATCGCGTGGGGCGCCTCTCCCATCGTACCAATGACTTCGTCGTGACCTTCGTGGCCGATCAAAAAAATAGTGTAGCCCTCGCGAGCGTATTTGATTGCCTCAAGGTGGACCTTAGTCACTAGCGGGCACGTCGCATCAATCGCAGTCAGTTTACGAGATTTGGCTGCGGCTCGAATTTCGGGAGAAACACCATGTGCAGAAAACATCAACGTCGCTCCAACAGGCACCTCGCTGAGTTCACTGACGAAGATCGCTCCCTTTTCGCGAAACGAATCGACAACGAATTTGTTGTGCACAATTTCGTGAAACACATATACGGGCGGTCCAAACTTCTCCAAAGTCAATTCGAGGCTGTCGACTGCCATGTTGACTCCGGCGCAAAAACCGCGCGGATTTGCCAGCAAAACTCTCATGGAACTACCTTTCTCTTGGGAAATCATCATAATGGAATGGCCAAGAATCGGCGAGTCGCACGATTCAGCCTTAAGAAATCGAAGAAAATCATTCAACGACCGGAATTCGGCAAGGACAACAATGGAAAATTTGGCCCCGAGCGCCGAAATGACGAATCGCAAACGTCCGAAAGAACGGATTTATTTCAAACTCAGCGAGAATGATATCGCGCACGGTTACAAACGGTGTCGGACAGCCGTTAAGTCGTCGTTTGGGCCGCGGCTCTGGCCGTTTCTGAATTTGCCAGGGCTCGAGCGACGAGGCATCGACACAATTTTGTTTGTGATCGCTCACGGATTGAAAGCCTACCGTCAGGAGAAACCTGGACAGCAAATTTCCTTTGACGAAATAAACGATGCTCGCGAGGATCTCAATGATGCGTATTGCGGGAAGTTTCTTTCGCCTGAATGGGGTGCGGTTCATGACACCATGCAGCGATTCAATATCCCCAAACAGTTTTTGTTCGATTTTTTTGAAGGGCTCGACCATGCCCTACGCTTTGGCCAACCCCAAACAATTGATGAGACGCGGACGTTGGCGTCGCGACTTGGCGGTTCGCCATACGCGGCAATGATCAAGGTCATGGGGGTTGCAAAAGCAGGCTACGAGATTGCTGCAGTAGAATGCGGCCAAACACTATTGATGACCGAGTGGCTAGTGCGCTGTAGGCAACATGCAAAAAAAGGAGTGTGTTGGTTGGCGGCGGCTGATCTTACATCCGCCGGTTGCCCACTGAGTATTTTGGCGGCGAGCTCGCATTCGAAACCGGTTGATTATCTTGTCCGGTTGTATTCGCACTATCTCGAGAAGCAGTTCCAGCACGTTGCGCTGCTCGTTCCTTTTTTGCAGTTCGACGGCGCACGTTCGGTGACGGCGACGATCGGCAATGCCTGG
>WBZS01001410.1_pt1 | contig 19248 bp, 14 predicted proteins | sample 5204201 | NCBI WGS metagenome assembly WBZS01 (sample SAMN12344357, study PRJNA552823) | activated sludge metagenome | biome: Activated sludge suspended growth; feature: Nitrification reactor; material: Wastewater; isolation source: activated sludge from nitrification reactor of wastewater...
GAGTTGGAGGAAGAGCGCCGACTCGCTTTTGTCGGCATCACTCGGGCGAAAGAAGACCTCTACCGCACGCACTGCAAGATGCGCGAATTCCGAGGCCAAACCACGTATGCCGTTCCGAGCATGTTCTTGGAGGAACTCCCCTCGGCCGATGTCGAGGAAAAGGACATGACGCACCGAGCCATCAGCGGTCCGCGTTCCACCGACCAATGGCGAGGCTCGACCATGAGCGCCAGCCACGGTTGGTACGATACGGGCTTCCGCGAGTCGAAACACAAACCTCATGAAAGTCCCGCCAAGTCGCACAGTCAACCCGGAGCAACGGCCGGCAAGCCTGATCATTACGCTCCCGGCGTCCTCGTGATGCACGATAGCTACGGCGTTGGGAAAATCGTGGAAGTTTCCGGCCAAGGCGCGCTTCGCAAAATCAAAATCTCCTTCAAAACCGGAGACCGAACTTTTCTTGCCGATAAAGCGAAGCTAAGTATCGTTCAGAAAAAATGATCCGCGTTTCTTTATCTAGGTGTTATCTATGGCAACGTTTATCGTGAGTGCATTCGCGGACGAAATCGGTCCGGATCCGGTGCAACAGATCGAAATCCTGAAAGCCTCGGGCGTCCACCACATCGAGTTTCGTTCCATTCATGGAACGAACGTTTTGGCCTTGAACGATGCCCAAATTGACGAATTCAAGAAACTTCTCGATCGGCACCAATTCCGTTTGAGCGCCATCGGTTCGCCGATAGGAAAGATCAAAGTCACGGATCCGTTCGAACCCCACCTCGAACGATTTCAACGTGCGATTCACCTTTGCAAGGTGTTTGATACGCCCAATATCCGCATTTTCAGCTATTACCCGCCCGATGAGTTCGACGGAAATTGGCAGCCTCATCGCCAGGAAGTCATGAACCGAATGTTGAAGAAGTGCGAGATCGCTGCCAAGGCGGGGGTACGGCTGGTTCATGAAAATGAACATCGCATCTACGGCGATTCGCCCGATCGCATGGTCGACATCCTGCAAACGCTTCGTGCGAAGTTTGGGCCGGACGTCATCGGTGCGGCTTACGATCCCGCAAACTATGTTTACTGCGGATACGATCCCCTTGAAGGGTGGAATCGCACCAAGCAATGGACGGTTCATTTCCATATCAAAGACTGGAAGCACGGAGCGCCTCATGGATCGATGCCGGGCGAAGGCGAGGGCCAAATCCCCACCATTATCCGCGAGGCGGTGAAGATGAACTACCAAGGCTTCGCGACGATGGAGCCTCACTTGCTGGGTGGGGGGCCTACTGGCGGTCAAACGGGTCCCGAGCTTTTCCCCAAAGCGATTGCCGCGTTCAAGAAAATCGTCCAAGACGCAGGTGGCGAACTGCGTTGATTGTCGAACCGCACGCCTCACGCCGAGTTGACGCAACCGCAGTCTAAACTTCTTCGATGCTTTCGCACCTGGCCCGAATCGAACGATCTCGCTCTCCCTGGCGGGATCGTTTCACGCCAGGGATGCGTATCGTGATTTCGAATTCCTATGAAACTTCAACATGTTCATCTCCGCATCGCCGATGCGGAGACGCAAAAATCTCTGCCATGCCGAGTTCGTTGTACGGATGTGCGTGGCCAATATTACGCACCGCTTGGCCGGCTCGCCGACTTTCATCCACATTCAACGCGTTCGGTGGGCGGAAATCTTGCTCTCGCGGGAAGTGGCCTTTGGGCCTATGTCGAAGGCGATTGCGAAATCCTTTTGCCCCCTGGTGATATTCGCATCCAGGCCGTCCACGGTCTGGAGTACGAACCGCTCGATACCGTGGTGACGCACGTCGCGGGAAAACTTTCGATCCGTTTGACGATGAAGCGCTGGAAGCATCATGAAGGGTGGTGCTCGGCCGACACGCGGATTTTGCATATGTCGCCTTCTGCCGTCTTGCTGGAAGCGCGTGCCGAGGATGTGCGGGTCGCCAATTTATTGGGCTATCAAACCACGGAACGCGATGCAACGAATGCGTCGCGACTCGCCTTGCCAAACCTGCTCGATTTCAGCGGCCAAGGTTATGCCTTGGAAAAAGAAGGCGTCGGTGTCGCCGTCAATACGTGGAACCAAGCCGAACTCGGAAGCATGGGATTGCTCCATTGCCACCGCGTTGTACATCCGCTTCGAATTGGGGGCGATGATGTCGACTGGACGCTTGACGATCTCGTCGACCAATGCCATCGCAAAAAGGGACTTGCCGTATGGAGCGATGTGGCCGAAGACGAAATCCGCATTGAAGGCTCGCCGTTTCACTTTGGCGAGGCACTTCTACCCACGATCGCCGGGAAGGTGAATGCCTTCGAAATCGCAGGTCGAGAGTCGACCCGATCCGATCGGCTCCAACGTTGGTACACGCTTTTGAACGCCGGCCTTTGCTTGGCGTTGGTGGGCACGGGTGCCAAACGCGACAACACGGGGGTGGTCGGCGGCATGCGTACGTTGACGCAGACCTCGGCGGCGTCTTACTCGAGTTGGGTCGATGCCTGCCTTTTCGGAAAGACGATCGTCACCAACGGACCGTTGCTCGAATTCACCGTTGATGGCAAGGGACCTCACACGGCGAATCGGTCGATGGTGAATCCCGTGAAAATGGTCGCTCGCGCGGAAAGCAGCGTTGCCTTCGAACTCCTGGAAATCGTCCACAACGGCGAGGTACTCGCGGCCACGAACGCCCGTGAGGCGTTTCCGTATTCCGCGGCGATTGAACTTGAAACAAAACTCACGCAAGGGGGCTGGTTGGCGGCGCGATGTCGGGGGAGCCAACGCCGGCCTGACGTGCTGGGTGAGCAAACACCGTTCGCGCACACCTCGCCAATCTACGTGGGTCCCACGGAAGGAAACGCCGCCCGAGTCCCCACCGCCGTCGCGGAAATCGAACGGGAATTCGAGCACTTGGCAACCTGGATCGACTCCCACGACACGCCAGCGCAACCCCGGGCAAGGTTGCGCGATTACCTCCAACAAACCCGAAAAGCGTGGAAGGAAAGGTTCGCGTAGCCTGAGGTTTGACATCCCAGGTTTCTTCTCGTACCATTTCTACATCACGGTCTTTGCTGAGATTTCATGATGGCCCGATTCATGACATCCCGTTTGCCGATCATTATTCGCGTGGCGCAGGGAGTGCGCCTGTATAGCATTCATTGAGGCGCCAGGTTGTCGGTATTGTCGTTCGACCCGTACGGACCCTGGAAGCCCCAGGGTTTTTTTACGTTTCGACATCGCTGCTTTCGTTTTTCGGGTCCTCCTTCTGATACAAATACACTACGTAAATTAAATACCATGGCTCAACGCATCGAAATCTACGACACGACGCTTCGCGATGGCAGTCAAGGCGAAGGCATCAATTTCTCCTTGCAAGACAAAATCCTTATCACGCGCCGGCTCGACGAACTCGGCGTGGATTACATCGAGGGTGGCTATCCCCTCTCGAATCCCAAGGATTTCGAATACTTCCAGGAAGTGAAAAAACTCACACTGAAGCATGCCAAGATCGCATCGTTTGGCATGACACGGCGAAAAAACACCAAACCTACCGACGATGTTTGCTTGAAAGCCCTCGTCGACGCCCACACCTCGGTGGTGACGCTCGTTGGCAAAACGTGGGACATGCACGTGACCGAAGTGTTGGGCACTTCGCTTGGCGAAAACCTCAATATGATTCGGGATTCAGTCGCGTTCTTGAAAGCTCAGCCGCACGTGGCCGAGGTGCTCTACGATGCCGAGCATTTTTTCGATGGCTTTCGGGAAAACCCGGAATACGCAATCGAAACGTTGCGGTCGGCGTTGGAAGCGGGTGCACGCACGCTCATCTTGTGCGACACCAACGGTGGAACGTTGCCCGAACAGATCGTGGAACGGTTGGCGGCGGTGCGAAAGGCACTTCCCAGTGCGAAGCTGGGCATCCATTGCCACAACGATTCCGACGTTGCCACCGCCAACTCCCTCGCTGCGGTTTATGGGGGAGCCGTCCAAGTTCAGGGCACCATCAATGGCATCGGTGAAAGGTGTGGCAACGCCGATCTCATCAGCATCATTGCCAATTTAGCCATCAAGAAGAAGGAGCATTACGAAATGCTCACGCCAGGCAGTGTGGCCCATCTTACGGAACTCTCCCGTTACGTTTACGAAATCGCCAACATGAATTTCCGGTCCGGCCAACCCTTCGTCGGCACCAGTGCGTTCGCCCATAAAGGCGGCATGCATGCCCAGGGAGTCGCCAAACGCACCTCGAGTTACGAACACATCGATCCCACGTTGGTGGGAAACCAACGAAAGATCCTCGTAAGCGAATTGGCGGGCCAATCGAGCATCCTGCAAAAGACCACGAAGTACGCCATCAACAACGACCGCGAACTCATGAAAAAAGTTCTCAGCGCGGTCCAGGATCTCGAATATGAGGGATACGAATTCGAGGCGGCGGAAGCGTCGTTCGATCTTCTCGTCAAAAAATTGGCGGGCATGTATCAGCCAAAATTCGAACGGTTGCGCTATCGCGTCAATGTGGAAACGGACCCGGAAGGCGCCCTAACGACCGAAGCTTCGGTCAAAGTCCGTGTCGGGGAAGAAGTTTCCCACACCGTGGCTGAGGGTGACGGTCCGGTCAATGCATTGGATGCCGCGCTTCGCAAAGGCTTGCAGCGTGCCTTCCCGCGTTTGAACGAATTGCAACTGGTCGATTACAAAGTTCGCGTGGTGAACTCCAAGGCCGGTACCGCGGCAAGGGTGCGCGTCGTCATCGAGTCGCGGGATGGCACCGATGTCTGGGGAACGGTCGGTGTCAGCGAAAATATCATCGAAGCCAGTTGGCTGGCGCTCGTGGATAGTTTTGAATACAAATTGTTCAAAGATGAGGACGGTACCTCGAATTGAGGGGGGCGGCGAACGTGCGAGGATTTCTTCGACTTTCTCGAATTCGATCCCGGAAGATGGGCCTTCGTGGTTCTTTTCACGGGAGGATCGGATTGATTGCATGGTTGGGGCTTTTCCTCGCCGGGTGCGGCAGCCCACACGTGGAGCCTTCCAAGCCCATCACGCCGATCGTAAAAGAATCGCCCTCACTCCCACCCATCTTCGAGGACGTGACGGCGTCGACCGGAGTCGCCCATTCCTACGCCAACGGCGAGGAAGCCGACCATTTGGCCATCCTCGAATCGCTCGGCGGTGGCGTGGGTGTGCTCGATTTCGACGGCGATGGCAAACTGGACCTCTTCTTCCCTGCGGGAGGATATTTCGAAGGCAAATCGGTCGCCGGGAAACCGTGCCGACTCTTTCGAAATCTGGGCAATTTCCGATTCGAAGACGTCACCGCCGCCACCGGCCTTGAGGCGGCTCCCATCTATTCTCATGGCGCCGCCGTCTGCGATTTTGATCGTGACGGTTGGCCTGACGTCTTCGTGACCGGATGGGGCAAACCGCTCCTTTTACATAACGAATCCAACGGAAAAGGCGGACGGCGTTTCGTCAATGTCGGCGAGAAAGCAGGCTTCACCGAAAGCCTTTGGTCCAGTAGCGCGGCATGGGGCGACCTCGACGGGGACGGTTGGCCAGATTTGTATGTGTGCCAATACGGCGATTGGTCCTTCGAAAAAAATCACCCCACCGATTGCAGCTACGCGAACAACAAAATCCCGGGCCGAAACGACAGCCGGGATGTCTGCCCACCCCGACGTTTCAAGGCCCTTCCCCACAAGCTTTACCAAAATAACCGCGACGGCACCTTCACGGAAATGGGAACGAAACTTGGCCTTCGCACCGATGGCAAAGGCCTAGGCGTCGTGGTGGTCGATGTCAACAACGACGGAAAGCCGGACCTTTACGTCACGAACGACACCGACGAGAACTTTTTGTATCTGAATCGTTCCACGCCGGGAAAGCTTCGACTCGACGAAAAAGGACTCGTCGCGGGTGTGGCGCGAGATGATCAAGGGGTTCCAAACGGAAGCATGGGGGTGGATGCCGCCGACTTCAACCGTACGGGTCGAGCTTCGCTCTTTTGCACGAACTACGAAGGCGAACTTCACGCGTTCTATCGGAATGAGTGCAAGGGAAGTACGGAATTCTTTCAGTATTGCACTCAACAGGTGGGGATTGCAGCCATCGGTCAAGCGTGGGTGGGCTGGGGCGCGGTGTTTCTTGATGCGGAGCATCGTGGCTGGGAGGATCTTGTCCTCGTCAATGGCCACGCCATCCGCTTTCCGTCAGGTGCCGCCAAACGCAAACAACAGCCCGTTTACCTTCGAAATGAAAAAGGTCGCTTCACGAATCTCGGAGACCGGGTGGGGACGTATTTTTCCCAGGCCCATAACGCGCGTGGCATGGCACAGGCAGATTTCAATAACGACGGCAAGGTCGATTTGGTCATCTCGCACGTGAACGAACCGGTCTCCGTGCTCCGCAATGTCGCCAAAAACGAAAATCAGTGGATCGGACTCCAACTTTTGGGCAAGGACCATCGCGATCTCGCTGGTGCACGTGTGGTGTTGCACTCGGAGGGAGCGGTCCAAACCAAATTCGTCAAAGGGGGCACAAGCTTCGGCTCCACGAATGATCGCAGAGTCGTATTTGGACTGGGGTCGGAATCAAAGGTCGATCGAATTGAAATTCATTGGCCTTGGGGAAATTCCCAACGTTTCGACACACTCACGCCAAACGCCTACTGGAAGGTGGAAGAAGGAAAGAATCAGGTTGCGAAGGTGGAATTTCAGGACCCGAAGTAGAGCAGCATCAAGCAGGTGGGGTTATCAGGTTGAGTAAACGTTTTTATTGGTATTCTTCAAATCGGTGGGACAGGCGACGGCTGTTGATATCGAGGGCTTCAAGAATCGCGAGAACGGTGGTGGGACAGATGCCGAAACGATGAGACCACAGGATGACGTGAAGGTTTTCTTGGCCGGATTTGAGTCGATCGAGAATGCGGTCCAGCAACGTGACCTGGTCTTTGAAACAACGCTGGAGCAGGCCAAAATCACCACGATCCAATTCGATCCAAAACCGTTTACCTTCAAGATGTTCCATCCAGCGGGCACGGAGATACCCACTCCAGTGTCGGCGAACCCAGGTTCGGATGGCGTCCTCGCCAAGGTCGTAACCCGCCTTTTCACTTTCAATCCACTTAAAACACTGGATTTCGTTCTCAGAATCTTCGTAAACGCTGCATTTCTGCATAAAACAGACCGTCCTTCCAGGTGGGAAAGCATGCAGGGAAATCTTCACCGGCATGTGGAATCCTTTCCGAAGAGGAAGCGAAGCGGGGGACTGTCGGGCAAAAAAGGAATATTGCGTCTGCAACTCACTAACAATTCTCTTTCGTCAGTTTACCCTGCCAATTTCACCCGTTCAAGGCACATTCTCGTCTGGAGAACATAAAGATGCCCCCAAAAATTCGTCTTCGGTAAAAAAAATACCAGTAAACCTTGAATTCAGTTGATTCATGTGATCTTTTGTTCACAAGGAAGAAGTAGGTTCAGAGGGCTTTTGGTCAGCTGGCAGAGCCTCATATTGTCGTAAAAGGTGCTCCAAAGCGCCTTGAGGGTCCATGTTGAAGAGCACTCGCCCAACTGTCTCCCATCGGCCCTTTTCGTGGAAGAAAACCGCAGTCGCATCTCGAAGATTCGCGACCGCCGCCACCCCGTCCATGTCGCCGCCTTCGATGGCTTCGAACTGCACCGTGATCCCCACGAACGCGACGATCTGGTCGGTCTCACGGTCCCGCGAAAATTGGACATTCGAATGCCAATCGACCTTCCGCCAACGCAGGCCTCGAGGTTTTCCCGAGTTGGAGGCGGCGCGAATAAAAAGTTCGTGGAGCCGCTCTTTCTGAAGGCGAAACAACTCGCGAGCGCGTTCCGCGTGAACCTCTCGTCCAAACTTAAGAAAATGATGCAGAAAAAACCACGCGACCCCGGCCAAAACAATCGCGGTCAGGATCCATACCCACCAATCCATAGAACGCCCTTTTTCGAGGACCCTGGCGCGGCTGAGCCGCAAGGAACCATGGTCCAAGCTTAAGAATCCAACAAGCTCCAAGGCAGAAAAAACCAAAGGTGCATCGTTCGGAATTCCGGTTTTTGGGACCTTGGTAACCACTTGGATCTTGATACTTCAAACTTCGACGCCAACGCGTGTTTTCCACTCGGCTTTGGGCCAATCGACGAATCGCTTTACCCTGAAACATGGCTTTCGGCCCGCTCTTTCTTGATTTTATGGCGAGGGCGTTGGCACGGATCGAAGATTTTTCGCGGATGGACGCGTGCTCCAATCTTCATTCTCGCGACCAGCGACGCCTTCAAACGGTGCTGGCTTTTTTCCAAAGAAAGGATTAGAAAAAGGGCACTTCGAAAGCACGGAAATCTGGGATCCGCGTCAACCATCACAGGCCATCGCTTGCGAGAAAGCTTCAAATTCACCCATGGTTAAGATTTATACGTGGAATCGTACGGAGAAAGTTTTAAGAACACCCACGATCGAATCTTTGTGCGCTCGGGCCCAGGAAATTCGTGAATGTGGGGATTTCGTCTGGATCGACCTTTCCGCTCCCACGCCTGAGGAAGAGCAGTTCGTCTTCCAGCAATTTTGGCGGATTCACACGTTGAGTCTCGAAGACATCACACGGTACCGTCGCGAAAAAGACGACGCTCCGCACCATTCCAAGGTCGAAGAATATCCGGACTACCTTTTCGTCATCGTGAATCCGCTCACGGAACGATACCTTCAAGCGGTCGTGAGCGTCCTCGAAAAACAAACCGGCGAGGTTTGTCCCTACGCTCAACTGAGTTGTGTGATCAATCACAATATGTTGGTGACGCACCATGCGGAACCCTTGAATTGCGTACGGTTGGTGCAGGACTTCCTCGTGAGGCACCCGGATTCGAGCGAGCGAGGGCCTGATTACGTCCTTCACCTCATCTTGGATGAAGCGGTCGACTTGTACATTCCCGTCTTGCAATCGGTCGAGGATAGTCTGGACGGATTGGAATCTCGCCTTTTCCACCGACCGAAACCTCTCTATTTCAACCAACTTCTGCGAGTGAAACGCGAGATCATTCATCTCCGCAAAACCTTGATCAAGGAGCGTGAGGTGCTGGTGCGTTTGGCGCGTGGAGAATTCGAGTTAGTCAACGAACGTGAGACGGTCTATTACCGAAATGTTTACGACCACCTCGTTCGGTTCACGGAGTTGATTGAAAGTTCCCGCGAAATGGTGAGCGACCTGATGCAATCGCATTTGGCCGCCACCTCCAATCACCTGAATCAGATCATGAAGGTGCTTACCATGATCTCCACCATCGTTCTCCCCATGACCTTGGTGGCGGGAGTTTACGGCATGAATTTCGACCACATGCCCGAGTTGAAATGGCAGTATGGATATCCGTTCGCGCTCCTACTGATGGCGGCGAGCGGATTGATCTCCCTGGCCTATTTTCGCTGGAAGAAGTGGCTTTAAACGTTTGACGTTTTGATGGCGTTGACATCCAAGCCTGAACGTTCGCGAGAGGTGCCCAGTATCCCTCGATGGCACCCAGGCTTGGAAGTCGCGCGATGCGTTTGTGAACCGCGTCGGGCAGAAGTTTTTATCATGCATTTCAAGGTCGCAAGGATGATCGAATCAATGGGTGAACGGAGAAAAGGAACTGAAGAACGCTTTTGGAGGAAAAGCCCAGTTCTCTAATCTCCGTACTCCGTATTCTCCTTGAATCCTTGGTTGTGATGCAAGAGAGACGCCACGTTACGCATCTAGAGGCACCCAGATTTCCATTCCGCCCATTCCCGTACGTGGATTGAACTCGTGCGTGTACCGTTCGAAACAGGGTGCGTTGGCGATTTTCAGGCCACATTCTGGCGCCCACTTGGACCAGATCGTGTCGATGGTTTTTGGAATCGCGGAAACATGGTCCGTGTGGGTGAACACCGCGTAACGCCGACTTGTCAAGTTCACCAGCGTCATGTCCGTGGGTAGTGGATCCGTGCCTTGAACCTCGACCCCAGTCAGATAGTCGAAGGCACAGTCTTCCTTTGTGTTCCAGCAGACTCCGAAGAAATTCGTGCCTTTCACCCCTGGAATGGTGGCGGCCCGAGGCACGAAACGTTCCCATTGGCTTGGAATGCCCATGCGGGTTTCCATCGTGTAACTTTTGTTGAGCCCTGCGATCCTAAGATCGGGACTGGTTTGAAAAGTCGGCTGGTTCAAGCCCAACTCCGCAGCCCGAAGTCTTGCGTCTTTCTCACGTAGTTCCGGCGTGAAGGCTTCACCAAAATCCTCCATCGCGAAAAATGGCCGAATCTCGATTTCTGAATCCTCAAGCATCGGATTAGGGCATTTCTTCACCCAGTCGATGGCTTCTTGAAGGGATTTGACCTTCCAGATCCAGTAACCAGCAATCAGTTCTTTGGTCTCCGCGAAAGGACCATCGATGACCGTCCGCTTCGTTCCCGAAAATCGAACGCGTGCTCCTTTGGAGCTCGGCGTCAGTCCCGCACCATCGACCATGATGCCGGCTTTGACGAGTTCTTCGTTGAAATTACCCATGGCGGTCAGAAGTTCCGTGGTTGGCATCTCGCCGGCTTCGGACGACTTCGACGCTTTGACGATGACGAAAACTTTCATGGTTTGCTCCCAAATGAATTGAAGGAATTTCCCTGCGCGGAGCGAAAGGAATAAACCAAGCTCCAAGAAGCCAAGAACCAGTCCCGCGTTTACCGGGAAAACTCGAATTCTTGGCACAGACCTCGTATTGCGAATGACGAAGCATTTTTTTGGATGTGGTTTTCGATACCCTTTCGCAAGTGCAGGGGTATGCCAGCCGACCGGCATTATTTTTGTTGTGGACCGGGTACCATCACCATCCAAGCGACGTTGAATCGATCGGTGACCATGCCATAACAGGGAGACCAAAACGTCGGCGTAAGAGGCATCCGCACGTTACCGCCGTCAGCGAGGGCATTGAAGGCGGTGTGGGCCTCGGCTTCCGTGTTGACCGTCAGCGCCAAATTGAATCCGTCGAACTTGGGCTTATCGTCGCAGCCATCCGAAACCATCAGGATCCCCTGTCCGATCTTGAGGGTGGCGTGCATGATTTTGTTCTCGAAGCCCGCCTGCAACATCCCTTCGGGAACGGGATCCGGGCTTTGATTGAAGCGCACGACCATTTCCGCGTGCGCATTCAGGTGCTTGACGTAAAAATCGATAGCTTCCTCGCATCGGCCACTGAAGAACAAATAGGGTGTGATGGTGGCGCTGCTCATGTGAAATCCTTGTGCCAAGAATGAGTGATGGTGGTTAGTAAACGCCGAACGGCGAAGTGCTCGTGCGGCCAGGTCTAAATATGGTCGTTTACGCAGACGCGTATTCGACAGCCTTTTTCGATTTTTTTGAATCCTGAACTTCGGCGAGGTCGAAGACGGGGCGTACTTCCACGGCTCCGACGAACACGCCAGGGTGTTGGGCGGCGATCTGTAACGCTTCTTCCTGATCTTTCGCGAAGATCACGTAATACCCTCCGAGGACTTCCCGCGTTTCGGCGAAGGGCCCATCGGTGATGATGCGTTGTCCGTTTCGAACGCGAATGCTGGTCGCCGTCGCCACGGGATGGAGCGGCGACGCGGTAACGTATTTGCCGGTCGCATCAAGCCGATGGGTGAGCGCGACGGCTTCTTGCAGGGCTTTTCGATGCGATTCTGATCCCGCCTTTCGCCACGCCTCTTCGTCGTCATAGCAAAGAAACATGAACTTGGTATTCGTTCCATCGTCCGCCGACGCACGGGTGAATTGGTCTTTCGGCAGTCCGTCCACGGGATAGATGGGCCTGATCTCGACCGTTCCCTTTTTCGCGGGAGGGATTCGGCAAGCGATGTTGATCGCTTCATCGAGATTTTCGACGTCGAGGATGTAATAACCGCCTAACTGTTCGGTGGTCTCGGCGAACGGGCCATCCGTGATCATTCGATTTCCTTGCCGCACGCGCACCGTGGCAGCGGTGGCGACGTATTGCAGGGGAGAAGCCGTGATGTATTTGCCTTGCTTGGCCAATTCTTCACAGATTCCCATCGATTCGACCATGCACTCCTTGCGTTCGTCGTCGGTCCAGGAGTTTTCGGCCCCGTAAACGAGAAGCATGTATTTCATGGAAAGCCTCGCTGATGGTTGGAGAACAAGCTACGGACCTTCTCTGCACACCGGCGTGAAAGCCGATGAAACAAAACGCCAAGGACCCGAAGGCGAAGGTCCGAAAAATTCCGGAGATCCAAACGACCATCGTTTGTCGGCGATTTTGGTTTGGTTCTTACGTATCCTTGGCGATTCGAAGTTCGGTTCGTCGCGGCAAGTCGGCGATCGTGAATGTACGCGTTCCATAGGTTACGAGCCGCGACCGTGAACTGCTTTAAGATTTGGGGGCAACGCGATAGTAATGCGCGGTCATGAAATGGTGCCATTCACCATTGGGGAGCAACACGCGCGAACTCAAGGTGCGATGATTTTCGTCAATGAATTCGATCATATCCTGATATTTCGCCATGGAGCCGTCGCCGGAAAAGCTGGGTCCTTCGGAATCGAGCGTGAGGATTTTTCCGTTGGCATCGAGCGTGCCATTGTAGGGCCAAAGGTGCGTCATCATGGACGCGACGAAGCTTCCAACGAAGCGTTTGGTGCGAGCGTCGAAGCCTAATGTCATGATGGAATCACAACCCTGGTCGCCGCTTCCCATGGTTCCTTCACCGATGGTCCACATGCCGCCGAGCGAACGAACCTTTTCGGTTCCCTGCGTGGTCATGGGCGGTTGTCCGGGACCCATGCTGCATTCACTTTCACAGGTCCAATCGCCGACGAGTTGATGCAGCCAACGATGCTCTGAGGTAGGTTGTTCATTCATGTCAATCTCCTTGCGGTTGGTAGGAAACAGCTCTTGATGGTACAAAAGCCTCAACGATTTTCGCCAAGGCGAAGGGGTTTCGAGCAGCTTACACGGGCTTTGCGAAACTTCCATACGGGCGCGAGGTTAAATCGAAAACTGACCGAAAAAAATCAGAATCGATTCCTAAAAACGCTACCAAATGGCCACGTGTTTTTCAGGTGCACCTGGCCAACACACCTTTTGGTCGATTGGGCATCGATGAAATCGACAAAGCCACGAAAAAAAAAAGAAAAGATTCGTGGATCCCAAGTGCGGCCAAGGCAATTTTTAGAGTTCAGAAAGCCTTGCTTGGAGAAATCGGCGTTCAGGCTCTTGTTGGGCCAACGAAAGTGCTTTTTCGTATGCAGACCGAGCGGTGGCGGTTTTGCCCAGGCGTCGATTGAGATCGGCTTGGACGGCGTAGAAAAGGTGATATCCAGCAAGTTCGCCTCGCTTCGATATTTCTTCGACGAGCGTTAAACCTGCTTCGGGTCCGTCGCGCATGGCCACCGCGACCGCTCGATTCAGTTCCACCACGGGCGAGGGGTGAAGGGAATAAAGGGCATCGTAAATGTCCACGATCTGGGGCCAATCGGTTTCCATCGCGGTCTTGGCATTGGAGTGCACCGCGGCGATCGCCGCCTGGAGCGTGTACACGCCGAATCGGCGCGTCGCAAGGGCACGTTCCACCAAGCCTTGTCCTTCCGCGATCAGGACCCCATCCCATAACGCTCGGTTCTGTTCCTCGAGAAGGATGAGATCGCCTTGCGGTGTCGCACGTGCCTGGCGACGCGATTCCTGGAGCACCATCAAGGCGAGTAGACCCATCGCCTCCGGATCCGGTAGGAGTTCGACGAGCAGTCGGCCAAGACGAATCGCTTCCCCGGTGAGGTCCGCACGTGTCAATCGGTCGCCGGAGGACGCGGAATATCCTTCGTTGAAGACGAGGTAAATGACCGTCAACACCGATTCCAGACGCTCTAAAAAATCGCTGGCTGCCGGGAGTTCGAAGGGAATGCCCGCGTCGCGAATTTTCGCTTTCCCCCGCACGATTCGTTGGGCCATCGTCGCCGGCGCGGTGAGGAAGGCGCTGGCGATTTCCTCGGTCGCCAATCCGCACACTTCACGTAGGGTAAGCGGTACTTGAATTTTGGGATCGATCGCAGGGTGGCAGCACGTAAAAATGAGACGCAGGCGATCGTCTTCGATTTCTTCGTTCGCGCGCGTGGAATTCGCCTGCGCGATCGTCTCGAAGCGAGCGGCGACCTCGAGCTTTCGTGCGTCGAATCGGCCTTGCCTTCGGAACGCATCGACGGCTTTGAATCGGCCCGTCGATACCAGCCAGGCTCGAGGATTCTCGGGGATGCCACTCTCCGCCCAACGCTCGACTGCCGATGCGAACGCTTCGTGGAGCACCTCTTCCGCGAGATCGAAATCACGTACGAAACGTACCAGCGTCGCGAATACTCGCCTTGCTTCAGTCCGGTAAATTTCCGCAATCGCGGCTTGAACGTAGTCTTGGGAAAGTGTTTCCATGCAAATATTGTTGCAGGTGGATGAAAACGTGGGAAGTTCGATCGGTTGCCATTAACGGAAGGGACATTCGTGCTTTGTCACCAACAGATTATGGAGTCGTCCGAGTCTGAGCGCCAAGCGAGCGGTCGCTTGGCGCTCAGACTCAGCAACGCATGACCCAAAATCTGGGCCATGACCGGGCACTTGTTTCTTTTTTTGGTTTATTCCGCGTTCAAACTGAGTATAGGTCCCGAGTCGCCAGGTGAACGTGGCGGATCGTTATTGGACGATTACATCGTTCGAGGGAGAAAAGCCGATTTATTGAAGTTGCATGAGCAATTCGCGAGCTTCGGAGAGTGAAGGGTCCAATTCCAGGGCTCGGCGAACGTCGCGTTTTGCCTGTTCGGCATCTCCGAGCGCTTTATAAGTTAACGCTCGATTGTGGTAGCAGGCCGCGGAATTTGGGGCGAGCGCGATGCAAATGTCGAACGCCGCCCGAGCGTTCGCGAACTCCTCGAGTCGAAAGGCAACCATGCCTTGGTAAAAGCGAAGCCAAAACGCGGAAGGATCCCGTTCGATGCCTTCGAGAAAGTCAGCATTCGCTTCCTTCCATTGACTTTTCTGAAAGGCTGACCGACCTCTTAAGAGAAAATCCCAGGCGGTTTTCGGAGCGTACGTTGGGTTTCGCACGATAAGAAAGCGAGGGCCCAGTTCCGATTCTGCTTCGCGGATCGCCTCGGTGATTTCTTCCTGAAGGACAGCGTCTTGGCTCAAGTGGTGGGTCGCCACCTGGTGCCAAAAGAGAACAACATCGACAAGATCCTCGCGAACCTGGACATTTTCGTCGGCCAAGGACGACGAGGCCGGCAAAAGGCGGCGTCGGGTGGCCCAGATGGCGCGACAGGTACGAGCGACCTCGACGGCTTGCGATGAGGTCAGGCGACCGGTTCCGTGCAGGAAGCGAAGCTTGTCCGCGATGCTTCGAAGTTCCGCCGAGGCCGCCTCGCGTTGCCTTCGTGCGAGGTGCGTTTGTGCGAGTTCGAAATCCTCGGCGAGTTGCCTTCGAATCGCCTCGGGAGCGTACCACCGGTTCGCTTGGCGAAGCCCCTGATCGAAAACTTCGGCCGCCCGGCTTGGATCACCCCGTTCCAGGAGGCTACGTCCATGTTCAAGAGCCTGGAAGGGCTCCTGCCAACGATCCACGAGCCAAAAGCCAAGCATGGTCGCTCCGGCGAGGCAGGCAACCGCCGCTCCGGAAAGAGCCAAGCCGTAGGGCCGCCGCCGGCGCCATTTTCGCCACCGCTCACGCCAACTTCGATTCTTTACGCCCAAGAGAGGCAGGTCGGCCAAGTGGCGGCGAAGGTCGTTCGCCAAATCCGCCGCGCTCGCGTACCGGTCCTCCAACTTGTTCGCGAGGCAGCGGCGAATGATATCGGCGAGCCCTACGGAAACACCTGGATTTTTTCGGTGGAGCGTGAAGCCACCGGAAAGATCTACTGGTAGGGTGCCCCCCAGGCTTTGGTAAAGAAGAATTCCTAGAGAGTAAATGTCTGCCCGAGCATCGACGGTTTCCGCGAGGGGCAATTTATCGTGGATCGCGCGAAGCGCCCGCTCCTGTTCAGGAGCCATGTAGAGCGGCGTTCCCCCCAGCCATGCCGGTGCGGGCTCGCCTTTCGTCAGCGCGGATTGAGCGAGATGAAAATCGAGCAACATTGGTTGACCATCTGCCGCGATCAAGACATTCGCGGGTTTGAGATCCAGATGGACCAATTGCCGTTCATGAGCGTAGTGGAGCGCGTCGGCCAAACATGCGCCGATCCACGCAAGGGCAGAGGCGTACGTTGCCTCGGCAATCAACGTGCGGAGGGATCCTTCTTGCGGAAGAACAATGGGCTGGCTTGCTTGTGCGGTGTCGAGCGCGTGGAGGAAGTGTCGGCTGGTCCGCTTGGCGGGTGGGATTGGCTCCAGCAGTTCCAGCAGTTTCGCGAGCGAGGCGCCGCCGAAATAGGGCATGCACAACATGCGATTGCCCGAAACCAGATCATCGACTACGGAAAAAAGCGGAACGATGTTGGTGTGCTGCAGGCGAGCGAGCGAAAGGTGTTCCTGACCCGTGCGTGGCGTGATTTTCAAAACGACCGGGCGATCCGCGAGCGAACGTTGTCGCGCCAAAAACACCGCGCCTTGCATGCCTCGTCCGAGTTCGGCAAGCAGCACGAAATCGCCAACTTCGTCGCCAACTTGATACCGATCAGACTCGGCGTTCAAGAGCCGATGGCATTCGAGCAATGTATCGAGTTGGGTGGCCCACTCGGGGAACCTCGCTTTCACCGTTTCGACGGCGTCAGTTTCTCCGGCGTGTTCTCGCTGGCAGATTTCCTCGTAAAGGAGCTGAAGCAGTGCCTCGGCATGATCCGCCAATTCAGGGTGCTGACGGAGAAAGAACTCCGCCAAAATGGGTTCACCTTGAAGCCAACGGGCCGCCAGCTCGTCCGCAAGCTTTCGCGCCAGTTCTTCTTGATGCAACCTCAGCGAACTAAAAAGCCGTTCGGACAATGGCGATTGGCGTAACGCAGCCCAGGCCGACACGGGCGAGGTCATGGCGCGATCCGCTCGGTGCACGTGGCGGATTCGCCGCGAAACGTCGCCGCACGTTTGGCCAAGTCATACAAGACGCGCCGAACACTACTGGGGTGCATGTTGGTCCGCTCCGCGATTTCGGCCAGTGCGAACCCCAGGCGTTTCATTCGAAGGATTTCCTGGTGCGAGGCAGGGCAGATTTCTTGGAGCATCTCCCATAATTCCGTTGCCTGGGCGATATCGATTGGTTGGGGAAGGGGCGACGGGGGTAGGTCTTCTTCACGGTGGTTGGCAAGGCGTTGTTCACGCTCGAGGTCGCCAAGGTGCTGCCGAACCCGATCGATGAACCGGTTTCGCGTCGTTCGCACCAGGAAAGCACGCAAGCGATGGATGTCGGGAAAATTCCATTCCTGGCGACGAAATCCTTCGACAAGGTCCGCCCAAACCGATTGAACCACGTCGGCGGAGTCGAACTTCGCGCGTAGCGCGACGGAAAGCTGGCGGCGCACCACGAGCCGAAGAAAGGGTTCATAAGCCAGGAATAAATCCGTGGCAGCATCGGTGTCGCCGTTGCGAAGCTTGTCGAGCAACGATGCCAAGGTCGCGTCCGGAGTGGTGATCATTGGTGGAAACTCGAGTAAAACGCGTACTGGGATTTTTTCAGGCGATGCCTAGGTGTTTTGGACGGGGCAGCGGCGTCGGCTTCGAGCGGGTGATCGCGCAACGTCGAGTCAACTCGTACGAAGAAATCGCGACGGCGACGGCTAAGATACAGGCCACGTATTCGGGCTGACCCATGGTTTGACTGACTTGGTAGCGAACCTGATCCAGATTTGCCAACAATCGATTCAAACCCTGCTGAAGCCCCGCGGTTTCGACACCCATACTCGCGAACAAGAGATCGACGCCCGATGGGCCGTGATTTGTCTCGTCCGTCGCCTCGCCGTTACCGCCCACTTCCTCTTGGGATTCAAAATCCACAAGGGCCAAGGCCATTTCGCGTACGGTGGCACCGCCGGCGATTGCCTGGAAGGCTCCGGAGTCCGGTTGTTGTGGCGGCGATGAAGCCACGTTCGCAGCCATCACGGGAACGGATTCCACCTGCCGTGCGTCGCTCGGTGGGGTCAAGTTCGTCGGGAGCTGCGTGAAGCGATCGTCCTGAGTTTCACCCGGCGCGGAGCTTGATTGGGAAGCATCCGGTGCCCTCGCGATCGCGGACCTGTCCGTGACCATCGCGTTCTGCCTGACAGAAGTTTGCGGACCTACCGGGGAATCCGATGGACTTTCCACGGTCGTGCGAACGTTCGACGCTGTTTCGAGCGTTGGCGAGGTGACTGAGGACGTTGGGTTTTGTTGGATCACGGCAGCGTCGTTCGTTCTCTCGTCGCCAATAGATCCGGCAGGGGTGTCGCTGGGTGTCTCGCGAGGATCGACGGTACGTGGCACAACAGAAACCGCTACGGGCGGATCCGTTTGCCGAGTTGGGACGGACGAAGTATTGCTGGGCTTGGTGGTTTCTCTTGTAGTGTTGGTGTTGCCGGTTTCCGTGCTGCTTCCGGTCGTCGTATCCGTTTCCGTGGTTCCCGTTCCAGTCGATTCCGATTTCGTGGTTTCAACGACCGATGTCGTGGAACGGGTTGATCTCGTCGGCGTGGGAAAAGCTGAGACCGCTTGAAATTTCGTTGGCGTTCCCACCGCTTCGTCCGACGTCGTCGACGAAGTATCGCGTGTCGTGGACGTGGTGGTTTGCGTCGCCGAATCTTCCTCGGCAGGCGATTCCGTGGGCACGGTCGGTGATGAGGTCGTCGTGGGAGTGGCTGAGGTCTTCGTTCGCGTTGGCGTCGTTGCCACGGACTCTGCTTGTATCGCGTCATCCGCCACCACCGTGGGCGTCGGCGTAACTGTCGTTTGCGTGTCGGGCTCACTCGTCCCTCGCGTCGTTTCGCCCGGCGTTTCGGAACGCGTGGGAGTCTCCTCGATAGGGGTGGTCGCCACCGGCGTATCCGTTCTCGTGGTCGGCGATTCGCTAGGTGCGTTGTCCCCTGTGGCTTCGGGTTGAGTCTTGATGGGCGTTTCGGAACGCGTGGGAGTTTCCTCGATTGGGGTGGTCGCTACCGGCGAATCCGTTCTCGTGGTCGGCGATTCGGTAGCTGCGATGTCCCCTGTGGCTTCGGGTTGTGTCTTGATGGGCGTTTCGGAACGCGTGGGAGTTTCCTCGATTGGGGTGGTCGCTACCGG
>WBZS01001411.1_pt1 | contig 19242 bp, 26 predicted proteins | sample 5204201 | NCBI WGS metagenome assembly WBZS01 (sample SAMN12344357, study PRJNA552823) | activated sludge metagenome | biome: Activated sludge suspended growth; feature: Nitrification reactor; material: Wastewater; isolation source: activated sludge from nitrification reactor of wastewater...
ACGCTTGTGCCGAACGTCACATAGTCGTTGTCACTCTGCGACATCGCAGCGGTGAAGTTCGCGTGCGTGGCATACACGATCTCGCGCATCGTGAGCGTCGACGTCTCGCACCACTTCGAGACGTGATCACGCTTGTTGAGCGCCGACGGAAACGCCTTGGCCTTGAACCATGATTGCCCGCGCGGGCGGATCATCGAGCCGATCTGATTGGCGAGATCGCGCCGCAGGATGATCGGCTCGCCGTCAAAAATGAAATCGTACTGATCCGAGCCCGGTGAACGGCGCGTCACGAAATCAGCGCGTTCAGGATAGAACACTTCAGCGATTGCTTGGCAGAGCAGCCGGAAGTTCGAGAAGCTATCGAACGCGAGCCCGCCGCGCCGGATCAACTCAGCGCAATCGTACTCACGCCGATTGAACTCGGTCGCGTCGATCTTCGTCGCTGCAGCGCCATCAGCCATCTCAGCGGCCAAACCCCAGGATGCGCGAGAAGCGCGCGGGAGCCGAGCCTTGCGACTTGATCGTCGTCACGGCGCCATCGGCGACTTGCCCGTTCAGGATCGTCGACGATCGGCCGCGGCGTTTGGCGTCAGCCTTCTCCGCAAGCTCTTGCGCGGCGCGCACCGGACGTTCGGCTTGTGGCGTGCCAGCGACCGGCAGCGGCGTCGGCGGAGGCGGCGCGGGCGGTTCAGCCACGACGGGCGGAGCGGCCGCTTTCTTCTTGAACATGGTCTAGGAGCCCTAGCGGCGGTTGTACCTAGACCTTGCGTTCTCATAGCTCGTGTGAACGGTCAGGGAACGCCCGCTTCCCTTGCGCGCCTTGCGCTGCGATGACGGGCGCTCCGCGCGATCGATCGGATCAGCCTCCGCCCACGCATAAGCGAACATATCGAGGATCGTCGGCGAGCGCCTGATGCGCGCGATGATGTCTTCCTTCGGCTCGATCAGGATCACGCGCCCGCGCTGGATAAAGCGCACCGTCGACAGCTCTTGGATGATGCGCCGCCCATACTCACCCGCTGGCAACGCGATGTTGTCGCCCTCATCAGGATCAAGCGCTTCGCCCAATTGCCAGATGTACTCAGCCCGCTTGTTGGCGAATCCGTACTTGATCTTGCCCTTAGTGCGCTTCGTCGACTTGTTCGCCATGCCGAGCGCTTTGCAGGCGTAGTGCTCTTCCAGATGCTCGACAATGCCGTTGCCCCAGCCGCCCGTGCAATCGACGTTGATCTGCGGATCATCGTCGATGTTCTCGATGATGAATGCAGCGCTCTTACGCGGCTTTTTGAAATCGAGCCCGGTTTCTAGGATCGGCTCATCGAAGAACGTGCCGCGCAGCGTGACCATGCCAAATTCGTCTTTGCCGCCGCCATTCGGATCGACGCCAACCGCCGTGATCGGCCCATTGTCCTGATCCTTGCGCTTCATCCACCGATCTTGCGCGGCCATGATCCATTCCGTCGGAATGACCTGCATTGGGTTGTCTTCGAGCGCGGCGCTGAATTTGCCGCTGTAGAGCGCATCGCGCAGCGTCTTGGGCAGCGCAGCGAGCGCGTTGCCGTATCCGGTTTCTTCGAGATCGGGATTGTCTGACAGCGAGGAGCGAACGAACGTGCGCGATCGTGGCCGCAGCTCACGGCCCTTGTCGTCGATGATGCTGTAATTGGCGTCCACTTCCTGCTCGACGCCATCGATCATCATGTAAAAGCGCAGCTCGCCATCCTTCGCAGGATTGGCGTGGCGCGGATCGAGCCATGCGGCCCAGCGATCGATGATCCAGAGCCCTTCAGGCGTAACGGGCGGATTGGACGCGGCGACGATGCGCGTGCGCTGATTCGGATTGACGCTGCGCAGCCAGCCGTTGACCGTGATGTATCCATCTTGAGCAAACTGCGCCAGCTCATCCCATAGCTTCGCCGACGCCGGTCGACCCTGATAGTGTTGCCACGCGCCCGGCGTCGCGAGCGCACCGAATTCGATGATGCGCATCTTGCCTGCAATAACGCGCCTGAATTCGTGCAGATCGCCGCGATAGCCCTTCGGAGGCTCGCTTACGCCATCCAAAATCTCGCCGAGACGGCGCACCAACGCGACGCGATCGTTGTGCTGCAGGCGGAAAATCTGACTGACATCGTGTTCATTGAGCGCAAGGCCGAGCAGCAATTCCGACTTGCCGCCACCCGCCTCCCCGCCGAACAGCAGCTCATCGGCAGGGCTGAAATACGCCATCGTCTGCGGGCCGACATTCGGCGCCCACGGATATTCGGCGACGTTCGCTGCGATCGCAGCATCGGCTTCAGCCTTCTCATCGCCCTGCAGCGCGCCGTAAGCGGCGATAATCTTATCGAGATCGCTCATGCGAGACGCAGCGGACCCAACACGCCCCACAACAACATCATCGCGCCGCCGAGCCCCATCATGCCCATCGACGCCTTCGCCAGCCCGTGTAGACTTTCAGGCGTTTGCCCGCCGAACACTGTGTAATTGCACACCGCAACAGAGCAAATGAGCCCCACCACCACAAACGCCACGCCGATCGCACCAACAATATCCATCGCGAGGCTCATCGTTGTTCCGTTGCTGTTGTCACGCTGGCCTCCCGCGCCGTTGTTCGCCGATCGGACGGCCAATCGCCGCCTGCCATGCGCGCCGATAATCGCTGTACGCCTCGCGCAACGCCGCATCATCGGATGCCTGCGGACGCTCACGCTGCTTCATCTCAACGAAGATCGGCGCTGTCAGATTGGCGCGTGCGCGTGTGATCATCGCCCGTCATCCTCGATCGCATCGCGCGCATTCATGCGCTTTTCGAGCGCATCGACGCGCTTTTCGAGCGCGTCGATGCGTCTGGTTTCGCGATCGCCCATCCAACACACGAACAGCATCGAGAGCAGGACAATGATCCATAGAACAGCTTCCATCACGCGCGATCCTTCACTTCAGGGTCGAATTGCCGCTTGAACGGCTTCTCGATGTGATCGAGCGATGCGCCAGCAGGCTCGAAGTACAGCTCGCCAGCCCACCCGAGACGGATCGCGCCGTTGTTTTTGTACGTGATGCGCCGTTCGCCACCGAGCATCACCGCAAGCGCAGCGATGTGCGCATCTGGCTCGCCCGGTGTGATGTAAACGTTGCGCTCGCCGTCCGCCGTCGTCGTCTGCACCACTGATGTCAGCTTCTCGATCTGCACGTCGCTCAGGCCGGTCGACGTTTCGAGATCAGCGGGCGGCGCTGCAGCGCGCATTGCTTCTAGCTCTTCGCGTGTGAGCGGCGTTGCGCGCGGCGCAGGATCAGACGGCGCGGGCGCAGGCTCCGCCGCCTTGCCGTCCGCTTCATCGGCCCAGCGCGTGAGCGTGTTGATCGCGTTGATCAGCTCCGGCAGCTCTTCGCGATTGAAGAGCACGCTGTTGCCCATATCGGCGCCGTCGACGAGGCGTTCGATCTCGATGCGATCGCCATCGATCGACACGACGCCCTCACGCGCCAGCTTCATCTTCGCTTCAATCGGCATCTTCGATCTTTCCAGGGTCAACGATGAACACCACCGCGCGCGGCGGTTGCTTCAGATATTCGCGCGTGAGCATTTTGCTGCACTCTTCGATGTAGCTTTGCACCGATCGATGCGCGCTCGCGACGCGATCGAGCGTCATTGGCGACGCCGACAACATCACGGCGCTCGCGTAATTCTGTACGTCTTCGCGAAGCTGGATTTGCAAATCCATGAACGTGACGCTTGGCGGGTCGACAACCGGGAAAAGCTCGCGCGGATCGATGCGCTTACCGTCCTGTAGCGCTAAATCGCGCAGGAAGAGATCGCTCATCATCCAATCCGGTGCGCGACAGCCATCGCAATCATCAAGATTGCGCAGCCACAGCAGAACAAAAAGAAATCCATCACGCCTCTTCCTTCGCCTGCAGGCCCTTCGCCAGCACGAAGGCGAGGCGTCGACCGCGATCACGGGCCGTGAGCTTGCTATTCACGATCTCCGCAGCCGGAGGACTTTCGAGATCGCCGCCATCGATCGGCGCCTCGCCCGGCTTGTCGCCGTACAGCTTCGGGTAAACCTTGCTCGCCACCCACTTGCGCGTGTCGATGCGCAGCTTTGAGCGCGCGATGTGTTCATGGTCCGCAACGAGAACGACGTTTCCGTTCTCAGTCTCGCGCTCCATCCAATCATTCCGGCCATCGTCCGCGATCTCGATGGTGTCATGCACCATGATCTCGACTTTCGCGCGCATCGCGCGAGCGTATTGTTGCCGAAATTCCCGCAACTCAGGCGTCTCGCTGTTCACGAGCACCCAATTCATGAGCGTGCGCAGCGGAGGCATATCAGCCATCTCGCACAAACGACGCAGGCTCACGCCGTCCACGGCCAGCCGCAGACAGATTTCACGACCGATCTCAGCCGTGAATTGCGAGGGTCGCCCCGGCCCGACATAGCGAACCAAGGCGCCCTTGCTTGCGGGAAGGTCCGTGTACCGCATTACGCCGCGTTGGGAGCCTTCACGTCGACGCCATACGCCTCTTCGAGCGAGCCCGAGATGCCAGCAGGATCAGGACGAAGCTTACCGTCTGTATCCACGCCGCCCTGATCGATCGTCTTATCGCCGACAGCGTTGACCGGCGCATCGTCGTCGACCGCAACCGCTTCGAGATGCATTTCGGCTTGCTGATGGTAGATCGGCAGATCGCCCGGCGAGAACTCACCCGAGAAGATCGCGCTGATCTGATCCGGGTTTCCAGGCGTGGCCGCGATCAGCACGACGATCTGTTCAGCGAGCTTGTCGCCGACCTCGACGCCTTCAAGCACGGGCGGGGCGCAGAGCCGCAGCGCCGCATCTTCGACGATCGCCTTCTCCTCGCTTGGCATATCCGTCGCCAGCCGCTTCAGCTTATCCGCCAGCTCTTCATTCGTTTCGCTTCGCATCGATCAGTCTCCTTGCTTCCATTGCCCGCGTTGCTTGGCCCAGCCCTCGTCAGCGCCATCACGCGGGATGCGTGCGCCGCCTTCATCGACATCGAAGATCGAAGGGTCAGGCGTCGGTTGCGGTTGCCCGACGCGGCCGATCACAGCGCTCGCCGTGTAGAGCCCGCTCGTGTACACGCCGACCGCCGTCGCGGCGCCGATCACGCCGCCGAACAGGGTGGCCGCGAACAATAGGGCCGCAAATCGATAGGGACGCGCGTGCGTGGCTTCCTCACGCCCGGCCTTACGGCCAGCCTCGAAGACTTGCTTTCGCTCTGCAGCGGCTTCCTCGCGCGCCTGCTCGATGGTTTTCGTGACGACCTTGCCGCCGTTGATCGTCGTCAGACCCTTGCCCGTCATGCCGCCATCTCCTCTGCAGCGATGATCCGCGAGCGGTTCGGCGATCCGACCCGATCGTGAAGGAAGCGCGCGCCATCGATCGTGAGACGGCGCGAGCCCGTCGATTCACCGACGGCGATCGGATCGCACCACCCGCGATCAGAGAACGTGCGCCGGAGATGCTTGATGTTCGTGCGGATGATGTCGCTTGTGACTTCAGCAACGCCGTAATCCAGCTCGCGCCGCGCCACTTCGTAGGCGTCGAAGAGCGCGCTTTCGCGGATCGAGCGCGGGTACACGTTCGACACCACCGCGAGCACGATCGCGCCCCGCAGCCGCAGATCGAGACGTTGGGCGATCTGCTCCGCCAGACCTGGCGCTCGCTTCACGCCCTCGACGATCTCAGCCAATTGCGCGAGCGCATCCGCCGTCGCCGCTTCATGCGCCGCCACGATGCGATCGTGCTCCTCGCGCGAGATCAGGTTGACCGGCAGGAACACCTTGTGCCGGTCGACCGCCTTTTCCCATTCCTTGAATAGTGAATGCGCGTTGCCGACCGAGATGCCGAGATGCGCGCCGATCATCTGATACGGCCAACCCAGCTCCCGCTTCAGCCGGAAGACGATCTCCGCCTTGGGCAGCACCACGGCCCGTTTCCATCGCGCAACAAGAAGCGCCTGATGGTTCACGCCATGCTTGGCCGCGACCTCCTCGATGATCGCTTGCGCCCGAGCTGGCGACGCAATGACGGTGCGCACGAGCCCGCTCATCCCCAAATCCCGCCAAATTGCGGCAGGCTGAACGAGCCCTGCACCTGCTCCGCGTAATTGGACGGCAACCCGCTTGGCCCAGCCGAGGGCGCGATCGGCGACGGCGCCACCGGAGACGCGCCGCCCAAGCTCTTCGCCCGCGAGCCCGAGATCGTGAGGCTTTGCGCGTTCACTTCCCGCGCCGTGCGATAGCCCGCCGCGACATTCACATCGAAGCCGACGGCCCGCCCGCGCCCGAGGCGCGTCGATCGCATTCCAAGTTTCGTCGTCACGATTGAACCCCCAGCAACTTGCTATTACGTTCGTGTCATGTGGTTTCTGTGCTTCCTCGTCGTGCTCAATTCCCCCGCCGATCCCGAGCGGATAGCGCGATCCGAAATCGTGCGTCTGGAAATGGCGAGCGAGGCGACGTGTTTGGACGCGCTACGTCCGCTCCTAAATTCGAATACGCTCCCATCCGGCTACGCCCAGCCGTGGGAGCAAATCGACGTATGGTGCGAAGCGCGACCGCAAGCAGGCGTGTGATCATCGCGACACCGCGCGTCTGATCGGCCCGCCGCCGCCTTCGTACCGGAAATTGCGGCCCTGAAGCTGGCGCACTTCGTTGACCGTGCGCGCGCGTCCGTTCGGCCCGATGAAGATCGAGCGATTTGCATCCACCACAGCCGCGCTCACGTAGCCTCTGGCTGGCGTGTTGCCGCGCCCGCGACGTGCAGCGCCGATCAGATCGGCCGCGTCTGCAGGCCCAAGGAAATGCGCCAGATACACATCCGCGTGCGAGGGCTCGAAGCGCTGGCCGAGGCGCGCACGCAGCTCGCCAGCGTTCTCTTCCGCGTAGTGCGCGATCATCAGCGCCGACCATTGCGGATCGTTCCGCAATTCGAGCACCTGATCCTCCGTCAGCGACGAGGACAGGCCATAGCGCGACCCGTAATCGCGCATCATGCGCTTCCACGTGCTATCGATGAATTGCCCGTGACCCGTCGCCGTCGAATTCGGATTCTTCGCCGTCGCGTCGCCGCCGCTTTCATGCCCGACGAGCGCGCCGATGAAACGCGCATCGATGCCCGTCTCGCGCTCCGCGATCTGCGCAGGTTCAGCCGCGCTCGCGACGCCGCCCGGCCCCATCGGCATATCCGTGCCCAGCGCAGCCGCGGAAAGGCGTGGCCGGTTCGACGATCGAAACGAGGCGCGCCCCTGTTCGGCGCCAAGACGGCCCGCCTTCTCGATGTCCGCATGCAAACGCGATTGCCGCGCAGCGGCGGCGCGCGGCTCTTCCGGCGTGATCTGGATCGCCCGGTTCTCCGCGCGCGACATCGCCCCACCCGGACCCATCGGCATGTGATCGCCTGTCGGCGCAATGTGACGGCGCAGCACCGGATCGTAGCGCCCAGGACGGCCCTCCGGCTCCGCTGGCGTGTTCATCGCACGCGAGATCGCGCCACCCGGACCCATCGGCATGTCGCGCTGCGCTGGCCGCGTCACCGGATCGCCAACTTGCGCCGGTCGCTCCTGCGCACGCGCAATGCCAGCGCGGATCGCCTGCATGATGTCGACCATCAGTTAGTCCTCGCGCCGCGCACCCGCTCCGCCATTGCGAGCTGATGACCGATCGGCTCAGGCGTCGACCCGTCGACGATCACGCATGGCGCGTAGAGATCGACGAGCGCCTGAACCTTCATGCCGAGCATAGGATCGCGGTTCTGCCACCCGCTCAGGCTCTCGAACTTCCAATCGCCAGCCGTGGCGATCTCGCTCGAAATGATCATCGCCTCTTCGATCGATACATCGCGCAGGCCGACGATCGCGAACCCGGTCGCAAGATGGATCAGCACCCAGCGCTCCGCGTCGTGACGATGCACGCCGATCCCGTTCGGATGCTTCATGCCGTTCACCCAAATCGGATCACGACCGACTTGCGCGATCTTGAACGTGCCCTCTTCCCAGCCGGAGACGTCGACCTCGCTCATGTCACCACCGCCACGCCGGAAGCGCGCCCGCTGGCGGTTCGTGCTTTTCGTTGAAATTCAGCGCTGACGAGTCGACCGCCGACATATCGCCGCCGCGAAAACCGCCGTGATACGACACGACGCCGCGTGTGTATGCGAAATCAGGCCCGATCTCCGTCTTGCCGTAATGGCGATTAGCTTCGAGCTGATCGTAATCAATTGCAGGCGAAGGCGACGTTGGGGGGGCATTAGCGGGCGCCTCCTCCGCCTGCGTTTCATCGACCAGAGCCGGAGCCGATGAAACTTGTTCGTTGGCAGGCGGAGGCGCAGAGGACGCACGCGCCTCCGCCTGCTGTTCACCAGCAGTCGCGCGCGATTGCGACGCCGGTTCTTCTGCTCGCACCATCAACGCGAGCGATTGTTCGATGTTGCGCACCGCATGTTCGAGATTGAGCGTGCGTTGCTGCACGCCCTGAAGCGGCGGCGCGATCTCCGCGAGCAACGCATCGTTGCGATCCGCGTGGCGCTTGTCGGCATCGGCGAGCTGCAGCCCAAGACCCGCGACCGTCTCGCGCATCTGATCGGCGCCACGCTGCAAACCATCGACGACGCCCGCCGTCGAATTCGATGCGTCACGCGCGTTGTTCGCCGTGCGGATCGCCGTATCGAGCCGATTGCTGTAGGCCGCGATCTCCGCCACCGCGAGATCGCCTTCGCGCTCGATCAGGTCGACCAAATCGCGACGCATCTTGCGCATGTTGATCACGGCGCCGAGCGCAAAGCCCGATGCGATCGCGGCCAGCACGAGCGCCACACCGGCAATGATCAGCGTCCCATCGATCGGTTCCATGTCGTGCCCTCCACCGTCAGCGAGGGGCGAGGTTTCGGAATGCGCGGCGACGTCTCAAAGCGATTTGCTATTTCCGGTCAACGCCCTCAGCGCGAGATTTTCGCGGCCAGCTCGCGGCCCAGGCGATCGTCATATGTCATCTATGCCCCTTTCCTATTTCCCGGCCTCACCCCTTATCCCCCTATTTCATACCCCCACCGTGACAAATGACGTTCGTGACAATCGAAATATATTATTGATTTATATATATTTTTGAATTCCCTACTGGATCGATTGGCACGTTTGGCATCCACAGATTTAGGCAGACCGCCTTATTTGAGCCCACTTTCGAACAACCGGCCTTGTGCCGTTTGACCGATCCGTGACGATCGCCGTGCCAATCGACACGCCCGAAAAATTTGGGGATAACGCACGGCCCCGCCACAGCGATCCGCTCTGCGTTTGCCAGATCGCGGCGCGCCCGGCAGGTTAATCGGCCAAGGAGCCCAGCAATGTACTTCCTGATCGGCCTCGCCGCCGCGGCCCTCGCCCTCGTCTTCGCCAAGGGGCGCCGCCTCTCAATCGCTGCCGCGTGCTTCATGGCAGGCGTCGCCGCTTACTTCGCCGTCACCGCCGAGCCGATGGTGAAGCTCGCCGCGGCCGCGCTCTTCGCCGTGCTCGCCTACGCCGCCGTCAGGATCGCCGCGCGGCTCACAGGCGCGATCACTCGGCGCACGAACGGCCCCCTGAAACGCAAATCGCGCCCAGGAGAGCCCTAGGCGCGATCACGTTCACTTTTCAAAGGATGAGATCGCGATCAGAGCGTCGTGTCTGGATCACGCGCGTTTTCTTTGATCGCCCACCGCAACGCCTCACGCTGATCCGCATCGAGCGAATTCACTTCATGCAGGATGCGCGTCAGGGCCTCGCGTCGCCGATCGATCGCTGCATTGCGCTCATCACGCGATCTCTTAAGCGCTTCCGCCTGCCGCAATTGGCGCGCAGCAATCTCTTCGTCGGCGCGCAGCGCCGCGTTGTGCTCCGATAGATTCGCCAGTGTTGCAGGAAGAATTCGATAGTTCGTGCGCGGCACAAAAGCGCCGCCCTTCGGTTCGTTCGAGAGCGCCTGATCGGCGAACACGTCCGAGGCCGTGTAGGTTTTCCACTTGCGCTTGTGGCGATCAGGGCCGTGCTTGACGTAGAACCGCCCGTCGACCGCATCGAGCTTCATCAGCTTGTGCTTCACGTAGAAGGCGAGAACTTTTTCCGCCTGCTCTTGCGTGAAGCCGGTATCGCGTCGAACGCACTCGATGAAGCTGTTCTCTGCGTTCACGAGACGCTGCGCCATTGCGCGGGTGCTGCCAGTTGTCATGCGAGCGTACATAGGACAGGTGTACACCATCCGCAAGCATTTTCTTATTGCGTCCGGTGTACACCGGCCATATATACACTCGCATGAACAACGATCCGCACCCCTTCGACAAATTCTTCGACGAGCCTGATCAGCTTCACGCGACGCCAGTGTCGCGCGAGCCGATCGAGGTTGTCGCCGCCGAGCCGCAATTCGCCGAGCGCTGCCCGAAGTGCAACGGCACGGGGCGTTTCCGCAATCACGGCGCTTGCTTCACCTGCAAAGGCAAAGGTAAGCGCTTCTTCAAAACGTCGACCGAAACGCGCGCGAAGGCCCGCGAGAAGATCGCCGAGAAGAAGGCGCGCTCCGCCGTCGCTTGGGCCGAGGCGAACAAGGCCGAATGGGAATGGATCATCACGAAGGCGCCGACGTTCGGCTTCGCCGCCGCGATGATGAACGCGGTCGCGCAGTACGGCCATCTTACCGACGGCCAGCTCGACGCGGTGCACAAGTGCATGGCGAGCGACGCGGCCCGCGCCGAGCGCAAAGCGGCGGAAGCAGCCGAGCGCCAAGCACAAGCCGCGAAGATCGCCGAAGCGGCGCCGGAGGTCAGCATCGCCGCGATCGAAACGGCCTTCGATACCGCCCGCGAGAACGGCGTGCGCTTCCCGAAGCTGCGGCTCGACACCTTCATCTTCTCGCCCGCTGGCGCGAACAGCCGGAACCCCGGCGCGATCTACGTCAAGGAAGGCAGCGAGTATCTTGGTATGGTGAAGGGCGGGAAATTCCTCCGCGTGCGCGCTTGCGACGACGTCACTGAGGCGCGGATCATCGAAGCATGCGCTGATCCTGCGAAGGCGGCGGTCGCCTACGGTCAACGCTTTGGAGCGTGTTCGATCTGCGGGCGCGAGCTGACGAACAAAATCTCGATCGAAGCTGGCATCGGCCCGATCTGTGCAGAACGGTACGGGTTTTAAGATGACACTCAAAGAAACGTACTACGCCGAACTACTGCAGATCGCCGACGAGAAGGCTCGCGATTATCTCGACGACAGCTCGCAAACCAACGCCGCCGATACGCATCCGGGCATCGATCCCGCAGACCGGATTGCGTCTATTGGCAAACGGCAATTTACACCCTTCGCGATCAGCGTGATCTTCGATGCCTCTGATGGACCTTTATTTCACCTGCGAACCTTGCGGCGACACGGAAGGCCCCGGCTGCGAAGGATGCGGCTATTGCTGGGAGTGCTGCAATTGCAGCGATCTCGATTGCGACTGCGATGTTTGTATCGATCGCCGCACGCTCGATGATTACGGCGATTAAAGCGGGTAGTACCAAATCGTCGGTTGCCCCCCGCTAGGGGGCAATTCGCGTTCATGGCCCAGCTCGCACGACTCTTCGAGCCCCTTCAAAATGTCATCGAAATCGCGGCCCTTGATCTTGTGCTGCAGGCGACGCCGCAGCTCGCGCCGCGTGACGCGTCCGCTCTGGCGCACGATCCGCATCACGAGCTGCGCGTCGGCTTGATTCTGCGTGTCGGCGAGATAGTCGCGCGTCTCTGCGATCATGCGCTCGCCGCTCCAAAGCGCGACGTCGCAGCCCCACACCATATCGGCCTCAGTGATCTTCGGCGTCAGCGGCTCATCGCCGATCGCTTTCAGAAGCGCGAGGCGTTGCGCCATCTCGACGGTGCGCGCGAGAAACGAAACGTCTTCCTCGCGCCCTTCGATGTAGCGGCCAAACTCACGATACCGATCGCGCGCCGCATCGCTCGCCCACGGCACGCTGATCTCCGGCCCGTCCGACCGATCGTTATGTGCGCTCGCCGCGTGCAGGGCGTTGAGCGGCTTGGCGATCTCCTGCAGGTCGATCACGATCGAGCCGGGTATCGTCGCCTTATCGAATTGCGGATCGACTTCTGCGGGGCGCTTAGCCGTCGACAGCAGCAGGAAGCGGTTGAGAAAGCCGTTGTGAACGTCGCCGCCTTCGAGCGCGGCATAGAATTCTTCCGGCGTCGACACGCCGTAAATGCTCAGTGCTGGTGAATGAATCGGTTCAGCCGATCGGCCCGCCCACTCAGGCGGATTGACCGTCTCGAAGCTCGCGCCCCAAAGCGTGCGCAGAACGCCCGTAATCGCCTTCTCGTGCGTCGACGCGCGGCGCGAATTCACCCGCGCCATGAAGCTCCCGAACTCATCGATCGCCGCGACCGTCACCGGCTCGCGCGTGATCCTGTTCACCACCGCCGACATCGACATGAACTGTGACGGCCCCACGCGCCCCTTGAGCCCCGCCGCGAGCAGCAAGCGGCTCACTTGCGCGAGCGGATGATCCTTGCCCGCTGACGTCTTGGCGACGCCCAGGATGTACAGATGCGTGCCCGTCCGAGTCGGCCCGCCATAGCGCCGCCCCGCGGCCCCCGCGAGCACGGCCAGCGCGGCGCCAAGGGCGAGGCCCCGTTGCGGGCGCCGGGCCGTCGCCGCAATCCAGTCCGTCAACGCGCCCAGGAGGCCCGTGAGCCGCGTCAGGCTTTCCGGCAGCTCAGTAGCGGCGGGCACGGGAAGCGGCGCAGGCGGGGCTAGGAGCAGCGGCAGCGGGCGCGCCGGAGCGACGATCTCGCCCGTCACCGGATCGTGCGCCTCGATCGACGGCGGCGCGGCGATCTGCGGCATGAACACGGGCGCGTCATCGAAACCGAGACGGCCCCGTAACCAGGCCAAAGCATCGTTGAGATCGCCGCCCTTCGCGGCCACGACGAGATCGAGCGCGCTGTACGTGTCGTTCGTTCCGAAATCCTTGATCCCGATCGGCTGGATCGAGAGGTTGCGCTTGCGCACTTCGAGCGGGCGCCCCGACGTCGACGAGCGCCACGTCGCGACCGCCTCGTACCCGCCGCGCGTGCGCCGCAGGCCATAGAGATCGAGCGCCGGAACCCAATCATCGAGCCGTTGCAGAGCCGCGATCTTCGTCTCGCTCCAAATGTCGTCGATCTCGCCGACCGGCGCGGGACGCAATGCGGCGCGGCCCGACGCAAGGCGCTGCGCTTCAGGATTCCAGCCGAGCGAGCGCAGCGCGTCTTCCAGCTTTTCGAGCGCGTCGACGTCGAACACTGTCAGCTCATCGACCGGAACGGGCGGTTGCAGCCAGCTATAGATGATCCCGCTTGGCGCGCCGGTCGGCAGCGCGTGCGCGCTTGGAGGCACGACCGTTTGGCGTGTTTGGTTGCCCGTGATCAGATCGACCATGCGCCGCAGATGCGGGCGCACGCCGCGATCGTAGCTCTTCGATTCGATCTCGGGGGGCGCGGCGTAGAACAACGTCTGCCCTTTGCCGCCGCGCTTCGACATCATCGACTTTGGCAGCACCGCGAGCAGCGTTTCGATCTCATCGAAATCATCGGTATCAATGTCGATCGCGATCACGCGCAACCCATCGCCCGCGTGCGATCCGCACACGATGCCAATGTTCGCATCAGGGAAATTCAGCGACCACAGGCGCAGCTCGAATTCCGTTGGCGGGCGGTCGCGTAGCTTCTCCCATTCATAGAAGCCCTGCCATCCGCCATTGCTGTACTTGCCGGGCGCCTTGCCTGCAGCGCTATGCGCCGCGCCGGGCGGGATGATCGGAACGACGTTATAGCCAAGCGCCACCAGCCCGCGCGCTGTACGCGCGAACGGTGACCCCCGATCTTCTGTAGCCCCTGCAATCGCCACGTGCGCCGATCCTAGAACGGAATCTTTTGTTCGAGACGCGAAAGCAGGTAAGCCGTCATCTGTTCGAGCGCGCCCGTCACAACGCATGTCGCAAAGTACGTGTACTCTTCCGGCGTGAGCTGTGAGAGATCGTACCGGCCAAGGCTATCGAGATACGCCCCGCCGCGCTCACCGCCGCGCTTGATCGCGCTTTCATCGAGCATCAGAAGCGGCGGCACGATCTTATCGAGATCGCCCCCCTGCTCACCCTCACCGCCGATCATCTTCCCGTTCGCCATCGTCTCATTCTCCTCTTTGAATTCCCGCAGCGAACCGCCGCAAATCGGGCACCCAGGAAACGGATCGCCCGCACACTCAGGGCAACGCAGGCCGCTCCATCCGCCTCTACGAAATTCGCGCTCGACTGCACCATAAACGCCGTCAAGTTTCAGGAACGACATCACGCCGCCTCCTCTGCGAACCTGCGACCGACAATTCGGTCCCAGCCATTTTCTTTGCGCGTGAAGATCGCGCGCGGCATCCGCACTTCGCCAGCCTCGAAGCGACGCAACGCCTCTTCCGTCGTGCGCGGCGCAGGAAACTCGCCGCTATGTTCATGCCACCACTTATCGGCCAGCGTGCGCGCATAGCCGTTGTGTTCGAACGCAATCCATTCCGGCACTTCCATTAGCCCGGCATAGTACGAGACTTTCATCGTCGTGTTCGTCGCGCCGATCTTGTGATGGACGTTCGCCAGCCAGCGCACGACCGGATGCTCGATCGTTTGCGCAGGTTTCAGATCGCGCGCGAGAACCGCAACGTCTTCTTCCGGTTTCTTCTCGTGCTTGATCTTGCGCTCAGGCTCAGGGAATTCATGGCCGCAATCGGGGCACGCCTTCGTACCGATCGGCGAATAGGTGTTGCACTCGACGCAGGCGATCGAGCGCACGCTATCGACCTTGACCTTGAACTCACCCTCGAAGCCTTCGAGATCGACGCCCTCGCCCTTGGCTTTTTTGTCGCGCACGATCACGGCGTCGACCGGCCCGTGACGGCGCACGTTGCCCGCGAAATCGAGCACGAGGCAATTGGCCTTCGTACTGCCCTCGATCGCCGCAAGGCGCTCCTCTTTTGTGTGTGCGTTCGGATCGAAGCCAGGAGGCCAAACCGGGCGCGTGCCACGGCCCAACATCTGCACGTAGAGGCCCGTCGATAGCGTCGGACGCAGGAAGGCGATCAGGTCAGTTTGCGGCGCATCGAACCCGGTTGTCAGCACTTGCGCGTTCGTGAGCGCGCGCAGCTTGCCCGCTTTGAAATCGGCAATGAGCTGGCGGCGGATGTCCTTTGGCGTTTCGCCCGTCACCACGCCGCACGGCACATCTTGCGCGTTGAGCGCGGCGCAGACGTGTTGTGCGTGCTTCACGCCGGAGCAGAAGATCAGCCAGGAGCGACGATTGCCCGCGCGCTGCATGATCTCTTCGACGGCGGCGCGCGTCAGCTCGTCCTTATCCGCCGCCGCTTCCAGGGCGCCAGAAACAAACTCGCCGCCGCGCTTGGCGACGTCCGACACATCGATCTCGATCGACGCGGCGCGACACGTAAGCGGCGCCAGCCAGCCATCTTCGACGCCCTCGCCAACGCCGTAGTGATAGACGATCTCATCGAAGAGCCGCCCTTCGCCTTGATCGAGCCGCCCGCTATCGAGACGGAACGCCGTCGCCGTCAGCCCGGCCACCCGGAGATCAGGCGTCACGTCGCGTAGCGCTTCGAGCAGCGTGAGATACATCCCTTCGCCCGCCTTGGGCACAAGATGCGCTTCATCGATCAGCACGAGATCGCGCGGCCCGATCTCACGGCCCTTGCGAAACACGCTTTGAATGCTGGCGAACGTGATCCGATGGTGCGCGTCGCGCCGCCCGAGGCCCGCGGAATAGATGCCCGCCGACGCCTGCGGCCACAGCCGGATCAGCGCCGTGAAATTCTGTTCAACCAATTCCTGCACATGCACGAGGTTCAGGATACGCATGTCGGGGAAGCGTTCGAGAATGCGCTTGTTGATCTCCGCCACGACCACGCTCTTTCCGAGCCCGGTTGCCATATCGATCAGCGGATTGCCGCCGCCATCGCGCCAGTAATCGAACATCGCATCGATGCTCTCCGCCTGATAGGCGCGGAGGTTGATTGCGCTCATTGGCTGATCTCGCTTTCGCGCAACGCCTTCGCGCTTGCCGCGCGGCGAACTTCGCCGTCCGCCGTCAATCGCCAACGCTTCATTTCGCTCTTCGTCGTCGGATCGTCTTCCGCAAGACCGAGGCGACGAAGATTGCGCAGCGCTCGAAGATGCACGCCACGATCGCGCAGGACACCACACGCCTGCCCTTGCGTATCGAGCTTGCTCAGCGCGCGCTCTTCCCGGTGTCCGAGCATCACGTTCACTTGCTTTCCTTCGCCGCCTTTTCTTGGCGTGCGATCATGATCGCCGCGCGCACGATGCGCGGCTTTGTGCCGAGCTTTTTCGCGATCTGCTCGATCGACGCGCCCCTCAACGACTCACCATAAGCCGCGTTCGCGTGACGGCGCGCCGCCGCCATCTCGACATCCTGTTCGCTGCGCGTCTCTAACTTCATCTCGCGAACCCTTTTCCGTACCGTGGCCTCAGAGATTCCCTGATCTTCCGCAATCGTACTCACCGGCTCCGCCTTCTCCCAAGCGTGCTTGATCGCCACGCGCCGCTGATTGGCGCGCTCCATCGATGGCGTGATCTTGCGCTCAGGCACGCACCGCCTCGCGCTGGCGCTGATGGTGGTGATACATGCACGTCGTATGATCGCGCTTCAGGAACGCGCCGATCTCCGGCCAGCTCCATTCATAGGGCGCGGCGCGCAACAGCTCGATCACGTCGCGGCGCGCCTCGACAGCCCGCGTGCGCCGGTCGCGACCGAACAGATGCTCTTGCAGCACCTTACGCCTGAAGCAGATCACTTCGACCTTCCGCATCACGTCGTCTGCTTCGCGCTCGATCTTCTTTTTGCGTTCAGCGTTCACGGCACATTCCCGTCAACGAACGTCGTGCCATCGGCCATCTGGTAGGACACCCAATTGCCAGCCGGATCGACGTCGACTTGTTCGCCGGGCACAAGGCCGGGCAGGAATAGATGGTTCTGGCAACCCGCTTGCTGATCGGCGAACGTCAGGTCGCGCTTATGGCGCGCGCAGGTCCAACGGCCATCGCCATCCATCTCAGCGGTCGCGTGCAGGCACGTGCGGCAATTGCGGCGCGACATCGCGCCCTCGTGGCAGACGTCGCGCTTCGAGCAATAGCCGCACTGGAATGCGCTCTTGCGCGTCGGGTCCTCGTGCAGCTTTTCGGGCGGATCATCCGCGCGCACGATGCGTTCGCCGCGCGCCAATTGCTGCAGCGTGAATGTCAGATCATACGCGACGCGCTCGCTGTGCTCTTCGTCAGTGTTCTTGTTGACGGCAAAATAGAGCGCGCGATCGAGCCCCGCGCCGTGCATGCCAAGCTGCATCTGAACGTAGTGCAGCGGCTTGGCCTTCTGCACGCCATCCTTCACCGTCTTGTTGTAGCTAACGCCGTTGTGCGTTTTGACTTCGAGCGTGTGCAGCGTGGCGGGCGCCTCTGGAATGCCCTTGATCTTGCCATCGAGCTTCGCCACGCCATGCCCGGCCAGGAAGCTATATTCCCATTGTTCGCCGGTCGCAGGATCATTCGCCGCGACATCGAAGCCGGTCGCGATCAGATCGCCAACGATGCGCTCCTCTTCGCGGTGCCCGGTGTCGAACAGGCGGCGCATCCGGCCATCGAACTTTTCGGGCGGCAGCACCCAGCGGAAATCGTACCAGAGCTTGCGATCGCAATCGTCGCCCCAGCTCGACGCAGATAAGCGGCGCGAGTCGCGATCGCTGTTTGCGAGGCGCGCGACACGCGCCGCCTTGACGGCGGCAACGGTCGCGCTCTCAGTTTGCGGGATCGCCGCCATCGATCAACGGCCCCACGGGCGCGCAGGCGCACCGGCTGGCGCAGTCGATAGCGCGGCGGGCTGCTGCGCTTGTGGCGCATAGCCCGGTTGCGGTTGCTGCGGCTGGGGATGCGCCGCATTACCGCCATAAGGTTCGTACTTCGAGATCGTGCTTTTGTCCTCGAAACCATCCTTCCCGGCCTGCGTTTTGAACGTCGCCAGGAACGGCTTGTTGTGCAGCGCGACGCTGTCTTGCAGCGGGCCGTTATGGCCGATCGCGGTGCAGAGATTTTTGAGCGCGCGCTGTGCAATCCCCGCCGCCGTCGGGTTGGGGTTGACGATGTTCAATTGCTCGAAATGCATCGCGCCAGCGCGCTCGCCGCCGAGCACCTTGATGTTGAGCTTCAAGATCATGCCGTTACCGTCCTTCGTCGGGACGACGTTGCTATCGACGATCTGCACGAGCGTCGGCACGCCAGCGGGCATCAGGTCCGCAGCGGGCACGCTGTTCGGGTCGAACGTCATTCCAAGATTTGCCATTACACTTCTCTCCTCTTCCAAATCGATTAGGCGGCGGGCGTGGCCTCGCGCGCGGCTGGCGTTTCTTCGCTCTGCGCAGTTTGCGTTTCTGGCTGTGAACGGGCCGGGAAGTGGCGGGCGAGCTGCGCCCAGCCCTCGCCCTTGGTGAAAGTGAACTTCTCCGGCATGCCGTAGCGGTTTTTCGCGGTGAACGCCGGGCGCCCTTCCGTGTAAATCCAGCGAAGATTGTTGCCTTGTCCGACGCGGCGCACGACTTCTTTCGCGTTCGGCGATTTCTTTTCGTCGACGAGAACAACGTCCTGCTTCACCAACAGAATCGCGTCGACCTCGCGCGCAATCATCGCGCGCGCGCGCTTATGAAGATCGATATCGTAACGCGAATACGATTGCGACGTCGGATCGTCGAAGCGCACCGTCTCGGAATGCGCGATCAGAATGATGCCCATACCGCGATCACGGCGCAGCGCGTTGAGGCCGTCGAGAAAATCTTGCCAGACATAATCGGCGGCGACATAGCCCTTTCCGAATCCAGCGTCCTCGATCTGCGTCCAGTTATTTTTCGAGCAGACTTCCGCGAAGATCAGCGGTTCAAGGCGCGACACGCTGTCGACCACGACATTCTCGAAGCTGTGCTCGCCAGTGTAGAGCGATGTGATCGCCTCCATCACCTCCGTATAGCTCTGCAGCAAACCGAAGCTGTTGAGCGTGACGCCCATTGGCGTGCCGCTCTCGACTTGCAGAAAGACCGCATTCGGCGCTTCTGACGCAAGCGTCGTCTTGCCCATCCCTTCGGGTCCATAAATCAAAAGACGCGGCGGCTC
>WBZS01001412.1_pt1 | contig 19223 bp, 17 predicted proteins | sample 5204201 | NCBI WGS metagenome assembly WBZS01 (sample SAMN12344357, study PRJNA552823) | activated sludge metagenome | biome: Activated sludge suspended growth; feature: Nitrification reactor; material: Wastewater; isolation source: activated sludge from nitrification reactor of wastewater...
GCAAAGGCTGGATGGTGAAACTCAAAGTGGCTGCCGGCACCACCCTGGACGCCTTGCTAAGTGCCGACCAGTACGACGCCCAAGTCGCCGGCCATTAACCTCTCTGAAAAAAAAAACGCCAAAGCCGAGCTCCGAAAGGAGCCGGGTAACGCAGTTGGGTTGAAGTCCCGCGTTCAGGCGGAACTTCAACCCAACGCATCGATCGCGCCACTTCTTCTTCGCGGCTGAAACCTCCCTTCTGCAGGTTTTCCTCTTTCCTTTGCACCCGCCTTGTCTATGAATGGGGGAAATCCACCACGGAGGTTTTCCGCATGGCTCGCATTTGGCTGATGGTCGCCTGTCTTTTCCTCATTCCCACGCTTTCGCTCGCAGGCGAACCCTACCCCGACTGGACGCAATGGCGTGGACCCTCACGCGACGGTCACACCGGAGGGAAACCTTGGCCCAGCCGACTGACGACAGAGAATTTCCAGTTACTTTGGCGCGAAAAACTCGCTTCTGGCTATCCCGGGCCGATCATTACCAAAGACCGCGTTTTCGTGGCTGAAACGAAGGACAAGAAGTTCGAAATCGTCCGTGCGCTGGATCGAAAAACTGGCAAACAAGTGTGGGAATCCTCCTGGGAGGGCGCGCTGTCGGTCATTTTCATTGCTTGGCCCAACGGCGACTGGATTCGCTCGACACCCGCGTTTGACGGTAAGAATCTTTACGTTGGCGGCATGCGCGATGTGCTCGTCTGCCTCGACGCGGAAACCGGAAAAGAAAAATGGCGTTACGATTTCGTGAAGGAAAGCAAGACGCCGTTACCTCCGTTCGGGTTCGTGTCGTCGCCCCTGGTCGATGAGCGAGGCGTGTATGTTCAAGCCGGCGGAGCGTTCGCTAAACTCGACAAGCATTCGGGAAAGTTGATTTGGCAAGTTCTCAAAGATGAAGGAGGGACGTACAACAGTGCCTTTTCATCTCCCATTTTTGCCGATCTCGCGGGGCGGAAACAGCTTGTCGTGCAAACGCGTACCGTCCTCGCGGGCGTGGACCAGGAATCGGGTGAAGTCCTCTGGTCGAAACCGGTACCGGCGTACAAAAACATGAACATTCTCACGCCGACCATTGCCAACGATCGACTATTCACCAGCACGTACGGCAACAACTCTTACCTGTTTTCCGTTTCGAAAACCGACCAAACGTGGAAAGTCGGCGATCTGTGGAAAACGAAACAACAAGGGTACATGTCGTCGCCGATCGTCATCAACGGCCATGCCTACCTTCACCTTCGTAATCAATGCCTCACCTGCATTCGCCTTGAAGACGGTAAAGAACGATGGACCACGAGCGAGCGGTTTGGCCAATATTGGAGCATGGTCGCGCAGGGCGATAAGATCCTCGCGCTGGACGAACGAGGCATCCTTTACCTTCTGAAAGCAAATCCAGATCAGTACGAGCCCCTTGGGGAACTCAAGATCAGTCGCCAATCCACGTGGGGCCATCTTGCCGTGTCAGGCGATGAAGTCTTTATTCGCGAATTGAATGCCGTGGCCGCCTACCGTTGGAAAAGTGAATGAAACATTTGCGTGAAATGGAGATTTCACTTTTTTTCGGTTATCAAACCGACCACATTCACGGTTGGTGAGAATCGATGGGTGGTTGGAGTACGAAACTTATCGCTGGCGGTACCGCCACTCGCACCTCCGCGCCAACTCGGGGCCGTCACGGCCTGGATAACCAACAAACCCGGCGTTTAACCTCTGAACATTCCCAGGGTGGCTTGATAAAAAAAATCTAGGCGACTGCGTCGCCGACGGAACATCCTTCTTATTCAGCGGGAGAAATCCTTGTCGTACGTTCTGAACACGGAAGCGGACCGAAAGGCGATGTTGGCGAAAATCGGCGCCGCCTCGGTCGCGGATCTCTTCCAAACCATTCCAGCCAACCTTCAGCTTGCCCGCCCGTTGAACGTTTCGGAATCCCTCACCGAAGTCGAGTTGCAAGACCACATGGTCCGTCTCGGCAAACGAAATATCTCCGCGGATGACGCGATTTGTTTTCTCGGTGGCGGGTCCTACGACCATTTCATTCCGGCCGTGGTGGATGTTGTTAGCTCTCGGAGCGAATTCTACACCGCGTACACGCCCTACCAGGCCGAAGCAAGCCAGGGAAGCTTGCAGGCGTTTTTCGAGTATCAAACCCTGATCTGCCAACTGACCGGGATGGACGTTTCGAACGCCAGCCTTTACGAAGGTGGCAGTGCGGTCGCGGAAGCAGTCCTGATGGCTCTTTCGATCCATCCCGATCGGCACAAGGTCCTCGTCCCTTCAAGCGTGCATCCGGAATACCGAAGCACCCTGGCTACCTACCTCGCCAATCTGCCCATCAACATCGAAACCCTCGACACACCCGACGGCTTCCTTTCGCCCGACGACCTCGCCAAAAAACTCGACGACAAAACCCTGTGCGTGATCGTACAGCACCCCAATTTCTTCGGCGGCCTCGAAGAAGTCGAGACGATCGGAAAACGGTGCAAGGCGGCGGGGGCTTTGTTCATCGTCAGTTTCGATCCCATCAGTCTGGGGATTTTGAAACGGCCCGGCCAATACGGTGCGGACATCGCCGTCGCCGAAGGGCAGTCCCTGGGAAACCCGATGGCGTATGGCGGTCCCTACTTGGGCGTGCTCGCGTGCCGGCAGGAATACATGCGGAAAATGCCTGGGCGACTCGTGGGTCAAACCGTGGATCGCAACGGCAAGACATGCTGGGTGCTGACGCTTCAAACCCGCGAGCAACATATTCGCCGCGAAAAGGCGACCAGCAACATTTGCACGAATCAGGGCCTTTTCGCGCTTCGTGCCGCCGCCTACCTCACGGCGTTAGGTCCCCAGGGACTTCGCGAGACGGCCGAACTTTGCCTTCAAAAAGCGCATTACTTGGCCGAGCAACTCACCCATCTGCCCGGCGTGTCGCTCCGGTTTCGTCGGCCGTTTTTCAAAGAATTTGCGGTGCAAATCGCCACGAATGATGTGCCCTCGCTTCTCGATCGCATGCTTGGCCATGGCTATCACGCTGGTCTGGCACTTGCATCCTGGTATCCGTCGCTGAAGGGCTGTTTCACGGTCGCGGTCACTGAAAAGCGCACGCGTGCCGAACTCGATGGTTATTTGTCGGCGTTTCAGGAATTCGCTCACTCGAAATAAAGTGACCTGTAAGCCACGGATGCCCCGGATCGAAAAGTGATTTCGCCAGGAATTCGTGTTCTCCGTGGATAAATCGAACCGATTTTTTGAAAGAGATCCATGCTTTCGCAACAATCGACGGAACTTTTGTTCGATATGAGCCAGTCTGGGCGCCGCTGCCATCGGTTGCCGGCTTGCGACGTGCCCAAGAAGTCAGCGTCGTCGCTTCTCCCGAAGGACGCCATTGCCGACGATGCTCCGCCTCTTCCCGAGGTGGGTGAAATCGACCTCATTCGCCATTACGTGAATCTCTCGAAACGGAACATGTCGATCGACACGAACTTTTATCCGCTCGGTTCGTGCACGATGAAATACAATCCGAAACGGCACGAACGCATTTCAGCGATGTCGGCGTGGGCAAATATTCACCCGCTGCAATCGGAAGGTTCCAGCCAGGGCATGCTCGCGATGCTCTGGGAAATGCAGAATATCCTGGCAGAAATCGCGGGTTTGCCGGCCGTGTCGCTGCAGCCTGCCGCCGGCGCCCAGGGCGAGCTAACCGCCCTTCTGGTCGCCGCCGCCTACTTTCGCGACAAAGGCATGAAACGAACGCGGGTGTTGATTCCCGATAGTGCGCATGGCACCAATCCCGCCAGTGCGGCGCTCGCTGGCTTCGAGACCGTTTCCATCAAGAGCAACGCCCATGGCTTGGTCGATCTCGAAGACTTGAAATCGAAGCTCGACGACCGAGCGGCGGTGTTCATGATCACGAATCCCAACACGCTCGGCCTATTCGACAAGCAGATTCATGACATCACCAAATTGATGCACGACGCCGGCGCGTTGGTTTATCTCGATGGCGCCAACATGAACGCGATCGTGGGGGTGACGCGGCCTGGCGATTTTGGCGCCGACATGATGCACTACAACGTGCATAAGACTTTCACGGGTCCCCACGGCGCGGGTGGGCCTGGCTCGGGCCCCATCGCGGTGCGCGATTTTCTCGCCCCCTACCTGCCCTGCCCCCTCGTGGTTCGTGAAGGCGACCGCTTCCGCTTGGAGTATCAGCGGCCCAAATCGATCGGTCGAGTCCGCAGCTTTTTTGGCAACGTGGGCATTCTCCTTCGCGGATATTGCTACATCCGAACGCTCGGTGCCGCCGGCCTCCGCGAAATGACGGAAAACGCCGTGCTGAATGCGAATTACATCTTGGCCTTGGTCAAGGATGTGCTGGAAGTGCCCCATGGCGATCGATGCATGCATGAGTTCGTCGCGAGTGCTCGAGCCGTCAAGCGCGAGAAACGTATTAGCGCGATGGACATTGCGAAACGCCTTCTTGACTATGGCTACCATGCACCCACGGTTTATTTTCCCTTGGTCGTTCCCGAGGCGATCATGATCGAACCGACGGAAACGGAAAGCCGACAAACGCTGGAAGCCTTCTCGGCCACATTGCGGAAAATCTTGGCGGAAGATACGGAAGTGGTGCAGAAAGCGCCGCACACGACGCCGATCAGCCGACCCGATGAAATCCGCGCCGCCAAGGAACCGATCTTGCGTTGGTCGGCGAAGTAAATCCCTAGAGATTTCTTCCCTCGCCCCATGTCCACGACAACCTGTCGACTGCTGGAACTTGAAGCAGGCACTTGCGCCCAGAACATGGCCCGCGATGAAGCCATGTTGGAAAGTGCCGAGCAGGGTGTCGCGTCGCTTCGCTTTTACACTTGGTCGCCACCAGGCGTCAGTCTAGGGTATTTCCAACCCGCTTCCGCACGCCTTCGGCTTCCTCGCCTGCAAAACCTCGATTGGGTCCGCCGGCCCTCGGGTGGCGCGACGCTCGTGCATCATCACGAATTGACCTATGCGTTGGCGTTGCCCGTGGACCTCCAAAAACAGGCGACCGAGCCTTGGCCTCTCCGCATGCATCGCATCCTCGCGGATCTCTTGCGAAACCTAGGCGCGGGCGATCGAGTACGTCTGATGGAGGGACTGACGGAACGCCAGGGCGACGTGCTTTGTTTCCAACAGTTGACTCCCGGCGACATTCTCTGTGCCGGGCGAAAGATCGTGGGGAGCGCCCAGCGAAAGCATCGCCAATGCCTGCTTCAGCATGGCGGAATCTTGCTTCGGCAAAGCGAATTCACCCCGGAGCTTCCGGGCCTGCTCGAACTCGCCGATGTCGAACTCGAGCCAGCAAAGCTCGCGGCCATGGTGACCGAGGCGTTCGCCTATAATACGGGCTGGAAGCTGGAATCAGGAACTTGGTCGGATTTCGAACGTCAAAGAACGGATCAATTGGTCCGCGAAAAATTCGCCCATCCAGATTGGAACGAAAAAAGATGAATTTCCCACGGAATTTTTCCGTTTTCATCGTCCTCTTCGCGTGGATGGGCGGTGTCGCCGCCCAAGCGCAGGAGACCAAAACGTCCATCCCGTATCGCATCACGGATTCCCAGCACATTTTGGTGCGGGCCAAAGTCAACGGGAAAGGTCCGTTCAACCTGATCGTGGATACGGGTTGTCCCGTCCTTCTGCTCAATCCGGGCAGCGCCAAAAAAGCCGGTCTCGTTCCCGACGCAAAACTGAAAGCTAACATCGAAACCTTCGAATTCGAAGGTGGCCTGGAAATGAAAAACGTCTCGTGCCTGGTGACGACACCGTTCCAGATCGATGGCATGAACAGCCTGGGGCTGGCGGGCGTCGAGCTTCATGGATTGCTTGGCTACACCGTCCTCGCCAAACTTCGCATTGAGTACGACTTCACGAAAGCCAAGCTTTCCGCGATCCCGTTGGCATTCGAACCACCCGCGCCCAAAACGATGGCGCAGGGGAAGGGCCAAGTTGGCACCGGCGGCATGGAAATCATGGTGGGCGTGATGAAGACACTCGCACCGCTGCTCGGCCTGACACCGCCACCTCCGCCCGTGCCCCGCGGATTTCTTGGCTTCGACGTGGAAGAAAAAGGCCAAGACTTGGTCGTCCATCGGATCGTTCCCCAGGCACCTGCGGAACTTGGCGGGCTTAAAGTCGGCGACGTCCTCACCCACGTCAACGACAAAGGCGTGAAGAAACGGAGCGACCTCGCTTCCCTTCTTAATGCCGTACGCGTCGAACAGACCATTCGCTTTCGCATCCTTCGCGCCGGCGAAACCAAGGATTTAACCGCCACCGCGGACAAAGGGCTTTAGGCATTCCGATTTCGGCGAGCCGAGTCACGCAAGTGCCCGGAGTACAAATTGCTTCGGACGATAACACTCACGTATGTGGATTTTTTACTCCAGGTGCTTACGCAACCTGGTTCGCCCTCGAAGGATCATTACCGCCTTACTCCATGAGAATCTAACATGCGTCTGCAATTGTCGTTTTCCCTGCTTTTGCTCGTGGCGGAAATGGTTGCGGCGCAAACGCCCGCGCCGATCACGGTTCCCTTCGAGACCTTTCCTTCGCAACACATGGTCGTCTCCGCCAAGGTGAACGGCGAAGGACCATTCCGGTTCATTTTCGACACCGGTGCGCCCGATTCCATCATGAGCACCAAGGTCGCCAAACAAGCCAAGGTGTACGACAAGGATTTCAAGAAACCGCTCTTCACCATGTTCGGCGCACAAGGACAGGTGAAACTTCGCTCGCTCGAACTGGGTGACGTCAAGGCGGAAAATCTCTCTGCCATGGTCGTGGACCATCCGCTCATCGACCTCATGCGTAAAGAATTCGGCCCACTCGATGGCATCCTGGGCTTTACGTTTTTTGGCAGGTATCGCCTGACGATCGACTACGAAAAGAAAACGCTCACCTTCACGCCGACGGACTATCAGCCCAAGAACATCATGGAGCAAATGATGAAAAAGTTGATGGCACGTACCGGGCCCAACAAGGCAAAGCCCTCGGTGATCGCGCCGGAAGTTTGGCTTGGGCTTCAAGTGGCGACCGCGGAAGAAGGCGTCCGCATTACCCACGTGCACGCTTCGGGCCCCGCGGAAAAAGCCGGCTTCCGAAAAGAGGATCTTCTCCTTCGCATCGACGGAAGCTGGACCGATTCGGTCGCGGACACCCACCAGATCCTCACGCGCCTTCGTGCTGACGAGCCGGTCACCGCCGTGCTGATTCGCGAAGGTAAAAAAATCTCCGTTCCCATCACGCCCGTTTCAGGATGGTGATGCGAGGACAGGGAATGAAATAGATTTATTTTTTTTACGATCGGTTGCGAAAGACATGCTCTTAAGGACCTCACACGGAGTAAGCAGCATGACCTCGATTTTCTGCCTACTCCGTGCGAAGTTTTAGGAACTCGAGATTTCTCCGAGACTCGTCAACAGGATCACTTCGAAACTTTCTTCATTTCAATCAAGCTGAACGACTCTTCCTTGGCGTCTTCGAAGGATTTCGGGCGTTCTTTCGCGCCGGCTAGGCCGAGCAGAATTCGGAGCTTGTCTCCTTTCATCTCGAAGATGCCTAGCTGGGTTTTCCCTTTTTCGTCGTCTTTTCCTTCCACGACCGTGGAGTCGAAATACATGGGCTTCTTCTTCGTATCGACCTTGATCGTTCCCGATTCGACTTTCTTGCCGAAGATATGAAGCTCATACGTATTTCCCTTGAACTTCGCCAACATTTCAACTTTTTCGAGCGCCTCGGCGGGGATCGGCTTTCCCTTGTCGGAACCGCTCACCATGCGCCACGTTCCCTCGATTTTCTTGAGGTCTTTCTCCGCGTCCTGGGCGGAAACCAGGACCACGCTTAAAGCCAACGTCGATACCAACGCCACACCAATACGAGCGAGCATGGATGCATCCTTTCGGAGGAAAAAACAGGGCCCCTTTTCGCGACCACCCACGTGATCGACCGATAGTGTAAGCGAAACTCCCGTTAATGCAACGGATTCACGCGATTTCGACCGGCATCGCCGCCTTCTCCCCACGCGTCGCGGTGAACGTGCGTCATCCGTGGTGTTTGCGGGAAGTTTGTCACTTGTGCGGGAGAAATACCCGTAAGAACGTCTCGGTCGGCTGGCCAATTTCGAGAAGAGTTGACATGGCCGATTTAGGTTGTCATGTTGGAAGAGGAAACATCTCGCAGCAGGAGATTCACGATGGCACGTTGGCTGTCTGGGTGCATAGTGTGCATGTTGTTCACCGGCTTCGCGCTCTTCGCCCAAGAAGGCGATCAGGCGAAGAAAATGTTGGCGGCTGGGTCGGTCGTGCCGGGCCCGTTTGAAACGTACAATCTGACGGGATTCGCGAAAGGCAGGCCTCATTGCCTCGTGTGCCGTTTCCAGCAGCGACCCGTGGTGATGGCCTTCACCAAAGAACCCACGGAAGGCAAAGACGCTCCGTTCCTGGCATTGGTCAAAGAAATGGAAGCGGCGGTCAATGAGTTGCAAGACCACGATTTGGCGGCGTTCGTCGTCGTCCAATCGCCGGACCTGCGGCTATTTGTGGGCCCCGACGATGGCAAGAAAGAAAACGACAGCGCTCGAGACGCCAAGGTGACCGATGACTTCCTTCAGCGGATGCAGAAATACACCGAACCGTTCAAAAATTCCGTGTTGTCAGCTTATTCGGCGAACGATCCACCGGGATACCACCTCGACAAAAACGCGGAATGCACGCTTGTCTTTTACAGCCGACTCAAGGTGATCGACGTGCAAACGTTTCCCGAGGGAAAACTTTCCGACGCGGAAGTGAAAAGCTTTTTTGAGAAAGTGAAGAAAACGCTCACGGCGAACGAAAAGAAATAGCGCCGCACCAAGCCAACGGGCACGTGTGTTTACGAAAAAACCTTCCGGACATCTCGGAAGGTTTTTTCACGCCGCCACCGCCATCGACTATTCGCCGACGTAGGGCATGAGGGCCATGAAGCGAGCACGTTTGATCGCGTCCTTCACCGCACGTTGGAAGGTGGCGCAGTTTCCGCTGCGTTTACGGCTGAAGAGCTTTCCTTGGCTGGTGCACATCTTTTTCAGGCCTTGCACGTCCTTATAGTCGACAAATGCCGGGCGTGGGCAGCCTTCCTTCGTGCAAAACCGGCAACGATTTTTGCGTCCCCGTCCGAGTTTCTTGCGAACCATTCGAACAACCTCGATTCGAGCAACCTCGATGAAATCCCACACAACATCCACAACGGGCCAAAAAATTACATTAGAAACGCGGTTTGCCCGTGGCAAGACACCTCAAGAAAAAAGGCCGATCGGCCGTGAAGCGGGAGCTTACTTCTTCACGACCGTCGGCCTTTACGGATGCAATCTTCTCCCCCATGCCAAGGGTTCCTTCGGCATGGGGTTCGTCTCACCAAATTCTGGTTCCATGATCCTGCATTCGCCAAGCAAACGTGCCAGGCTGCCTTAGATGCCCAGTTCTTTCTTTTCCCGTGCATACCAGTCGCTGAACCAACCCGAAGACGTTTTGAACGAACATTCCTGAATCACTTCCATGACCATTTTTCGCACTTGAATGTCGTTCTTCTTGTTGTTGGTCCATTTTTTCAGATTCAAGACGGCGTCCTTATATTCTTTTTCATCGATCTTGCCGTCGTTGCCAGCCGAGGTTTCGAGAATGTCTTTCAACTTCGAAAGCACGGAGCTTTCCAAAACGAAGCTTTGACCTTCGCAGACCTGCGCCAACGAAGAACGCGCCGAGTCGATGCTAATCCCGTTTTGAATCGCGATTTGGAGGATCTCGCGTTCTTCTTTTCGGTCGATATATTTGTCGTCGTAGCCACGCAGCTTCACTTCATCCACGAATCGGCGTTTCATTTCGTCGAGTGTCATGGTCCAGCTCCTTTTTTGAGTATGGTGAGATTTGGCAAATCCGTGAAATTAACTTAACACATTTCTATTCGATTCGCCGACACCGACATTTTGAAAAAAATCCTTCCGTATTATAAAATCCGGCCTGGAGTTTTGCAACCATCCGTGCATCGTCGGAAATCCCTACCTCGCTTCGCCGTTCAACGAAGGCGTTTTTTCCACGCCCTCCGGAAAGTCACGCCTTCTCCCACGAACTTCCCGACACAAAACTTCGTTTCAATCCAAAAAAAGTTCAAGAGAATCAACGATGTGCATGTTAAAGTAGGCCGGGCTCGCAGGCTTTTCGCATTTGAGGGAAACGTATGTCCGTCCCGGGCAGGTCTTCGGCAAATTTGGCCTTGTTGCTACTTTTGGGAATCAACCTTTTCAACTACGTTGATCGGCAAATTTTGGCGGCACTCGAGCCGGAAATTCGCAAGTCGCTGTTCGGCGAAACGGAGGATTCCGGAACCAAATTCTGGATGGGTCTGCTTTCGACGGCGTTTCTGATCAGCTACATGGTGTGCGCACCGCTTTTCAGTGCGTTGGCGGACCGGTACTCGCGCTGGATGCTGATCGGTCTGGGCGTGTTGATCTGGAGCCTAGCGAGTGGTGGTTCGGGCGTGCCTTGGACCTCCACGATCCTCTCCGCCTACACGCTCCTCCTGCTGACGCGTTGTTTCGTCGGGGTCGGTGAAGGCGGGTATGGGCCCGTCGCACCATCCATGTTGGCCGACTTTTACCCCGTCGAAAAACGTGGCAAAATCATGTCCCTGTTTTATCTCGCCATCTCCGTCGGCGGCGCCCTGGGATACGCGTTTGGTGAATTGGTCAAGGATGTATTTGGCACCCAGCTCGACCAATGGTTCGGAACCGATTTCGGATGGCGTTGGGCGTTTTTCTTGGTGGTGCCGCCAGGAGTCTTGCTCGCCTTCGGTTGCTTCTTCATGCGCGACCCCGCACGGGGTCAATCGGATCAAGATGTCGTTCCCTCCAACCGCTCCTTGCTCGATCGTTACCGGACCGTCGCCAAGATTCCGTCCTTCATCTTCAATTCCCTCGGGATGACGGGAATGGCTTTCGCGATCGGGGGCTTGGCGTACTGGATGCCTGCATATCTCGAAGCGAAGAACGTACCGGGCTTGGGTCCGCTGGGCCCGCGAACGGTGTTCGGCCTGATCACCGCCGTCGCGGGCCTCACCGGCACCATCGCGGGCGGAGTCCTAGGCGATTGGCTTAGACCACGGTTTTCAGGATCGTATTTTCTCGTTTCCGGTTTGGCCATGCTTCTGGGCGTGCCTTGCTTGGTCATTTTCATGCACACGCCTTTTCCCTATGCCTGGGCCTGGGGCTTTCTCGCGGTCTTTGGCCTTTTCGTGAACATGGGTCCCACGAACACCATCTTGGCCAACGTCACCCATCCTTCGCTGAGAACCACGGGTTTCGCCCTCAACATCCTGATCATCCGCCTGTTGGGAGACGCACTTTCGCCGCCACTTATGGGTGCCGTGGCAGGTCAGTTCGCCGACCAAAGGGCCGGCCTGGATGCCGCGTTTTACATGGTCAACGTGGTCATGGTGCTCGGTGGCGTTTTTTGGCTGCTCGGTACGAAACATTTGGCCAACGATACCGAACTCGCCCCGAAACGTGGGTAGGCGGCCAACGCCTGGCTCGACAGGTCCACGACGTCGGGTAGGATAACGTGATCCAAACGAGGAAGGCACCATGTCCGCCATTTCGAAGCCGAGAAAATTAACGCCCGAAGAATACCTCGCCATCGAAGAGAAGGCCGAGACGAAAAGCGATTTCTACAACGGCGAAATGTTCGCCATGGCCGGGGCGAGTATTGAGCACATTTGTATAAGGGAAAATCTGAGTGGCGAATTGCATGGTTGTCTGGCAGATACCTCGTGCCGACGTTTCTCAAGTGATCAACGAATCAAAGTTGATCTCACGGGGCTATACACTTATCCGGATCTTGTGATTGTCTGCGGCAAGGTGGAGCGCGATCCGTTGAATCGGCATACGATCACGAATCCGCGGGTGATCATGGAAGTCCTTTCGCCGAGCGCGGAGGGTTATGACCTGGGTGTCAAGTTTCGCCATTACCAAAAAATACCGAGCGTTCGCGAGATCGTATTCGTCAGCCAGGACGAATGGGTCGTACAGGTCTACGCTCGTCAAGACGATGAAAGTTGGATATTGCGAACGTTCAGCGATCCCCAAGGTGGTTTTTCGCTGACAAGCGTGCCGGTGGAGATCCCTTTATCCGCCGTCTACCGTGGCGTGGCGGAACTAAGTGAGGAAGCCACGGGCGCGTAGGCTTTGACGCACCGCGATTTTCCTGCGCCGCGCTCAAGCTTGCCTCGTTCACGTTTCCCGTTCGCGCTTCCGTATGCGACCGCGAAACCCACGCTCGATGGTGTTACGTTTACGCGCATGCCCGACTTTTCTACGAACGTAAGCGTATTGCGAGCGCGAAACGGTAAACGAGGCAAGGGAGAAGTCGCGGTATTGCAGATGAGGAAAACGCGAAAACGCCGTCGGGATCGATTCCGACGGCGTTTGGCGTGAATGGCTTGCGAGATACGAATGGAAACGTTTAGTCGAACGGAAACACCCGAAACTACTCGAGAATCTTGCTCAAATCAGCGACGACGGTGGAAACCGCCTTTTCGTTGAGTTCACCCGCACGGAAGGCGTGGTTCACTTCAACTTTTCGCTTGTTGTAGAACAGCACCGTGTATTCAGCTTCCTTGGCGACCTTGTAAGCCGCGGGACCTGCCACATTGTCGATGGCAAGAACGGTGTTTTTGATGTTGTTCTTCTCAGCCAATGATTTGAGTTCATCACCTAATTTTTCATCATCGCTGAGGAAGCACACGAAACTTTTCAGTTTCTTGTTCTTGGATTGAGCTTCGTCGAGTTTCTTGACCAAACTGGTCAAGCCGTCACCGGTCTTGCGTGCGAAGACCATGGCAACCGGGCTACCGCCGTAAGCTCAGACCAAGCATTGTTTTTGTCCGGCATATGGACCCGTAATGTTTTCCGGATGGAAGGCGGAAACGCTCTTCCCGACCGGAAGACCCGATTTGAGAGCCTCACCCGCCACGCCGGACATTGCCAGCGCGGCCAGAGCGAAGACTCCCACGGCGAAACGCATTTTCATCGTGGTACCTCGTTTAATGCTAAATTGTCAAAGAACCGCAAGCCATTCGTAGATCCAACTTCTATTGGTCTACCACGCTAGACGTGCTTCGTGGAGTGGTATTCGAAAATTATTTCACAAAGATCACGCCCGGTTCTCCTTCTCTACCCTCGATGCCCAAATCCCGGTCGAGGAACGAACGGATGACTTCCAGATTGGTCAGTAGATGCAGCGACACCTGGGATACAGAAAAACTCGAAGCTCCGTTCGCCAGGGCTAGCGGAAGCACAAGCTGATCCGCGGTATGTACGTCCACGGCCAAGGGCTGGGTGCGAAGGAATTCGTGCACCTGCGCCACCGCTTCGTCGGCGACGGTTTCAGCGGGTTTTCCACGTGCGCCTAAGGCGAAGAAAAGGGTAGGCGCCGGCTTGGTATCGAGCCGAATGCCAAGATAAGTTCCTGGGCCACCCTCCCAGGTTTCGGTGGTTCCTTGCAACAGTTCGCGATAAGGCCCCAACGCCCATGACGCTTTTCGCAGTTGTCGATCCGCGATCTCTGATGGAAGACTCGCCACCGCGCTGACCACGGCAAGGCTCGCTAGGTTTTCCGTAATCATCCCCTGAAAACCGGAAATTTTGGGTGTTGGCTGGATCACCGCTCGAACCACGCCGCCGCCCCGTGGGTAAAAACCTGGCCGCTCCATCGCCAGGGAAACGACGATTCCCAGGCTTTCGAGGTAAGGCGCCCAGGTTTGTTCGAGAAAATGATAGCATGGGCTGGCGGAAACGTGTGTCCCACCGATCAACGTCAACGTGCTCGCTTCACGCTGCAGCGCCAAGGGAAGGTAGATCGCCTGAAGCAACAACCCCGTCGCACCGGCCGTCCCGATGCGGAATTCGTACGTCCCGGGCCGAACCGATCCGGGGCGAAACGTGAGATCGACGCTGTGTAGACTCGCGCCGTTCACCTCGGCTTGGCAGATCTTGGCCATGGCCAGCACGCACATGAGGTGCTGCGGTTGAAGGCCCGGCTTGGCGCGATGGGCACGAATCTTCCTGAGCCGAAATGGCTTCCCCGTGATTGCCGACAGCGTCAACGCCGACCGGAGGATCTGTCCACCACCCTCCCCCATCGATCCATCGAGTTCCAGCATCGAATGCCCCTCCACGCCCCCACCGCTATTTTTTGCGGCCAACGAACGTAGGTCGAGGAAAACGAGAAAAAAGTTCGCGCCCAATTTTTTAGGGGGAAATGAACCGAGGCGTTTGGTGCTTAGATTCTTGCCTCTGAACTTCTCCGCAGCTTGCGGAGAAATTTCAAGAACCAAACAAGATCCAAGTACGAAAAAACCAAACGGAAAAGGACCGATTGGATCTTTTGAAGTTGGTTCTTATTTGGTTCTTGTTGTCTTGGTTCTTGTGGGTTGCGGCTCCGCCGCGTTAGGCAAGCTGCAAAAAAGTAACGACCAAGCACTCCACCGGCCGTTTCGAGCCCTCTCGAATTTTAACCGATCGCTTTACAGAATCAGCGTCGAAAGACTCGGAATCGCTGTCCGGAAGTGCTGGCTTGCACCGCCAAGGGGGCGATGGTTTTTTCACCTTCGCTTGAGATCACTTCGCCCGGTAGCTGCCGCGATGGCGTGGCATTGCGGATCACCAACAAACGTTGACGGTCGCCGTCGTCGCCAAACGAGCGTTGTCCAAACGTGCCGGAGCGGTCCATTCGGCCGCCAATCAAGACGTATTCATCGGTCTCCAGCGTGACGTCCCAACTGAGTGCGGGATACAGGCGATGGGGCCTTTCCACGCGCACCGTGAAACCTTCTTCGGGCGAAATCTCGAACGGCAACGCGGTTTCGCCGGTTTCCACCTTTGGCGTGAACGTCAGTTTGACCCGCCCTTGATCGAGGCGTTCCATCTTCATGTCCAAACAGTAGCGCATGCGATCGAATTCAAAGGTTTCCTTGCCTTGCGGCAACGTGAGCGTGTATTCACCATGTGGAAGCACGGGGCTGAGCATCAACGCCTGGGTTCGCCCCGTAGCCGCCACTCGTTTCTCGGGATTGGCACAAAACCGTTTCGAAAGCAGCAACGTTTGAAAGCCGACAGGCGGAGTTCCCAGAAGGACGCCGGTTCGAATGCCATTTTCTTCCAGAAGGGCCTTACGATCGAAATCGAGCACAAGTTGGTCGACGCTTCGCCAAATTTCTTGATTGAGATATTCGTCCTCGGCCGGTCGTTCGATGAACGCGACGTACAAAGCCACGGCGTCGGCGGGGAATTCCTGTGGCGAACGCATGAACGACGTGGAAGAAGCGCCGTGCGGCGAGGACACGCATCCTACACACGCGAGAACCAAGAAGGCGCACCAGGTGATCTGGCAAATTTTAGCCACGTATTCCCCAAGACATGGCAGGCGTGTCACCCTCCCCCGAGAGTCAACCACACCCCGTATCGCGGGCGGCGATGATAATGTCGAAATTCGAGAAGTCAAGCCGAGACTGATGGCGGAAAATCGTAAAGGGGGCAGCTAGATTCTCGTGGTGGAGAAAATACTGCCGATCTCACGCAGAGACGGGGAGACGCAGAGAGAATGGGAAGATTGTATCCTGGTTTTGTCGACGTTTTGGTTCGTGAAAAGGTAGGGTCTCTCTTCTATTTTCCGCGTCTCGGCGTGAACTTCTTTGAACTCAAACCCAAGAGAATTTGGTTACGTGCATCGTAAAGGCGAGCGGCGAATAATAATCTACCGGAACCCCGCTTGTCGTTTCGCGCTCGCCCTATCCCAAGAAATCCCATGAAACCACAAACCTCCGCAAGATTTCGAGCGAGCGCGAAACGACAAGCGGGGTACTTGGTATTTTTTCTCTCGCCGCGCGCCAAACGCCAGGATTCAAGTGGGGATTGGGAGGCGTTTAGAAAAATAGGGAACTTTACATGGCGAAACGTTTCTCGGGTAAGCTGGGTTCTTTGGCGAGCCGGGTTCCGTAAGGACCCGGAGTCGGAGTTCGAAGCACTCCGGGCCCTTACGGGCCTCGGCTCGCCTGGCTTAGAATGGATCGATTACGCCTCGAGCCGAATCATTAGGTCGCCGGCTTCGACCTGGGTCGCGGGCCGAACGAGAATCTCGGCGACCCGACCCGCGACTTCCGCGTATACCGTCGTTTCCATTTTCATGGCTTCCAGCGACGCGAGCTTGGCACCCTTGGCGACCACTTCGCCCGGCGCGACGTGGACGCGGACGACCAAGCCCGGCATCGGGGCGGCGACGTGGAGTGGATTGCCCACTTCGGCTTTGAGATTGGTTTTGCCTGCATCACCTAGCGATCGATCGACGACCATCACCTCGCGTGGTTGGCCGTTCAGCTCGAAGAAGACCGTGCGCGTGCCGTCGACGTGCGGATCGCCCACGGTCAAGAATTTGATGATCAGCGTTTTGCCTTCTTCGATGTCAATGCTGGTTTCCTCGCCGCTTTCCAGCCCCAGGAAAAAGACCGAGGTCGGGAATACGCTGACATCCGAATATTTGGCTTCGTGGGCGTGGAAATCGGTCGCGACCCGCGAATAGAGGAGGTACGTCACCAGGTCGCGGTCGGTCGGTTTCTTCTTGATCTTGCCTTCCAGTTCGGTGCGGGCGGCTTCGAAATCGATCGGCTTGAGCGTGGCGCCGGGTCGGCCTTCGAACGGCTTGCGCCCCTTGAGCACGCGGTCTTGCAGCTTCTTGGGAAAGCCCCCCACGGGTTGGCCAAGCTTGCCTTCGAAGAACTCCACGACCGAATCGGGAAACGCCAATTCGCGTTTGCCCTCGATCACGTCGTCTGGAGCCAAATTGTTGGCGACCATGAACAAGGCCATATCGCCCACGACTTTCGAAGTCGGCGTCACCTTCACGATGTCGCCGAACATCTGGTTGACCTCCGCGTACATGCGGCGAACTTCGGTCCAGCGGGCTTCGAGCCCCAGCGACGCGGCTTGCTGATACAGGTTCGTGTATTGGCCACCGGGCATTTCATGGCGATACACCTCGGCACTCGGCGCGAGTTGGCCGGTCTCGAACGGCAGGTAAAACTTTCGCACCCCCTGCCAATAATCGCCGGTCATTTGCAGAATGTCGAAATCCATGCCGGGATCGCGTTCCGTGAAACGCATGCATTCGACCAGCGTGTTCAGGTTGATTTGGCTTGTCATGCCCGACATGGGCCCGAACGCCGCGTCGACGATGTCGACCCCTTCTTCCGCCGCCATCAGGAACGAGGCGATTTGGCCCCCTGCGGAATCGTGCGTATGGAAATGGATCGGAATGCCAATCTCCTGGCGTAACGCCTTCACCAATTTCTTGGCGGCGTAGGGTTTCACCAGGCCGGCCATGTCCTTGATCGCCAAGATATTGGCACCGAGCTTTTCCAGCGTCTTCGCCAGGTCGACGTAGTATTTCAGCGAGTATTTGTCGCGGTTGGTATCGAGGATGTCGCCCGAGTAGCAAATCGCGGGCTCGCAAATCTGACCTTCGTTCCGCACGCAGTCGATGGCCAACTCGAGGTTGGGAACCCAGTTCAGCGCGTCGAATATGCGGAAGACGTTGATGCCTCCCTTGGCTGCCTCCTTGATGAAGGCACGCACCACGTTGTCGGGATAGTTCGAATATCCTACAGCACTGTTCGCACGCAAAAGCATCTGGAAGAGGATGTTCGGAATCCGCTTGCGCATCTCATCGAGCCGTTCCCACGGGTCTTCCTTCAGGAAGCGAAGGGCGGTATCGAATGTGGCTCCTCCCCACATTTCCAGCGAAAAGAAATCCGCGTGTTGGCTGGCGTAGACCGGAGCGATCCGCAGCATGTCGTACGTACGCATGCGGGTGGCGAGCAACGATTGGTGCGCGTCGCGAAACGTCGTGTCGGTGATTAAAAGCTTCTTTTGCTCGCGCACCCACTGCGAAAATTTCTCGGGGCCCAACTGCTTGAGCAAATCCAACGTCCCCGGACGGACCGGCGCTCCCTTGGCGGCGCTCGGATAGGGCGGCAACGGCACCGCTTCGCGCGGGATCAGCTTCTTGTTCCCCGCGTTCACCAGATTTCGCACCGGCGCCTCGGCGTGGCCATTCACGATGACCTCGCCCAGGTACGAAAGCAGCTTCGAGGCGCGGTCTTGGCGTTCCGCGAATTGGAAGAGTTCCGGCGTTTCGTCCAGAAAACGCGTGGTGCATTCGCCGTCGAGAAACGTCGGGTTCTTGATCAGGTTGATCAGGAACGGAATGTTCGTTTTCACGCCACGGATGCGGAATTCCTGTAAACATCGCTCCATGCGGAGCGCGGCGTCCTTGAACCGTAGGCCATGCGCGGAAACCTTCACGAGGAGCGAATCGTAAAACGGCGTGATGACGGCCCCTGAAAAAGCCGTGCCGGCGTCGAGCCGAATGCCCAAACCACTCGCGGACCGGTAATGGCTTAGCCGACCATAGTCGGGGATGAATTTGTTGCGAGGATCTTCGGTCGTCACTCGGCACTGGATGGCGTAGCCGTGCGTGACGAGTTTCGATTGATCTCCCAACCCGATTTCCTCGTCGCCGAGCTTTCGGCCCGACGCGACGAGGATTTGCGACTTGATTAGGTCGTAGCCGGTGACTTCTTCCGTGACGGTGTGTTCGACCTGGATGCGTGGGTTGACTTCGATGAAGTAAAACTTGCCGGTTTCGGTGTCGTAAAGGAACTCGGCCGTGCCGGCGTTGTCGAGGCCCGCTTCACGTCCCACGGCTAACGCGGCTTCCCAGATTTGCTTTCGGGTATCGTCTGGCAGATTCGGCGCGGGGGCGAGTTCCACGACCTTCTGATGGCGACGTTGGATCGAGCAATCGCGTTCGAACAAGTGGACCAATCCGCCGTGCTTATCGCCCAGAAGTTGCACTTCGATGTGCTTGGCCTTGCGGACGAACTTTTCGAGGAACACATCTGGAACGCCGAACGCGCTGCCCGCTTCTCGGCGAGCCTGATCCAGGCCGTTGTCGAGCTGACTTTCGTTTTCGACGACGCGCATGCCGCGCCCGCCACCGCCCATCGACGCCTTCACGATCACCGGGTAGCCGAGCTTCTCGGCGAGCGCCTTCGCTTCATCAATCGAAGCGAGCGGCTTATCGC
>WBZS01001414.1_pt1 | contig 19199 bp, 17 predicted proteins | sample 5204201 | NCBI WGS metagenome assembly WBZS01 (sample SAMN12344357, study PRJNA552823) | activated sludge metagenome | biome: Activated sludge suspended growth; feature: Nitrification reactor; material: Wastewater; isolation source: activated sludge from nitrification reactor of wastewater...
AACTCGAACACCAATTCGTTGCCTGGTTCGATGTCGGATTTCTTGAACTTCAGCGCATTTCATGGAACTCGCCGGCGCTGCTCCTCGAAAAACTGATCAAGTATGAGGCGGTACACGAAATCCGTTCATGGAGCGATTTGAAAAACCGCCTCGACTCCGACCGTCGTTGCTATGCCTTTTTCCATCCGCGCATGCCGATGGAGCCCCTGATCTTCGTCGAGGTGGCGCTGGTGGAGGAACTTGCCGACAACGTGCAGGCATTGCTCGACGAGCGAGCGCCCGTCTTTGATGCGCAACGTGCCAAAACGGCCATTTTCTATTCGATCTCGAATACGCAACCCGGCTTGCGTGGCGTTTCCTTCGGAAATTTTCTGCTCAAACGTGTCGTTGACGACCTGAAACGCGATTTTCCCCGTCTGACCACCTTTGCCACGCTATCGCCGATTCCGATGTTGCGTCGCTGGGCAGAAAAGAACCCCGAGTCCTGGAATCAAGCCTTCAGCGCTGAAGTGGTCGAGCGCGTCGCGCGCCAGGCCGGATCAAAAGGAACGGTGGTCAATACGGCGGACGGCATACGTACATTGCTCGGCGATGCCGCTTGGGTTGGCAATACTCGCCTCGCCCGCAGCCTGCAGCCCGGCTTGCTGCGCCTCGCCGCGGGCTATCTTCTCAATGCCAAGACAGGCGACCGCCCCTTCGATCCGGTGGCGCGCTTCCACCTCGGCAATGGCGCCCGCATCGAGCGCATCAACACGCTGGCCGATACTTCGACGCATGGTTTGCAACAATCCTACGGATTGATGGTCAACTACCTCTACGATCCCGACGCCATTGAAACCAATTTGGAATCCTTCTCACGCGACGGGATCATTGCCACTTCGGGCAATGTCAGACGGTCGGCAAAGTAGCATTTGACCCAAAGATTGTTTGGGATTTGGTATAAACGCCTACACTGACACTCAAAAGTGAATTTTGCTGGATGATTTCTCCCCCTGTATCAACACAACGCAAAGGAATGCACTATGAACCTGTCGCACATCGAGCATATCGGTATAGCCGTTAAGAGTCTGGACGAAGCCATTCCGTTCTGGGAAAAGCAGCTTGGCATGAAATGCTATTCCATCGAGGAAGTTAAGGAACAAAAGGTCAGGACCGCCTTCTTCAAAATCGGGCAATCCAAAATCGAATTGCTAGAGTCGACCGACCCGGACGGCCCGATCGGAAAATTCATTGAAAAGAAGGGCGAAGGCATACAGCATGTCGCTTTCGCCGTTACCGGGCTTCAGGCCAACCTGGCCGAGCTGCAAGAAAAGGGCGTGCAACTGATCGACAAATCGCCACGCAAAGGAGCCGAAGGTTTGGACATTGCGTTCCTGCACCCGAAATCAACTCATGGCGTGTTGCTTGAACTGTGCGAAGATCCCCGCAAGTAATTTGCGTCTTGATTGACTTGGGACATACGCGCTGAACCAAACTGCCGATGGCTGGGCAGCTTGGTTCAGCGCGCGAAGAAAGGCTTTTTTCCGGACGGCTTCAATCCTTAAGGTAGATCGTCGATGGCCGGGTTTTCTGTGCCGATATCACAAACTGACAACAAGGCCGCGTTTGTCGATTCCGACAGTGCGGCTGTGTGGCTTGCCGGGCAACCGCAGGCCAATGCGCCCGCCATGCTGGCCAGTCTGGTCGCGCAGATTCAGCTTTTCAACAGCTCGATCACGACCTCTCGCGAACGTTTCAAGACCCTGGAAGTACTGCGCAAGTCGATCTTTTCTGTAAGCCAGGAATGCCAGCGGCGTTACGAAAACAAGCCGCTTCCCCTGCTGCCTGCCGAACAGACCGTGCTGGACATGACGCGTCGACTTTGGCGATCCTGTACGGTTGGCTATTTGCATTGCCTGCGTGCCTGTCTTGAAAAAGATGCCCTTATCATGGCCTACAGCGCCAAAGTCGCTCATCGCGTGCTGGCCTGTCTACGCATGGAACAAATGAGTTGCTACCTTGCCGGTGCCGAACTTGACGGCGAGTTTTGGCGCAATCTGCATTCAATCTGGGCTTCGGCAGAACAACTGAGCGTTACGCGCGATCCTGTAGAAGACCGCTTGTTGGGAGAAACCAGCAAGTCGACCGTGAGCGGCCAATACGGCATGGTTCTGATGCTGCATCTTGCACGACCGTTTACCTTGTCGCGCGGACAGTTCGCTGCCGCTACGCGCTGGCTCGCGCGCTGGCGAGAGCAGGCGGCGGTGATCGACGCACCGGACGCAAACCCGAAATCCTGCTGCGTTGCCCTCAATTTATCGCAGGATCGCCCCATTCATGACCACTCCCGTGCGGCCAGCGTCGGACGCTGGCTTTCAGTCGATGCCGTGTTGCGCAAGATGCAGCAGCGGCTCGAATTGCTGGCCAAAGGCGAATCGCCGGAACTCCTCAAGCTGGGCAGCGGGCTGACTTCCGAAGCGTGCGTCGCCCTGCTTACCATGCTGACGCATAACTTCAGATATCCGCAAAACTGCTCGACAGAGCTCGTTGCCGAAATGGTATCCGTCAATGTCGCGGCGGGGCTGGAGAATATTCATCGCCTGTTGGGCGGCAAAGGCCTGACGGAAGCGGTTACTTCTGCGTCTCACAACAGCCGCCTCAACCATGAACAGATTGCCGTATTCGGCCACTTCGTACGCGATGGCGAAGCCGAAGCCGAGAACGGAAAATTCGAGACCTGGCAATTCACGCATCAGGCACCAGGCGTCCTGAATCTGTTTTGCCCCACCGGAAGTGTCGAATCACGCCTGATCCTCGGTGGTCTATTGGCGGTCAAGTTGCCGCAACATCAGCATTGCACCTTGGCCATGATCGGCAGTCTGTTCTCGCGAATTGACGGTGGCCTGTGCGTCACCGCCAGCCTGTTCGACGGCCAACCCAAACCGCTGATCGCCGAAGCCAGGGTAAAACCGGCCGGCAAGAATTCACGACAACCCGCTTTCCTCTTGCCGGCCGGTGAGGGTGGCAGCCGGGCGGTCGTCGTTTTGCCGGCGGGCCTGCCGGCGCGCGCCGTGTCGATCCGTTTTCTCGATGCCAGCGATCAATCGCCGATGACGCTCCGCCTGGTCGAGAACCTGGGGCGTGGTGGCGAAATCGAACACTGGTCGGTTGCCATAGACTCGTAGCCTTCCCGCCGCCGCTGGCCCCTTGCGGGATAAGCAGCGACTTGGCTGTGGTCTTGTACGGCCTGGTCGAATGCTCAGTTGTTCCACCAGAGGAGTTGGGGAGAGGGGTGAATGCGCTTGCCCCCCGACATTTTCATTTGCAGATTGACTTCAAACAAAGAAGCGCTTGCTTATATGAGCTGCGAACAAACAACACATCTTGCGCAAATAGCACACACTGCTTGACAATTCATTGAGGTGGGCCTACGCTCCGCAGGTTCCATAAAAAACAACAATGACATGAACCTTCAGGAGGGGGTGAAGCAGGAGGATCTGCTGTGGCTGCTCGGCAGCCTGTGCGGATTGTTCCGCATCCCCTTCGACGCCGCACTGCTGGCCCAGGATTACCCGCCACCGCATACCCTGGCCACCCTGCACGACGCCGCACGCGCGCTGGGAATCAAAACCGGCCAGCGTGCGCTTGACCGACTAGACTGGCAAAAACTCCCGCTGCCGGCCATTGCCTTCCTGCCGCCGCTCGACGCCCCGGAGGCTGTTTCGGCCAGTGACGCGCTCCCGCCGGCAGACGATGCGCCAAACCAAGCCGCCGCAGCCGTCGCAGCCCGCCCGCCTCCCACGCTCCGCCCCCTGCTCATCGTCAAGGCCTCGGCCGACCAGCTTCTCTACTTCCGTGCCCGATCGCCGACGCCGGAAACGCTGGCGATCGCCGAGGCCGCCAGCCAGCTCGCTCCCGAACTTCTCCTCGTCGCCCGCGAAGCCGCGGTGGGGGCGGATGACCACGCCGACATCGCCGGCTTTGTCACCGAGAAGAAAGCCTTCGGATTTTCCTGGTTCATCCCCGAACTCAAGAAACACCGAACGATCTGGCGCGACGTCCTGCTCGCTTCGCTGGCCATCCAGCTCGTCGGTCTCGCCACGCCGCTGATCACCCAGGTGATCATCGACAAAGTCGTCGTCCATCAGAGCAACAGCACGCTCGTCGTCCTCGGCGTCGCCCTCGTCATGTTCATGCTGTTTACCAGCGGCATGAGCTGGCTGCGCCAGTACCTGGTGCTGCACACCGGCAACCGCATCGACGCCGTGCTCGGCAGCCAGGTCTTCCGCCACCTCCTCCGATTACCGCTGCCGTACTTCGAACACCGTCCGACCGGCACGCTCGTCGCCCGCCTGCACGGCGTCGAGACGATCCGCGAATTCGTCTCCAGCGCCGCCGTCACCCTGATCCTCGACTTCCCCTTCCTGCTCGTCTTCTTGGCCGTGATGTTCGCCTACAGCTGGCAGCTGTCGCTGATCGCCGTTGGCCTGCTCGGGCTGATCGCGCTGATCAGCCTGCTCGTCGCCCCGGTCTTTCGCGACAAGCTCAACCGCCAGTTCATGCTCGGTGCGCGCAACCAGTCCTTCCTCACCGAATACGTCTGCGGCATGGCCACGGTGAAATCGCTGCAGATGGAGCCCGACATCGACAAGCAGTACGGCGAGCTGCTCGCCCAATACCTCGCCGCCGGCTTTGGCACCAAACAGATCGGCAACACCTACACCGTCGTCGCCAACGCTCTGGAGCAGGTGATGACGCTCTCCATCCTGATCGTCGGTGCGCTGCTGGTGATGAGGAACGAAGGCTTCACCGTCGGCATGCTGGTCGCCTTCCAGATGTTCGCCAGCCGCATGAGCCAGCCGATGCTGCGCCTGGTCGGCCTGTGGCAGGAGTTCCAGCAAGCCAGCATCGCCGTCAAACGCCTGGGCGACATCATGGACATGCCGCAGGAACCGCATGCGCTGATCCCCCAGCGCGAAGCAGCCGGCAAGGCGTATCTGACGATCCACAATCTTGCTTTCCGCTATGCCCGAGGGGCACCCGGTCAGGGTGACCCGAGGAAATCCCCGTGGGACAGCGAACACCTGCCCTGGCTATACCGCCACCTCGACCTCGCCTTCAAGCCCGGCCACCTGTCGGTGATCATGGGTCCCTCGGGCTGCGGCAAGAGCACGCTGGCCAAGCTGATGCTCGGCTTCTACCAGCCGCAGGAAGGGCGGATCGCGCTCGACGGCAAGGACATCCGCCACCTCGCGGCCAACGAACTGCGCAGCGTCTTCGGTGTCGTGCCGCAGGACACGGTGCTCTTCTCGGGAACGCTCTATCAGAACCTGGTGATGGCGCATCCGCAGGCCACCTTCGACGACGTGATCGTCGCCTGCAAGGCCGCGGAGATCCACGAGGTGATCGAAGCGCTGCCGGAGGGCTATCAGACCGAGATCGGCGAACGCGGCACCGGGCTCTCCGGAGGGCAGAAGCAGCGCATCGCCATTGCCCGGGCCTTACTGAAACGGCCGAAGATCCTCATCTTCGACGAGGCGGTGTCCAACCTCGACCAGCCGACCGCCGAACTCTTCGCCAAGACGATCAACAAGCTCAAGGGGAAGGTGACGATGATCTTCATCACGCATCAGATACCGAGGGGATTGCAGGTCGATGAGGTGTTCAGCTTCGGCGGGGATCATCAGCATACGACGAAGGTCGGGGTGGTGGGGGAGGAGGGGAAATGACGGATGAAAGACCGTGGCCGGTCAGCTTATCGCATCGCCGCACGCGCCGCGTCGGCCAGGAAGCCGGAGCGCGTTTCGCCGTGCTCCTTGGCGTAGCGGTCGATTCTCGCCAGCAAGCGGCGCGGCAAGGTGATGTTGATCTTTTCAGCGCGCCCCTCGAAGCGGGACACGTTCACTTCCACCACCGCCCACACGCCCCCGGCAAAGTCGGGGTTTTGGCGATGCTCGGCAACGGGCCGCGGAACGGGAATATCGGCGCCGTCCTCCGTCAGCCCTTCCAGATGCAGGTCAATGGCTTCAAGAACGGAATCCAGCGCTTCGTCGAACGTATCGCCCGCCGAGAAACAGCCGGGCAAATCGGGAACCGTCACACCGAAACGAATTCCATCGTCGGAATGCAGCACAACAGGGAAACGCATGGCAACCTCCTATTTCCATCCCGCCTGCTTACGAATGCTGTTCAGCGTACCGGCGGGGATGTCGCTGTCAGGGTGCTTGACCGTCACCAAGCCCGGTTTGGCGGGATGCTTGAACTGGTGATGCGAGCCTTTGACGCGCGCCAGGCACCAGCCATCTGCTTCCAGTTGCTTGATGATTTGCTTGCTGTTCATGGTGGGTATTATAACCACCGAAGAGCAAAGGGCAATTCCACTGCGGGATATGACATCGCTAATGGGGTCAGCAGCCTGTGCGAAGGGCTCGGCAAATCCAAACGCGTTCAGGCCGAAACGTATCCGCGGTTCTGCTACCGCCACATCGAACGCAACCCCGTGCGCGCCGGCAGCTTCGGCCGTATCGAACTGACCGCCGTCGGCGACTACGGCGAACTCACCGGCAACGGCCGGCTACTCGGCAATGCGCTGCGCGACGACAACGCCAAGATCAGCGGCGGGCGGGATCGCATTACCGCCACCGCCAGAAACGACAACGACTGGAGATATGCCGCATGAAACGGATGACAATTCGAAGCCTTCTCTTGGGGGTACTGCTCACCCTATCCACGCTACCCGCGCTGGCACAAAAGACGCCAACGGCGGAAGACGCCAAAGCCCGGCTGGCCAAAGCCGAGGCCATGTTCCAGGAACGCTGCAAGAAATCCGGCGAGTTCATCCATCGCACGGCGGAGAATGTCGAGGGCGTCTTCCTCATGAAGCTGCGGCCCAGGGAAATCAACTACGGGGATCAGTACAAGATGGATGATCCGTATGGGCGGGATTTGGGCGGCGAAGGTTATATCCAGAGTTTTGTTCGGGGATTCGAAACTCGCCAGGCACAATTCGCCCCAGGTTCTCCACCTCGCTTTGGCTACCGCTACGTCGAAGCCGTCGACCCGATTGACGGCAAGCGGTATCGGTATACCGGCTCCAGGAAAGTGGTCGGCAAGATGGACGCAAATGCTCCCAATGTCCAGGTCGACCTGAAGCGCAATCCCAACTTCGACCTCAATATATACGCCTTCGTCCTCGACGAAGTCCCCGCTCCTGGCCCTGCGCCGCGCTACGGCGTCACCTACGACGACATCTCCACTCGCGAAGAGCGTGACTACTGGATCGCCGGCAGTTCCCTGAAAGTCATAGACCTCAAGACCAACGAAGTGATGGCCGAGCGTATCGGCTACATGATGGATCGCGGGCAGGGCAACACTTCGGGAGGTAGAGCGCCGTGGTTGTTGGCAGCAGATCATGCCTGTCCCGGCTTTCAGAGAAACCCCAATTACCCGATTCGACCAGGACATGGCGCATCAGCCCAACAAATTCAAACTGAAGATTTCGTAGAAAAAGTTCTAAAACCAAGATTGGAGAAGTGACATGACGACCCCGACAATTGCCGACTACCTGAAATTCGCCAATCTTCAGATGGCCGCAGAGGCATTCCTGTACGACGAAGCAACCCAATCGGTCAAGACTGGCCAACAGTTGATTGACGCCCTCGTCGCCGGCAACGGCCACGCCAGCCGTTTCATCGAATCCGAAGCGACCAAGTTTGTCGACCCCGCCACGGGCTGGACGGTGCTCGACCAGAAGGTGAACACCGGCGCGGGCTTCTCCGGCACGCTGTTCAAGAACAACCAGACCGGCGAACTCGTCATCAGCTTCCGTTCCACCGAATTCATCGACGATGCCGCGAGAGACCAACACTAAAGGGGTCAGCTTCGCATTCTTATTGGAGCAGCCATGCCGCGTCGCCCACGCATTAAATTAGCCGGAATACCGCAGCACATCGTTCAGCGCGGAATTAATCGAGAGCCTTGTTTCTTTGCCGAGGAGGATTACCACTTCTACCTCCACTGGCTGGAAAAATCGGCTGCCGATTGGCACTGCCAAGTCCACGCTTTTGTGCTCATGACCAACCATGTGCATCTGCTGGTCACGCCAGAAACCGAAACTGGAATTGCCAAACTCATGCAAGCCATCGGGCGACGCTACGTGCAATACATCAACCGCAGCTACCGCCGCACCGGCAGCCTGTGGGAAGGACGCTACAAATCCAGCGTGATCCAGGCAGAAAGCTACCTCCTCACCTGCATGCGCTACATCGAACTCAACCCCGTTCGCGCCGTGATGGTACAAGACCCCGGCCAATACCGCTGGAGCAGTTACCGGCATAACGGGCTGGGTCAGGCCGATTCACGCATCACCCCGCACCCGGTCTTTCTGGCCCTTGATCCGGATGCCGCCGAAAGACAAGCCGCTTACCGTGCCCTGTTTCGCAGTGAACTGGATGAAGAAGCGCTTGCCGACATCCGGCTAGCCGTGTCACAGGGTCAGCCACTTGGGCAGGGGCGTTTCGGTGAGCAGATTTGTGCCGCAACGGGAATCCGACGTACGCAGAAACGACCGGGGCGACCGGCGGGAAAAGCGGATCAGCCAATCAACACCGAATTACAAACCGATTTTGGATTCTGAGCAAAGGAAAATGAATATGACGTCAATGAAAAAAACAAATGCGAAGCTGACCCCTTTGACCCCTCTTTGACCCCTTATGCGTCGAGCCGAAAGGGGTCGAAGCCCAAGAGCCCAAAGAGAGCGGCCCAAAGGGGTCAGCGGCCGATCGGCAATGTGGCGGTCTGGTACAACCCGCCCCCATACCACGGAAACGACATCCTCGGCGGCGGCGCTGGCGACGATTATCTCTATGGCGCGGGTGGCGCCGATGAACTCTACGGCGGTGACGGTGACGACTGGCTGATGGGCGACAGCAACAACCTGCCGATCGCCTATCTCGGGGCCGACCACTCACCTTGCGCCAACAACAACCTATGGAGGAAAAGCGCATGAAAACCACCCAGAAGCTATTGGGTTATGTCCTGCCCTATCTGCTGGCACTGACGGTCACACCCGGTTGCGGGCCGGATCGACAGGCCACAGCCGAACAAGAACGCAAGACTGAAATTGCCATGAAGGCTCGTGCCCTATACGAAGAGAAGTGCAAGACCGTGGCCGGGGAGAAAATCTATCGCACGGTGCCGGATGTCGAAGGCATCGTGCTCTTGAAGGTAAGGCCGGTGCCAGGCGCCAAAGAATGGGCCGATTTGATGTGGCCAGGGGCAGTGTTTGCGGACGAAAGCTACGGCGACCACTATATCTCGACGTTTCTTGGCTATGAGTATTCATCCTTGCCAAAAGGCGATTGGATCAAAGATAGGCAGCTTGTGCCGGTATCACCGACCAATCGTGGCTACATCAACACGGACCGTCGTCCTGGTGGGCTAGCAGGCTACCGCTACGTGGACGTTATTGACGAGAAGGATGGAAAGCGCTATCGCTATACAGGCTCAAACAAGGCGGTACGCCAGAAAGATACAACCGCTCCGAATGTTCAGCTGGCGATGAAGAACGATCCAAGCTACGACCTGAATGTCTATCAATGGACGCTCGATAAAACCCCAGCCCCTGATCCCTCTCCGCGCTATGGCGTCACTTTCGAGGATCATGTGATTCCCGAAGAGCGGGAGCTGGGCGTGGCCAGCAGCACGGTCAAGGTGATCGACCTGCAAAGCAATGAAGTTTTAGGAGAACTCACGCGCTACGCCTGGGGAGCGACCAAACCGAGCGGTGCCAATCCAAGCCCGTGGCTGACCGCGAAAAAATGTCCGTCAGGCGACGGAATTGGCGTATCCGCCACAACCCGCAAGTTTGTTGACCAAGTTCTAATTCCAAAAAGGGAGAAATAATCATGCCGACAATTGCTGAAACTTTGAAATTCGCTAACCTGCAAATGGCTGCTGAAGCCCTTTATGATTACGATGCCTACGAAGATCCGTTACAAACGCCTGGGCAAACGTATAGCGGTATCATTAACCCAGCCATACTTACAACCGGCAACCGTCACGCCAGCAAATTCACTCCAACCGAAGCCGAGAAGTTCGTCGGCCAATGGGAAGTCGTCGAACACCTCTCCGACACGAGCACGGGATTCAGCGGCACGCTGTTCAAAGCTCTTAAGGACGACCCTGCACAGGGTATTGTCAAGGATCAACTCGTCCTCAGCTTCCGCTCGACCGAATTCATCGACGATTCCGCCCGCGACAACCAAGCGACCAACAAAATGGAACTGGCTGAAGGTGGGTGGGCGATGGGCCAGATCGCCGACATGGAAGACTGGTACGCCAGCCTCAAAACCAGCGGCAAGATAACGACCGGCTCGAAGGCGGGCTGGGTGACGACACCTATGAGTACGCAACCGGCGACGGCTACGACACGATAAAGGACAGCGACGGCCTGGGCCGGATCAAGATCGACGGTGCCGTACTCGACGGCGGCGTTGCCCCCACGCCCGGCGGCAACGTCTGGATCAGCGACGACGGCAAACACTCCTACGTGGTAACCGGCGATCTTGCCACCGGCGCCACGCTGCTCATCGACGGCGTCCTCACCGTCGAGAACTACACGACCGGGCAACTGGGCCTTGAGCTTGAAGGCGCGCCGGCGGTGACCCCGCCGCCGACCGACCGCGAAATTCTTGGCGACCGGGCGGCGAAGGACTACACGGGCAACGCCACGCTACTAGACAGAAATGACGCGTACATTCCGGGAACGGCGCCTTTGGGCATCCCCACAGAATTCCAATACCCCAATCCGATGCAAAAGCAGGTAAGTTATGCCAACTTCGCGTGGGTCGATCGCTCGTGGCTAGTACCGACAGTTATCGCCGCCGGCTGGGCGGTTGAATTTGAGGACGACGAAAGGGTCGCGCTGCGCTGGACCGGCGTCACCGTAAGCTACAACCTGTTTGACGACCTCGACAACCTTATTACCGACCGCCCGAAGACGGAATACTTCGAAGACCGCCTCTACGACTCCGCAGGCAACGACAACCTCCAGGGCCTGACGGGCGACGACGACCTCTTTGCCGACAGCCAGATCGATCTGGCCAGTCTGCCCAGCTTCGCCGACTTTGGCGGTACCGTCGGTAGCGGCCTACAGGGCGACTGGCTCTCCAGCGGCTGGGGCAACGATCGAGTGATCGGCAGCACCGGCAACGACATGCTCCTGGGCGGCGACCGATTGCCATCGGCAGCGATTCAGCGAAGTGCAAATGACAACCCTTGGAGGAGCGCGGCATGAAACGAATCCTCTTACGCAACCTGCTGGGCTTGATTGTCGCGGCCTTCTGGACCTTGCCGCTGCATGCCTACGACCCCAACAACCGGTCGGAATACCTGGCCAAGATCAAGCAGGCCGAAGCGTTCTACAAGGAGAAGTGCGAGAAAGTCGCCGGCATCAAGATCTACAAGACCGTGCCGGACGTGGAAGGGGTGTTGCTTATGAAGATACGGCCTGAGCGGACGGATCGCGAACTGGCCGATCCGATGTGGCCGGGGGCGGCTTTTGGGGAGGAATACTACGGGGATTCCTACCTCAGGTCGTTTTTGGGCTACGAGTATCCTGCAACCGGACCAATTGATCCTCAGCACCGTGGCCATATCCACACCGACAAGCGCCCTGGCGGCCTGCCGGGCTACCGCTGGGTCGAAGTCATCGACCCCAAGGATGGGCAGCGGTATCGGTACAAGCTTGAATACAAGGAAGTAACGCACATTTCCAGCATCATGATCGGGGGCAACGGAAAACCCTTTACCGTGAAGGAAAACACTCTGGATAGAACTCCCTCTCCATTAAGAGCCTCGCCCCGCTACGCCGTCACCTTCGAAGATCACGTCATTCCGGAAGAGCGCGCCCTGTGGGTCGCAAGCAGTACGGTCAAGGTACTTGACCTCAAGACCAACGAGGTGCTGGGCGAGATGACTCGCTACGCAATCAGCTACATCCACTCCCCGCACTATTCCATGCCGTGGCTGAATCATTCGATTTGCCCCTATTTGCCGGGTGGATCGGGTACTACAACCCGCCAGTTCACTGACCAAATTCTTATTCCGAAAAGGGAGAAATAATCATGGCCGCACCGACGATTGCTGAAATGTTGAAATATGCCAATTTGCAAATGGCCGCCGAGGCCTTGTACTCCTTCGATACAAGGAAAAAAGATCCCAATCTGTTGCCTCCCGGAGACCTGCTCTCCTCCGTAGGACATGACAGCGGTGTCATCGACCCCGCCGTCCTTACTTCCGGCAACGAACACGCCAGCCGCTTCACCGCGACCGAAGCGGCGGCCTTTGTGGCGCAATGGGAGGTCGTCGATCACCTCTCGAATACCACCACCGGCTTTAGCGGCACGCTGTTCAAGAACAAGTCCAATACGAACGAACTTGTTCTCAGCATCCGCTCCACCGAATTCATTGACGACGTCGTCCGCGACTGCGTGGCGACCAATGCCATGGAGCTCAAAGCCTTTGGCTGGGCCTTCGGGCAGATCAACGACATGGAGGCGTGGTATGCGAATTTGAGCAAACCCGGCGGCCCGCTCGCCGGCAAACATTTCTCGGTCACCGAAGCGGCCAGTGCCGGGACCGATCTGGTCCAGTCGAGCGTGACCTACAGCCTGGCGGCCAATGTCGAGAACCTGACGCTGACTGGAACCAATGCCATCAACGGCACCGGTAATGCCCTCGACAACATCCTCATCGGCAACAGTGCCGTCAACACCCTGACCGGGGGTGCAGGTAATGACACCCTGGATGGAGGCGCTGGCGCCGACAAACTGCTCGGTGGGCTGGGTGACGACACGTATATCGTCGACAACACCGGCGATGTGGTCACCGAGAATGCCAACGAGGGCACTGACCTGATTCAGTCGAGCGTCACCTATACCCTGTCTGCGAACGTCGAAGCCCTGGTGCTCACCGGAACGGGCGCGATCAACGGCACCGGCAACACGGGCAACAACCTCGTACGCGGCAATGGCGCGGTCAATACCCTGAACGGCGGCACCGGCAACGACATCCTCGAAGGCGGCGACGGCAACGACATCCTCTCCGACACCTCGGGCACGGCGCTGTTCAATGGCGGCACTGGTGCCGACACGATCACCGGTGGGGCGGGTGCTGAAATCTACCTTGGTGGCCTGGGCAACGACACCTACACTACCGGCGCCGGCAACGACATCATCCTGTTCAACAAAGGCGACGGCCAGGACACCTTGGCCACCGGCGGAACGGGTAGCGATACCGTCTCGCTGGGCGGGGGCGTGGTCTATACCGACCTCTCGTTCAGCAAGATGACCAACGACCTCGTGCTCAAGGTCGGCGCCAGCGACCAGATCACCTTCAAGGACTGGTACGCCGCTACGCCGTCCAAACCGGTGGTCAACCTGCAGATGATTGCCGAAGCGATGGCCGATTTCGCCCCGGGAGGCGCCGACCCCTGGCGTGACCAGAAAGTCGAGAACTTCAACTTTGCCGGTCTGGTCGGCGCGTTCGATGCCGCACGCGCAGCCAATCCGACGCTGACCAGCTGGGCGCTGACCAACGCCCTGGCGACGTTCCAGCTGGCCGGATCGGACAGTGCCGCGATCGGTGGCGACCTGGCTTACCAGTACGGCAAGAACGGCACGCTGGCCGGTATCGGCGTCACCCCGGCCTTCACCGTGCTCAACAACGCCGGACTCGGCACCTCGGCGCAGACGCTCAACCCACTGGCTTCACTGCAGGTCGGCGCGCAGCGCCTGTCGTAAGCGTCGGGATAGGGTCCGGACGACAGGCTACGTCGTCCGGACCGTACCTCACCCGTCGCTACCCTTTTCCACACTTGCCTCCATTTGCCAATCCGATTGCAAGACTCCCGATGAAACTCCCGACCTTCTCCTTCGCCGCCGCCGATCCGGACGACCATGCCTTCTCGCCGCCGCTGCTGCGCCTGCAGGAGTCCTCGCCCAACCCGCTCGGTCGGCGTGTGTTGTGGACCCTCCTCTCGCTGCTCGCTGCACTCCTGCTCTGGGCCTTGATCGGGCAACTCGACATCGTGGCGGTGGCCGAAGGCAAGCTCATCCCGCAGAGCTACCTCAAGATCGTTCAACCGGCCGATGCGGGCATCGTCAAGGAGATTCTGGTGCACGAAGGCGAGACGGTGCACACCGGCCAGGTGCTGATGCGCATGGATACCTTGATCACCGAAGCCGACGCCAAATCGATCGAGGCCGACTACCAGCGCAAGCGCCTGAGCTTGCGTCGTATCGATGCGGAACTCTCGGGCCAGGCCTTTGCGGCTGACTCCGGCGATCCGCCGGCACTGGCTGCTGAAGTCGCCGCGCAGTACCGCGCCAATCGCAATGCGCTGGAGGCGGCACTGGCCGAGGAACGCAGCCAGTTGGCCAAGTTCCGTGCCGATCTGGCGTCGGCGCAGCAGATCAGGACCAAGCTGAATGAGACCTTGCCGCATTATCAGGCGCAGGACAAAGCGTTCGAGAAACTGGCCAAAGACGGCTTTGCCGGCAGCCTGATGGCCGATGACAAGAAGCGTGAGCGCATCGAGAAGGAGCAGGAACTCAAGACGCAAGTACACCTGATCGAATCGGCCCGGGCCGAAATGACTCAGTCGGAGAAGAAGCTCGCGCAGATCGAATCGGATTACCAGCGCCAGCTTTATACCGAACGCAACGAGATTCAGGGGGCCTTCGACAAGCTGGCGCAGGAAGTGGCCAAACAGGCGCACCGGCGGGAGCTGCTTGAGCTGAAAGCGACGCAGGAGAGCGTGGTCAAGGATCTGGCAACGCATTCGACCGGGACCGTGGTACAGCCGGGGACGGTACTGCTGACGCTGGTGCCGAAGGAGGAGACGCTGCGCGCCGAGGTGTGGGTGAGCAACGAGGATATCGGTTTTGTCCGCCAGGGCCAGCCGGTCAAGCTCAAGTTCGCGGCGTTCCCGTTCCAGAAGTACGGCATGGTCGACGGCACGGTCGAATACGTCAGCGCCGATTCGGCCGACAACACCACCGGCAACGGCAATGCGCCCAACGACAAGGCGCCGGCCAGAAATCAAGCGCTGCTCTACAAGGCGCTGGTGACGCTGGAGGCGATGCACCTGTCGATGGACGCGCAGCGCTTCGCCTTGAGCGCGGGGATGCAGACGAACGCAGAAATCCTGCTCGGCACCCGGTCGGTCATGGAGTATCTGCTCTCGCCGGTGCGAAGAGCTTGGCATGAGGCGGGGAGGGAGCGGTAGGGCTTGGGAGCGAATGAAGGGGGCATGCGCTTGCTCGCCCAATACCTTCACTCGCACTCTTGAACCGCTGCCGAATCAATCTCTAACCGGGAAGAGGGTAAAATTCCCGGGATGAACACGCTTCTCATCCTGACCAACCTGCCTGACCGGGCAACCGCCGAATCGATGGCCACCCTGCTGGTCCGGGATCGGCTGGCCGCCTGTGTCAATATTCTCCAACCCTGCCAATCGGTTTATCGCTGGAACGACGAAATCGAAACCGCCACGGAAATACCGCTTCTGATCAAGACCACCGAGGCGCGTTACCCTGCACTGGAAAAGGCGATCCGCTTACAGCACCCCTATGAAACGCCGGAAATCATTGCGCTGTCCGTGACGGGTGGCTTCCCCGAATATCTGGATTGGGTGGCACAGGAAACGGCTCAGAAAAACGGGCCCGCATCATGATGCTTAGGCTGTTGCGCCTTATTTTCGTTGTCCTGCTGCTCAGCACTTCGGCCTATGCCGAGGAACTGCTGCATCCCTCGGAAGCGTTCAAACCCGCCGTGCGCGCACTCGATGGCCAGACGATTGAGCTGCGTTTCGAAATCGCCAAGGGTTATTACCTGTACCGCGAAAAATTCCGCTTCTCGGCCGAACCAGCCAGCATGACGCTGGGCACGCCGGTACTGCCCAAGGGCAAGGAAAAGAAGGACGAGACCTTTGGCAAGGTCGAGGTCTTCTACGACCAGGTCATTATCCGCATACCGGTTGAACGCAATAGCTCGGGAAAGCTGCCACTGACGCTGAATGTCACTTCGCAAGGGTGCGCCGACGCGGGCGTGTGCTACCCGCCGCAAAAGCAGGCGCTGCCCCTTGAACTGCCCGACCCCACGTCAGCGCCGTTGAAGGCTACCGAAAGCGACGAGTCCGGCCGTATCGCGCGGCTGCTGAAAAACGCCGATCTCTGGCTGGTGGTGCTGAGTTTCTTCGGCTTCGGCTTGCTGCTCTCGCTGACGCCCTGCGTCTTTCCGATGATTCCGATTCTGTCCGGCATCATCGTCGGCGCCGGTCGCCAAGGTCACGGCGTATCGCACGCGCGCGGTTTCGCGCTCTCGCTCGCTTACGTCGTTGGAATGGCCCTTACCTACGCGGCGGTAGGCATAGCCGCCGGAATGACCGGCACGCTGATTTCGACGGCCCTGCAAAACGCCTGGGTACTCGGCGGTTTTTCCCTGGTCTTTGTCGTGCTTTCGTTTTCCATGTTCGGCTTCTACGATTTGCAGTTACCCACCTTCCTGCAAAGCAAGGTTTCGGAAGAAGCTTCGCATATCAAGGGAGGATCGCTGCCGGGTGTCGCCGTCATGGGCGTGTTGTCGGCGATCATCGTCGGCCCTTGTGTCGCGGCTCCACTGGCCGGCGCCCTGCTTTATATCGGGCAGACCGGTGACGCATTGCAGGGTGGGCTGGCGCTCTTCTTCATGGCCCTCGGGATGGGCGCGCCATTGCTCGCTGTGGGCCTCTCCGCTGGAACGCTGCTGCCCAAATCCGGGCCATGGATGGAGGCGGTGAAGAAGGCGTTTGGCGTGATTCTGCTGGCTACGGCCGTCTGGACGATTTCGCCGCTTATTCCGATTGCCGCCCAGATGGTCGCCTGGGCGCTGTTGCTGACCGTACCAGCAATCTATCTGCACGCGCTCGACCCACTGCCGCCGCACGCCAAAGGCTGGCAACGTTTCTGGAAAGGCATCGGCATGATCATGCTGATCGCCGGCGCCGCGATGCTGATCGGCGCGCTCTCCGGAGCCAGGGATCTGCTGCAGCCGCTGTCCGGACTACGCGGAGGCGTCCAGACCAGCGAAATCAACCGCCTCCCGTTTGAGCGCATCCATTCAGTCGCCGAACTCGATGCGCGCATCAAAGCTTCCGGTAGACCGGTTATGCTCGATTTCTACGCCGACTGGTGCGTGTCGTGCAAGGAACTGGAGCGCTTCACTTTTTCCGATGCCCGCGTACACCAGAAACTGGCCGGCTGGACTTTGCTGCAGGCCGACGTGACCGCCAACACGGAGGATGACAAAGCGTTACTTGCACGCTTCAAGCTTTTCGGCCCGCCCGGAATCATCTTCTTCGACGCTGCGGGGAACGAAATCGACAACGTACGGATCGTCGGATTCCTGAGCGCCGATGAGTTCCTGGCGACGCTTTCGCGAATTCAGTAATTTATTTCCAACGGATCGTCGGTCACGGAGTAGCCACCGAAGCGGCAACCCCCGCCGTCAGGATACCGAGCATCGTCTGCGCATACTCGGCCGCTTCCCGCCCGAGACTTGTCAGGTAACCGCCATCGGCCTGCGTGACCAAGCCTTTGGCATGCAAACGCTGGACCGCTGAAATTACCTTGCCATCGGCATCCTTGTGTACCTTGATGCCCTGCAGGCCGGTCTCCAGATTGAAACGGATCAAGGTATTGAGTTCGTGCACCAGGTCGGTCGTGTAGGGCATGGTCGTTCCTTAACGCGCAAAGCACCATTCTACGCGCAACTTCCGGCGAATTTACGAACTGCAGGAGAGCATCGAACAGCCAGCCTTGTGCCTTGCCCACTCGGGCCTCTTGGCCGTAAACGCTTCTTTCCCGGGCTGTTCGTCATAGGGATGGCGCAGCACGTCGAGCAATTGCTCGATCATTCCCGGGTCGCCTTGTTCCGCTTGATCGATCGCCTGTTGTGCCAGATAGTTGCGCAGGACATAGCGTGGATTGACGGCATTCATTCGCACCAGCCTGGATTCTGCGGTCTCAGCATCTTCGCGCACGCGGGCCGCCCAGCGCGACAACCAGGCCTGAAATTCGTCCTTATGCCGGTCAAACAGTTCTTCGCTGTAAAACGCCTCAAGCAAATGGATTGGATCGGGCTTTTCGCCGGGCATATGGGCCAGATTCTGGAAAAACAACGTCATATCGACCTCGGCGCGATGCATCAGCCCAAAACCTTCTTCGATAAGCGCTGCATCCGCTTCGCGCCAAGTTGCAAAACCAAACTTCGCCGCGAATGCGCTGCGGAATTCCTCGCTGTAAGTTGCATCGTAACGCGCCAGGCCTTGCGCCAGGCCTTGCGGGTTGGGCGCAATGACAGCCAGCGCCTCGGCCAGCCGTTCGAGGTTCCAGCGGGCAATGTCGGGTTGCCGGCCAAAGCAGTAGCGCCGCCCATTCGCGTCGGTTGTATTGGGAGTCCATGACGGATCGAAGTTATCGACCCAACCGTAAGGTCCGTAGTCGATGGTCAAGCCGAGAATCGACATATTGTCGGTATTCATCACCCCATGCACGAAACCGACCCGCATCCAGTGCACCATCAGACGTGCCGTACGCTCACAGATTTCGACAAACCAGTGCAGCAGGCGCTCGTCCGCTGCGGCTGGCAATTCCGGGAAATCGCGGGCCATGGTGAATTCGACAAGCTGCCGGAGCAAGGCTTCATCACCGCGCGAGGCCGGCAACTCAAAATGCCCGAAGCGGATGAATGAAGGTGCCACGCGACACACCACCGCGCCCGGTTCTTCGACCGGGTTTCCGTCGTAGAACATATCGCGCACCACGGCTTCACCCGTCGTTACCAGCGCGAGCGCGCGCGTCGTCGGCACGCCGAGGTGGTGCATGGCCTCACTGCACAGAAATTCCCGGATCGATGACCGCAGTACGGCACGTCCATCGGCCCGACGCGAATAGGGCGTTGGCCCGGCGCCCTTGAGCTGCAACTCGAATCGTTGGCCTGCGTCATTGATCGTCTCGCCGAGAAAGATCGCCCGACCGTCGCCCAGTTGTCGCGCCCAATTGCCAAACTGATGGCCACCATAACAGGTGGCATAAGTGGCCATGCCCGGCAACACGGCGTTGCCGGCCAGGGCGTTCACCCACTTCGACGATGCCAGATCGGCGACACCGAGTCCGAGT
>WBZS01001416.1_pt1 | contig 19191 bp, 12 predicted proteins | sample 5204201 | NCBI WGS metagenome assembly WBZS01 (sample SAMN12344357, study PRJNA552823) | activated sludge metagenome | biome: Activated sludge suspended growth; feature: Nitrification reactor; material: Wastewater; isolation source: activated sludge from nitrification reactor of wastewater...
TCAAATGGTCCGGACGCGGCGGCGGGGGAGTCGGCCCGGTCAGCCAGCGCGCACGCGGTCGACCCGAGGTCGGAGTGCGGTGCCGGGACCCGCGAGCGTCGTGCCGGCCCCCGGCGGGTCAAACTGCGCCAGCAGGTCCATCTGGGAATATTCCTTTAGATCTTGCGATTCCACCAAGGCGGCGCCATCCAGGCGCTGCCCGATCGGCTCAAGGTCGAACTGGTGCTAACCGCGCACCCGACCGAGGCCAAGCGCCGGACGGTGCTTTCGAAGCTGCAACGCGTCGCCCGCAGTCTGCGGGCCCTGTACTACACCGATCTCCTGCCGCGCGAGCGCGACGCGCATCTGGCCGCGATCAAAGCCGAGATCGTCGGGCTGTGGCTGACCAACCGCAACCGGACGGCCCGCCCGGCCGTCACCGACGAGGTGCGCACCAACCTGTATTTTGTCGACGAGATCTTCTGGCGCGCGCTGCCGCGCATCGAGCGGGAGCTGAAGGATGCGGTCTCACGACACTACCCGCAGCTGCGGGCGCCAAGCGGTTGGCTGACGCTCGCCTCGTGGGTCGGCGGCGATCGCGACGGCAACCCCAACGTGACGGCCGCGGTGACGGCCGAGACTTTGCGACTGCATCGCGGCCTGGCCGTCGAGCGGCACCGCGAGACCCTGCAGGATCTGGGGCGGCGGCTGAGCTTCGACGCGCGCCGCGTCCCTGCTTCGCCGGCGCTCGCGCACTGGCTCGACACGCGTCGACCGTTCCCGCCGCACGCGGCCTATCTCGACGAGCGCTACGGCGACGAGCTCTATCGCCTGGCGCTCAGCCTGCTGGCCAACGACCTGGAGGAGGCCTCGCGCGACGACATGACCGCGCGCCTGCTCAGCCAGACCCCGCACGTCGCGCGCGCGCGGGTCGAAGACGTCGCGGGCCCGCTCGCAGAGGTGGCCGCCGCCGCGCCGCCGGCCGCGATCGCGCAGACCGGCCTGACCCACAACGACGCGCCCTCCGTCGAGCTGCTGCGCCAGCAGCTCGAGATCTTCGGCCTGCACGCGGTGCGGCTCGATCTGCGTGAGGACTCGGCCCGCCTGACCGCGGCCGTCAGCGAGATCCTGCGCGCGCTGGGCTGGGCCCAGGACTACGAACGCCTGCCGGCCGACGAACAGGTGGCGTTGCTGTCGCGCTGGCTCGAGGAACCACGACCGACCGGTCTTTCGGATCAGGCGGGCGTCACGGTCGAGACCAGCGAAACGTGGGCGCTGTTTCGATTGATCGCGCGCGCCCAGTCGATCTACGGATCCGAACTGCTTGGGCCGTTCATCATCTCGATGGCGCGCAGCCCCGCCGATGTGCTCGGCGTGATGCTCCTGGCACGGTGGGCCGGCTGCGCGCCTGGCCTGCAGATCGCGCCGCTCTTCGAGACCATCGACGACCTTCAGGCCTCGGCCGAGGTCCTCGAGCGCCTGTTCAGTGTGCCGTCCTATCGCCATCACCTCGCCGCGGGCGGCGGCGAGCAGATGGTGATGATCGGATACTCCGATAGCAACAAGGACGGCGGCTATCTGGCCGCGAACTGGGCGTTGTACGAAGCCCAGGAGCGGATCACGACCGTCTGCGCGCGGCATGGCGTGACGCTGACGATCTTTCACGGCCGCGGCGGCACCGTCGCGCGCGGCGGCGGACCGGCCAATCGCGCGATCCGCGCGCAGCCGCCGGGGACCGTCGAGGGTCGCTTCCGGGTGACCGAGCAGGGCGAAGTCATCGCCTCGCGGTACGCCGACCCCGACCTCGCGCACCGCCACCTCGAGCAGATCGTCAGCGCCGTGTTGCTCACCAGCGCCGGTCCCGAGGCCGACGAGGCGCCACAGGCCGCGCCACACTGGCGCGCCGCGATGGGTCAGATGGCCGCGGCGGCGCGGGCCGAGTACCGGGCGCTGGTGTACGACACGCCGGGCTTCATCGACTTCTGGCGCGCTGTGACGCCGATCGACGAGATCAGCACGCTCCGCATCGGGTCGCGCCCGACGGCTCGGCGCGGCGGCGGGCTCAAGCCGACGGCCGTGCGCGCGATCCCGTGGGTCTTTTCGTGGATGCAGAGCCGCTTCAACCTGCCCGGGTGGTACGGGCTGGGCACCGGCCTGGCCGCCGCGCCGCGCGAGGTTCTGGCCGAGATGTATGCGCGCTGGCCGTTCTTCCGGGCGCTGCTCGACAACGCCGAGATGTCGCTGCTCAAGGCCGACATGGACATCGCCGCGCTCTACGTGGCGCTGGCCGACGACGTGCCGGGTGCGGCCGAGATATTCGCCCGGATCCGCGCCGAGTTCGAGCGCACGCGGGCCGCGATCCTGTCGATCTCGGGTCAGCGCGAGTTAATGTCGGCGGATCCCGTGATCCAGCGCTCCGTGATCCTGCGCAACCCGTACGTCGACCCGCTCAACTTCATCCAGGTGGAGATGTTGCGGCGCTTGCGAACGGCGTCGGGCGCCACGGACGCGGGGCGTGTCGAGGCGGTGCGCGAGGTCGTCACCCTCACGATCAACGGCATCGCCGCCGGCCTGCGCAACACGGGCTGAGCGACCGGCCGCGACCGTCGTACGGAGGTCGCCCGATCAGCAATCCGACGACGAGTGCAGCACGGAAACGATGAGGCGCCACCCACCGGATCGGAGCGGCTGGCTCGACCTGTGTTCTGGATCGACCAACGGCGAGCGCGTCGACGCCGGTCGGTGCGTTTCGATCGAAACAAGAAGCAGGAACCGAGGCACGTAGCCCCGGCTCCTGCTTCTTTAGTTTGGGTTAGGTGAAGCCTACTTGATCCGCACCAGGTCTGACGTGCGGACCCCGAGCGGCGTGACCGGATAGCCCTCGATCCGCGGGCTGACCAGCACGTTGCGCACGCCGTGCATGGTCGGGATGGCGAAGCCCTGTTCGAGGATGAGCGTTTCGGCCTGGTTGTAGAGCGCGATCCGGGCTGCCGGGTCGGCGGCGACGCGCGCTTGTTCGAGCAGGGCGTTCAGCTCGGCGTTATCGAGGCCGGCGTAGTTATATTCCTTGCCGGGATAGAACAACGCATCCAGGAAGTTCTCGGGGTCCGGGTAGTCCGCGCACCAGCCGGCCATCATCAACTGGCCCTCGCGCTGGCCCTCGCGGGAGAGGCGCGGGAACTCGACCGGATCGAGTTGTTCGATGCGCACGGTCACGCCCAACACCTGACGCCAGGTGCCGACGATGGCGTTGACGAGGTCGCCCGGGTCGTCGCCGTAACCGCCGATCGAGAGCGTGACGGTCGGCAGGCTCTTGCCCGCGTACGTCGACTCGGCCAGGGCGGCCTTCGCAGCGGCCGGGTCGTAGGCATAGGCCGCGACGTCCGGGGTATAGCCGGGCATGGCCGGCGGCAGGATGGTCGTGGCCGGCAGACTGGTGTTGGCCGTGAGGTTCTCCACGAGGCCCTGACGATCGACGGCCAGCGCGAAGGCGCGGCGCACCGCGGGGTCATCGAACGGGGCGCGGGTCGGGTCGACCTGGATGTAGCTGGTGCACATCGACGCGACGGTCGTCAGTTCATCATGCAGCGGATCCGCGGCGTCGCTGCTGATCTGTAGCGCGTCCTCGCCCGACAGACCGGTGACATCGATCTCGCCGGCCTGATACAGGCTCAGGCCCGAGCCGCCCGGGTTGACGATGTAGGCGAGATAGCGGGTCGGCGCCGGCGTGTGGTAGTTCGGGTTGCGCTCGAACACCACGACCTCATCGGCCGTGATTCGACCGAGCACATACGGTCCGCTCGCGTTCGGCTCGAACATCCACCGGTCGCCTTTGGCGAGGTCGTAGGGGTCGGTCACGAACGTCACGGGGTAGGTGAGCTTGGCCAGGAAGTACGGCTTGGGCCCGTCGAGCGTGACCTGGAGTGTGCGGTCGTCGATGACCGTGAGACCCGAGATCTCGGTGGCTTCGCCGTCCAGCCGTGCCTGGACGCCGGCGATGTCGCCGAGGTAGGTGGAAGCGCCGTTCGAGCTCGTCTCGGGATCGGCGACGCGTTCCCAACTGGAGCGGACGTCCTCGGCCGTGATCGTGCGGCCGTCCGCGAACCGCGCATCCGCCCGAAGCGTGAATGTGTACACCAGGCCGTCATCGCTGACGACCCACGATTCGGCGAGGTCGGGCTCGACCGAGAACTGCGGCGTCAGGCGCACGAGGCCGGCGTAGAGCAGGGCTTTGTAGTCGTCGGCCGAGCCGCTACCGAGCGCGGGATCAAGATCCTCGGGATCGCGCGGCTCATAGCCCAGGCGCACGAACGTCTCGTGGCGATCGAGACCGAAGGCGAAGGCGTTGGCCTGGAATCCCTCGAAGAGGGCGTCCAGCGTCGACTCACGGGCGATGAAGATCTCCTCCGGCGCCGAGATCCAGAGCACGTATTCGTACGGGCCCGAGACCGCGGAGTACACGGAGAACGAGAAGGCGACATCGGTGTTGCTGCGCAGCTTGCCGACGAAATGCGCGTAGACGGCGGTCAGATCGCCAAGCGGCTGTTCGCCGCGATCGGTCTCGGTCAGCCCTGAGACGTCGCCGTTGAGGCCCTGCTTCATCTGCGAGATCAGCACGTCGAGTTGAGGCTTGCCGTCCGCAGCGGCGCTGTACCGACCGGCCAGAAGGCGGAGGGCGTCGCGCTCGCTGTCGAAGAGCACCATGTTGTCGTCGGAGTCATAGCGGGTCCAATCCGACGGAGTCGTCAGGGCGAAACCCTGTTTCGGGTGGACGAAGAAGCCCTCCGGCCGGGCGGTCGGCTTGGGCGTGGCCGTCGGCAGCGGCGTCGGCGTGATGGTCGGCGTCGCTGTGGGCAACGCCGTCGCGGTGGCCGTCGGCACGGGCGTGGCCGTGTCGGTCGGCGGCACCGGCGTGGGCTCGGGCGTCGGCGTGCCGCCGCACGCCGAGGCGATCAGCGAAAGCGCCAACAAACCTGCGATCAATCGATTTCGAAACATGGTCTCCTCATTCAGGTGCAGGACCGGACGAACAGCGGGACCCGCCGCGGGGCCGATTGCCTCGCGCGGGTAGCGTCAAGAACGGTCAATTGAGCACGAATCGCTGCGGTCCTGTTTCACTTCTATGTCGGACGGGTGTTTCGTCCGCGTGACGTCATCAAACTAGCCTTCTAACATTATCGGTACTGCCGGTCCCGCCGAGACGTGATTTTCGGCGGGGCCGGCGGCTGCCAAGCGTCACACGTCGTGGCGGCGGCGCAGCCGGCCCAGGCCGCCCAGCGCCAGCAGGCCAAAGACGCCGCCGATCCCACCGCCGCACGGCAGGAAGCCGGTGGAAGGCGCGGGTGTCGGAACCGACGTGGCGGGCGGCACCGGGGATTCGGTGGGCCCTGTCGCGGCGATGGGCTCTGTCGGGCTCGGCTCCGACGTCGGGCTGGGCAGGGCCGTCGCCGTCGTCTTGACCACGGGCGTCCACAGCGCCAGGGTCGGCACCGCAATCGGCGTAGCGACGACGGCTGCGCGGGTCGGCGCGCCGAACGACTGGCGCCAGGCCGAGTCGAGCGTCTGTGTGTTGTAGCCGTAGACCTCGGTCAGCGCGGCATCGACGGCCGAGCCACCCGCGATCGTGGCCAGCAGCGTCGACATCTTGTCGGCTCCGTGGGTCTCGATCAGAAACGCCACGATCTCGTAGCTTTGTTCGTAGGAGACACGAGCTTCGTTGCCGAAGGCCGAGAAGGCATTCGCCAACGAGGTCAGCGGCGGAAGGTCGCCGGCGAGGGCCATCTCGCGCACCTGAGCGGCGAGCTCGACGTCCGGCGCGTCCTCGGCGAACCGCGACAGTCCTTCGCTCAGCCAGGTCGGCATGCTGGCGCCGAAGCAGTTGAAGGTGAGCGCGCCGCTGACCAGGTGCATGAGCTCGTGCGGGATGACCTCACGGGCCCAGGCGTCCTCACCGGGCGCGATCGCGGCCATCACGATGTTGTGTTCGGGGAAGGCCAATCCGCCGATCCACTCCGGCTGAAAGAGGATGATGTCCGAGATCTCGGCCGGTTCGGCGTAGACCGTGAGCCGGATCGGGTCCGTCAGCTCGAGCCCGGCGTCGCGCGTGATGCGATCGAGGGCGCCGGCCGCGATCGCGGCCAGCGACTGGCCGAAGGCCTGATCGCCGCGATGCCATTCGACCGTGATCGTGCCGCGCGTGGCGCTGCTCCAGTTGAAGCGCTCATCCGTCAGACGGCGCGTCTCTCTGTCGGTCGTCAGCGTCGCGCCTGACCCGTCGCCGAGATCCCAGGCCCACCAGACCTCGGCCCCGACCGGGAAGGACCCGGAGTCGCGCAGATCCAGCGTCCAGCTGGCGTCGATCGATTTGCCCGGCGTGAAGTCGGGCACCTGGACCGCAGCGCCGTCCTGGCAGGTGCGCGCGTTGAAGCCGTAGTTCAGCTTGACGTCCTGGATAGCGCTACCGCTTTCGGCGGCAAGGGTGAAGGTCAGGGTGTCGGGCAGGTCGACCTTGAGGTCGTTCTCCGTGGCCGTGATCGCGCTCTGTCCCAGGCTGAGTGGGGCGCAGACCAACCAGAGTGCCGAAGCAAGGACACAGACTGTGAGGTTGAGATGTTGTTGGCGCATGAGAAAGATATGCCGACAATTGTACAGCAGGGCCAGATCGCGAGCCCAGAGCGAGGCGGCGCACAACGGACGCCCGGCAAGACAACCAGTTTCGACTGGCGCTTTTCCGTGCGCGCTGCGCCGTCCTGGAGCGACCTCGGCCGATATAATCCCGCCTGGGAAATCAACACCGCGATGTCATCTGTTCAAGCTCAACCGGCCTTGCTGGCCCTCGCAGACGGTTCTTTGTGGCCTGGGCGTGCCTACGGCGCGCGCGGCGAACGCGTCGGCGAGATCGTGTTCAATACGTCGATCACGGGTTATCAGGAGATCCTGACCGACCCGTCATACCACGGCCAGATCGTGGTGCTCACTCAGCCGCACATCGGCAATTATGGGGTCACGGAGGCGGACGACGAATCGGCGCGAGCCTGGGCGGCCGGCCTGGTGGTGCGCTCGGCCAGCCCGACGGTCAGCAACTGGCGGGCCGACAGTTCGCTCGCGGCGTACCTCGAGACGCGCGGGATCGTGGCGATCTCGGACGTCGACACGCGCGCGCTGACCCGCCGCATTCGCACCTTCGGCGCTCAGAACGCCGCGATCTCGAGTTTGAAGCCGGAGGCCGAGCACGTCGTGGATCTGGCGCGCTCGGCGCCCGACATGAACGGGCTGGATCTGGCGCGTGAAGTGTCGTGCGAGACGGCCTATCACTACGCTGCAGCGAGCGACGGCTGGGGCCTCGATCTGCCGGGCGGCGCGACACGGCGTTATCGCGTCGTGGCCTACGACTACGGCATCAAGCGCAACATCCTGCGCCTGCTGACCGCGCACGGCTGCGACGTCACCGTCGTTCCGGCGCAGACGACGGCGGCCGACGTGCTCGCGCTCAGGCCGGACGGCGTCTTCCTGTCGAACGGCCCGGGCGACCCGGCCGCATGCACGTACGCGATCGAGGCGGTGCGGATGCTACTGGGGCGCGTGCCGATCTTCGGCATCTGTCTCGGGCATCAGATCCTGGGGCTGGCGTTGGGCGGCACGACCTATAAACTCAAGTTCGGACACCGCGGCGGCAATCAGCCCGTGCAACACGACGGCGGTGCGGTCGAGATCTCGAGCCACAATCATGGCTTCGCCGTGGACGCCGAAAGCCTGCCGGCCGGTGTCGCGGTCTCGCACGTCAACCTCAACGACCGATGTTGCGAGGGACTGCGCGCACCCGAGCGCAAGGCTTTCAGCGTCCAGTACCACCCGGAGGCGGCGCCGGGCCCGCACGATGCGCGTTATCTGTTCCAGGACTTCATCGACCTGATGCGGGCGGGCTGACGAGGAGTGCGAGCCATGGCGTCCCGTGCGGCGATCGTCAACGTCGGTTATCGGTCCACCAACTACTACGTTGTCGGGCAGGGTCCGAAGCTGCTGTTGGTCGACCTCGGCTGGCCGGGCTCTCTGCCTGAGCTGACTTCGGCCATGAAGCGCAAGGGACTGGCGCTCGCGCAAATCACGCACGCCTTTGCCACGCACTTTCACCCCGATCACGCCGGCCTGGCCGAGGAACTGAAGCGCGCCGGCGCGCTTCTGATCGTGATCGACACGCAGGTGCCGGCGGTCGGGCAACTGCGCCGCCACGTCAAACCGGGCGACGGTTTTGTGGAGATCTCGCTTCACGACGCCGTGGTGTTGTCGACCGGCGAAAGCCGCGCTTACCTGGCCACGCTGGGGTTGGCCGGCGAGATCGTGGCCACGCCCGGACACTCCGACGACAGCATGACGCTGGTGCTGGATAGCGGCGAGGCATTCACGGGCGACCTGACGGCGCCCGAGCTGGCCTTTGGCGAGAACGAGGACGTGATCCGCCGCAGTTGGAGCGCGATCCGGGCCCTGGGCGCAACCACGCTCTATCCCGGCCACGGCCCGGCGCGCGCGCTCGCCCCTGAACCCCGATAGTTCGGCAAAAAGAAAAGGTCGGTTTGGGCCGAAGCACCGCGCGCGTGCTCAGGGGCCGAGGCTCAACCACGGGATCAGGCTGATGTCGAACGACGTCAACACGTAGCCGTGCACGCGGCGGTTCACGACTGACGCATAGGCCGAGTGCGACAGCGGGATCAGCACGTACGTGTCGAGCAGGCGGCTTTCGACCTGATGGAAGAGCGCCTGCCGCGCCTGCGGGTCGGGTTCGGCGCGGGCGGCATCGAGCCAGTCGTCGACCGTGCGCTCCGCGAACCCGAGGTGGTTATACGAGCCGTCGCTGCGCGCAATGGGGTCGAGGAAGTTCTGGGCGTCGGGATAGTCCGCACACCAGCCGGCCTCGGTGACGTCGGTGGCGAAGCGATGGATGGCGTCGCTGTAGTCGTACCAGTCGAGCACCTGGGCCGTCACGGAGATCCCCAGAGTCTCGCGCCAGCCCTGGGCGATCGCGCCGAAGAGTGGGCCGATGTCGTTGCTGACCCCCGAGACGCTGAAGCGCAGCGCCAGGTCCTGCGGCCGGTAGCCGGAGCGGGCCAGCGCCGCGCGGGCGGCTTCGGCATCGAAGCGCGGCTCGGGGCGCGCCTGGAAACCCGGCATCGCCGGCGGCAAGATCGTGGTTGCGCGGCGATCGTCCCCGTCGATCAGGGTCGCGAAGAGCTGGTCGCGATCGATCGAGAGCGCCAACGCCTCGCGCACGTCGGGGTTGTCGAGGCCGGGCCGGTGCGTGTTGAGCGCGAGATACGACGTGCACAAACTGGTCACGCTGTGCAGGAGCGGATGCAAACGATGGTTGGGGTCGCGGATCAGGCGCGCATCGTCGTCGCGCAGCGCCACCCAGTCGATCTGGCCGCCTTCGAAGAGGCTGAGCGGATTGCCGCCCTCGTTGGTCAGGTAAACCACAAAGCCGATGGCGGCCGGGTGAGCGTACCCGGGGTTGCGTTCGAGCGACACCGCTTCGTAGGGCACGATCTCGCGCAATTGATAGGGCCCACTGGCGACCGGGCTCTGATACCACTCCGGGCCCGTCTCGACGTTGGCGCGCTGCACCACAAAGGCCACGGGGTACGTCAACTTGCCGAGGAAGTAAGGGTTGGGCGCACGGAGCGTCACCTGCAACGTGTGCGAATCGAGCGCAACCACGCCCGTCAGCGGGCCGTCACCGCCGCCGGCCACGACGGCGGCGCCCGAGATGTCATCGAGATAGGCGTTTTCGCCGACCCCGGCATCGGGGTTCAGGGCCCGCGTCCAGCTGTAGATCACGTCGGAGGCTGTGATGGGACTGCCGTCGCTGAAGTGCGCGCTCGGCTCGAGCGCGAACGTGTACACCAGACCGTCGTCGCTGACCGACCATGAGCGGGCCAGATCCGGCGCCAGCTTCAGATCCGGCGAAAAGCGCACCAGACCGCTGAAGAGCAGGCCTTTGTAGCCGGCCGTGGATCCGCCGTAAGAGGCCGGGTCGATATCTTCGCGGCGCGTGGGCTCATAGCCCAGCAGCACAAGCGTGTCCGCGCGCGGCAGACCCTGAACGTCAGGCAACGGCGGCGTCGTGGTAGGCGCGGGCAATCGCGGTCCGCTGCCGCACGCCAGGGTGGCGAGGACCAGGGCCACGACCGCCAGGCAGGTCGGTGTGGTCCGGGCCCTCATGATTTGCGCTCCCGGAACACGAACCACAGCACCACGCCGAGGACGACGGGGGCGAGACCGAACAGACAGAGGAGACATGCCAGCGTCAGCAAACCGATCGTCAGACCCAGGTAGCCGGAAGGGTCGATCGCGCCCGTCGGTTGATTCGGCGCGGGTGTTGGGGTGACGGCCGCCGTCGGTTGGAGCGTCGGCACCAGCGGTGTCGGCACGCCGTTCCAGGCGACGATGGTCGGGACCGCGGTGGCGGTCGGCTGCACGGTCGGGCTAAGGGCCGGGGCGGCCGTCGGCGTCGGGTCACCCAAGAGCGTTGCGCGCCAGGCCGCATCGACGCCGTCGGTGTCGAGCCCGTAGGTGGCCTGCAGCGCCGGATCGATCGGTTGACCGGCGCGGATCGCGGCGAGCAGGGCGCTCATGCGTTCGGCGCCGTAGGCCTCCAGCATGAACGTGACGACGCGGCCGCTCTGGGCGTACGCTGCGTTGGCGTCGTCGCTGTCGGCCGAGAAGCCGTTGGCCAGCTCACGGAGCGGCGGCAGCGTTCCGTTCTGTGCGCGCTCGCGCAGGCGGTCGTCGTCGGTCGCGCCGAGCGTGGCTTCGGTGTGCATCGACAGACCTTCGTTCAGCCAGGTCGGCATGTACACGCCGAGGCAGTTGTCGGTGGCCGCGCCCGTCACCAGGTGTGTGTATTCGTGCGGGATGACGACGGCGGCCCAATCCGTCTGGTCGGGCGCGATCCCGATCAGGATTGCGTTGTAGTTGGGGTAGGCCAGGCCGCCGGTCCACTCCGCGACCTGGAGCACGGCCTGGCGCATGACCTCGAAGTCCGGGTAGATCGTCAGGCGCACCGGTTCCGACACGGCCAGACCGGCATCGGCCCGCAGGCTGTCGGCGGCGTCGCGCGCCAGTTCGAGCAGATGTTGGCCGAACGCCTGATCGCCCTCCGCCCAGTAGATCGTGAGGTTGTCGGCGCTCACGGTTTGCCACGTGAAGCGCTGATCCATCAAGACCTCGTGCCGGCGCTCGGTGCGGAGCACCCGGCTCTGACGGTCCGTGATCTCCCACTCCCACCACACCTCGGCGCCGGGCGGCACGGTCGACGAGATGCGGAAATCCCAGGTGTATTCGGCAGTCGCCTGGGTGTCGCCAACGACGTCGAGCTCGCGGATCGCGACGGCGTCCTGGCAGGTCGTGGTCGTCGAGGTCGTGCCGAAGCGCAGGGTGATGTGGGTGATGTCGACGTTCGACGCGGTCTCGACTTTGAACGTGACGCCGGCCGGGTAATCGGCCGTGAGCGATTCGTCGATGAGCTCCGGGCCCGATTCGTCGGCGGCGCTGGCGCGGAACGGCGACGCGCCGATTGCCAGGCCGATCAAGAGGATCCACAGAAATCGCCAGCGAGACACCCGGTTATTCTACTGAGTTTCGCCGGTGGCGCTATAAATCAGGGCAGTTATCCCGGTGGAGGACGAAGTATGGCTGATCGACTGATTCGAATCGCCTCGGAGACCGAGATCCCGGCCGCGTATCGCGGCACGCCGATCGGGCGTCTCCTGGCCTATCACAACCTCGGAATCCCCGGCGGCCCGTATGATCAGGCGGAGCTGCTGATCGGCATGTGCATGGATCATCGCAAACACCTGCACATCCCGGACAACTTCGCGTACATCATCCGCGCGGGCGGCGCCAACCTGCGCTACAGCGAGTTCAAGGTGTCGTACGCGATCGCGGTCGGCGGCGTGAGCGCGATCGCGCTGATCGGCCACACGCAGTGCGGCATGGTCAACCTGATGGCGCGTCGCGAGCGCTTCGTTGACGGCCTGGTCGACAACGCCGGCTGGGAGAGAGAATGGGCCGAGGAGCACTTCAACCACTTCGCCCCGATGTTCGAGATCGGCAACGAGATCGATTTCGTCCTCAGCGAAGCCAAGCGCCTGCGCGCACGCTACCCGCGTTGCAGGGTCGCGCCGTTGCTGTACCGGGTCGAAGACAACCTGCTCTACGGGCTGCACGAGCGCTGATCGGGTCGCTCACCCGCGGCGGCGCAGAAAGTCGGCGACCTCGACCAGCAACTCGCGCTGAAACTGATCGCGGTCGAAGCCGGGCGGGTCCTGCGACGGCGGAAACGACCTTTGCCGCATGTCCGGCGGGTACGAGCTCATGAAGGCGAAGTGACCGGCGCCCGGCACGATGCGGTGCTCGACAAGCGCGGGGTCGGGCACGTCGGCCAGTGTGGCCCGCACGACGAGATCGGCGTAACCGGCCGGGAAGACGTGATCGCGCTCAGCCAGGAGCAGCAACATGGGCACGCTGACGTGCTTCAGCGATCCGGGGGATCGAAACGCGATCAGAGCCGGCGCGAGCAGCACGACGGCCCTGACGCGCTCATCTGCTTCGACCAGGATGGCGATGCGTTGTCCATCGGGCGGGTCGCCGGGCGGCGCGGCCGGTCGGCCGCCTGCGATCGCCAGAGCCGTGTGTCCGCCGATCGAGTGCCCGACGACGGCGTAAGCCTGAGGCACGAGCACGTCGGCCAACGGCGATCGATCGAAGCACCAATCGGCCACAGCGCGCAGGTGCCGCGGCCGGGCGGCCAGGAGGTCGGGCATGTTAGCCCGCGAATTGTCGATGCGATTATTGAACGGATGCTCGGGGGCGGCGACGACAAATCCCCGTCGCGCCAGACCCTGGGCCAGGGTGCGATAGAGCAGCGGCGCTCCGCCGCTGCCATGCGAGATCAGGGCCAGCGGGAGGGCGCCGCCCGCCGGCACGGCGTCGCGCGCGATCTCGAGCTCGAAGGGCCCAAGCCGCTCCGGGCGTTCAGGCTCCGTCGTCGGGTAGAAGACCATGACCGGCATGCGGGCCTGATCGACGGCATCCCACACCTCGGTCTTTCGGAATCCACATTGATAGGGCATGGTGTCTGAGGCTGCGGGGCCCGACCACCGTCAGCGTTCGGGTTGGGCCCTTACAGTGTGACGGGATCTCAGCGCTCGAGACAAAACACCTGATGCATCGGCCCATCGAGCGTGGTCGCAACGCGCCAACCCGCCTGGTCCGCCAGCGTCTTCAGGTACGCCAGGCCCATGTAGCGGATCGCCGGGCGGCCGGGCACATGCTCGGAGGATCGCATGCGCGGATCCAGCGTGGCGGCGTCGCGCACGACGGGTCCGACGACCACCGTCTCGCGCGGCGCGCCGGCCGCGACGACTCTGAGGTTGGCGACGATGTCGTCGTCGCCGGCGTACTCGAACAGCGCGCCCTCGGACGACACGGCCAGGACGCCGCCCTGCGCTCGGAGGTCGGTCAGCAGATCGGCCAGGGGCGCGGCGTTCGACCAATCGTAGGACCGGCCCACGAGCACCACGTCGAGGCCACCCAGCGGCGCGCCGGGCACGCGCAGCGCCTGGACCGCGCGAGCTCCGAATGACGGCCCGTGCGGGTCGATATCCAGGACGTGGATTCGGATCGTGCGTCCGCGCAACACATGTCCGGGCCGCTTCGCCAACAAGACGAGGGCGTTGAAACTGTCGGGCGCCGGACCGCCGCCGATGTTGATCAGGTCAAGGGCGCTCCCCGGCCGCTGCTCGAGCTGCCGGGCCAGCCGGGCGTCCAACAGACGGGCGACGTCGCGCATGCGCCAGCGAAACGTCAGCGGCGTCAACCCGGCCGCCCATTGGCGATCGATCGGGCTCGCGTAGCCGTCGCCGAGGTTGTTGGGACCGAGCTTGTGGAGATAGGTCATGATGCCCGTGGTGTACGTGTCGGCGGAGTCGAGCATGCCGCGCACCAGGATCGATTTCTCGGCGGCTGCGCGCATGAGGGCAGCCGGTGTCTTGGCGCTGCGCTCCAGGCTGGCGACGAAGGCGTCGATCATGGCATCCAGATCGATGGCTTCGGTGTCGAGTTCGAACGCCGGATGCGTGATATCGATGACCGGGATCTCCAGACCATCGTCGGTGGGCGCGTAGCACACGCCCGGTTTCTTCTTGAGTTCCGGGATGATGTCATTCATGTTGGCCTCATGGACGCGGATTGCCTGTTGGCCGTGGATGGGCTCGGGCGACACTCCATCATACTCCCGTGGCTGGAGCACGCCGTCTTCCGCTGATCTCGTCCCCAGGGCAATCGCACCTTATTGGCTTCGCAGTCGTTTTCGCCGCGGACGACGCGGCGAAAACAATCCATGTTCGGTTTGATGCGATTGCCGTAACTGCTGGCTGAGCAGTTACCGATTGCCCTGGATTGGCCCGGAGTTCGCCGATGTCGTGGTAGACTTTCCCGTGCAATTCGGCGTACTCGAGGAGATCACCATGGCGAACACCCCTTACAACTTTGCGCTTCTCACCATTGCGGGTGAGCGCCTGCTGTAAGTGCGCCTGGTGTGATCGAAAACTCCAACGCCTGCGGCGACGAGCGCGGCTGAATCGGCGATCGGCTCGGTGAGACGTAGGCTCACCGCCACCTGATCGACCTGAACCGATGCGTGCCAGAGGGGCCGGCTTCCGGCCGGTCTGGCGGCTCGGTCGTCCGCGTCGTCAACGCAAGCGAATCGAACACCAAGCGGCCACGGCGGCGTTGATGCCCGTGGCCGTTTTGTATTCTGCGGCTGAAGAAGCGCTCCGGTTGCCGTCTCCTGGCGGCGCCGGGTCTTCTCCAGCCGTTTTTGATTCGCCCTCGTGGCGAAGCGAGGTCCAGATGCGATCAACGATCGATGCGCGCAATCGTCTTATCCGTTTAGTTCTGCGACGGGATCTCTCGAACCATGAATCAATTGAACCTGGGCATCCTGGCCCACGTTGACGCCGGCAAGACCAGCCTGACCGAGCGCCTGCTCTACACCACCGGCGCGATCACGCGGTTGGGCAGCGTCGATGCCGGCACGACCAACACCGACACGCTCGCGCTCGAGCAGCAGCGCGGGATCACGATCAAGACGGCTGTGGCCTCGTTCGCGATCGGCGACCTGACGGTCAACCTGATCGACACGCCCGGCCATCCGGACTTCATCGCCGAGGTTGAGCGCGTCCTGAGCGTCCTCGACGGCGCCGTGCTCGTCATCTCGGCGGTCGAGGGCGTGCAGGCGCAGACCCGGGTCCTGATGCGCGCGCTGCAACGCCTGCGCATCCCGACGTTGCTGTTCGTCAACAAGGTCGATCGGCAGGGCGCACGCGACCGACTGCTTCTGGAGGCGATCGCCGAGAAGCTGACGGCTTCGATCGTGGCGCTGGCCACCGTGACCGGCCTTGGCACGCGCGGCGCCGGGGTGTTCGCCCGTGGCGCGGAGGATGAGGCCTTCCGGGTCGAACTCACCGACCTGTTGACCGGGCGCGACGACGGTTTCCTGGCCGAGGTGTTGCGCCAAGACGGTGCCGTGCCGCTGCCCCAACTCCTGGGCGAACTCGCCCGGCAGTCGCGGCAGGCGCGCGTGCACCCCGTATTCTTCGGCTCCGCGATCACGGGCGTCGGTGTGGATGGCCTGATCGCCGGGATCCGCGCGTTTCTGCCGACCGCTGCCGGCGATCCCGCAGGCGCGAGCGCGGGCACGGTGTTCAAAATCGAGCGCGGACCCGCCGGCGCCAAGGTCGCTTTCGTGCGGATGACGTCGGGGTCCGTGCATGTGCGGGAGCGCGTGCACTACGGCGGTAACGCCGAGGGCCGGGTGACCGCCATCCAGGTCTTCGAGCAGGGGGCGGCAGTGCGCCGGGCCGAGATCGTCGCGGGGCAGATCGGCAAGGTCTGGGGCCTGAGCGACGTTCAGATCGGCGACGCGATCGGCTCGGCCGCGACGACATCGGGTCAACGGTTCTTCGCGCCGCCGACGCTGGAGACGGCGGTCGCGCCCATCCGACCGGCGGACCGCAGCGCCCTGCATGTCGCCCTCACGCAGCTCACCGAGCAGGATCCGCTCATCAACCTCAGGCAGGGCGATCTCGGGCGGGATCTGACCCTGTCGCTCTATGGCGAAGTGCAGAAGGAGGTGATCCAGGAGACGCTGCGCCGCGACTTTGGGCTTGAGGTGGACTTCGCCGAGACGACCTCGATCTGCATCGAGCGTCCGGCCGGCGTGGGCGCGGCGCTCGACGTCATGGGCGGGCCCGAGAACCCGTTTGTCGCCACGATCGGATTTCGTGTCGAGCCGGCGCCGATCGACACCGGCATCGACTACCGACTCGAGGTCGAGCTGGGCTGTCTGCCGCTGTCGTTCCACAAAGCCATCCAGGAGACCGTCCGTGAGACGTTGCGACAGGGGTTGTTCGGCTGGGAGGTCGCCGACTGCACGGTGACCCTGACACACGCCGCCTACTCGGCGCCGGTCAGCACGGCCGCCGACTTTCGCGGCCTGACCCCACTGGTCGTGATGGACGCGTTGCGCCAGGCGGGCGCCGACGTGTACGAACCGCTGCATCGCTTCAGGCTGGAGGTCCCGGCCGAAACGCTGGGCCGGCTGCTCCCGGTGCTGGCGCGGCTCGGGGCCTTGCCGGAGGCGCCGGTCCAGAACGGCCCGGCGACGAGCGTGGAGGGCACAATCCCGGTAGCGCGGGTGCGCGAGCTGCAGCTGGCGCTGCCGGGGCTGACGCGCGGCGAAGGCGTGCTCGAGGCTGCGTTCGATCGGCACATGCTCGTTCGTGGAACGCCTCCGGCGCGGACGCGCTTCGACGCCAATCCGCTCAACCGCAAGGAGTACCTGCTGCACGTCGTGCGACGCGTGTAGGGCTTGATCGTTTATTTTCGACCCGACAGGTCCATCCGTGATTCAAGCGAAAACAGGGCATTCAAAAAAGGTAATCAGATTAACCGTGGGATTCTTCTAACCTTCAGTCGAGAGACAAACCACGCCCGAAGTTCGGGCACTCTGCCGGGCCCGGCAGGGTGCCGGCTGACGCATAATCGGGGGTTGGCAGGCCGGGGATCGCAACGACCGGCCCGCTCACGAGGTCATCCCGACACATGCCAAAGCGCACCGACATCCGCTCGATCCTGATCATCGGCTCCGGCCCGATCGTTATCGGCCAGGCGTGCGAGTTCGATTACTCCGGCGTGCAGGCCTGCAAGGTCCTGCGGCGCGAAGGCTATCGCGTCGCGCTGGTCAACTCGAACCCGGCCACGATCATGACCGACCCCGAGTTCGCGGACGCAACCTACATCGAGCCGCTGACGGTCGAGATTCTGGACAAGATCCTGGCCATCGAGAAGCCCGACGCCGTGCTGCCCACGGTCGGCGGCCAGACCGGCCTCAACCTGGCGATGGACCTGTGGCGCGCGGGCGTGCTCGAACGCCACGGCGTGCGTCTGATCGGCGCGCAGCCCGAGGCCATCGACCTCGCTGAGGATCGGCTCAAGTTCCGCGACGCGATGCTGGCCGCCGGGCTCAAGGTGCCGCGTTCGGGTCTGGCCCGGTCGCTGACCGAGGCCGAGGCCCTGGCGGCCGAGATCGGGCTGCCAGTGCTGATCCGCCCGTCGTTCACGCTTGGCGGTTCGGGGGCCGGCATCGTGCAGACGCTCGATGAGTTTCGATCGAAGGTCGAGCACGGTCTGCGCGAGTCGCCCGTCCACGAGGTGCTGATCGAGCAATCGGTGCTCGGCTGGAAAGAGTACGAGCTCGAAGTGATGCGCGACAACGCCGACAACTTCGTGGTCGTGTGCTCGATCGAGAACCTCGACGCGATGGGCGTGCACACCGGCGACAGCATCACGGTCGCGCCCGCCCAGACGCTGACCGATCGCGAGTATCAGCGGCTGCGCGACATGGCCCGGGTGGTGATGAACACGGTCGGGGTCGAGACGGGCGGGTCGAACGTGCAGTTCGCGGTCAACCCAACCGACGGCGAGGCCTTGATCATCGAGATGAACCCGCGCGTGAGCCGCAGTTCGGCGCTGGCGTCCAAGGCCACCGGCTTCCCGATCGCCAAGATCGCGGCCCTGCTCGCGGTCGGGTACACGCTCGACGAGATCAAGAACGACATCACGCGCGTCACTCCGGCCTCGTTCGAGCCCAGCATCGACTACTGCGTGGTCAAGATCCCGCGCTTCGCCTTCGAGAAGTTCGCGGGCGCCGAGGACACGCTCGGCCCGCAGATGAAGTCGGTCGGCGAGGTGATGGCCATCGGGCGCACGTTCCCGGAGGCGCTGAACAAGGCCCTGCGCGGGTTGGAGCTGGGGAAGGGGATAGGGAAGAGGGAGGAGGGAGCAGCACGGAGGGAGTGGGGGCTGGCGCGACCGACGGCGTTACGGATCTTCGATGCCATGGATGCGCTGCGGGCCGGGATGAGCCAGGCAGAGCTGGTCGCCGTGACCGCGTACGACGCCTGGTTCGTGGCGCAGATGGGGATGATGATCGACCTCGAACGCGACCTGGCCTCACATTCGCTTGAGTCCCTCCCGGCGGATCTCCTGCGCGCCGCGAAACGCATGGGCTTCTCGGACCTACAGATCGCGGCCCTCCTCGCTCCTCCCTCGTCCCTCCTCCCTCCTCCGTCCGAATCCGTCCGCGAGCGCCGCATCTCCGACGGCATCGTGCCCAACTTCTATCGGGTCGACACCTGCGCCGCCGAATTCGAAGCGTTTACGCCGTATCTGTACTCGACCTACGAGCGCGACGACGAGTCGGCGCCGACCCAGAATCGCAAGGTCGTGATTCTGGGCGGCGGCCCGAACCGGATCGGCCAGGGCATCGAGTTCGACTACTGCTGCGTGCACGCCTGCTTCGCGCTCAAGGAGCTGGGGTTCGAGACCATCATGGTCAACTGCAACCCCGAGACCGTCAGCACCGACTACGACACCGCCGATCGCCTGTATTTCGAGCCGCTGACGCTCGAGGACGTCCGCAACATCATCGACAATGAGCGCCCCGAGGGCGTCATCGTGCAGTTCGGCGGGCAGACGCCGATCAACCTGACGCGCGGTCTCGCGGCCGCCGGCGCCCCGATCTGGGGAACTGCGCCGGATAGCATCGACCTGGCCGAGGATCGCGAGCGTTTCGGCCAGCTGTTGCGCGACCTCGAC
>WBZS01001418.1_pt1 | contig 19178 bp, 16 predicted proteins | sample 5204201 | NCBI WGS metagenome assembly WBZS01 (sample SAMN12344357, study PRJNA552823) | activated sludge metagenome | biome: Activated sludge suspended growth; feature: Nitrification reactor; material: Wastewater; isolation source: activated sludge from nitrification reactor of wastewater...
CCCGTCGGGTGGACGCTGGTCAGGACCTGGGCGACGTCGATTCCGGCCTGAGCGCTGCGTCGCAGCACCTCCGCGCCGGCGGCATCGTCGCCGACGGCCGCGACGAGGACGACCTCGTCACCGAGGCGGGCGAGGTTCTCGGCGATGTTGCGCCCGACGCCCCCGGCCGACTGGGTGAGCGTGGCGGGGTTGCTCGTGTGCAGCACCGACGGCGCGTGGGTGCGCAGAGTGGAGTCCAGGTTGGCGCCGCCGACGACGAGGATCACCGGGTCAACCTACTGTCCCGCGCTCCTGTCCCGCGGGACCGCCTCGGAGGTCGACCGAGCGCGCGGCCCGCTCGCGGCGCTCCTCGTCCTTGATCCGTGCCCAGTTCGCCTCGACCTCCTCGGCCGTGTGGGCCTCGACGTCGGCGAACACGTGCGGATGACGACGCACCAGCTTGGCGACGAGCCCGGCGGCGACGTCGTCGATGTCGAACGGCTCACTCGGGTCCTCCTCGGCGACCCGGGCGTGGAAGGCCACCTGGAGCAGCACGTCACCGAGCTCCTCGGCCATGTGGGAGCGGTCCCCCGAGCGCACGGCCTCGGCGTACTCGGCCGACTCCTCGACCAGGTAGGGCAGCAGGGTCTCGTGGGTCTGCTCGGCGTCCCACGGGCAGCCGCCGGGCGACCGCAGTCGGTCCATCACGGCGACGACGTCGAGCAGTCGGGCTCCCGGCACGTCCCAGGACCCGACGACCACCTCGACCTCCGGCGGGCTCGGCAGCCGTGACACCTCACTCGCGATCGCGTCGGAGAGCCCCTCGTCGCCGTCCGCTGACCCCAGCCAGACGACCCTGGCCGTCTCGGCACGGCTCACGAGTTCCCTTGCGCGGGAAGCCATGTCCCCCGAGAGGACTTCGACGGGCAGGCCCGATTCGAGGACCGCCTCGGCGAGGGGCTCGTCATCCGAGCCGGCCCACCGGAGGTCGGCAGCCTCGAGCGCCTGCCACGCGGCCCGGGACATCAGGCCGGCGGCGACCCGTGGACTGGTGAGCAGCAGGACCAGGCCGCTGGGGGCGGGCGGTCCGGCGAGCCTCACTTGGCGACGGCGTACTCGAGCCAATCCGGCGTGCCGTCGGCGATGACGCCCTGGACCTCGGGATCGAAGGCGCCGTACTTCGGGTTGGTCACGACGTGGAGCTTCTTCAGCGCGGTGCTGTAGGCCACCTGGTCGGCCGGCGTGAACGCGTTGTAGGCGCTCGCGGCGCGCTGGAAGTCGATCATCCCGGTGGATGGGTTGGGCAGCTGGATCCGGGCCCGGGCCGCGCTCACGCTCTGGGGCATCCCGTGATGGTCGGCGTAGTCGTTGATGACCGCCGCCTGGATCAGCACGCCGAGCGCCGCCGGCGGTGTGATCGGTTGCTGCGCGCCGACGGTCGCGTTGACGTCGCGCACCAGGTCGGCCACCTGCGACTCGGTGATCGTGCGGCCGTCGACGGTCGCGGCAACGTCGGCCGAGCCGCATCCCGAGAGGGCGAGGGAACCGGCCAGGGCGAGGGAGCCGAGGGCGACTCGAACCATGCGCTTCAACTGCTGTCCTTTCCTCATCGAGACGTCGCCGACCCACGGCGTGCGGTCGGCGCGCTCGAGGGCGTGCTCGTGGCGGTGCGGGCTGCTTCCCCCACATTGTCCATGACGACGGCACGAATGAGCGAGGTGGCCCAGGCGAGCACGTCCTTGTCGCGCACCGGCCGTCCCCCGATCGGGGCGGTCATCGGTGCGGGCACCAGGATCTGGGAGGTGCCCGGCTTGACGATGCTCCCCTTGTAGAGGCGCTGGAGCCGCAACGTCTGGCTCTCCCGCAGCTCCACCGGACCGAACCGGACGTACTTGCCCTGGACGGCGACGTCGCCGATCCCGGCGGCCCGGGCCACCGTCCGCAGGCGGGCCACCTCGAGGAGGTTGAGCACCGGCTCCGGGGGTTTGCCGTAGCGGTCGAGAAGTTCGGCCTCGATCTCGTCGAGGGCCCGCTCGTCGACGACGGCCGCGAGCTTCTTGTAGGCCTCGAGCCGCAGCCGTTCCCCCGGCACGTAGTCATGCGGCAGGTGAGCGTCGACCGGGAGTTCGATCTTGATCTCGGCCGGGGCGGCGTCGACGTCCTCACGGAAGCTGGCCACGGCTTCCCCGACCAGACGGACATACAGGTCGAACCCGACGCCGGCGATGTGGCCGGACTGCTCGCCGCCGAGGAGGTTGCCGGCGCCGCGGATCTCGAGGTCCTTCATCGCGATCTGGATCCCCGAGCCGAGGTCGGTGTGGCTGGCGATCGTCTGGAGCCGGTCATGCGCGGTCTCGGTGAGCGGGGCCTCAGGCGGATAGAGGAAGTAGGAGTAGGCCCGCTCCCGGCCGCGGCCCACCCGGCCGCGCAACTGGTGGAGCTGGGAGAGCCCGAGCCGGTCGGCCCGCTCGATGATCAGGGTGTTGGCGTTCGAGATGTCCAGGCCGGTCTCGACGATCGTCGTGCAGACGAGGACGTCGAACTTGTTCTCCCAGAAGTCGAGCACGACCTGTTCGAGGCGATGCTCGCCCATCTTGCCGTGGGCCACCTCGACGCGGGCCTCGGGCACGAGCTCGCGAATCCGCGAGGCCGCCTTGTCGATGGTCGAGACCTTGTTGTGGACGAAGAAGACCTGGCCCTCGCGGAGCAACTCCCGCCGGATGGCCGCGGTGATCTGCCTCTCGTCGTAGGCACCGACGTAGGTGAGGACCGGATGTCGCTCCTCGGGCGGCGTGGCGAGCGTGGACATTTCGCGGATGCCGGTCACGGCCATCTCGAGCGTGCGCGGGATCGGGGTCGCGGACATCGCGAGCACGTCGACGTTGGTGCGCAGGGCCTTGAGCTGCTCCTTGTGCTCCACGCCGAAGCGCTGCTCCTCGTCGATGACCACGAGTCCGAGGTCCTTGAACGCCACCTCCTTGGAGAGCAGTCGGTGGGTGCCGATGACCAGGTCCACCGTCCCGTCGGACAGCCCCTCGAGGACCGCCTTGGCCTCCTTGTCGCTCTGGAACCTCGACAACGCCTTGACCCGCACCGGGAACTGGGCGTAGCGCTCGGAGAAGGTCTGGTAGTGCTGTTGGACGAGGAGCGTGGTCGGCACCAGGACGGCCACCTGCTTGCCGTCCTGGATCGCCTTGAACGCGGCCCGCACCGCGATCTCGGTCTTGCCGTAGCCCACGTCGCCGCAGACGAGGCGGTCCATGGGGACGGTGCGCTCCATGTCCGCCTTGACCTCGTCGATCGTCACGAGCTGGTCCGGGGTCTCGACGAAGGCGAAGGCCTCCTCGAGTTCGCGCTGCCAGGGCGTATCCGGGGCGAAGGCATGGCCGCTGGTGGCCATCCGGGCCGAGTAGAGCTGGATCAGCTCGCCGGCGATCTGCTTGACGTGGCGCCGGGCCCGGCTCTTGGTGGCCTGCCAGTCCGAGCCGCCGAGCCGGTTGAGGGTGGGCTGCTCACCCCCGACGTAGCGCGTCACCTGGTCGAGCTGGTCGGTCGGCACGAACAGTCGGTCCCCCGGCTGGCCCCGCTTGGAGGGGGCGTACTCGATGACGAGGTACTCGCGCGTGGCCCCCTGGACGGTGCGCTGCATCATCTCGACGAACCGGCCCACCCCGTGTTGCTCGTGGACGACGAAGTCGCCGGGCCGCAGCTGGAGCGGGTCGACCTGGTTGCGGCGGCGCGACGGCATCCGTTGCATGTCCTTGGTGGATCCGCCGGCGGGGGCGGCCCCGGTGAGGTCGGCCTCGGTGAGCACCGCGAGACGGCTGCCGGGCAGCAGGAAGCCCCGACCGATCCTCGCCGTCGTCACCGACGCCACCCCGGGGGTCGCCGGACCCAGCGGGGACTCCACGCGGGCGGGCACTTCGGCCCCGGCCAACACCTCGACGATCCGCCGCGCCGAGCCCAGCCCCTCCGCGACGAGGACGACGCGCCACTGCTCACCGAGCCACCGCGTCAGGTCCGCGGTGGCCGCCTCGATGTCACCTCGATAGGTGGGCGCCTCCCGCGTCCCGCTCTCGAGCACGTCCTCGCCGCTCTCGGTGTCGACCGTGAAGGGGGTGAGCGCCCACCAGCCCAGGCCGAGGGCACGGGCGTGCTCCCGGAGGTCGGCCACCGCCCAGTACGAACTCGACCCGAGCACCTGCTGGAGATCGATGGGCACGGCGTTGCCCGAGGCCGCGTTCGCCCAGCCGGCCTCGAGGAACTCCTGGCTGGTCTCGACCAGGTCGTGGGCCCGGGTGCGGATCCGCTCGGGGTCCAGGAGGACGACGGCGGCGTTCGACGGCAGCACGTCGAGCACCGTCTCCATCCCGTCGAGAAGGGCGGGCGCCAAGGACTCCATCCCCTCGACGGCGATACCGGCCGCGATCTTGCGGAGGATGTCGGCCGCACCGGGCAGGTGTGCCGCGAGCGCCTCGGCCCGCTCACGCACCTGGTCGGTGAGGAGCAGCTCGCGGCACGGAGGGGCCCACAGACCGTGCTCGGCGCTCTCCAGGCTGCGCTGGTCGGCCACCTTGAACCAGCGGATCTCCTCGACCTCGTCCCCCCAGAACTCGACCCGGACCGGGTGGTCCTCGGTGGGCGGGAAGACGTCGAGAATGCCTCCCCGGACGGCGAATTCGCCCCGCTTCTCGACGAGGTCGGTGCGGTGGTAGGCGGCCCCGGCCAGGGCCGTCACGACCTGCTCCAAGGGGCGGGAGTCCCCGACCCGCAGAGCCACCGGCTCGAGGTCGCCCAGGCCCTTGGCGATCGGCTGGAGCACCGCCCGGATCGGGGCGACGACCACGTCCAGGACCCCGTATGCCGGGTCGTCCGGATCGGGGTGGGCGAGCCGGCGCAGCACCGCGAGCCGGGCGCCGACGGTGTCGGATCGGGGCGAAAGGCGTTCGTGCGGAAGGGTTTCCCACGCCGGAAACAGTCCGATCCGGTCGACCGGGAGGAACGCGGACAGGGCCGCCACGAGATCCTCGGCCTCACGCCCGGTGGAGGAGACCACGAGCAGCGGGCGCGATCCCCCGTCCGGGCCGGCGGCGCGAGCGAGCCCGGCCGCGACGAGCGCCCGCGCACCCGCGGCCACCGACATCTCGGCCGTGTCCGCCCGGCGGAGCGTCGCGAGCGTCGACGCCACGCCCGGGGTCCCGAGGGCCTCGGCGAGCAGTGCCGCCAGGGTCGGGGGCAAGTGGTCGCCCGACCCGGCCGCGGTGGGTGAACTGGGCATCGGGACAACGATAGTTGCCTTGGTGGGATGCTCCGCCCGGAGCGACCCCGGTGCGACCCGGGTGCAGAGCGCGGCGCACAACTCGATGGTGGCCACGTGCGGCCGCCGGAACGGAGCCCGGGTCAGGGTGAGTGGAACCGCTGCTGGGCAGAGAGCAGGCCCTCGGTCACGAGCGTCTCGACCGCGTCGGCGGCCTCGTCGAGGAGGAAGGGCAACTCCTTCTTCTCCACGCTCGAGAAGTCGCGGAGCACGAAGTCCGCCGGATCCATCCGTCCCGGCGGACGCCCGATCCCCACGCGGACCCGCAGGTAGTCCTTGGTCCCCAGCGAGGACGAGATCGATCGCAGTCCGTTGTGCCCGCCCTCGCCGCCGCCGAACTTCAACCGCACCTCACCGGCGGCGATGTCGAGTTCGTCGTGGACGACCACGAGCCGCTCGGGGGTGACCGAGAAGAAGGACAGCAACGCCTTCGTCGGCCCGCCCGACTCGTTCATCCAACAACTCGGGACAGCGAGGACGGCTGCCGGGCCGGGCACTCCGGCGGGTCCGGTCCCGACTCGGACCTGGGCCGCGACGGCGCGCGCCTTGTGGGTGCGCAGGCTCGAGCCGGTCCGTCGGGCCAGTTCGTCGACCACCATCGCGCCCACGTTGTGGCGATTCCCGGCATACGTCGGTCCGGGATTGCCCAACCCGACGATCACCCACGGCCCGCTCACGAGGGCCAAGTATGCCGCCCCCTCACCTCCGCCCCGTGGTTTCCCGCCCACTGCCGCTTGACCGAGCTTTGAGGCGCTCGTTCGCGACCCAAGGATGGGCTTTGCGCCATTGGGCGGGAAACTCGACAGCGGGGGGTCAGGCCTCGTCGGAGGCGGGCGCGGCGCTGTCGGCGGGCTCGGCGCCCTCGCCGTCGGCGGCCAGGTCGGCGTCGAGCGCCTCCTGCGAGACCATGGCGGTCACGTTGATGACCAGGGTCTCCGGGTCGGTGACCAGCGTCGCGCCCTTGGGCAGCGCGACCTGGCCGGCGAGGATCTGCGTGCCGGCCTCGAGACCCTCGACGGAGATGACGACGGACTCGGGGATGTCGGTGGCCTCGACCTCGAGCTCGAGCGTGTGCAGGTCGGTGGTGACGACCGTCTCGGGGGCGGACTCACCCTCGACGTGGACCGCGATCTCGACGCTGACCTTCTCGCCCTTCCTGACGATGACGAGGTCGACGTGCTCGATGATCGGCTTGATCGGGTCGCGCTGGACGTCCTTGGCCAGGGCCAGGTGCTCGTCGTCGCCGAGGGTGATGGTCAGCAGGGCGTTGGCCTGCTTGAGGGCCATCATCGCGTCGTGCGCGGGGAGGGTGATGTGGATCGGCTGGGCACCGTGGCCGTACATGACGGCGGGCACCTTGGCCGCCCGGCGGATCTTGCGGGCGGCGCCCTTGCCGAAGGAGGTGCGGGCCTCCGCGGTGATCTTGTTGTCCTGGGACATGACGTTCTCCTGAAAACTCGTCGAGGCCGGCAGGGGACCGGCCCACTGGGGACGGGGCGCGATCGGCGGGTGCCTCTCGCTGGTGGGCCTCGACGCGGGACGCGGCACGGATTGGCGGATCGGCGCGCACCCGCGGACCGCGTTCGGTCTGCTGGCACCACCGCGTCGATCACGGACGACTTGTCAGGCGCCGGGCTTCGCTGGCCGGTGCGTCGTCCCTCGCCGAGGCAACTGCCCGAGTCTAAGCGAGGCCGGGCGCGGTCACGAAATCAGGGAGCGTGCAGCGACTGGGGATCGGTGGCTGCGAGGACGTCGTCCGCGGCGAACTCCGGGTGCGCCATCACCTCGCGCATCTCACCGACCCGCACCGCCACCACACCGCCGAGCATGAGCACACCGCCGAGCACCTGCATGAGCCCGGGACGTTCCCCGAGCAGCAGCCACGCGATGAGGACGGCGAAGACCACCTCGGAGAGCCCCACGAAGGAGGCCAGCCGCGAGCCGAGGTGGCGCGCCCCGACGATGCCCAGGAGGTAGGCGAGCGCCGCAGCCACGACACAGAGTTCGGCGAAGGCGAGCCAGGCCGGGAGCTCCCAGCCGCCGAGCGTGACCGGGCCCGAGCCGGCCCGCAGCGGCACGAGCCCGATCCCCCCGGCCACCCCGAGCAGGACCGTCCCGGCGACCAGCCCGAGTCCGGCGAACGCAACGGCCGGGACCGGGGTCGGGCGCGCCGCCAAGACGTAGTGCCCGGCCATCCCGGTCGCCGCAAACAGACCCCACAGCACACCGACGAGGTTGGGCGGGGCGGCCCCGGTCAGGTCGAGCACCAGGGCGAGCCCACCGAGCGCGAGCACGACCCCGAGCAGGGTGTAGCCGTGCGGGGCACGGCGGGTGCGGGCCCAGATCCACAGCACGACGAGAACGATCCCGAGGTATTCGATGAGCAGGGCGACGGCCACGTCGAGGCGCGCGACCGCGCCGAAGTAGCCGAGTTGGGCCGCCGCGATCCCGAAGAACCCGTAGGCCGCGACCATCGGCAGGTGCCCGGCGACCTCGTGCCAGCGACCGTGCAGGGCCCGCAGCGTCCAGGGCAACAGGATCAGGGCGGCCCCGGCCACCCGGATGGTGACCACCGCTGCCGGCGACCACCCGGTCGCGATGAGCGACTTCCCGAAGGTCCCCGAGGTCGCGAAGAACAGGCACGACAGAACCATGGCCATCAACCCGCCCCCCACCTGGCGTCGCACCAGCTCGACCATTGCGCAGGACCACCCGTCGTCAGGACCAAAGTATGATGTCGGACATGACGGTACGGACCGCCATCGTCAGGAGTCAAGTTGATCTTCACCCATGACACCGAGGTGTCCCTCATGTATGCCGCGTCGCTGGTCAACACGCGCCCGAGCCAGGCCGCACCGGAGACCCTCACCGACGTCGACGCCCTGCTCGCGCAGATGGCCGGCTGGGGGTGGACCGGGTCGATGCCCGCGTCGGAGGCCGACGTCGAGCAGGTGCGCCGGGTGCGCGACCGACTCCGTCTCCTGTGGGACGTCGACGTCGACCGGGCCGTCGACATCATCAACGACCTGCTCCGCGACGGGCGCGCCCTGCCCCGCCTGGTCATCCACGAGCCCTACGGCTGGCACATCCACGGCACCGAACCGGACGCGCCGGTCGCCGTGCGAGTCGCCGTCGAGGCGGCCATGGCGATGATCGACGTCATTCGCACCGAGTCCCTCGACCGGCTGCGGGTCTGCGCCGGCGAGGACTGCGCCTGTGTGCTCGTCGACCTCTCGAAGAACCGCTCACGCAAGTTCTGCGACACCCTGTGCGCCAACCGGGCCCATGCGGCGGCCTACCGGGCCCGGCGGTCCGGACCCTGAGGCACCGCCGCGGTCAGGACCGTTCGCCGAAGAGCGACGTCACCGACCCGTCGAGGAAGACCTCCTTGACCGCCGCCGAGATGAGCGGGGCGATCGAGAGCGTCGTCAGCCCCTCGAACTCGTTCTCGGGCGGGATCGGCAGGGTGTTGGTCACGATGATCTCGCGGGCCCGACAGGCCTGCAGCCGCTCGACCGCGGGGCCGGAGAGGATCGGGTGGGTCGCCGCGATGACGACGTCCTTGGCCCCGGCCTCCATGATCGCGTCCGCGGCCTTGGCGATCGTGCCACCGGTATCGATCATGTCGTCGACGAGGACGCAGACCCGGCCCTCGACGTCACCGACGACGCGGTTGGCCACCGTCTCGTTGGGGCGATTGATGTCCCGCGTCTTGTGGACAAAGGCCAGCGGGGCGCCGCCGAGGCGCTTGGACCACTGCTCGGCGACCTTGATCCGCCCGGCATCCGGCGAGACGACGGCCAGGTCCTCGTGGCCGTACTTGTCGGCGACGTAGCCCGACAGGATCGGGATTGCCATCAGGTGGTCGACCGGGCCGTCGAAGAAGCCCTGGATCTGGTCGGTGTGCAGGTCGACGCAGATGAGTCGATCGGCGCCCGCCACCAGGAACATGTCGGCCATCAACCGGGCCGAGATCGGCTCGCGGCCGCGATGCTTCTTGTCCTGACGCGCATACCCGTAGAAGGGCATGACGACCGTGATCCGCTTGGCGCTGGCCCGCTTGGCCGCATCGATCATGAGCAGGTGCTCCATGATCGCCTCGTTGATCGGCGCCGTGTGACTCTGCACGACGAAGACGTCGGCCCCCCGCACCGACTCCTCGAACCGCACGTAGATCTCGCCGTTGGCGAAGTTGTAGGCGCTCGTCGGCACGAGTTCGGTGCCGAGCTCCGCGGCGACCTCCTGGGCCAGCTCGGGGTGCGCCCGACCGCTGAGCACCATGAGCCGCTTCTTCGGCCGCTTCATGATGCTCGTGGCGGACGGGTGCCGCTCCTTCTCCTTCATCGGGCCTCCGCCTCACCTTCCGTGGTGGCCGCCGATCCGGTATGCCGCGTGCCGGCTTCGCGCGCGGCCTTGGCCGCCGCATCGGTCTTGGTCCCGGCGCGGGCCCGGGCCACCCAGCCCTCGACGTTGCGTTGGTGGCCGCGGGCCACCGCGATCTCGCCGGGCTCGACGTCCTTGGTCAGGGTCGAGCCGGCCGCGACATACGCTCCGTCGCCCACGTCGACCGGCGCGACGATGACGGTGTCGGAGCCGATGAAGCTGTGCTTGCCGATCGTCGTGTGGTGCTTGGTCACGCCGTCGTAGTTCGCGAAGATCGTGCCGGCGCCGATGTTGGCCCCCTCGCCGATGGTGACGTCCCCGGCATACGTGAGGTGCGGGACCTTCGCGCCCGGCCCGATGTCGGCGTTCTTGGTCTCGACGAAGCCGCCGATCTTGCCGCCCGCGCCGAGCGTGGTGCCCGGGCGCAGGTAGGAGAACGGCCCGACCGAGGCGGCCGCCCCGATGTCGGCGAGCACCGCCTCCGTCCGGACGATCTTCGCCCGGTCACCGACCTGGCAGTCGATGAGTGAGACGAGGGGCCCGATCGAGGTCTCCCGACCGATGCTCGTCGCGCCGAGGAGCTCGGTGGAGGGCAGGATGACCGTGTCCTGGCCGATGCTCACGTCGACGTCGATCCACGTGGTCGCGGGGTCGACGATCGTCACCCCGGCCCGCATGTGCGCCTCGCAGATGCGTCGGTTGAGCTCCCGGCCCAGGGCGGCCAACTGCACCCGATCGTTGACGCCCTCGGTCTGCCACACGTCGTCGACCCGGTGGGCCCCGACGCGGTGGCCGGCCTCCTTCGCCAGGGCGAGCACGTCGGTGAGGTACTTCTCGCCCTGGGCGTTGTCGGTGCCGACCCGGGCCAGCGCCTCCCGCAGCACGTCGGCGTCGAAGGCCCAGATCCCCGAGTTGATCTCCCGGATCGCCCGCTCGGCGTCGGTGGCGTCCTTGTGTTCACGGATGGCGGCGACGCCGTCGGCGTCGCGGATGATCCGGCCGTAGCCGGTGGGGTCGGGGACCTCGGCCGTCACGACGGTCACGGCCGAGCCGCTGGACACGTGCGCCGCGGCGAGGTCGACCAGGGTCCTCCCCTCGATCAGGGGGACGTCGCCGCTGGTCACCAGGACGGTGCCGCGCAGGTCCGGCGGAAGGGCCGACAGTCCGCACTCGACGGCCCGCCCGGTGCCCTTGACCTCGTCCTGGTCGGCGACGACAAGGGTGGGATCCAGAGTCAGGCAGTGCTCGACCACGAGGTCGCGCTCGTGGCGGACGACGACCGTGACGAACTCGGCCGCGGTGGCTCGAGCCGCTCGCACGGCGTGCCCGACCAGGGAAACGCCGCCGATGCGATGGAGGACCTTCGGTGTCGCGGACTTCATCCTCGTGCCCTCACCTGCGGCAAGGACGATGACGGCTGCCGGGCGACTCGCGTTCACGCGCGCTACTCCCTGGGTGGGTTGACGTCGTACCTCGCCACTCTACTGGCCGGTCCGCAGTGCCGGTCGCGTCGACCTGCACGCCAGGGGGCCCGATGGCTCGCCGTTTCGGGCAAATCGCGGCCACGGTCGCCGTCGTCCGGGATCATGGATCTCCGACACCGGTGAGCTCTCCACCGGAGAGCCGGGGAGGAAACCCATGAGTGACGACGCATCTGCGGCGTCGCTCACGGATGCCCCGGACCGTCACCTGTGGCCGGCGGCCGGGGCCGCCATCTCGACCCTCCCCGGGGCGCCGGCCGCCAGCGCCGTGGGCACCCTCACGGACGGGGCTGTCCGTGTCGTCGTCGTCGCCCGGTCCACGGTCACCGGGCACGCCCTCGACGAGGCCGAACGCGCCGTCGCCGTAGCCCTCCAGAGCGCCCGGACCATGCTCGGGGCCACCGGGCGCGACCTCGACGCGACCCAGCAGGCCCTTGGGCGCGCGATCCTCAACCGATGGCGTCACGGGCGCCCCGAGGATCTCCCGGTGACACCCGGCGGACAGGGCACGTCGGTGGTCATCGTGATCGCCTCCGGGAGCGGGGGGCGGCTGACCGCCTTCGGCGACGGGTATGCCGCGGCGCTGGCCGCCGACGGGCAACTCCTCGCACTCGATCCGGGCGTCACCGCGCACGACCACGGGCCGGGCCCGGACGACGAGAGCCCGGACGACGACCCCGCGGAGGAGATTGCCGAGGATCCGACGGGACTGGACCATCCCGAGGCCGCGGCCCGCGTCCGCCACCGCCGGATCTCGAGCACCGATCGCCCGCGCCTGCTCTGGGCCAGCGCCGGACCGGTCCCCGTGGGAGAAACACCCGACATCGCCTGGCAGGCCACCCTGCGTGACATCGCCGACCGGCTGGGTCGACACGACCCGACCAGCCCCGTGGACCCGGCGAACCCGGTGGACCTGGCGGCCCCGGCGGGCGCCGAGGGTGCGACAGGCGCCGAGTCGGAGCCGGCCGCTCTGGCCACCATCCCCTCGTGGCTGCCGCCCTTGCTGCCGGAGAGCCTCTCCGCACTGGCCTTGACGTGGCCACCGGCCCACCTCGTGGCAGCCGCAGCGGAGGCGAAGCCCGGCAGGCGACAGAGCAGCCGAGCCACTGCCAAGGCCCCGCGCCAGGCCGAGCCGGCCACGGCCCCCCCGCGGCCGAGCATCAAGGCGCCCGGGACCACCGTCCTGAGCGGTGCCGCACGACGCCGTGTGTCGCTCGCGGCTCTCACGGTGCTGCTCCTCGCCCTGGTCACCGGTGCCGCCTGGGTGTGGGGACGCGCCCTCTCGACGGGCACCTCATCCGCCCCGACCCTGCCCGCGTTCTCGGCGTCCGCTCGTCCGTCGACGACGCGAGCCACCTCCCCCACAGTGTCGTCGAGCCCAGGCACGACGAGCGCTTCCGCCTCGACGACGGCGGCACCTGCCACGACCGCGCCCGTCTGGGTCCCTCCGCTGACACTGCCCCCGCGGACGACGACGACCACGGCCCCGGCCAGCACGACCAGCGGGACTACCGTCTCCTCGAGCCCGGCTCCGACCACGTCGAGCCCGTCGAGCACGCCGACCACCCCGTCGGCGACGGACACCAGCACGGTGACGCCCCCGCCCACGACCCCGATCTCCACCCCGCCCTGACCGGCCATGGCGGGGGCCCGGCCAGCTCCCCGGGAAGGAATCGAACCTTCGTCGCTAGTCCTGATTCAAAGTCAGGCGGGCCCTGCCAGCAGACCAACCGGGGAAGGCACCTTCGCAACGGAAGGGCACAGGCAAGGATAGGCGAGCGGACGGCATACGCCGCCATCGGCGGCACGACGGTGGCCGCGGGCCGCACGGGGCACAATGGCGGGGTGAGCACCGCCGCGCGAAGCCCGAAGCCGACGACATCGCGCGCCCGGATGACCGGCCGCGAACGTCGCGAGCAACTCATCGGGATCGGCCGAGGACTGTTCGCCGACAAGGGTTTCGAGGGCACCACGGTCGAGGAGATCGCGGCCAAGGCCGGCGTCAGCAAGCCGGTGGTCTACGAGCACTTCGGCGGGAAGGAGGGCCTGTATGCCGTCGTCGTCGACCGCGAGATCGAACGCCTGCTCTCGACGATCACCGCCGCCCTGACCGCCCCGACATCCAGCCACGAGATCCTCGAGGCTGCCGCCCTGGCCCTGCTCGACTACATCGAGGGATCGACCGACGGCTTCCGAATCCTGGTGCGGGACAGTCCCCCCGGTCAGGCGACGGGCTCGTTCGCGAGCCTGATCTCGGATGTCGCCACCCAGGTCGAACACATCATGGTCGCGCAGTTCAAGGCCCGGCGACTCGACCCGAAGGCCGCCCCGATGTATGCCCAGATGCTCGTCGGCATGGTCGCCCTGACCGGGCAGTGGTGGCTTGAGAACTCCAAGGTCAAGAAGGCCGACGTGGCCGCCCACCTCGTGAACCTGGCCTGGAACGGCCTGACCGGCCTGGAACGCAACCCGAGGTTGACCGGCCGCGACTGAGGCGTCACTCCCCATTTGTGACACCAGGTACGTCGGCCTGGCACCCCAGGGATCTCGCCCACCCCCATTTGTGACACCAGGTACGTCGGCCTGGCACCCAAGCGACCTCGCCCACCCCCATTTGTGACACCAGGTACGTCGGCCTAGCACCCAAAGGACCCCGCCCTCACGCTCGGCCGTGCCGGCATACGAACCTGGCCCCACAAATGGGGCCCAGCCACCCCCCGCCGGCCCGGCATACGAACCTGGCCCTACAAATGGGGACTCAGCCACCCGCCGCCAGCCCGGACTGGCGAACCTGGCGGCACAAATTGGGGAGGGTCCGGACGAGACGGACCGAACCGGGCGACTCAGAGGATCGCGACGAACTCCGGATTCGCCTCTGCCCGAACGACGTCCAGCGCATCTCGGGCCGTGGCGGCCTCGCGAGCCACGGTCGCCAGTCGCGCGCACTGGGGCAACGAGTGCATCGACAGGGCGAGCCGAACGAGCGGGACCTTGGAGGGGGCCATCGACAGACTGCTGACGCCGAGCCCGGTGAGGACGAGCGCCAGCAGCGGATCACCGGCCGATTCGCCGCACACCCCGATCGGGCGACCGGTACGCCGACCACCGTCGCACGCGGCGGCGATGACGTCGAGCACGGCCGGCTGCCAGGGGTCGAGCAGATCGGAGAGCTCGCCCTGCATGCGATCGGCCGCCATCGTGTACTGCGCGAGGTCGTTGGTGCCCAGCGACCCGAAGTCGACCTCGGCCAACACGTGAGTCGCCCGCAGTGCGGCCGCCGGCACCTCGATCATGACCCCGGCCTTGGGCAGTCCGTTCTCGCGGACGCGCCGCGCGAACCAGGCCGCCTCCTCGACCGTGGCCACCATCGGGGCCATGACCCGCACGTCGGCGCCGGTCTGTTTGGCCGCCCGGGCGAGGGCCTCGAGTTGGGCGTCGAGCAACTCCGGGCGCTCCGCGGACAGGCGCAGGCCACGTCGCCCGAGGGCCGGGTTCTCCTCGGGACCGAGGTCGGCGAAGGACAGCGGCTTGTCAGCGCCGGCGTCGAGCGTGCGGACGACGACCCGCCGCCCGCCGAAGGGCTCGAACACCCGCCGGTAGATCTCGGTCTGCTCCTCGACCGTCGGTGCCCGGTCCGTGGAGAGGAAGACGAACTCGGTGCGGAACAGCCCCACGCCCTCGAGGTCCTGAGCGGCCGCTTCGACGGCATCCTCGGGTCCACCGATGTTGGCGAGCAGGGCGACGGCATGGCCGTCCCTGGTCACCCCGGGGCCATGGCTGTCGGCGAGGGCGGCCTTGCGCTTCTCGCGGCGGACCCGCTGGGCGGCGACGAGGTCCTCACTCGGAGAGACGGTCACCTCGCCGGAGTCCCCGTCGATGGCGATCCTCGTGCCGGCCGGGATCTGGGTGGCCCCCTTGACCTGGACGCAGGCGGGGATGCCCATCTGGGCCGCGAGGATCGCGGTGTGGGACGTGCGACCACCGGCCTGGGTGACGATGCCCACGACCAGCGCCCGGTCGAGAGTCGCCGTTTCCGCCGGCGCGAGGTCCTCGGCGACCACGATGCTCGGTTCGCTGAACGGCGGCACCCCGGGCGGGGCCACACCGAGCACGGCGGCGACGGCCCGTGAGCCCACGTCACGCAGGTCGGTGACCCGTTCGGCGAAGTAGCCTCCGAGAGCCTCGAACTGGGCCGCATACTCCTCGATGGCCCCGGCGATCGCGTGGGCCGGTCCCCGGCCGGAGGCGATCTGTTTCGTCGCCGCCTTGACCAGCCCCTTGTCCTTGGCGATCAGGGCGGTCGCCTTGAGGATCTGCTGGGCCGTGTCGTCGGCCGTCGCCGCCCGAGCCTCGAGGTCGGCGGCGACCGTCGCGAAGGCACCCCGCACCCGCTCGAGGGCGGCGTCCGGATCCACCGGTGCCGGCTCGTTGTCCGGCGGGCGGACCGGTGGCGCAACCTGCACCACCGGCCCGTAGGCCGTGCCGGGACTGACGCCGATCCCCTGCCTGGTCTCAGGGCCGGCCACGGGACTCACTCCGCGTCGAGATCGCGCGAGAGCAGGGCCACGAGGGCGTCGAGGGCGTCGTCGGCCCCCTCGCCTTCGGCCGTGAGGACGACCTCCTCGCCGTGCCGGGCGCCGAGCGCCATCACGCCGAGGATGCTCGTGGCGTCGACACCGTCCTCACCGGGACGACCGATCTCGATGTCGAGACCGCTCTCCGAGGCGGCTTCGACGAACATCGCGGCCGGACGGGCGTGCAGTCCGACGGACGAGGCGATGGTGACGGTACGACTGGCCATGACGGCTCCTTCGTGGTGGTGGTGGGTAGTGACTATCAGGCGGTGGCGTCCGCGGCAAGCGCTGCGTCGGCGGCGCCCGTGCGGGACTTGAGGAACACGACGATCCGGGCCATGACCGCGACACCCACGGCGAGGGCGACGAGGTAGAGCACGAAGTTGCCGATCAGCGGGAGCACCCAGATGCCGCCGTGGGGGGCGCGCAGCGTGGCGCCGAAGCCCATCGCCAGCGCGCCGGTGATCGCCGAGCCGACGACCGAAGAGGCGATGATCGGCACCGGGTCCGCGGCGGCGAACGGGATGGCTCCCTCGGAGGCACTCGGAGCCACGACATCTCCGTGGAGGGCGACCTCCGCGTTGACGATGTCGACGACCTCGGCGGGCGTCGTCGCGCCCATCAGTGCCGCCTTGAACTCCTTCTTCATGAGCGCCCGCGCCAGCTTGGGCAGCATCTGCATGTGGACGTCACCGCCGCCTTCGGGGGCGGCGATGAGGAAGATGAGGGTGGCGGGACCATCCTTGGCTCCCCAGTCGACGCCCTCGGTCGAGCGACCGAAGACGAGCGAGGGTGCGGTGATGGCGGCGCTGCGGGCGTGCGGGATCCCGATCCCACCGGGTAGGCCGGTGGCCATCTTCTCCTCGCGGGCACGCACGTCGGCGACGAACGCCTCGGCGTCGGTGCAACGGCCGGAAGCGACCAGTCGCTCCGCGAGCAGACGGGTGGCGGTGTGGCGATCAGGGGCGGCCCGATCGAGGACGACCCGGCCCTCGGTGATCAGTGACATCCCAGCGGCTCCTCTCGGGTGGACGGTTCAGCGGTCAATCAGTCGGCCAGGACCCGGCCGAAATCCGGGGTTCCCGTCACGACGACGGGTATGCCGGCCAGGTCGACCGCAGCGGGCACCTCGCTGCCGGGGAGGGTCACCGCGGCGGCGCCCCAGGTCACGGCGGCGGCGAGCGCCTCCGCTGCGGACGACCCGGTCGACAAGGTGTGGAGCAGGCCGGCGAGCATGCAGTCACCCGCGGCGACCGTGGACAACGGATTGGTGATCGTCGCGCTCGCATGGATCACCTCATCGGCCGTCACGAGCAGGGCCCCGTCCCGCCCGAGGCTGACGGCCACGTGGTCGACGCCCTCGGCCACCAGCGCACGCGCCGCTTCGCGCACGTCCGCCAGGGTCGGCAGCGACGCCCCGATCAGTTCCTCGAGCTCCTCGTGGTTGGGCTTGATCAGGTGCGGCCGGGCCGCCACCGCCGGCACCATGGGGGCGCCCGAGGAATCGATGGCCACCCGCAGGCCGAGCGCGCGGGCGCGGCCGACCAGGACGGCATACAGGTCCGTGGGAGCGCCCGGTGGAAGGCTCCCGCAGCCGACGACCCATCCGCCGGGCTCGCCCGCCTCGAGGGTGGCCCGGAGCAACGCCTCGACGTCGGCATCGGTGAGGGTGGGGCCCGGCTCGTTGAGTTTGGTCGTCGTCCCATCGGGCTCGAGGACGCTGACGTTCATCCGCAGCGAGCCCGCGACCGGGGTCGTCCGGAAGGGCACTTTCGCCTCGGCGAGCAGTTCCTCCATCAGGTGGCCCTCCGGGCCTCCGCTGGGCAGCACGGCGAGCGAGCGACCGCCCTGGGCGACGACGGCCCGCGAGACGTTGACCCCCTTGCCGCCGGGATCGATACGGCTCGAGGTGGCCCGGATGACCTGTCCACGCTCGAGCGCGGGGATCGCGATGGCCCGGTCGATGCTGGGGTTGGGGGTGAGCGTGACGATCATGCGAGCACCACCTCTGGTCCGGCAGAACGGATCTCGTCGGCCACCTCGTCGGCGAGCGATTCGTCCGTGATGAGCAGGTCCACCTCGTCGAGGTCGGCGAAGCGGTGGAGGTGATCCGAGCCCGCCTTCGTGGCATCCGAGAGCACGATCGTGCGCCGGGCCGCGCGGATCAGGGCCGCCTTCGTCTCGGCCTCCCCCTGGTCGGGAGTCGTGAAGCCGCGCGCGCCGGAGAAGCCATTCGTGCCCATGAAGGCGACGTCGGCGCAGACGTGCGCCAGCGGGTCGATCGCCCACGACCCGACGGCCGCGCCGGTTTCACCCCGGGCCCGTCCACCGAGAACGTAGAGGGTGATGCCGGGGCGGTGTACGAGGGCCGCCGCCGCCGGGATGCTGTTGGTCACCACGGTGAGGTCGAGGTCGGGCGGCAGCACGTCGATGAGGGCCTGGGTGGTCGACCCGGCATCGAGGACGATGGTGCCCTCGTGCGGCAACTCGTCGAGGGCGCGCACAGCGATCCGCCGCTTGACCTCGGTGAGCCGGGTGACCCGCACCCCGAGGGCGGGCTCGAGCTCAAGACGCTCGACCGGGATCGCGCCGCCGTGGACCCGGCGCAGGGACCCGCGGCGCTCAAGTGCGGTCAGGTCCCGCCGCACCGTCTCGGCCGTGACGCCGAGCTCGGCCGCCAGGGCCGCCACCTCGACCCGCCCCGCGGTGCGCGCGACGGAGATGATGCGCTGCTGTCGTTCCGCTGCGTACACGAGCTCCCCTTCGACGACCCCTGGGTTCCGCGGGGTGATCCCGCTGTCATCAAAGCATGGCGATCACACTCATGTAAAGCCTTTCGGGCATTTGTATTCCTTTGTTTCGCCCCGTATCTGTGGCTCTCCGAGGGCAGGGGTTCCGGTGGGCGACGGACACCCGCGGCAGGGCAGCACGACGTGGCGTCACGAGCACCGTGAGCGATGCATGGTCGGCGGACATCCGTTCGCACCGCTGGTTGCCCTGGAACGCGTTCGCCGGCCTGGAACGCGGCCCGAGGTTGGCTGGCCGGACCTGAGCCCGCCGTCGTCGGCCGCCTCCCCTCGCACCTCCGGCCCGCCCCCCATTTGTGACACCAAGTACGTCGGCCTGGCACCCAAGCGACCCCGCCCCCCATTTGTGACACCAAGTACGTCGACCTCGCACCCAAGCGACCCTGACCACCCCCATTTGTGACACCAAGTACGTCGACCTCGCACCCAAGCGACCCCGCCCCCCATTTGTGACACCAAGTACGTCGACCTCGCACCCAAGCGACCCCGACCACCCCATTTGTGACACCAAGTACGTCGACCTCGCACCCAAGCGACCCCGACCACCCCCATTTGTGACACCAAGTACGTCGACCTCGCACCCAAGCGACCCCGCCCCCCATTTGTGACACCAAGTACGTCGACCTCGCACCCAAGC
>WBZS01001419.1_pt1 | contig 19171 bp, 17 predicted proteins | sample 5204201 | NCBI WGS metagenome assembly WBZS01 (sample SAMN12344357, study PRJNA552823) | activated sludge metagenome | biome: Activated sludge suspended growth; feature: Nitrification reactor; material: Wastewater; isolation source: activated sludge from nitrification reactor of wastewater...
GAGTACGGCACGGCCAGATCGTTCGGGTCGAGGAGTGTGGCCTCGCCGAAGTGAGAGCCGCTCGAGCCGTTGCGGAACGCCGGGTCGTCGTCGGAGAACGCCACCTCGGCGAAGCCGGCGTCGGAGAAGGCGGGCTCGGAGAATGCGGTATCGGCAAAGGCCGGCTCGGAGCCGACCGGCTCGGCGAACGGAGAGTCGGTGAACGCCGGTTCGCCGATCGGCTCGGCGTAGGACGGCTCGGCATCGAAGGACCGAGCGTCGGGGGCCACGTCGGCGACAGGAGCGAACACGGCCGGCTCGTAGGGGGCTGCGTCGAACGGGGTGTCGTCGTAGGACGACACATCGGCAGGGACAACGTCGGGTTCGGGCGCCGGCTCGGCGACCGGGCGGGCGATGCCGGCCAGGTCGATGCCGGGGAGCGGCGAGCGCAGCGCCGTCTCGGGATCGTCGAGCACCGCACCGATCGCGCCGTGGACGCCGGTGAGCGCCGAGCGGTACTCCTCGAGACGACCCTCGATCGCGACCAGCTGGGAGGCCATGCCGACCTTGCGGTTCTCGAGTTCGCCGATCTCGGCGAGGATCTGGTCGCGACGGGCCCCGTACTCACGGTTGGCCTCGGCCGTTGCCTTCTGGGTCATCTGGTCGGCGTTGACGCGCGCCTCGCCGACGATGCGGTCGGCCTCGGTGCGGGCCTCGCGAGCCTGCTGCTCGGCGGCGGTGCGAGCATCGGCCACGAGCTTCTGGGCTTCCTGCCGGGCGTCGGCAATGGCGGCGTCGGCGGTGCGCTTCGCCATCATCAGCGTGCGCGTCGACTGCATCGCCTCTTCTTCGTCCGACATCGCTGCCGCTGCCGCCGCCGGGGCCCGACCGGCCTCGGGTGCGTTGCGCAGCTCGGCCTCGGCGCGCTCGGCGCGGGCGATGGCGTCACGTGACGTCTTGGTCAGCTCGGCCAGGGTGGCCCCGACCCGCTCGAGGAAGTCGTCGACCTGATCGGGGTCATAGCCTCGGAACTTCTCCGCGAAGTCGATTTGCTCGATGAGCTGAGGTGTCACGTCCATGACGTGCATGCTAGCGACGAGTTTTTCAAACGCGGCGGAACCAGCTACCAAAACTTCTGCCCGAGGGCAAGAAGATCTTCGTCCGGTCCGAGGGGGCCGGGTGGACCCCCACCGCGCCCGCAACGAACTGCCGGGGACTACTCCTCGACGAGGCCGCGTTCGCGGAGGCGACGGCGGTCGTCGGGCGAGATCTCGACGTCGATCGGCGAGAGGAGGTACACGTGGGATGCCACGCGCTCGACGCTGCCACCGAGGCCGTAGGCCACACCGCTCGAGAAGTCGAGCAGGCGCCGGGCCAGATCGCGATCGAGGTCCTGCAGGTTGACGATGACGGGCTGGCGCTTGCGGAACCAGTCGCCGACTTCCTGGGCGTCGTTGAACGTCTTCGGCGTGACGACGTGGGGCCGGGCCGACGCCGAGGAGGCGGCGGGCACGGGGCGGACCACGCTGCTGCGGGGGCGGACCGGCTCGGGAGCGGTCACCACACCACCACGGGGGCGACCACCGGCGGACGGGAGCACCCGAACGGACGCCGACTCGACCGGCTCCTCCCAGTCGGGCATGGGCTCGACCCGCGACGGGGCCGGCACGGCGCGCACGACCGGGCTCGGGTTGACGGTGCCGGTACTGACCGCACGGTGAGGACCCGTGAGGTCGACGACGGGATCTTCTTCGTAGTCGTCGTAATCGTCGTACTCATCATCGGGACCCAGTCCCAACCACGACATACCTTTGCGCAACATCCCAGCCATCAACTCCTCCTCATGACCTCGACCAGTGTCGCGCACGAGGAACTGCCCGACGGGGACCAGAGTGCCATGAATCATCGCCGCGTGACAGTTCGCGGTGGTTCAAGGTCTCGAACCGAAGATGTCGGTACCCACGCGGACCATGGTCGAACCCTCGGCGATCGCAATCTCGAGGTCGCCGGACATGCCGATCGAGCACTCCGGGAGGCCCTCGGCGTCGCACAGCGCCCGCAACCGACCGAACGCGGCGGCCACCGTCGCGTCGTCGGCGAGCGGCGCGACCCCCATCGCTCCCACCACCGACAGCCCTGCGGCGCGGGCCGACTCGACGAGCCCCGGAGCGTCCTGCCACGACACTCCCCCGCGACCTTCGACGTCGGCGAGGTTCACCTGCACCATCACCGTCGCGCCCGACACTCGCTTGGCGAGCTCGGCGACGAGGGACGGCCGGTCGACCGATTGGTACACGTCGGTCCACGGCGCGACGACGCGCACCTTGTTCGTCTGCAGCTGTCCGATGAAGTGCCAGCGGACGGCCGCGCCGACCTCGGGCGCCTTCGCTGCGAACTCCACGGCGTAGCTCTCGCCGAACTCGACGAACCCCGCAGCGGCAGCGGCGACGATCGTCTCGGCCGGATGCGTCTTGGACACGGCGATGAGCCGGACCCCCGACTCGGCGAACGACGGAGCGCCGGCGGCCACACGGATCCGTTCCTCGATCGCCGCTCGTCGCGCGGCCAGCCGATCGACGAGGTCCGGGTCGGGAACGATGCTCACGACCGGGGCCCCCTCACGGCTCGATCCAGATGACCGACGCCTGGCGACCGGTGTCGGCCCGCGCCCGGTGGGAGAAGTAGCGCGGCGTTCCGTCGGCACCGACCGTGGTCGCGGTACACGCCGCAGCGGCCACGTCAACGTCGTCGACCCCCGCCGAACGGAGTGCGCTGCGAACCGCGGCGGTCATGTCGAGGGCAGCGTCGCCGTCCGCGGTTGCTCCGACCACGTCGGGGCCGAAACGGAGGGCCATCGTCGTCAGGTCCCGCTCGGAGAACTGGTAGGCCGCCGGCGAGATACAGGGGCCGAGGCGTGCGGAGATGTCCCGGGCCCCCAGGTCGACCAGCGCGCCGACCGTTGCCTCGAGGACGCCCTCGTAGAGGCCCTTCCACCCGGCGTGCGCCGCACCGATCACCGGCCCTGCCGACGGGCCCGGCCCGACGGCGGTGAACAGGACCGGTGCGCAGTCGGCCGTCTGCACGGCCAGCACGGCCCCGGGGGCGCTGGTCACCGCCGCGTCGGCCCGGGCGCCGGCCCACTGGCGGGGCCGCGACACCACGACGACGCCCGCACCGTGCACCTGCTCGAGCCACGTCCACGGGTGCGGCGCCAGCGCCGAGCGCGCCGCAGCGAGCGCACGCGGCTCGGCGGTGATCGCGAAATCGCCGTCGGCCCGTTCGCTGAAGCGGTGCTGGACCGCCACGACCGGCCCCTACTTCAGGAAGCTGGGGACGTCGAAGTCGTCGGCGTCGGAATCGCCGGAGTCGTCATCGTCGTCGTCGGCGAACACGTCGGCGAGCGGGATGTCGTCGTCGGAACGGGGGCGACGCTCCTCGCGCCCACCCGACGACCCACTCGAGCTGCGCCGCGACGAGGCCGCCGCGGCTGCGGCCTTGGGATCTTCCCACCGCTCGAACCCGGCGGCGATGACCGTGACACGGACCTCGTCGCCCATCTCGTCGTCGATGGTCGTGCCGAAGATGATGTTGGCCTCGGCGTGCGCCACCTCGTGGATGACCGTCGCCGCCTCGTTGACCTCGAACAGCGTGAGGTCGGAGCCGCCGCAGATGTTGAGGAGGATGCCGCGGGCGCCGTCGATCGCCGACTCGAGCAGCGGCGAGCTGATCGCCTGGCGGGCGGCCGACATGGCCCGACCCTCGCCCGAGGCGTAACCGACACCCAGGAGTGCGGTGCCGGCGTCGTGCATGATCATCTTGACGTCGGCGAAGTCGGTGTTGATCAGGCCCGGCGTCGTGATGAGGTCGGTGATGCCCTGCACACCCTGGAGCAGGACCTCGTCGGCCATCTTGAACGCGTTGAGCACCGACGTCTTGTCGTTGGCGACCGACAGCAGCCGGTCGTTGGGGATGACGATCTGGGTGTCGACCTTCTCCTTGAGCTTGCCGATGCCCTGCTCGGCCTGCACCGAGCGCCGACGGCCCTCGAAGAGGAAGGGACGGGTGACGACGGCGATGGTGAGCGCGCCGATCGCCTTGGCGACCTCGGCCACGACCGGTGCGCCACCGGTACCGGTGCCGCCGCCTTCGCCGGCGGTGATGAACACCATGTCGGCGCCGCGGAGCACCTCTTCGATCTCGGCCTTGTGGTCCTCCGCCGCCTGGCGACCGACCTCGGGATCGGAGCCCGCACCGAGGCCACGGGTGACCTCACGACCGATGTCGAGCTTCACATCCGCGTCGCTCATCAGCAACGCCTGGGCGTCGGTGTTGATGGCGATGAACTCCACACCCTTCAACCCGGCGTCGATCATCCGGTTCACGGCGTTGCAGCCGCCCCCACCGATGCCGACCACCTTGATGACTGCGAGGTAGTTCTGCGGATTGTGAGCCATTGGGAGGGGACCTCCGATGCGAACCGGCGACGGCTGCTTCGTGCAAATTGTGGGGAGACGGAATGATGGTGCGAACCGAAGATCGCAGGCAATCGGGCAGTGCGATCCGACCGAGAATCGGGACGGACCGACCCACTCTAGGTGAACTCTCCACGGGGGGTCGAGTGTCACACTCCCGTGGACCTTGACCGTCGAGGTCCGGTTCAGGCCGACGGCACCGTGGTGGCGGGGTCGGGTGGGGTCGTGGTCGCCGGCGCCTCCGGCGCAACGTCGGTCTCGGGCGGGGCGACGGGCTGACCCGTGGCGGGATCGATCGTCGCGCCCGTGGCCGGATCGACGACGGGGGCCGGTGGCGGCGGATCGCAGTCGGGGTTGCGCCGCATCGTCGGCGCCGTGGGCACCCGGACGTCGAGCTGGCACACCCCGCGCAGGTCGATCTGGGGGCCGAGCATCGTTTTGGTGGCGAGCAGCTTGCGCTCCGCGTCCTCGACGGTGCCGAACAGGACGGTCCGCTTCTCGCCGAGGTCGAAGACGAGTTCGCCCTCGGCGGTGATGCTCATCTTCTGGATCTGGACGGCGATCTCGAACGACATCGACCCCATCACGTCGACCGCGGCGGCCAGCGGAGGCGACAGGCGCGAGCCGACCTTCGCCGGCGGGTCCTCGGTGACCTCGACATGCTGGAGGAACTCGTCGCCGGTCGCGACGGCGATGATCACACCACCCTCCCCCACGACCACACCGCGGGTCGGGCCGACGACGACCGCAATGGCCCGACGGTCGGTGAGCCGCACCGAGATGGAGTCGGGAAAGCGGCGCTGCACGACGACGCGGACGAACCGAGGGTCGTCGCGCAGCTCGGCGGCGACCGACGCCGGGTCCACGAAGAGGATCGGATCGCCGATGCGGACGCCGGTGCGGGCGGCAAGACCGTCGAGGTCGAGCTGGTCGGACCCGACGATCGAGATGTCGTCGACGTCGAGCAACGGCGAATACGCGGCGCCCACGACGCCGGCACCCAACACCACCAGTCCGAAGAGAGCGCCGACGCGCCGACGGCGGCGGCGACGGTTGTCCGAGACGACGTCCTCGCGCCGGCGTTCCAGTCGTTCGTCGACGACGATGCCCGGATCCGGCGGCGCCGGCTCGTCGCCGACGAGCGAGGATGCGAACGGATCGGTGACACCGGGCCCGACCGTCGGGTCGTCGTCCGCGTACCGGGGCGGGTCGAGCGCAATGTCGATCACCGCCCGCTGTGGCACGACGTCGTGGGGATCGGCGTCGGGGCGGGCGGTCACCTCGAGCGCGAGTTCGGCCAGATCCATCGCCTGGGTCGCGACGACCCGGGGGTCGGCCACGTAGTCCTCGAAACTGGTGTCCTCGGGCTCGTCGCTCCACCCCGTCATCGACGGCGCGTACGGATCGGGGTACAGCTCGTCGGGGCCGTACGCGAGCACCTGCGGACGGTCGTCGGCGTCGCCGCGACGGCCGGCCCGAACCGCGTCGACCTGACCCGTGTCGCCGGGGCGCATCGTGTCGCTCACGACCGGCCTCCGGCTGCCTCGACGGTCGCCGCGTCGTACCCGACCATGGCGGTCTCGGCGTGCAGGTCGACGCCCAGCGTCTCGGCGACGGTGGACCGGACGTGGACCATGAGCGCCACGATGTCGTCGGCGCGGCCACCGGGGTCGGCCTGGACGAAGTTGGCGTGCTTCGTCGACACTTCCGCGGTCCCGATCCGGTGCCCCTTGCACCCGGCCACGTCGATGAGCCGACCGGCCGAGTCGCCGGTGGGATTGGTGAAGACCGACCCGGCGTTCTGCCCGCCGGGCTGGTGGTGGCGACGCCACCGCACGATCTCACCCAACTCGGCCTCACCGGCGGCGGCGTTGCCGTCGGCCAGGTCGAGGGTCGCCTCGACGACGATCTGGTGGGCACCGATCGACGACCTCCGGTACCCGAGGTCGCACTCCACCACGGACATCACGACATCTTGACCGGCGCGCAGATCGACCACGCGGACCTCCCGCAGTGACGCTGCCATGTCCGACCCGTGACCGCCCGCGTTCATGCGCACGGCGCCACCGATGCTCCCGGGCACACCCACGGCCCACTCGAACCCGGTGAGGCCCGCGGCCACGGTGCGCCGGGCGACGACCGGCAGGCTCGCCGCACCTCCGGCCACGACGGTGGTCCCGTCGACGTCGACCGCGGCGAACGCCTCACCCAGCTGCACGGCGACGCCCGGGAACCCGGAGTCGGCGACGAGGAGATTGGAGCCCTTGCCGACCACCAGCGTCCGCACGCCCGTCGAGCTCGTGACCTCCGCGAGCCGGACGAGTTCCTCCGCCGACCGAACCTCGGCGAACCACGACGCCCGCCCTCCCACTCGGTAGGTGGTGAGCGGACCCAGCGGACGTTGAGCCTCGACATCGAGACCGGCGTCGAACAGCGCCGCGCCCACATCGTCGAGCGATGCGGCGAACGCCACGTCGGGCTCGCCCGTCACTCCGCCTCCAGCGCCGCGACGAGCTGGTCGGGCAGCGTCGTCAGGTCGCCGGCGCCCATCGTGAGGCAGAGGTCGCCGGTGCCGAGCAGTGCCGGTAGCCCGGCGAGAAGGTCGGCCCGGGTCGGCAGCCACCGCACCTCGGCGTGCGGATGCGCCGCAGCGACGGCGTCCACCACCAGGTGGCCGGTGACGCCGTCGACGGGGGCCTCCCCCGCCGCGTAGATGTCGGTGATCACCACGACGTCGGCGGCGGCGAACGCATCGGCGTACTCCCGCCACACCGAACCGGTCCGGCTGTAGCGGTGGGGTTGGAAGACGGCGACGATGCGATCCCACCCGCCTGCGGCGGCACCACTCGTGGCAGCGTCGAGGACGGCGCGGACCTCGGTCGGCATGTGGGCGTAGTCGTCGATGAACGTGATGCCGGCGGTGGTGCCGCGGTGCTCGAAGCGGCGACCGACGCCGCGATAGCGAGCGATGCCCGCCGCAGCGCCGACGGGATCGGCGCCGATCGACACCGCGAGCGCGAACGCCGCGGTGGCGTTGAGGACGAGGTGCCGACCGGGCAGGCTCAACGAGAGGTGGTGCTCCACGCCATCGGGATCGGTGAGCGTCCACCGCATGCCATCGGTGGCGTCGACGTCGGAGATCACGAAGTCGGCCAGGCCGGACTCGCCGTAGGAGTGCGACTGGGGGAACTGGTCGATGAGCGGAGCGGCGCCGACGTCGTCGGCACAGATGATCACGGGACCCTCGGTGCCGTCGGCGAAGCGTTCGAAGGCCGCAACGAGCTCCTCGAACGATCCGTGGTGGTCGAGGTGGTCCGGCTCGATGTTGGTGATCACGGCGCCGGCGCGGGGCGGCGCGAGGAAGGTCGAGTCGCTCTCGTCCGCCTCGAGCACGAACCACTCCGACCCGGTCCATCGTGCGCCCGCGCCGGACCCGGCGCCGAGGCCGGGAACGGTGCCGCCGATGATGAACGAGGGGTCGAGGCCGGCGCCGTCGAGCGCGAGGGCGGTGAGGGCCGACGTGGTCGTCTTGCCATGGGTGCCCGAGATCGAGAGGGTCCGGCGGGTCGCCCCGATTGCCGCGAGGAGGTCGTAGCGGTGGGCAACGGGAACACCCGCCTGCTCGGCGGCGACGACGTCGACGTCGTCACGGGGCACGGCGGTCGACACCCCGACGACGTCGGCGTCGGCCGCGAGGTCGGGGGCCGAGCCGACCCGGGCGTCGATGCCGCTCAGGCGAAGCCGCTGCAGCGTCGCCGAATCGTTGCGGTCACTGCCGGTCACCCGATGGCCGAGCGCAGCGAGCACCTCGGCGATCGCCGACATGCCGGCTCCGCCGATGCCGACGAGGTGCACGCGCAGCGGGGCTCCGCCGACGTCGAGGTCGACGCGGTCGTACGGCACGGTCCCCGCCATCAGCGGGCCCCGGCCATCTGCGCGAGCAACAGGTCGGCAGCGTCGGCCGCAGCGTGGGGCCGACCGATCGTCCACGCGTCGCGGGCCATCGCGTCGAGCCGCGCCGGCTCGTCGACGAGCGGGCCGAGGACCGCTGCCAGGCCCTCGGTCGTGCAGTCGGCGTCGTCGAGCAGGACGGCGGAGCCGACGTCGACCAGCGCCCGGGCGTTGTGCCGCTGGTGGTCACCGGGGGCGATGGGGAGGGGCACGAGGATCGACGGGAGGCCGACGACCGCGAGCTCGGCAACGGTCGTGCCCCCGGAACGGCAGACGGCGACGTCCGCTGCGGCGAGAAGTTGGTCCATGTGTTCTTCGTACTCGACCGGCTGGTAGCCGATGGCCGCGTCGTCCACCTCGGGGCGACGGAACGAGGCCCAGTCGCGGCGGCCGACCACGTGGTACACGTGCAGATCGCCACGGTCGCGCCACGCCTCGGTCAGACCGGCGACCGCTTCGTTGATGCGGCGGGAGCCCAATGAGCCGGCGAATGCCGCCACGACAATGCGGTCCTCGGGGATGCCGAGCGCGTGCCGCGCCGCTGCCTGGCGATCGCCGATGCCCGAGGGATCGGCGGGCCGGAGAGCGAGGATCTCGTCGCGGACAGGGTTGCCCGTAACCGTCGCCCGAGGCAGGCCCGTGCCTTCGAACGGCACCGCCGCGGCCCGAGCGAAGCGGCCGAGCCAACGGTTGGCGGCCCCCGCCACGGCGTTCTGCTCGGCGAGCACCAGGGGCACACGCCACACGACCGCTGCGGCAGCCGCAGCGACGCTCGCGTAACCGCCGAGGCTCAGGACGACCGCTGGCCGACGACGCCCGACGATCCAGAACGCCCGGACCGCGGCGACGACGAGACCGAACACGGCGCCGACGTTCGCCGGGGTGAGCCGACGCTGGATCCCGCGACCGGGCAGCACGATGAGTTCGATGCCCGACGGGGGCACGAGCGTCGACTCCTGGCCGCGTTCCGAACCGATCCACAACAGCCGATCGAGGGGCTCGCCACGGTCGACGAGGGCCGAGGCGATCGAGAGGCCGGGGAGGATGTGGCCGGCGGTGCCGCCCCCGGCGATGACGATCGGGCGGACGCCGCTCATCGGCCGGCGGGCCGGGTGCGTTGACGCGCCACCGGCGCAGCGTTGCGGCTCGGCGACTTCGACGCCGTGCGCGCTGTCGCCTTGGACGCCGTGCGCGCTGGCGCCTTGGCGGCGGTGCGGCTCGGGGATTTCGACGCGGCGCGCGCCGGCGACTTGGCGGCGGTGCGGCCCGGGGACGTCGCAGACCTGCGCACCGGCGCCTTCGCAACGCCGCGGGCCGGTGCGGCGGCACGCCCCCGGGTCGGGGACACCAGCACCAGCCGGCCCCGCGACGGTGCCCGACGCGCCTGCTGGCGGGCGAGTGACTCACGGCGGCGGATGCGAGCCTTCTCGGTCGATCCCTCACGGGCGATGCTCAACAGCAGCCCGACGGCGAACATCATCACGAGCAGCGACGAACCGCCGTAGCTCACGAACGGCAGCGTGAACCCCTTGTTGGGCAGCACCCCGAGGGCGACGCCGATGTTGACGAACGCCTGCACGGCCAAGAGCGTCGAGATGCCCATCGCCAGCAGCCGCCCGAACTCCGTCGCCGCCTCACGAGCGACGCGGAGGCCGGCGCCGAGCAGCACCACGTACAGCCCGATCACCGAGAGGGCACCGATGACCCCCATCTCCTCGGCAACGACCGCGAAGATCGCGTCGGTGTGCGCCTCGGGCAGGAACCCCCACTTGGCGATCGACGCGCCGGGACCGACACCGAACCAGCCACCGTTCGAGATGCTCGAGAGCGAACCGATCAACTGGTAGTTCGTGGTGTCGCCGTGCATCGTCGGGTTGAGGAACCCCCAACGGTCGGCGTGGTACCCGGTCAGCGCGACGAACGCCAGGATCGCTCCGACGGGGATCGTGGCCGCCCCCAACACATCGAGGCGGGCGCCGGCCACCACCAGCATCACGAACACGACGAAGCAGAGCACCACCACGGTGCCCAGGTCGGGTTCGAGCATGATCAGGCTGACGGTCGCTCCCACACCCAGCCCGACCGGCAGGATCGTACGGCGCCAGTCGTCCATCTCCCGGCTGCGGCTCGCCAACAACCGGGACGCCCACAGGATGACGGCGAGCTTCGCGATCTCCGACGGCTGCACGTTGAAGAAGGAGATGTCGAACCAACGCCGCGAGCCGTTGACCTTGTCGCCGAGGAACAGCACTGCGACGAGCAGCACGAGCGACACCGCCATCGCCGCCGGCGCGAACACCGCGATGCGGCGGTAGCCGAACTTGAACCCGACGAACATCAGCACACTGCCGATGCCGAGATAGACCGCCTGTTTGTTGAAGAAGTATCCAGCCGTGTCGTGCTCGTAGGTGGACTTCACCGTCGTCACCGACAGGACCATGATCAGGCCGAGGAGGCAGAGGATGCCGACGGTGGCGAGGATCACCCAGAACGCCATGGGGATCTGGGCGCGGGCAACCTGCTTGCGGGTGCGCCGGACCGAGGTCCGCTTCGCCCGGAGCTGCGACTTCTCGGAGTCGGGACGACGCCGGGTCAGTGTCGCGCCCTTCACGGTGCACTCCCGATGAGCTCGCGCACCCGTGCCGCGAAGTCGTCGCCGCGCTGGCCGTAGTTCTCGTACCAGTCGAACGACGCACACCCCGGGGAAAGCAGCACGGCATCACCCGCCGTGGCCATCGCGGCCGCAGCGGCGACAGCCTCGGCCATCGAGGACGCGAGCGTTGTCGGCACGGCAGGCGTGACACCGTCGAACGCCGCCACCACCTCAGGGCCCGCCTCGCCGATGCCCACGACCCCGACCAGGCGGGAGGCGACACCGGCCAGCGCACCCAGGTCGAGGCCCTTGTTGCGGCCACCGGCAATCAGCACCACGCGGTCGAACCCCTCGACGGCCGCGATCACGGCGTGGGGGGCGGTCGCCTTCGAGTCGTCGTACCAGGTCACACCGTCGGCCTCGGCCACCAGTTCGACCCGGTGGGACAACCCCGTGAACTCCCGCAATGCCGCCCGCACGCCCGACAGGCTCGCACCTCCGGCGAGCGCGGTGGCTGATGCTGCGAGGGCGTTGGCGATGTCGTGCGGCATCGAACGGAACATCTCGGTCGCGGCGACGATGGTCTCGCCCGACGGGGTCACCAGCTCGCCGCCCTGACCGCCGGCGCCACCGCCCCGGACGGTGTAGTGGTCGACGCCCACCCTCGCCGACTCCGGCGACAGGCCGAACGTGACGAAGCGTGCACCGCCGAGACCGATGTGGCGCGCGACGACCGGATCCTCGGCGTTGGCGACGGCCGTGCTCGTGGCGTCGAGGTCGGCCCACTGGCGGGCCTTCGCCGCCTCGTAGGCGCCCAGGTCGGTGTGCACGTCGAGATGGTCCTCGGCGAAGTTCAACCAGGTCGCGACGAGCGGACGGAATCGGCGGGTGCGAGCCAGGCGGAACGACGACGACTCGACGACGAACACCTCGATCGTCGGATCGGCCAATGCCGCGACCAGCGGGACGTCGGTGTTGCCGACGGCCTCGGCGCGGCACCCGGACCGCTCCATCATGAGCGTCACGAGCGTGGTCACCGTCGTCTTGCCGTTCGTGCCCGTGATCGACAACAACGGACGGTCGTCCCACTGGGCGGCCAGGTCGAACTCGCTCAGCACCGGCACCGACGCCCCCGCTGCGGCGGAGAAGATCCGGTGGCCCTCGGGCAGGCCCGGAGCCGGGATCACCGCGTCGGCCTCGGCCACGAGCAGGGCGATGTCGTCAGCACTGTCGGGTCGCACGACCTCGAGGCCGAGTCGGGCGGCCTCGGCGCGCTTGGCGTCGGTCAGGCGGTCCTCGGCCACCACAACGGTCGCGCCCCGATCGAGCAGGGCGGCGGCGACAGCGACGTTGGTGACGCCGAGCCCGTAGAGGAGGTAGGAGCGCTCGGCACTCACGCCGCGTCCGGTCCCGTCACGACAACGTCCCGGTCAGCACCAGGAAGTCGCGGTAGAAGAGGCCGATGCCGGCCGCCGTACAGGCGGCGGACAGCATCCAGAACCGAATGATGACCGTCGTCTCGGGCCACCCCTTCTTCTCGAAGTGGTGGTGGATCGGCGCCATCAGGAACACCCGTCGACCGAACCCGCGGAAGCTGATCACCTGGATGATGACCGACAGGGTCTCGACGACGAACAGCGCCCCGATGATCGGCAGCAGCAACGCGGTGTTGGTCGTGAGGGCGAGGCACGCGAGCCCCACCCCGATCGCCAACGCCCCAGTGTCACCCATGAAGATCTGTGCAGGCGCGGCGTTGAACCACAAGAAGCCGGCGCAGGCGCCCATCATCGCCGCCGCGATCACGGCGAGGTCGAGGCCGAACGTGAGCTCGGCCTGCGACGCCAGGTTGTAGACCTCGGGATGACGGAAGGTCCAGAACCCGATGACGACGAAGGCGCCGAACGCGAAGATCGAGCTGCCCGCGGCCAAGCCGTCGAGACCGTCGGTGAGGTTCACGGCGTTGGACGATCCGACGATCAAGAGCACCGCCCAGATGACCCAGCCGACCTTGCCCAGCTCGGCCCACGAGCCGAAGTTGTTGAACCGCGTGAAGCTCAGCTCGGTGTGCTGCTTCGTCTGGGTGACCACGAGGATCGGGAACGCGATGGCGACCGCCAGCAGGCCGAACATCTTGGCCCGCTTGCTCAGCCCGGCGTTGCGTTCATTGCGGATCTTGATGAAGTCGTCGAGGAACCCGACGATCCCGGCGCCGGTGATCGCCAGGATGACGAACAAGCCCCGCTGGGTATAGATGCCCCGGTAGAACCCCGACACGGCGTAGCTCACGACTGCGGCGAACACGATCGCGATACCGCCCATCGTCGGGGTACCGGCCTTGACCGTGTGGCCCTCCGGCGCGTCCTCGTGGATGGGCTGTCCGAGGTTCAGTCGGGTGAGGAGGTCGATCAGGTACTTCGTTCCGATGAGCGCGACGACGAGCGCGACGCCACCGGCGAGGAAGATGCGGATCATGCCGTCGGCTCCGCCCAGCCGTGCGCGGCCAACCAGTCCCCCGCGACCTGACGGTCGTCGAACGCCGACACGTTGGCGCCGATGGTCTGGGTGGTCTCGTGGCCCTTGCCGGCGATGACGACCACGTCGCCCGCTGTCGACGCCGCCAGCACGGCCTCGATGGCGCGCTCACGATCGATCTCGACGCCCACAGGCGTGGTGGTCCCGGATTTCACGGCAGCAATGATGGCCGCTGGATCCTCCGAGCGGGGGTTATCGGAAGTCAGCATCACATCGTCGGCCAGCTCGGACGCGACGGCGCCCATCTGCGGCCGCTTGGTCCGGTCACGGTCACCGCCGCAGCCGAAGACCACTCGCAGCTCACCGCCGGCGACCAGTTCGCGGGCAGTCGTCAGCAGATTGGCCAATGCGTCGGGGGTGTGGGCGTAGTCCACGATGACGGCGAACGGTTGGCCGTGGTCGACGACCTCGAACCGCCCCGGAGGCGCGGCGACCGTGGCGAGGGCAGCTGCGACCTCGGCCGGCCCGTGACCCAGCGCCACCACCGCCTCGGCGGCCGCGAGCGCGTTCGACACGTTGAAACGGCCGGCCAGGGGCAGCCGCACGGACTGCCCGCGCCACATGAACGACGAGCTGTTGGCCTCGAGCCGGAGATCGACGAGGTCGGCGAGGGAGTAGGTGGCGATGTCGATGGTGCCGGCGTCGCGCAACAGGCGCCCGTGCACGTCGTCGACGTTGACGAGGCCCCGTGACGTGAACCGCTCGTCGAACAGCCGCGCCTTGGCCTCGAAGTAGCGCTCCTGGGTCTCGTGGAAGTCGAGGTGGTCGACACCGATGTTGGTGAACACGGCGAGCGCGAAGCGGGTGCCGTCGACCCGGTGCAGCGCCAACGCGTGGGATGACACCTCCATCGCCACCACCTGCGCGCCCGCGTCGTCGAACGCCCGCAGCTGCGCCTGCAGCTCGGGTGCCTCGGGCGTCGTGCGGGCGCCCGTGAGCGTGCCGATGATCCCGCAGCGGACACCGAGTCGGTCGAGGAGGTGCCCGATGATCGTGACCGTCGTCGTCTTGCCGTTCGTGCCGGTGACCCCGACGACCTGGAGCCCACCCTCCGACGGGTTGCCCCAGAACGCGGCAGCGACCGGGCCCATGGCGGCCCGGACGTTCGGAACGATCAGTTGGACGACGTCGAGGGGAAGTTGTCGTTCGACGAGGAGGGCGGCGGCACCGGCCGCCATCGCGGATGCCGCGAACTCGTGGCCGTCGAAGCGCTCCCCCACCACGCAACAGAAGAGGCTGCCGGGCAACACCCGGACGGAGTCGTGCGTGAGCCCGGTGACGACCACGTTCGGGTCGCCCACGACGTCGGCGCCGACCGACGTGGCCAGTTCGGCGGCGGTCGACTCAGCCATCGGGTGCGGCTCCGGGTTGGGCGGTGGGGGGCGGGCCACCCGCAGCGGGGTCCGGCCCGCCGGCCGGGTCGACAGCCACGGGCTGGCCGGTGGCCGGATCGACGGCAGCGGGATCGACCGGCACCGTCGTGGTGGTCGTCGTCGTCGGCATCGTCGCGGGCTGGGAGCGGATCAACTTGCCGGTCTCGACGGGCGCGTCGGAGTCGCGGGCGATGCTGAAGCGGCGCATCGACTCCTTGGCCAGGGTGTCGAACACCGGCCCGGCGGCGGTGGCGCCGAAGTGCAGGCCGTAGGCCGGCTCGTCGAGCATCACCATGATCGAGATCTGGGGGTTCGACGCCGGGAAGAACCCGACGAAACTCGAGGAGTACTTGCGGTTCGCCGCCGTGCCGTAGGTGCCGTCGCCCTGGACCTTGTACGCCGTGCCGGTCTTGGCCGCGATGTTGAAGCCCGGGATCTTGAACTTGCTGCCCGTGCCCTGCTCGGTGTCGATCACGTCCTCGAGCGACTTGGTCACCATCTTGGCCGCCGCCGTGGACACGACACGATGAGCCGTCGGGGCGTGCTCCGGGACCTTCGGCTCGATGTGGCGACCCTGGGCGTCGACGACGTCACGGACGAGCTTCGGCGGCACGTACCGCCCGCCGTTGGCGATCGCGTTGTACGACGACCACATCTGGACCGGCGACACGGTGATCGACTGGCCGATCGGGATCGAGCCGATGTCGGAGCCGTTCCAGTCCGACGGCTTCTTGAGCACACCTTCTTGTTCCTTCGGAAGGCCGAGGGCGGTGTACTCGCCGAACCCGAACGCCTTGAAGGAGTCGACGAGCGCATCGAGCCCACCCGCCGCCTTGATCAGCTGGGCGATCTTGATGATGCCGACGTTCGACGACTCCGAGAGGATCTGGTTCACCGACATCATCTCGGTGGGGTGCGAGTGCGAGTCGTGGATCGTCTTGTCGTAGAGCGTGATCTCGTAGGGGACCTCGATGAGGGAGTCCGGGGTGACGAGACCCATGTCGTACGCCGTCGCGACCGTCACGAGCTTCATGATCGAACCGGGCTCGTAGAGGCGGATGGCCTGGTTGAGCGAGCCCTGCACGATCTGCCCCTCGGCCGTACGCGACACCGATGCCATGGCCAGGATCTCGCCGGTCTGGGGGCGGCCCAACACGACGGTGCCGCCCTTGGCCTGCACCGCCTCGACCTGCCGGGCGAGCTCGCCTTCGGCGAGGAACTGCAGCGCCCGGTCGAGGGTGAGGGTGATGTTGGAACCGGCCTCGGCCGCCCGGACGACACGTTCGGACCCGGGAATGGTGGAGCCGCGGACACCCTGCTGCACCAGCTCCTTGCCCTCGGTGGCGCGGAGCTCCTCGTCGTAGAGCAGTTCGATGCCCGATCGGGCCGTCGTTGCGTACCGGTCCATCGAACCGGTCACCGACCGGGCCAGGTCACCGTTGACGGCGACCCGCTGGGGGTCCTCCGACAGCGTGAGGCCGGGGATGCCCGCCGCCTTCAGCTGCTCGGCGACGTCGGCGTCGACCTGACGGGCGACGACGGAGTAGCGGGAGTCGGGCTTCTCGAGGGCGTCGAGCACCGCGAGCCGTTCGACCCCGAGGATGCCGGCGATCTGGGTCGCGGTCGTCTCGGGATCCACGACGAGCGTCGGGTCGACGGCCACCAGCTTGGTCGGCACCGACATGACGAGGGCCTCGCCGTTGCGGTCGAAGATCGTGCCCCGGAGTTCGTGCAGGGGGATGGTGCGCTCACGCTTGCTGAGCCCGAGCGCCTCGTAGGTGTCGGCGTCGAAGATGCCGACCCAGAGGACCCGCGCCGCGAGGAGCAGGGCGAGCGCCACGACGATGAAATACGGGATGGCGAGCCGGACACGAAGTCCGACCTGGGGGCCGCGGCGACGGGCCACCTTGCGCGCCGGGCGAGGCGCCGTCCGACGAGTCGGGCGGGTCCGACGGGTGGGGCGGGTCGGACCGGAGGAACGAGGGCCGGTGGAGCGGGACGTGCCCGCCCCACCGGCCCCGCGCGCACCGGCGCCGGGGATCGAGGAGCGCGACCGGGTGGTCGCGGCTCGGGAGGTCGCGGCTCGGGAGGTCGCGGCTCGGGAGGTCGTGGTCGAGCGCGTGCCGGTCGAACGGGTGCCCGTTGAACGCGTTCCGGTCGACCGAGTGCCAGCGGTGCGCGCCGACGCCGTCCGGGAACCGGCACGGGAGCGGGACGATGTCGAGGTCGCGACCGGAGCCATGGAGTGTCCTGCGATCAGCCGTCGGCGGCCGACGCGCCGTCGGTCGACTCGGAGGTGGACGACGACCCGGGGGCCGCCGCAGGATCGACCGCGCCGACGGTCTCGACCGCCGGGGTCACGAGCTCGGGCGGCTTGGACTCGACCATGCCGAGTTCGTCACGGGCGATGCGCAGGATCTCCGACGGCGCCTGCAGTCGGCTCTCCTTCTGCCGGAGCTCCTTGTTGGACTGCTGCAGCTCGGTGATCTCGGTCCGCACGGCGTCGAGTCGCTGCTGACGGTGGATCAGCGAGATCTGCACCGACAGCGCACCGAACGCCACGGCGGCGGCCAGCAACATCGCCACGACCATCGTGGGCGTGATGCGTCGCCGGTGGGCGACGACCGCCAGCTCGGGACGTGCCGGTGCCGCGGCCGGCGCGCTGCGGGGCGCGCGCTTGGCTGCGGCCGACGACGTGGCGCGTGCCATCAGGCGACCTCTTGGGGCCGGGGCTTGAACGTGACGGACTCGACGGCCCGACGACGGACGGAGCTGGCGCGGGGGTTGACCTCGATCTCCTCGGCGGTGGCCTTCTGGGCACCACGGCGGAGCAGCCGGACCTTCGGTTCGGCACCGCACACGCAGTCGAGCCCGGGCGGGCACACGCAGCCGCCGGTCTCGGCGCGGCGGAAGCGGTCCTTGACGATGCGGTCCTCGCCGGAGTGGTAGCTGAGGACGACGCACCGACCGCCGGGGAGCAGCAGATCGATCGCCTGGTCGAGGGCGCTGGTCAGCGTCTCGAGTTCCTCGTTCACTTCGATCCGGAGGGCCTGGAACGTGCGCTTCGCCGGGTGACCACCAGTGCGGCGCGCCGGGGCGGGGATGGCATCGCGGACGATGTCGGCGAGCTGGGTGGTCGTCTCGACGGGGCGGTTGGCGACGACCGCGTTGGCGATGCGGCGGCTGAACCGCTCGTCGCCGTAGCGATCGAGCACATCGGCGAGCGCCGCGGCCGAGTACTCGTTGACGACCTCGTGGGCGGTCCGCGCCTGCGTGCGGTCCATCCGCATGTCGAGCGGAGCGTCGTGACGGTAGGAGAACCCCCGATCGGCGCGGTCGAGTTGCGGCGAGCTCACTCCCAGGTCGAACAGCACTCCGGTCACCCCTTCTTCACCAAGCGAACGAACCACATCGGTCATCTCGTCGAACCTCCCGTGATGGAGGTGGACCCGGTCCCCGAAGCGGGCGAGGCGCCGACGGGCGACCGCCAGGGCGTCGCCATCGCGGTCGAGACCGAGGAGCCGCACATCCGGTCGTGCGTCCAAGATCGCCGCCGCGTGACCGGCACCGCCGAGGGTGGCGTCGACCACGAGTCCCGCAGGGATCGGCTCGAGGAGCGCGACGACCTCGGCGAGCATGACCGGGACGTGCCGGAACTCGTCAGCGCTCGTGACATCGTCAGGGCTCGTCGCATCGTGCTCGTCTCCATCGCTCACAGGGGCAATCCGTCGAACGCGTCCATGAGGGCATCGAACTCGTCGCCCGCGGGGATCGGTGCCGTCTCCGGCGAGTGGATGGCGAGGTAGTCGTCGACGCCGACGAACACGGCGTTGCCCGTGATCCCGGCGGTGTCACGCAGGCGCTGTGGGAGGCCGAAGCGCCCCTGGGAGTCCGGCGTGATGGGCGACGAGAGCGCCATCAGCTGGTTGAACTGGGGCCGGGAGACCTCGCCGGCGTCGCGGAGTTCGCGGAGCTTCGTCATGAAGCGCTCCCACCCGGCGGGGTCGTAGAGCGCGATGTGGTCACGTCGCAGGGCGAGATGGCCGCCGTTGCGGAACTCGTCGCGGAACAGCGCCGGAACGACAACACGACCCTTGGGGTCGACGGTGTGGTCGTACGATCCGTAGTAGCTCATCGCCGGCTCCGGTCGGCCCACATGTCACCAACGGAAACGAGGAACATCGGGGAATGAACGGCATCCGACGCCGGAACAAACAGCTGCCAACGTCGGTTGGTCCACTTTGCCCCACTCTGCTCCACGAGGACCCACC
>WBZS01001420.1_pt1 | contig 19167 bp, 15 predicted proteins | sample 5204201 | NCBI WGS metagenome assembly WBZS01 (sample SAMN12344357, study PRJNA552823) | activated sludge metagenome | biome: Activated sludge suspended growth; feature: Nitrification reactor; material: Wastewater; isolation source: activated sludge from nitrification reactor of wastewater...
AGCGTGCGACGAGCTCAGCGACCGAAAAGACCAATACAGGCTGGAAGACAGGGGCAGGACAAATGCAATCTCGGTTGCAGGGGTTTGATCGCTTCTACTTGCGGAGACGGCTAATGGGTGACCCCGGTGCCGGGGCGTGTCAGCCAGAGCAGGCCGATCAGCCCCAGGAAGAGCATCGACGACAGCCAGAACAGGTCGGTGGCGGCGAGGGTGAAGGCCTGCTGGTCGAGCATGCGGTTGAGCAGCGCCGCCGCCTGCTCGGCGCTTTGGCCGGCGGCGCGTGACTGGGCCAGCATTTGCTGCGCGGCGTCGTTGCCGGCGTGAATGGCTTCGGCCAGTTGCGCGTGGTGCAGCGCGGCGCGGCTTTCCCACCAGGTGGTGAACAGCGAGGTGCCGATGGCGCCGCAGGTGATGCGCACAAAGTTCGACAGCCCGCTGGCGCCGGGCATCTGGTCGGGTCGCAGCCCGCTGAAGATGATGGCCTGCAGCGGGATGAAGAAAAACGCCATCGCCGCGCCCTGCAGCAGCGTGGGCACCAGGATGACCCACAGCGGCGCCTGCACGTTGAAGCCCGAGCGCATCCACAGCACCAGGCCAAAGCCCAGGAACGACACCGTGCCGAGCAGGCGCGGGTCGATGCGGCCGACGTTCTTGCCGACCCACGGCGACAACACGATGGCCAGCAGCCCGACCGGCGCCAGGATCAGCCCGGCCCAGGTGGCGGTGTAGCCCATCCACTGCTGCAGCCACAGCGGCAGCAGCACCACGTTGCCGAAGAACACGCCGTAGGCCAGCGACAGCGACACCGTGCCCATCGTGAAGTTGCGGCCGGCAAACAGCCGCAGGTCGACCACCGGGTGCACGTCGGTCAGCTCCCAGGCCAGAAAGAACGCGAAGCCGACCGCCGCCATCACCGCCAGGCCGACGATCAGCGGCGAGTTGAACCAGTCCAGCTCCTTGCCCTTGTCGACCATGATTTGCAGCGCGCCGACCCACAGCACCAGCAGGCCCAGGCCGACGCTGTCCAGCGGCACGCGGCGCGGGCCAGGGTCGCGGCTGCGGTAGATCGACCAGGTCAGCAGCGCCGCGCCCAGCCCGACCGGAATGTTGATGTAGAAGATCCACGGCCAGGCGATGTTGTCGGTGATCCAGCCGCCCAACAGTGGCCCGACCACCGGCGCCACCAGCACGGTCATGCCCCACAGCGCCATCGCGGTGCCGGCCATGCGCGGCGGGTAGCTGGCCAGCAGCAGGGTTTGCGACAGCGGAATCATCGGTCCGGCGACCAGCCCCTGGACGACGCGGAAAAAGATCAGCACCTCGATGGTCGGCGCCGCGCCGCACAGCCACGACGACAGCACGAAAAGCAGCACGCTGGCCACGAACAGCCGCACCTGGCCGAAGCGCAGCGTCAGCCAGCCGGTCAGCGGCACCGCGATCGCGTTGGCCACCGCAAACGAGGTGATGACCCAGGTGCCCTGGGTCGGGCTGACGCCCAGGTCGCCTGAAATCGCGGTCAGCGAGACGTTGGCGATCGACGTGTCGAGCACGTTCATGAAGGTCGCCAGCGACAGCGCGATCGTGCCGAGCACGCGCTCGCCGCCCTGCAGCGGCGCAAAGGCCATCGGCCGTTGCGGCCCGGGCGCGGCAGCGTTGGCCGCTGGCGCGGCGTCGGCGGCGTCGGCGGTGGCCGCGGTCGGGGGGCTGCTCATCGACAAAAGGCGCGCGGAGCCGGTTGTCAGCGCGCGGTCGCCGCGCGGTCGTGCGCCGCGCCGCCGTTGGCCGGCAGCAGCGCGGTCGGCTCCGACCGGCCCAGGTTTTGCTGCACGATGCGCCGCACCAGCGCGTCGGCGGCCGCGGCGTCGGGTTCGAGCACGTCGGTGCGGCTGGACGCCCGCGGCGCCACCTCGGCCAGCACCGGCGCGCCGTCGCTGCGCTCGACGTTGACTTCGGCGGCCATCGACAGCCCGACACGCAGCGGGTGTTCGGCCAACTGCCGGGGGTCGAGTTCGATGCGCACCGGCACCCGCTGCACCACCTTGATCCAGTTGCCGGTGGCGTTTTGCGCCGGCAGCAGCGCAAACGCCGCGCCGGTGCCGGCGCCCACGCCGGCCACGCGGCCGCTGTAGCTGACCTGGCGGCCGTACAGATCGGCGCGCAGCCGCACCGGCTGGCCGAGCCGCATCTGGCGCAACTGCGGCTCCTTGAAGTTGGCCTCGACCCACACCTGGTCCAGCGCCACCACCGACATCAGCGGCGTGCCGGCGGCAATGCGCTGCCCGGCCTGCACCGTGCGCTTGGCCACCTGGCCGGCCACCGGCGCCAGCACCTGGGCGCGCTGCAGCGCCAGCCAGGCTTCGCGCACCGCGTTGCCGGCGCGCTGCACGTTGGGGTGCTCGGCCAGCGCCACGCCGTCGGTCAGCGCGCGGTTGCTGGCCGACTGCTCGCGCGCCGCGCCGAGCGCCGATTGCGCACCGGCCAGCGCCTGGCGCGCGCTGGCCAGCGCCGATTCGGTGTGCTTGACCTCCTCGCCGCTGACCGCGCCGCTGGCCAGCAGCGGACGGCGCCGCGCCAGGTCGTCGGCGTAGCGTTTGACGTCGCCTTCAAAGCGCGCCACGTCGGCCTGGCGCAGCGCGATGCTGTTGGCCAGCACCGCGTTGTTGGCGTAGAGCGTGCGCACCTCGCGCACGGTTTGCGCCAGTTGCGCTTCGGCGCGCGCCAGCGCCAGCTTGGCGTCCGCGGTGTCCAGCCTGACCAGCGGTTGGCCGGCCTTGACGCGGTCGGTGTCGTCGACCAGCACCGCCAGCACCGTGCCGCCGACCTGCGGTGTGATCTGCACCATCGGCGCCTGCACATAGGCGTTGTCGGTGCTTTCGTAGTGGCGCTCGAAGATCGCCCAATAGGCGCCCCAGCCGATGGCGCCAACGGCCACCAGCGCGGCCACCGCCAGCAGCGCCGGCTTGCGCTTCCTGGCGCTGGCACTGGACGGCGCCGGCAGCGCCGGCGGAGGCGCCGCGGCGCCCGGTGCCGGCGGCGTGGTGGCATGCGGCGCCGTGGTCGGGGGGGTCGGAACGTCGCTCATGGTCAGGACTATTTCTTGTTCAGGGCCGTCGGCAGGACTCGGTGCTCGATCGGCGCCAGCCCGGGCGATGCGGGCGCCACCAGCTCGGCGTCGGCCTGCCAGCCACCGCCGAGTGCGCGCGCCAGCGCGGCGTCGGCGGCCAGTTGGCGCGCCTTCAGGTCGACCGACACGCGCTGCGCGTTCAGCACCGCCTGGTGCGCGGCGAGTACGTTGAGGTAGGTGCCCAGCTCGGCGCGGTAGCGCTGCAGCGTCAGCGCATAGCCGGCCTGCGCGGCGTGCAGCGCCTCGTCCTGCGCGCGTTGCTGGCGCTCGATCGACTGCAGCGTGCCGATTTCATCGGCCGCTTCGCGCAGCGCGCGCAGCAAGGTCGCGCGGTAGCCTTGGGTGGCGGCGTCGACCTCGGCCTGCCGGGCCGCCAGGTTGGCCTTGAGCCGGCCGCCGTCAAACAGCGGCAGCCGCAGCGCCGGCCCGGCGCCATAGGTCAGCGCGCCGCTGTCGACAAACCGGTTGAGGCCAAGCGACGACAGGCCGACAAACGCGCTCAAGCTGACGTTGGGGTAGAACTGGGCGCGCGCGCCCTCGACATCGTGCAGCGCGGCCTCGACACGCCAGCGCTGCGCGGTCAGGTCGGCGCGGCGGCCAAGCAGGTCGGCCGGCAGCGCGGCCGGCAGCCTGCGCCGCGGCAACGCGACCAGCGACGGCGCGGCGCCGGCCAGCGCGTCGGGCGCCAGAGCGCACAGCTCGGCCAGCGCGCGGCGGGCGCGGGCGATGGCGTCGTCCTGCGCTTCCAGGTCGGCGCGGGTTTGCGCCGCGGCGGCGTCGGCCTGGCGGCGTTCGGCCTGGGTGTCCAGCCCGGCGGCGATGCGCTGCTGCACCAGGCGCTGCTGCTCGCCGCGTTCGGCCAGCAGTTGCGCGCTCAACTGGCGGGCATCGAGCAGCCGGCCGAGTTGCAGCCAGCCCTGCACCACCTGCGCGGCCAGCGCCACGCGCGCCGCCTGCGCCTCGGCCTGCGCGGCGCGCTGCTGGCCGATGGCCGCCGCAAGCGCCGCCTGCTGGCGGCCAAACAGGTCCAGGTCCCAGCCCACGCTGACTTGCGCGCTGTTGTTCCAGCGCAGCGCACCGGCCAGCGGCGGCGGAATCAGCCCGTTCCTGGTGAAGCGCTGGTCGACCAGGTCCACCCCGGCGTTGACCTGCGGCGCCTGCGCCGCGCCGGCGGCTTCGGCCGCCGCGGCCGATTGGCGCAGGCGCGCGTCGACCAGCGCCAGGCTGGGCTGGCCGGCCAGCGCCTGCTCGACCAGCCGGTCGAGCGCGGCGTCGCCATAGGCCTGCCACCAGCGCGCGTCGGGCCACGGGAAATCGGCCGCCGGCTGCGCGGTGGTGGCGCCCAGCGCGGCCGGGGTGGCCAGCACTGGCAGCGGCGCGCGCGGTCCGGGGCCGGCACAACCGGCCAGGCTCGCCGCCAGCCAGGCGGCCAGGCAAATGGCCAGCGACCGCGGGGCGGCGCGCGCTGCGGCCAGCGTGGCGACACGGTGCAGGGGCAATCGGCGGGTCATCGAGGCGTCACGGCTAAAGGGTTGACTGCGCGCAAAGTCGCTGGCGGAGGCGGCGGCGACTTACGGCGCTGGCGCGGCGCTGTCTTGCAGCGCGCGGCCGTTGCCGACCATGCGCTGGATCAGCGCCAGCAGGGTCTGCCACTCGTCGGTGCTGAAGCCGCGCAGGAAATCGTTGTTCAGCGACGCCAGCACGGCCGGCACATGGGCCACCGCGCGCTCGCCGGCGGCGGTCAGCCGCAGGTGGACGACGCGGCGGTCGCTGTCCGAGCGCTGGCGCTCGACCAGGCCCTTGCTCTGCAGCCGGTCGATCATGCGCGTCACCGCGCCGGCGTTGATCTGGGCCACGCGCGCCAGCTCGTGCGCGGTGCCGACCAGGCCGCACTTGATCAGCCACAGCGGGCGCCACTGCGCATCGGTCAAGTCGTGGCGCGCCATGCGGCGGTCAACCTCGCGACGCATCAACGCCATCAGCTCGACCATCTGGCCACCCACGCTCTTCGACACCTCGTAGCTGGCGGCCTGGTAGAAGCCGGCCGCGGCGACGGCCGGCGGCGCCGGGGCGGTGGCGCGGGCGCTGGGCGTGGTTGAGCTGGGGTGTTTGGCGGCGGGCATGCGGCGAACATGGGTTTGGCCAGAAATTATTGCCTGGGCAATTTTTGTCTAGACAATATCCACACCAGGCACAGGTTTTTGGTCCGGCGTGGCGCGCCAGTTGGCCGCGCGGGTGCCCGGCGTCATACAGGCATAGGACGTGACTGTGGCTAAAGGGGCTGGTTGACGCGCCCGCCCGGCGCTAGGCTGCATCCTCATCGCTTTCCAGGAAAAAACCATGCCCCACCTCGACCCTGCCCGCAGCCGCTGGTATCCACTGGGCGCCACGTTGTGCCCCGACGGCGTCAACTTCGCGCTGTACTCGGCACACGCCAGCGGCGTGGTGCTGCAGTTGTTCGACCGCGACGATGGCCCGGTGGCTGGCGAGTTCCGCCTGCAGCAACGCACGCGCCATGTCTGGCATGGCTTTGTCGCCGGGGTCGGCGCCGGGCAGTTGTATGGCTGGCGCGTCGAAGGGCCTTACCAGCCGGCGCAGGGCCTGCGCTTTAACGCCAACAAGCTGCTGGTTGACCCGTATGCGCGCGCGCTGGCCGGCCGCTGCCGCGACGTCGACCGGGTGTTGTGCGGCTTCGACGGCCGCGCCGACCCGTTCGACGCCAACCGCGACTTGAGCTTCGACCCGCGCGACAGCGCCGACTTCATGGCCAAGTCGGTGGTCGTCGACGATGCGTTTGACTGGCAGGACGACCGCCCGCCCGCGGTGCCGCTGCAGGCCAGCGTGCTCTACGAGGTACACGTCAAGGGCTTTACCGCGCACCCGTCATCCGGCGTGCAGCAGCCGGGCACCTACCTCGGGTTGGTGGAAAAAATCCCCTACCTGCGCGCATTGGGCATCACCGCGGTCGAGCTGCTGCCGGTCCACGCCCACCTGGACGAGGCCTTCCTGGCCGGACGCGGGCTGACCAACTACTGGGGCTACAGCACGCTGGGCTTTTTCGCGCCCGAGCCGTCGTACGGCAGCCGGCGCGCGCCGGGCTGCGAGGTGGCCGAGTTCAAGACCATGGTGCGCGAGCTGCACCGCGCCGGCATCGAGGTCATCCTCGACGTGGTCTACAACCACACCGCCGAGGGCAGCCGGTTCGACCGCACGGTCAGCCTGCGCGGCATAGACAACCCCAGCTACTACATGCTTGGCGGCCCGCCCGACCAGCCGGCGCGCTACGACCGCGACTTCACCGGCTGCGGCAACTGCCTGGACCCGGCGCAGGGCGCCACCATCCGGCTGGTGATGGACAGCCTGCGCTACTGGGTGCAGGTGATGCATGTCGACGGCTTTCGCTTCGACCTGGCGCAGGTGCTGGGCCGCGGGCAGGGCGGCTTTTCACGCGCCGGCGCGCTGTTTGACGCCATTGCGCAAGACCCGGTGCTGCAGCGCGTCAAGCTGATCGCCGAGCCCTGGGACAGCCAGGGCAACGTCGAGGTCGGCAACTTTCCGATCGACTGGTCGGAATGGAACAACCGCTTCCGCGACACCGTGCGCCGCTACGTCAAGGGCGACGCCGGCCAGTTGGCCGACCTGGGCTGGCGCCTCACCGGCTCGGCCGACCTGTTTGCCGACGACGGCCGCAGCGCCTACAACAGCATCAACTTCGTCACCTGCCACGACGGCTTCACGCTCAACGACCTGGTGTCGTACAACGGCAAGCACAACCAGGCCAACGGCGAGGGCAACGGCGACGGCAACGACGACAACAAGTCATGGAACTGCGGCGTCGAAGGGCCCAGCGACGACCCGGCGGTGAACGCGCTGCGCCGTCGCCTGGCCAAGAACCACCTGTGCCTGCTGCTGCTGTCGCTCGGCACGCCGATGCTGCTGGCCGGTGACGAGTTCCTGCGCACCCAGCACGGCAACAACAATGCCTACTGCCAGGACAACGCGATCAGCTGGTTTGACTGGGATGCCGCGGCGCGCGAAGCCGGCATGACGCGCTTCGTCAGCCGCCTGATCGGCTTTACCCGGCGCTGCGACGTGTTGCTGCAGCGCCGCGTGCGCGGCCTGGGCGCCGATGCCGACGCTGTCCTGCGCTGGTATGGCACCGAGCTGGGCGAGCCGCGCTGGCACGACCCCGAAGCGCGCACGCTGTGCCTGGCGCTCGACGGCGGCGGCCCCACCGACCCGGCCGGGCACTACACCGTGCTGCTGATCTGCCACGCCGGCCACACGCTGCAGCCGGTGCGCCTGCCGGCGCCAGCAGCCGGCAGCGCCTGGCACCGGGTGCTGGACACCAGCCTGCCCGACGGCGCCGAAATCGCCGCCAGCGCCGCCGACGAGGTGCGCCTGGCGCCGGCCGACCACTACCTGGTCAACCCGCGCACGACGGTGCTGCTGCTGGCGCGGGCGGTCGACTTGGGATGAACGGGGTCAAGCGCCGGCCACGAAATCGCGCGGCGACAACACGCGCCCGGGCATGCCGGGCTGCTGCAGCAACAGCTTGTCGCCGGTGACCAGCCGCAGGTCGGCGCGGGCGGCCAGCAGCTCCCACAGCAATTGGTCGCCCGGATCGGGCGCGGGTGCGCTGGCCACGGGCGTCAGCACCACCGCGTGCTGGGCGATGTCGGTCAGCAGGCTGTCGACTTCGTCCACCGACAGCCCATGCAGCGCGCGCAGCTCGGGCCGCAGCAGCACGCTGCGGTATTCGGCAAGCAGCGCTTCGGACACCACAAAGGCAAACGCCGCCGCCAGCATGCCGTCCAGGATGCGCGCCACTGGCGAGTCGGCGTTGCCGGTCAGCAAGCCGGCGACCACCACATTCGTGTCGACGATGACCGCGGCCCGGCCCACGCGGCTCACGCCTTGCCGCGCAGCGCACTGACCTGCTGATCGGCCACCGCCAGGGCCTGCGCCTCATTGAGCGCGCTGCGCGCGCGTGCCCGACGCACCAGGTCGTGCGCGTCCTCGCGCGACTTGATGCCGTAGAACTCCAGGCTTTCGTCAATCAGTTGGCCGATGGTCTTGTCGCGCCGTGCCGACGCTTCTTTCAGCGCGCGGTAGCGCGCCTCGGACAGGGTAATGGTCAAGCGGCTCATTGCTGGCTCACATGGGTGCTAATGCACCAGTATGTTATTGCACCAATCGACGGTTGCATTGACCCGCTGTGGACGACGCGTGGCCGCTCAGCGCACGCGGTCGGCCGCCGCCTTCAGCAACCCGCCCACCCGCACGCCGAGCAGCCGGATGCGGCGTGTCAGGTCGACGCGCTTCAGGCACTGGCCGGCGGCGTCGCGTATCGACTGCGCGTCGGCGGTGGCGTGGTCCAGCGTCAGGTCGCGGGTGACGGTCTTGAAGTCGTCGAAGCGCAGCTTGATGCCAATCGTGCGCCCGGCGTAGCCGCTGCGCTGCAAGTCGGCGGCGACGCGCTCGGCCAGCCAGGTGAAGACGCGGCCGAGTTCGGCGCGGTCGCGCCTGGCGTGCAGGTCGCGTTCGAAGGTGGTTTCGCGGCTGACCGACACCGGCTCGCTGTGCGTGACCACCGGCCGCTCGTCGATGCCGTGCGCCGCGTCGTGCAGCCAGGCGCCCTGGCGGCGGCCGAAGTGCTGCACCAACGCCGCGCGCTCGTGCCGGGCCAGCTCGCCGATGGTGGTGATGCCCAGCGCCGCCAGCCGCGCGCCGGCCTTAGGCCCGATGCCGTTGATTCGCCGCACCGGCAGCGGCCAGATGCGCTCGGGCAGGTCGGCGGCGGTCAGCAGCGTCAGGCCGTCGGGCTTGTCCAGGTCGCTGGCGATTTTTGACAGCAGCTTGTTTGGCGTCACGCCGATCGAGCAGGTGAGCCCGGTGGCGCGGCGCACGTTGTTCTTGATGTCCAGCGCCAGCGCACGCACGCCGCCGTTGCGGTCGTGGCCGACCGTGTCGGCGGCCGCCGGGTGGTCGCTCAGGTCGATGTAGATCTCGTCGATGCCGCGGTCTTCGATCACCGGCGCCAGCTCGGCCACCGCGGCCTTGAAGCGGCGCGAGTACAGCCGGTACTGGTCAAAGTCGGCCGGCAGCAAATACGCCTGCGGCGCACGCAGCGCGGCCTTCATCAGCCCCATGCCCGAGTGCACGCCAAGGTCGCGCGCCGGGTAGGTGGCGGTGGTGATCACGCCGCGGCCGGTGTAGTCGGCCAGCCGGGCAAAGCGCCGCGTGCCGTCGGCGGCTGGCTGCGGCGCGACGCGGCGCCCGCCGATGACCACCGGCTGCCCAGCCAGCTCGGGGTAGCGCAGCAGCTCGACCGACGCGTAGAACGCGTCCATGTCGAGGTGGGCGATCCAGCGCGGGCGCGGCGGCGTCATGTCGGCTTTGGGCGCTTTCAGCCTCGGACGTGAGTCGCGGCAGCGCGGCGCTGCGCGTCCCGCGTCAAGTCTTGTAAAGCCGGCTCGCGGTCGGCTCGTTTGGGTTGTAAATGTGCAAATTGCACATATACTGGCGACCTGCTGTTCCGCTGGCGTGTCGTCGACATCGCTGCCCTTTCTTGCCCTTTGCTGCTGGAGGCCTTGGATGCCCACCCCCCGTTGCGTTGATTCTTCCCGTTCGCCGCGCGCGTTGGCCGGTCTGTCGCTGCCGACGATTCACTCACTCAACAGCCAGCCGCGGCTGCGCTGGGCCCTCGGCCTGTCGGCGCTGGCTTTGTCGGTGGCCGCGCTGGTGGCCTGCGGCGGCGGCGGCAGCGACACTGCCGGCGCCACCTCAACCACCCCGACCAGCAGCGCCGCGTCGGCCTACACCGCCGGCACCGTTACCGGGTTTGGCTCGGTGATCGTCAACGGCGTGCGCTTTGATGACGGCGGCGTGCAGGCCACCGATGAAACCGGCGCCCACGGCACGGTCAAGCTGGGCATGCAGGTCGAGGTGCAAAGCGACGCCATCGACACCGGCAAGCGCAGCGCGCGTGCGCATGCGATGAGCTTCCGCAGCCAGCTCGTCGGCCCGGTGGCCGAGGTTGGCAGCAGCACGCTGACCGTGCTCGGCCAGGTCATCGACGTCACCGAGGCCACGGTGTTCGACAGCAGCTTGGCCGCGGGCATCAGCGCGGTGGCGGTCGGCGCGGTGGTCGAGGTGCACGGCGTTCCCGACACCGCCACCGGCCACCTGGTGGCCACGCGCATCGAGGCCAAGACCGATGCCACCAGCTACAAGCTGCGCGGCACGGTGGCGTCGCTGGACACCACGGCGCAGACCTTTGCCATCGGCGGCGCGGTGATCAGCTACGCCGGCGTCGGCAGCGTGCCGTCGACGCTGGCCGACGGCATCACGCTGCGCGTGGTGTTGTCGACGACGCCAAACGCCGCCGGCCAGTGGCTGGCCACCGCGCTGGGCAGCGGCAAGTCGAGCACCACCACGCCGACCACCGGCCAGGCCGCGCATGTACACGGCACGATCACCAGCTTCACCGCCAGCACCCGCTTCACCGTGGCCGGTCTGGTGGTCGACGCCAGCGCCATCAGCGCCAGCCTGCCCAGCGGCCTGGCCGCCGGCGTCGAGGTCGACGTGGACGGCACGGTCAGCAACGGCGTGCTGGTGGCCAGCGCGGTCACGCTGCGTGCCGAGGCGCGTGGCCACGACGACCACCGCTTCCAGTTGATCGGCGCGATTTCCAATCTGGACACCAACGCCAAGACCTTTGTCGTGCGCGGCGTGACGGTGGACTACAGCGCCGCCAGCTACGTCGGCGGCACCGAAGCCAGCCTGGCCGACAGCGTGTCGGTGACCGTCTCCGGCACGGCGGGCGAACGCCGTCACCACCAGATCAAGGCGACCACCATCACCTTCGGCTCGACCACCGGCTGAAGCGCGGCGCAAGGCGCGTGGCGCCGCGGCGGGCATAGCATCGCCGCGGCGCCGCCGCGCGTCAGCACCGCCTAAAACACCGCGACCCGTGTCCACCGCCGCCGCCGCCGACGACGACCCCAGCCTGGCGCTGCGCCAGTTGCTGGCGCCGCTGGCGCGGCTGGCGCTGGCGCACGGGCTGACCCATGCCGCTCTTGACGAGTTGCTCAAGCAGGCGCTGGTGCAGGCCGCCGACCAGGCGTTGGCCGCGCAGGGCGAGTTGCTGCCGCACCGCCGCGCCAGCCGGGTGACCACCAGCACCGGCATCCACCGCCGCGAAACCGCCCGGCTGCTGCACGCGCTGCACGAAGGCAAGCTGGCCGAGCCGCCGCCGCAGCGCTCGCACGCCGCGGCGCTGTTTGTGCACTGGCGCAGCCACGCCGAGTTCTGCGATGTCCACGGCTCGCCGCGCGAGCTGCCGCGCGCCGGTGCGGCGACCAGCTTTGAGTCGCTGGCGCAGGCCATCACCCGCGACGTCCACCCGCGCAGCCTGCTTGATGAGTTGCTGCGCCTGAACCTGGCCGCCTGGGACCGCGAGCGCGACAGCGTGCGCCTGCTGCGCGAGGCCTTCGTGCCGCAGGGCGACCGCGGCCGCGCGCTGCGCACGCTGGGGCGCAACGTCGGCAGCCACCTGCAGGCGGCGGTCGACAACGTGCTCGACGACGACCGGCGCCACTTCGAGCAGGCGCTGTGGGTCGGCGGCCTGTCCGACGCCTCACTGGCCGAATGGCGCAGCGCGGTGCAGCGGCAGTGGCAAAGCCTGCTCGACGCGCTGGTGCCCAAGCTCGAACAGTGGGTTGAACGCGACGCCGCCGCGGCCGCGGCCGACGCTGCGGCCGACCAGCCCGCCGCGCCGCGCTGGCGCGTGCGGCTGGGCCTGTACAGCCACCAGCAGGCGATCGACGACGCAACGCCGGCGCCCGCGCGGGCGGCCGCAAAGGCAGCCAGGAAGTCGAGAAAGAAGTTCCCCACCGAGGCCGACACCGAGGCCGGCACCGAGGCCGGCACCGAGGCCGGCACCGAGGCCGGCACCGAGGCCGCAACCCAGGCCAGCCCCTCGCCCGCCCGCACCGCTGCGGCCGCCGCCAGCGCCGACAGCGCGCGCCCCGCCGCCCCCATTTCCCGAAAGCAGAAGACGCGATGACGACAGCCAGCGCCTGGTTTGAACGATTGAACAGGTTGAACGCCCCGCGCCGCCTGCTGGCGCGCGCCTTCCCCGCTCTGGCCCGGGCGGCCGAGCCTGCGCCGCGCCGGCGCTGGTCGGCGCGGGCGCTTGACCTGGCGACCGACCTGGCCGCCTTCGCCACGGCCATGTTGTGCGCGGTGCTGGCGGCGTTGCTCAGCGTCGGCATCGCCGCGGGGTTGAGCGGCTGCGGCGGCGGCGTCGAAACCGAAGGCACCGGCTCGTTCTCGTCCGGCCCGATCACCGGTTTCGGCTCGATCATCGTCAACGGCGTGCACTACGACGAGTCGCAGGCCAGCATTGCCGACGACGACGCGCTGACGCCCGACCGCAGCGGCCTGGCGCTGGGCATGATGGTGCAGGTCAGCGCCGGGTCGGTCAGCACCGACAGCGCCGGCCGCCAGCAGGCCGCCGCCAGCAGCGTGCGCGTGGTGCGCGCCTTGCTGGGACCGGCGGCCGATGTTGATGCTGCGGCCGGCCGTTTCACCGTGCTGGGCCAGGCGGTGGCGGTGCAGGCCGACACGGTGATCGACAGCGCGCTCGGCGGCAGCCTGGCCGGCGTGGCCAACGGCGCCACGCTGCAGGTGTTTGGCTCGTTCGACGACACGGCCGGGGTCTGGCGCGCGACCCGCGTTGCCGCGGTCACCACCGGCGTCAAGCCGGCCTACAGCGTGCGCGGCACGGTCGGCACGGTCGACCGCGCCAGCCAGACCTTCACCCTCAACGGCCGCACCTACAGCACCGCCGGCCTGCCCGACGCCGCGGCGCTGGTCGCCGGCGCCGATGTGCGCCTGTCGCTGAAGGCCGAACCCGACGCGCACGGCCACTGGGTCGCCGACGGCGGCCGCGACACCGGCGCCGAACTGCCCAAACAGCACGACGGGGTGCAGTGGCAAGGCCTGATCCGGCGCATCGACTCAGCCACCCGGCTGCTGGTCGAAGGCACGCTGGTTGACTTGAGTGCGGCGCGCATCAACGGCACGCCGGTGGTCGGCGCCTTGGCCAAAGTCAGTGGCAGCTTGCGCAACGGCGTGCTGGTGGCCAGCGAACTGACCGTCACCGCCGCGAACCAGGGCCGTGCCTTCGAGCTGGAAGGCGTGCTGACCAGCGTCGACAGCGCCAACAAGCGTCTGGTGCTGCGCGGCGTGACGGTGAGCTGGGCCCGCGCCGACCTGGTCTTTGCCCACGGCGCATCGGCCGCGGCGCTGCCCGGCTACACCGGCCGGGTACACATCGAAGGCCTGCCGTCGGCCGACCGCAGCATGCTGGAGGCGACCTTGATCAGCTTTGACGACTGAGGCGGGTCGTCGAGGGGTGGGTGGCTTCAAGCCGTTCCAAGGAATTGGTGCTCAGGCCGTCGAGGACCAGTCCTTGTAGCTGGGTTCGGCGTCACTTCTGAGGCACGAGTCGGACCTGAAGCTCGCAGCCGACGGCTTGTGCGTAACGGCGAAGGGTTGCCAACGAGGGCGCATGCTTGCCAGAACTCTCCAGCCGGGACACTGCGCTCTTTGTGGTGCCCATTCTTTCGGCGACTGCATCCTGAGTGAGGCCTGCCTTCGTGCGCGCTTTGAGCAACTGGGAAACGATCTCGTATTCGGGGGTCAAGGCTTCATACGCTTCTGCGAATCCCTTTCTGGCGCGTGCTCGCGCGAGGAACGCGTCTTGATCGTGAGCGACAGGAGCGTGCTTGAGGTCAGCCATGGTGAATCTCCTTCATGCGCGTTCGGGCAATCTTCAAGTCCTTGTCTGGCGTTTGTTGCGACTTCTTTATGAACGCATGGAGCACCACGACACGACGACGGACCAAGAAGCAGTAAAAGGCGCGCCCGATTCCCGACCTGCCGCGTGGGCGAAGCTCAAACAGCCCTTCACCCATGGCACGCGAATGGGGCAGCCTGAGGTTCGGTCCGTACTCCGCCAAAAGTTCGATCAAGTGCGCATAGTCGGCAAGAACATCGACAGGCCAATCCTCGATCGAGGCAAGAACCTTCGGATGGAAGTAGTCGATCTGGTAGGGCACTCGGGCATGTTAGCATTCACGCTAACCAAACGAAAGCGGTCTGGCGATCGATAACTCGTCGGCGGGAATCGGACTCGCGTCGCCCCGTCCGTATCTGCCGATGCGATCTGTAATTTCCGCCTCGCTGGCCGCTGCATGCGGCAGGGTCACACGCTTGAGCGATTGACTGACGCAATTCCTGGGCGAGCTAAAGCCGCCGGTCGACGGTGAGGCCCCCGGCCGTTGTCGACACCGCGTCAATCCGCGCGGCGATATCGACGTTCCAGTGCCTTGGGGTCATGCCGAATAAGGCGCCGCGCCTGCGTGCGCGCCAAGCGCCCGTTGGCCACCGCGCTCAGCGGTTGCCGGCGGATATGCCGACAAAGGTCACCGGCGTTACCGACGTGTCGCTGCTGCGCACGGTGCAGTTGGCGGTCTCGCCGTCGGTGGCGGTGGTGGTCAGTGTGGCGGTGTCGACGGTGAAGCCGGGCGGGATGGCGCCGCCGTGCATGATCTTCGACACGTCGCCGCAGGCGGCCACCTTGGCGCATTTGCCGGCGGTTTCAACGTGGTCGAGCAGCGTGCAGGCGGCCAAGTTGACCTGCATCGCGCTGGCCATCGCGCCGGCCACGCCCTGCAGCGAGGCGTCCTTGGCCTGGTTGCTGATGTTGATGAAGCGCGGCATGGCCATCGCACCCAGGATGCCCAGGATGGTGATCACCACCACCAGTTCAATCATCGTGAAGCCCGCTGTAGGTCGTTGCACGCGCGCTGCCCCTGCGGCGCCGGGCCGCTGTTGTCTACCGTTTGGTTTCGGCGCGCAAGACGCGGGATTTAGGCCGCGATTCGCCGCCACTTCGTCGGAAATGCCGCGCGCAGCGTCGTTTCGCGCCCGCCATAGACCCAGGAACCCCCGGTTGACAGCGCCGGTGCCGGCCTGCCCAATGCGCCGCATGTGCCACCTTTGACAAAGTCCGCGCCATGCCTTGCCACCGCCTCCGCCCCGTGCTGCGTTGCCTGCCCCGGCCGCACGCCGACCGTCTGTCCACCCGCAGCGCGCTGGCCGCGCTGGCGGTGCCTTTGCTGCCGGCGCTGTTGGCCGGCTGCGGCGGGCTGGGTGAATCCGAGGACACCGCCTGCGCGCAGGTCACCGCCAACGGCGCGGTGGTGGTTGGCTCCGGGCTGCCGGGCGACCCGGCGATTCCCGAGCCGGCGTCGGGCTACCGCACCGGCATGCAGGCGGTCAAGTCGGGCCAGTACATGGTGGTCACCGCCAACCCGCTGGCCTCGCAGGCCGGCTGCGCGGTGCTGAAAAAAGGCGGCAGCGCGGTCGACGCGGCGGTCGCGGTGCAGGCGGTGCTCGGGCTGGTCGAGCCGCAGTCGTCCGGTCTGGGCGGCGGCGCCTTCATGCTGCACTACAACGCCAGCACCAAGAAGGTGCAGGCCTACGACGGCCGCGAGCAGGCGCCCGCCGCGGCCACCGAGGACTACCTGCGCTACATCGGCGGCGGCAACACGGCCTATCCGCTGCCGGCGCCGGCCAGCGCCACCACCGACAGCGCGGCCTTCAACGGCGTGCGCGCCAGCGGCCGCTCGGTCGGCACGCCGGGCGCGATGCGCATGCTGGCGCTGGCCCACCAGGACGCCGGCAAGCTGCCGTGGAAGGAGTTGTTCGCCTCGGGCATCACGCTGGCCAGCGACGGCTTCAAGATCAGCGGCCGGCTGGCCGACGCGATTACGCTGAACCGCGCCAGCCTGCTGGTCGACGCCGACGCCACCGCGTATTTCTACGGCCCCGGCCCCGACTACGCGGCCAAGCCGCTGGGCACGCTGCTGAAGAACCCGGCCTACGCCGACACGCTCAATGCGATTGCCGCGCAGGGCGCCGACGCGCTGTACACCGGCGCGATCGCGCAGGACATCGTGGCCAAGATCAAGGCCACCCAGGGCAGCGGGCCGAGCGCCATCGCGCTGACCCCAGGGCTGACCGAAACCACCGATTTGGCCGCCTATACCGCGGTCAGGCGCGACGCGGTGTGCACCACCTACCGCAGCTGGTGGGTGTGTGGCATGCCGCCGCCGTCCTCAGGCGGCATTGCGGTGGCGCAGAGCCTGGGCATTCTGGAGAACTACGCGCTCGGCCAGTTCGCGCCGACCGCGGTCGACGCCTACGGCGGCAAGCCGACGGTGATGGGCGTGCACCTGGTCAGCGAGGCCGAGCGCCTGGCCTACGCCGACCGCAACAAATACGTCGCCGACACCGACTTCGTGCCGCTGCCCGGCGGCAGCAGCGCCGCGCTGCTGGACAAGACCTATTTGCGTGGCCGCGCCAGCTTGATCCGCTTTGACCGCAGCATGGGCACCGCCGCCGCCGGCACGTTTGCCGGCTTCACGCCGCAGGGCAGCCACGCCGGCGAAGGCCATGGCACCACGCACATGAGCATCGTCGACCGCGACGGCAACATTCTGAGCATGACCACCACGGTCGAAAGCTCGATGGGCTCGTGGCGCATGACGCACGGCTTTTTGCTCAACAACCAGCTCACCGACTTCTCGTTCCAGCCCAGCGATGCGGTCGGCCCGATCGCCAACCGCGTCGGCCCGCGCAAGCGCCCGCGCAGCTCGATGTCGCCGACGCTGGTCTTCAACCAGGCCGCCGACGGCTCGATCGGCGAGCTGAAGATGGCCACCGGATCGCCCGGTGGCGCCACCATCATCCAGTTCGTCACCAAGACGCTGGTCGGCGTGCTCGACTGGGGCTTGGACGCGCAACAGGCGACCTCGATGGTCAACTTCGGCGCCGCCAACAGCGCGACCACCAACGTTGGCGGCGAGCACCCCAACGTGGTGGCGGCCAACAGTGGCGCCGGCGATGCGCTGGTCACCGGGCTGCGCGCGCTGGGCCACACGGTCAGCGTGGCGGCGCAATCCAGCGGCGTGTCGACCATCGTCAAGACGACCTCGGGTGGGCAAACGGTGTACGTCGGCGGCGCCGACCCGCGCCGCGAAGGTCTGGTGCTGGGCGACGGCGCGGCGACGCCCTAAAGACGCCTTTAGGGCGGCGCCGGCAGGTACGCCGGTGCCGCCGTCGGTGCGGCGGCTGCCGCCATGCGGGTGGGCCGCTTCCTATCTGACGGCTGCCAGCGCGTTCCCGCGTGACTTCCATCGCACCGCACGGCGCGACCGCCACGCTGGCCTTGATCGCCCGCGCGCCTGCGTGCCTGCGTGGCCGCGATATCCACGAGCCGCACCGCGTCGCCACGCCGCTAGCTAGCTAGACTGGTGCAGTGTTCGATGCTGTGCGGCACTTAGGCATCGTTAACTAATAACTTGAACAAATCTGACATATCGCATACCCTTGCGATCCATGCAAGGCGATTCGCCGATTGAACAGCGCTGGAACCTGTTGCGAGAGCATTTGGATGAGCGCCAGCGACGGGTGCTCGCAGCCGCCGAGGCCAAGGTTATTGGACGTGGAGGCGTTTCGCAGGTTGCCTCAGCGACTGGACTGGCGCGCGGAACGATCATGGCAGGCCTGCAAGAGTTAGAGGGCACGGACAACGAGTTCATTGCCGGTCCTCGTCTCGCGTCGCCTTCGGCCGTGCGGCGCCCCGGCGGCGGGCGCAAGCCGGCGACGCTCAAGGATCCGACGCTCGTCGCGGACCTGCTGGCCTTGGTCGAGCCCACGACCCGGGGCGACCCGATGGCACCGCTGCGCTGGACCTGCAAAAGCCTACGGATGCTGGCCGATGAGTTGCATGCTCTCGGCCACGGCATCAGTTATGTCGTCGTGGGCCAGCTTCTCAAAGCACAAGGCTACAGCCTGCAAGGAAACGCCAAGGTCATCGAAGGCATGCAGAGCCCGGACCGTGACGCGCAGTTTCGACACATCAACGCTGCGGCCAGTGCAGCGATGGCGCGTGGACAGCCGGTCATTTCTGTGGACACCAGGAAGAAGGAGCTGGTCGGTCGCTTCAAGAATGGCGGCAAGGAGTGGCACCCTGCCGGCAGGCCTGAGGAAGTCAATGTGCACGATTTCGCCGACAAGGAACTCGGTCGTGCCGCTCCCTATGGCGTGTACGACATCGCCGCCGACCAAGGCTGGGTCAGCGTCGGCACGGATCACGACACGGCTGCTTTCGCGGTACAGACGATCCGGCGCTGGTGGTCCATGATGGGCAAGCCGCGCTACCCCAAGGCCAAGGAGTTGACCATCACCGCCGACGGCGGCGGCAGCAACGGTCACCGGGTTCGGCTATGGAAGCTCGAGCTGAGCAAACTCGCTCGCGAGACCGGGCTGACCATCCATGTGTGCCACTTCCCGCCGGGCACAAGCAAGTGGAACAAGATTGAACACCGGCTGTTTTCCTTCATCACGATGAACTGGCGCGCGCGCCCGCTGATCAGCCATGAGGTCATAGTCAACCTGATCGCCAGCACAAAAACGAGCACCGGGTTGCACGTGCACGCCGAGCTCGACACTAACGAATACCCGAAGGGCGTGGCGGTGAGTGATGAGGAAATGGCCGGCATCCGGCTCATGCCGGACGAATTCCACGGCGATTGGAATTACCGCATTAAGCCTCAATGATTGCGCAAGTTATATCTTAATGGCCCCTAAAAGGACGGGCCAGCGGCCGCAACGAAGAACAAGACGCTGATGGGTCGAGCCGGAGGGAGGATGAAGATGGCTGACAGTCTGCAACCCGCTGCTGGTGGCTGGGCCGGCCGTCGGTCTTGGTCAATTCGACCATTGCCGACATACAGGCCGAGCGGGATCACCTGCACGACTTCGACTTCCCGAGGCCGGAAGAGAAGCTCCGCGAGTGGCGCCACCTGTTCGAGCAATTCGCCCTGCCCTTGGGCGTGGACACCGTCTCGCTGCTCACCAATCAGGAGCGCGAGTTCGAGGTCCTGAAGGTCTGCTTGGAGATG
>WBZS01001230.1_pt1 | contig 19154 bp, 15 predicted proteins | sample 5204201 | NCBI WGS metagenome assembly WBZS01 (sample SAMN12344357, study PRJNA552823) | activated sludge metagenome | biome: Activated sludge suspended growth; feature: Nitrification reactor; material: Wastewater; isolation source: activated sludge from nitrification reactor of wastewater...
GCACCTCGGCGATCTGGCCCTGGAAGGCAGGCGATCCCTCGCGACCCTGCGCGATAAGCAGGCGCGCCGGGCGGATCGCGCTGATCGGCCGTGGGGCGGCCTGGGCCTCGGCGTCGATGGCCGCGGTCAACCGCTGCGCCTTCGTCGGGCCGACGCCTTCATAGACCCAGCTGAAGTCGGAGTGACCCTCCCAGGGGGCCAGCCAGACCCGGCCTTCGGCGCCGCGCAGAAAGTTGTCGCCGCCCTCGGGCCAGAGCCGGAGATAGCGGTCGACCCGGTCTATGCTCCAGCGCTGAACGGAGTCAACCGACCCCGGCGCCGTCATGACGAGCGCGCTCGGGCCATCGGCCGCGAGCACCAACCCGGCCGCGTCTCGGATCACGAATACGCCAGCCGCGACCTTCTCGAAAGACCACAGCCGTGAGCTGTCGCCCCGGGCGCGCCCCAACGTCGGGGCAACACCGGCCGCGCCGCCCGTGACCAGCTCGCGACCGTGAACCGTGAGCGTCCCGACGTCATAGCGCGCGGGATCGTCGCCCGGATCGCCGGCGACGAGCGCCAGGTGAGCGTCCAATTCTTTGCGAAGCGCGTCCAGGGCTTTCTGCCTGGCGGCCAGCGCGGCGTGGGTGAACAACGCCTGAAGTTCCTGGGCGCGATAGACGGCGGCCGGCTGCCCATCGATCAAGAGCTGCAGCCCGGCTGCGCCGTACGTTGCGGCCAGGTGAGTCCATTCCCCCACCCTCGGCCGGGTCGAGGTCCTCAGGCGCACGGAGGGCGCGTCGGGTTGGAGCGAGTCGAGCGCCAGGCACCAGACGCCGCCGGAGATCTGCAGGACGGCGTTCCAGTCGCTCCCGGTCCCGGCGTCGGCCAGGGCCGCCACAATGGTTTGATCAACGGTCGATTCCGGGTTGGCCCAGGCCTCGAGCACGAACCCGGCCGAGAGCTGGAGCTTTCCGCCCAAGGTGACGCGAACGCCATCCTGTTGGCCGTCGAACATCAGGCCACGGCGCCGACGCGATTGCTGTTCGGCGTCGATCACTTCGGCCTCGGTCCACAGGCGCTCGACCGTGAAGCTGACCGCGTCCTTCTGCACCACCGCGTACGCGCCGTCGTAGCTTTCGTGATTGACGATCTGGGCGCTCCCGCCGGCCTCCAGGCCGTGGTCGACGGCCGTCACGACCAGCTGGCCGGCGCTGTCCACGCGGTAGCCGGTCACCAGGCCGTCGAAGACCAGGCCGGTCTGTTCGTCCGGGACCTGGGTCCAGTTGCCGAGGCTGCCCGCGTCGATCGGCGTGTCGAGCTCCAGATCTTTGCCGGCGGCCGCTTTGACGATGTGCAGGCCGTCGAGATCCTGCGTGTTCTCCAGACGCACGACGTCGCCCACGCTCAGCCGTCGGAGCGCGGCCGTATCGGTCGAGGCAACCTTCACGCGCAGCCGATCCGCCACGGCCGACTGGGTCGAGCGCTCGAGGCCGCGAATCGCCCCCATCGGGGCGGGCGTGGAGGCGCCGATGCCGCGGATGTTATCCAGGAGAGTCGCGGGCAGCAGGATGTCCTTCTGGCGCGCGAGCAGGATCTCGCGGTCGATCGGCGGCGCGATCTCGGCCAGCGTGCCATCCGCTGCGACGGCGAAGCTGAGCACGCCCACGCCGAACGGCCGGGCGACGGCGACCATCACCCGCGTGGCATCGCGCAGCAGTTGCGGGCCGCTATCGGTGACGCGCTCGTGCTGGACGTCGTATCTCACGGCAGTCAGGCCATCCTGGTGGATCAGCGGCTGGCCCTCGGCGTCCACGAGTCGGATCGCGCGCTCGATCAGACCGGGCACCTTCGTGTAGACGCCCTGTCCGGCCGCGTTGAGCGTGCGGAAGGCCTGATCCATGACTTCGAAAACCCGATCGCCACCCGACCGAAGGGTGAGGAGCCGGATGGTGGAAGTGGCTCGACCGCAGATGAAGACATGCCACCGGAACGTGCCGCTCTCCGTCGTGGGGGTCACGACGACGGCGAAGTAGCCCTCGACCACGTCGTTCAAGATGGCCGGGCAGACCTGGGTGGTCGGCTCGAAGAACGGCGCCCCGGTCGTGTCGCGGAAGTCATACGAGTCGGCCGCATCGAGCTTGCCTTCGCCCGTGACCCTGGCTTCGCTGGTCGGGCGATAGCGTTGGCGACTGCGTCGGTAGCGCACTTCCAGTTTGGGCGTCAGCGTGTTGGTCAGGCCGTCGAGGACGAACCGGTCGACGAGCAGGTGATTGTCGAGGGACTGGCGGAAGACGTACAGGTGGCCTTCGTGCGAGACCAGTTGGACCGGGGCGTCGGCGGTGAGCTCGGCCGTGTCGTAGAGCGACCGCATCAGGTAGCCGGTGCGCCCAAGCGCCAGCTCCTGCGCTTCGCGCGCGCTGACCGAGGGGTCGCCGATCGGATCGTTCGGGAGGATCAGCTTCCGAAGCGCCTCCCAGCCCTGGTCATTCCCGGGCTTGACGGCGTTGTCTTCAAATCCCTCCTGCCGGACCGTGTACTCCAGCCACACCCGATCGGGCTGCCGATCGCGCTTCTGGACCACGGTCGCGACGATCACGACTTTTCCTTCGTGATTGAGGCTGCCGATATGATGGACTTCGCCGAGCGCGGGTGTCGTGCTTCCCTGAGCGATGAGCATGTCCGCCTCACATTCAGCTTGCACTGGCGATCACCTGGGAACCGCAAGCGGTCCGTCAGGGGGTCTCTAAATTGGGGGATCGCCGCAGTATATAAGAGGTGATGCAAATTAGATAATTCAGATAGGAAAACGCATAGCGCCGCGAACGTTTTCGGCCGCCTGGAAGGCGCACGCGTACTCCGTGAGGAAGTCGCGGCCGGAATGTGTGCCTCATCTCGCGCCGCTGCGCCCGGCAGCGGGTGTGCAAGCACAAGTTGATGCTGTTGGCAAACCTCCATCGTCGCAGCGGCACGACCTTTCGGGCCACACTGTCATCCTGAGGGCCAACCACGATGCCTGAAGGTGCGCTGAATGAGCCCGCGGCATGAATGCCGCGGGCTCATTCAGCGAGTCTGCTTACAAAGTCGGCTGGCCCTCAGGATGACATGAACGCGAGGGTCTGGGTTCGCCAACAGCATCAAAAGTCGTCAGGAGCCCTGGAACAGGCCGGACCGGTACACGGATGTTCACGGATCGCACGGATCACACGGATACATCACGAATGGCTCCGTGCCATCCGTGAACATCCGTGTGATCCGTGTACTGGGCCAGCCGTCCGAATCCGGTTCGCCAACCGCATCCACTTGCCCGTGCACCCGGCAGCGGTTCGGGGCGTCACGGCTGCCCAATCGCGCGTATCCTTGTTTTGAAAGGACACGATCATCAGGCTCATGAAGACCATCCTCGATCAACACAGACTGGCGGTCAGCCCGGAGCCCTCCAGTGCCGCGCGGGCGACGGATCCGGTGTGGATCACGCCTCTGGATGTACGGCCCCCGCCGGAGGTGACGGCCTATCGGTTGTGCTTCACGCTGGCGCGGCCCGCCGTCCTACACGTGCAGGTCAGCGCCGATGAGCGCTACCGTTTCTCGGTTGACGGGCTTGAAGTGGGACGGGGACCGGAACGGGGTTCGGACCGGATCTGGTGCTACGACACCTATGTCCTTGATCTTCCAGCCGGTGACCATGTCTTCACCGCAATCGTCTGGCGGTTAGGCGCCATCGGTCCGTTAGCGCAGGTCGGGCTGGAGGGCGGCTGGCTGTTGCAGGCGGACCCGCCCTTCGACACGCTCGTCTCCACCCGATCCGCAGCGTGGGAGACCCGACCGGTCGCGGGCTTGAGCTTTGCGCGACCCGGCCCGCATCCGGCGGACGGCGCCTGGTTTGTGGAGCCGAACCAGACCACCGTCGGCGCCGCGTACCCGTGGGGCATCGAACACGGCCGCGGCGACGGCTGGGCGCCCGCCCGGAGGCGCGCGGAGTATGACGGCTACGCGTACGGCCTGCAACCGAGCCATATGCTCCAGCCCGCGACCTTACCCGCGCAGTTGGCCGCGGCGCGATCTGGCGGTCGGGTGCGGCATGTCGCCGCCGGAACGTGGCAGGACGAGCAAACCCTGACCGTGCACGGCGCGGCCCACCTGCCCGCCGAGGCCGCCGGCTGGCAGGCGCTGGTGGATGGGATCGGGCCGCTCAGCATCCCGCCGCACACGCGCCGCCTGGTGATCCTCGATCTCGAGGACTACGTGTGCGCCTATCCGCAGCTCACGGTGTCGGGTGGCCAGGGCGGCCGCGTCACGCTCGGTTGGGCCGAGGCCCTGCACCGTGACGCCAGTGGAAAGGAAAAGGGGCACCGTGCGGAGATCGAGGGCCGGACCCTTCTGGCCTTGACCCGGGACACCCTGCTCCCAGATGGCGGCGCACAGCGCGTGTTCGAACCGCTGTGGTGGCGGGCCGGGCGATTCGTCGCGTGGCTGGTCGAGACGACCGCGGAGCCCCTGACGATCGAAGCCTTCCGTCTGCGCGAAACACGGTATCCACTCGAGCTCGAGAGCCGCTTCGACTGCAGTGATGCGCGGCTGGAGCGCGTCACCCAACTGGCCGTGCGCGGGTTGCAGATGTGCGCGCATGAAACGTATATGGACTGCCCGTACTACGAACAGTTGATGTACGTCGGCGACAGCCGTCTGGAGGCGCTAACCACGTATGCCATCAGCGCCGATGACCGGCTGCCGCGCAAAGCCATTCAGCTGTTCGGCCTCTCACGTCTGCCTGAGGGATTGACCCAGGCGCGCTACCCGAGCCGCGACATCCAGATCATCCCGCCGTTCTCGCTGTGGTGGATCGGGATGGTGCATGACTATGCCTTGTGGCGCGGCGATCGGGCGTTCAGCGCCGCGCACCTGCCCGGCGTGCGTGCGGTGCTCGACTGCTTCCTGGGGCACGTAACGGCCGACGGCCTGCTGCATGCCCCGCCGGGCTGGAACTTCTCGGACTGGGTGCCCGGGTGGCCGATCGGGGTGCCTCCGGAGGGCTTCACCGGGATCAGCGGATTGCTCAACTGGCACCTGATCTACACGCTGGGGCTGGCGATCCGCCTGGAAGACGCGATCGGCGACCGCGGGTTGGCGCAGCGCTGGCAGCAAGCCCGGGCCGCGCTGGCCGGCGCCGCACGAAAGGCCTTCTGGGATGAGGCGCGAGGCCTGATGGCCGACGACCTCGCGCATGCACATTTCTCGGAGCACACGCAGTGCCTGGCGCTGCTGTCGGGCGCCCTGGACGACGACTGTCGGCCGCGCGTCGGACACGGCCTGCTCCGCGACCCGGGGCTGACGCGCACCACGATCTACTTCACACACTATCTCTTCGAGACCTATCGGCTGCTTGAGCAGCCTGGCGCGTTCTTCGATCGCCTGGGCTTGTGGTTCGATCTGCTCGGCCTGGGCTTCAAGACGCCACCGGAGATGCCAGAGCCGACCCGCTCCGACTGCCACGGCTGGGGCGCGCATCCGCTATACCATTTCTTCGCCACGCTGGCGGGGATTCGGCCGGGGTCCTTCGGCTTCGAGACCGTCGAGGTGGCGCCGATGCCGGGTCCGCTCTCGAGCCTGTCCGCCACCCTGGTCCATCCTCGCGGCTTGATCGACGTAGCGCTGAACTTCGAGGTCGATCGCGTCCACGGGCGCGTTGCGCTGCCCTCGGGCGTGAGCGGCACGTTCCGATGGAGGCAACACACCGTTGATCTGCATTCGGGCCCGCAGACCATCACGCTCACCGGATGAGCCTCGAACAGCCAGGCTTGATCATGCACTGCCCACGCCTGAGCTGGGCCACTACTCGCTTCGTGGTATTCGAGCGGCCTGGCGCCCTCGCAGGTTCGATCCCGATTGGCAGCCGGCTTCACACCGATAATTCGGAGTTGGGTTCAGCATCCTCAGCCTGGCTCTCTACACCTCCTCCATCTGCGGCGTGCCCGTGACCACCGGCGACGTCATCGGCACCATCGTTGGCGAGGAAGACAGCCTGCTCGGCCGTTTCTGACGGCTCATGAGCCAGCTGAAACCCGGCGACATTGACCCCTGCATCGACTACCTGGGTCTGGGCGGGCGCTGCATCGAACCGGGCCCCAAAGGCGTGATCGTCTTCACGGTGCCCGGCGAAGTCTGGGATGCCGCCGCGTTTGGCCCGTAGCCCTGGCTGGTGGACCGCTTCACCGGCGTGGTTGACCCGCTGCCGGATACCGGGATCACGCCGGACGATGAGCGCGGCATCCGCGAGAACGTGGCTCGCTTCTGCCTGCTGCGGAATGCGTGCGCCCACCGCAAGTATGAACCTTCGGGCGAAATCGGCTCAGCGCAAGCGCGCGACTCAACCCGCTCTCATCCACAGCGACCCACCCTGCCTGAGGGCCGGGACGTGACCGAGTATTCGGGATGTGGTTAGCTTCCATGCAAAGCCCACCGGTCCCACGATCTTGCGGCGTCGCGGCGGATAGCGCAGCTCCGAACGACTGATATCAGCCCGCGCGCAACGGCTGCGCTCCGACAGACCGACCGCTGCCTGCCGGCACTCGTTCTCCCACCATGGCCTTACGAGCCGACCAAGATCTCCGTGGCTGCGCAATCCGCACGATACAATCATGGTCAGCCCATGCGAGAAGGATCGATCACCGAAAGCCAGTGCCCGGTTCGCCCATGAACATCAAGCCCTACCTGCCTCCCCTGTTGTGTGCCCTGCTGCTCCAGGCCTGCGGTCTGGCCAGTCTGGCAACCCCCGAAACCGCGCCGACGAACTCGGCGGCGCCCACTCAGGCCGCGTCCGCACAGGGGACCGCGCCTGTGACCGGAGCGCCAACGACGGCGGCGCTGCCCACACTCGCACCGACGGCGACGAGCGTGCCACCGACCCTGGTTCCGGAACCAACCGCCACGGTCTGGCCGCCGACTTTTGCGATCTGGTCTTTCCAGGACATCCGCGCCCTGGACAGTTTCGTCGTCACGGTCAACGAAAAAAACACGGTCAACGGCACGCTGACCGAACTGACGACCACCATCGGGTATATCAAAGAGCCGTTCAGCGCCTACTTCAACAACAAATACCAAGGCGGCGTGGAGCGAACGGTCGTCGTCGACGACTGGACCTATACGCAGACGGGCACCGGCGACTGGTACATCTCGGCCGGATCGAGCGAATCGCTCTTTTCGAAGGCCCAGATCCCGACCGCGAACACCGACCGATTGGTCGAGGCGCAATTCACCGAGCAAACCGATTACGAGGGCATCCCGGCCTATCATTTTGTGTTGGCCCCGGTCGACTCAGTCAACGGCAACACGACAATCCGGCTGGAAGGCGATTTCTATCTGGCGATAGACGGCAACTACGTGCTCGCTTCGCACTGGAAGGAGACGAGCGCCCAGGGCGACTTCACGCAGGAGTACGAGGTCACCGAGACCCTGTCTTCGATCGGCCAGGTGCCCGAGATCGCGCTGCCCGACGACATGCAGGCCATGGCGGCCGCGATCGAATTGCCGGCCGAGCTTGGCCTGCCCGTGCCGGGCGACAGCGCCGTCCGGGGCTTGACCCGCTATAAAAACGGCATCGGCGTCGACCTGTACTACTTCACCAACCCCAAAATGACGCTTGACGCGTTCCTGGAGCACTACCGCAATCTGCCCGCGACGAACGGCTGGCAGGTGACGCACGTCGGGCATGTCAGCCTGCACCAGGACGATTGTGAATTCATCCGCGAATGCGTGATGATGCGCAAGGCCGACACACAGGTGGTCCTCCACTTTGATGGAACCACCCTGCGGGTCGAGTTCGACTGGCCCGGTCTCTTTGCCCCGGTGAATTAGCCGTGGCGGGCGGTGACGCGTGCACTTCCATCGCTGCGTGGCAGTCAACCGTTCCGATCATCGAGCAGGAATGGCAGATGACGGAACCGACCTCAGGACACGCCAACTTTATACAATGGCCAGTCTCCCAGCGGCCGGGTGCACGCTTCGTGCGGCGCTCATGACGTGGTGATGCGTCGGCGCAACAGCGGCTCGCGAATCGCCTTTGCATCCATTTTCGGTGCCCCAAGAAACGCCACGAACCGCGCGAACCCTTGAGCCAATGCTTCGGCAAATGCCTCGTCCTTGCCGAGATGCTGATCCTCCAACCACAGGCCCAGGATGACGAACGTGTGGGTCGTGCGGTCGAGCTTGCCGTCGAAACGCGCCGCGAGCTGATCGCCCCACAAGATCGGCATCTGTAGTAGCCGAATTTGCGAAGGTGCGCCGGTTGGTAGACCTCCCAAACGTAGTCAAAGCCTAACAGGACTTTGGCCCTCCCGCGTGCGCTCACCTGGTCAAGCGGCGCGAGGAAGACGACCTCCTCCGTCGTGGTCGTTTCGAGCGGCGTCCAGGCCTTTGGGATGCGTCCTTCGCTTACTTCACTCAACGTCTTGGTGTCGCTGGCGAGTGCGTAATGGACCGCTTTCCAGCCTTCGACCTGCACCTCAATGAGCTTTCCGTCCGCTAACATCCGCCCAAGCATCTTCTTTGCCGCGCGATCCGGCTCGCCACGCCCCCAGGCTTCACCCGTCCGTTTGATTCGCGCCAGTCCGCTGCAGCTGATTTCCTTATGGACCAGAAAGCGATCGGTCTCGGCCTCACTGCTCTCGCGAATGAGGTGCGCGGGCGCGACCTTTTCGGTGAGGGCATACACACGCTCGAAGCGGTCACGGGGATGAATCATGACGTCGCCGGTGCGCCACAGATAGAAGAGGGCTAGACGGGGTCGACTCATGCCACCGTGGGTCTTGCGCTCGTCCACCGTGTCACCCAATCGTCGAGCGGCCCCGGCTGATGAGCGAGTCACCATCGCACGGCTAGACTGCGCTTTGCCCTTGCCAAAGCCTTCGACCCTATTAACCATGAGACGGGCCTAAACCTGTCGGCGATTGACATCGCCGCACTGGGAAACTCGCTTTGTTGTGTCGGAAAGAGCGAGAGCCCGCTGCAAACCGCACCGTTTCGAACGCGAGCGGAATGGGCGAGCTCATCTGATCGTAGGAGCTCTGGCGGTGTGTGACAGGGGATCAGACTCTACTGGCTCAGTATCGGCGACCTTACTCAAAAGCCTTACCAAACGATCGGGACGCCCTCTCGCTCCGCCATATCACGGACGCGATCATCGCCGGTTATTTGAGAAACGGCTGCCACAGACAGAGAATGCCCTACTGGATCGACACCTGCCAGATGAAGCCCATCACGTCGTCGATATTCTCTTTCTTGAGCCCGGCCGCCCTGGCGTGCCGTTTCCCGACGGCCGCATACTCAAAACGGGGCACAGATACTGCGGTTTGGTTGACTTCCAGGGCCGCGCGGTCTTCGCAGCACCAACCTGCCGGTCATGGCGACCAGCAGGTTGGTGTTCGTTTCGCGTTGAGCTTTAGACCCAGGTCGGGGCTTTCCTATGGCTTGGCCAGGGTGACGAGAAGCTCGTCCAACAGCTCGAACTGCTCGCCCGCCCCGCTCGTGCCCGTGCTGCCGGAGGCGATGGCGTCGTCGAGGGCTTGCTTGGACGGATAGAGCTCGCGCAGGACCAGGAGCGTCTTGCCGTCCTTTTCCTCGAAGGTCACAGTGGAAATGGGGCCATCAGCGCCCTCCTCGTTCGTCCAGACGATGCGCGACTGGGGCGTCACGTCGATATACCTGCCGAAGAACGCCACGGGCTGCTCGGCGGCCGGGTGGCTGAAAACGAAACGGTACGTGCCCCCCGTGCGGACATCGGCCTCGCAGGAAACAAAGGTAATTCCAAACGATTTCGGCACCCACCACCGCTGGAGTAACTCGGGCCTGGTCCAGGCCTCGAACACGATGTGCGCGGGGCCGTTGAAGGTGCGCGTGACGACGAGCTCAAGCTCAGACGTTCGTTCGACCGTCGTGGGGTTGTTCATGGGGTCAGCATTCCTTTTCTTTTTCCATCGACTCGTTTCTTCCGTTTCAATTCCTCAACGATCTGGTCCAACTCGTCGAAGCGTGCGTCCCAGAGCTGGCGGTACCTCTCGATCCAGGCCGCCTCTTCCTCCAGCCGGCGCAAGCCGAGCTTGCACGTCCGCACCCGCCCGACCTTTTCCGTGGTGACGAGCCCCGCCTGCTCCAAAACACCGACATGCTTCTTCATGCCCGTGAGGGTCATACGGAACTGCCCGGCCAGGTCCGTGATCGACGCGTCCGCCTGCCCTAGCCGCTCCAGAATGCCGCGGCGGGTGGCGTCCGAGAGCGCGGCGAACGAGGCATCCAGGGGGGCTCGCTGTAACTGAACCATGTGGTTCAGTATAGGGCAACTGAAAGTCATTTGTCAAGAGGGAGGCGGGCGACGGCCGCGAGCACTCCAGTTGCGACATCCGCTGCTCTCCCAACAGAGTGGAAGGACAGGCAACGTAACACGCCATGCTTGGCTGGAGACGGGAACGGCCTCATTCGGCGAACCATGAGAGCGTGTTTTCGTCCATCAAGCGCGCGCCCTCGGCTCGAGCACCTGGCCGACCAATCGAGACCCAAGTGACGCAGGCTCTACTGCTGGGCGTCGCAGATAACCTCCATCGGCTCTGGCTTGTCTCGAAACCGGCCGCAGTTCAAGGAATTCAACAGGGCGAGCCATGGCAACTTGAAGAAGCGGTCCAGGCCACCGCTCGTCTTCAAGCAAGGACAAGGGGATCGGATTTCAGAAAGCGCAGGCGGCGATCCCAAACCTCTTGGGCCGACTTTCCGATCCAGATCAAATGACTGTCGGCCAGGGTGGCCACAACCTCGCAATGGGAGAGCGCCTGCACCAGTCTCGTCGAGTTCTGGGGTCGCACGGCTTTGTCATGCGGTGAGTACATCGCCAGCACCGGACAGGTGACCGCGTCTAGGTTGTCGACCTGGTGTTGAAGATCATTCAGAAAGCCCCGGCCTGATCGCGAAGCATTAACCATCCGGATGACATACGCGAAATCCTCGGGGCTTGGTTCTCGAACGACGGTGCGCACATCCAGCGTGGTCAACTCCAAGAACAACGTGCGCATGGCCGCCTCAGGCATGAGGCGAACCCAAACCCGCATCGCCGCCCAGGTCAGCCGCTCGGTCGGTCCAAACAGGGAAGGAGAACCGATCTTGAAGATCGCGCTCCACGGCAGCGTGACGGCCGACTCGAGGACGAGTCGGCGGATCCGAGTGGGATGTCGCGCCGCGAAAGCGAGGGCCGTGGGGCCGGCCGCCGATATCCCGATCACGTCGACCTGCGGTAGAGCCAGGACCTCGATCAGGGCGGCCAGGCTGTCGGCGGCCTCCTCCGCTGTTCGCCCCAGATGACCGGGTGTGCCGTCGTAGCCGGGGCGCGACGGGGTCAACACCTGAAAGCCTTGGCCCGCGAGGCGCTCATGAGATAGGCGCGTCCGTCGACTACAATGTCCACCGTGGAGCACCATCACCGGCTTTCCATTTCCTTCGAGCCGATACTCCATCGGGCCCCTGGGCGTCTGAGCAATCTCCTGATTCCCGTTCATCCTGGGTTTCCTTACCTGTTTCATCGAACGCCTCACGGACGGCTTCAGGCGTCTGGCAGTTTGGCGACAGCCAGCCACACCTCCCGGCGTGTGGCTTTCCTGGCCTAGTATGGGCGGTTTCCAGCCTGGGCGAGCACGGTTGTAGCATGTTCACCCAATCCAGGCGCATCCGCGAGAGCCCGAGAAAGCGGCCGTGGTCGCCGACCAGCCTAGGGCAGCATTGGGAGCATCGGGGTCGCCCGGGTGGACGTCAGCCCAACGACCTGCAGCACATGTCCAAAACAGGCGTGCCCGCGCGTCATATCAGTGTTCATGTCGAATTGTTCCAGCGGACCCAAGAAAGGAAACGCGATGCCTAAGTACCTCTGTCTCCTGCGCAGCCAGCCCGGCCAGCCCCAACCAGGTCAAATGCCCTCCCCGGCGCAAATGGAGGCGATGTATGCCCAATTCAACGCCTGGCGGGACAAGTTTCAGCACAACATCGTCGACCTGGGTGGAAAATTGGGCGATACCGGCAAGGTCCTCACGACGGACGGTGTGACCGACGGACCGTTTGTGGAAGTCAAGGAGGTGATCGGCGGCTACATGATCCTCGCGGCCAACACGATCGAAGAGGCGATGGAGGCCGCCCGCCACTGTCCTGGCGTGATCTCGCCCGGGACCAGCCTCGAGATCCGGGAATTCAATACACCTTGACCGCTCCGAAACAGGTCGAGCATTTCTTCCGGCACGAGTACGGCAGGGTCGTAGCCCTGCTGTACTTTCGCGTGGGCATGGAACACCTCGAGGCTGTTGAAGATGCCGTTCAATCAGCGCTTCTGACCGCCCTGGAGTCCTGGAAGGTGTCGGGTTTGCCCGACAATCCCTCGGCCTGGCTGTACCGGGTGGCGTACAACAACCTCGTCGGCGACTTGCGCCAACAGGCGCGTCGTTCTCGAATCCTCGAACAAGCTTTCCAAGTTCGGCCTGGGTCCCAGAAGGACGGGCCTCAGGATCCAGACGGGGGCGACGTGCAGGATGATCTGCTGCGGATGCTGTTCGTCTGCTGTGACGAAGCCATCCCGGTCGAGTCTCAGCTGGTGTTGGCGCTCAAAGTCCTCTGCGGTTTCGACGTCCGAGAGATTGCCCTGCGTTTGTTCACGAGTGAGGCCGGCGTCTACAAGCGGCTCAGTCGGGCCCGGAGCCGCTTGCGTGAGCTGCACGATCTCCCTGAATCGTTACGAAGCGAGCAATACCTCGCGCGGCTGCCGGCTGTGCGCCAGATCGTCTATCTCCTGTTCACGGAGGGCTATCTCTCCGCTTGCCACGAGGTGGCGATCCGTCAGGAGCTCTGCCACGAAGCCATTCGGTTGACGACTCTCTTAGCCGAGCACCCTGTCGGCCAGACCCCCGAGACCTTCGCCCTCCTGGCCCTGATGCACTTGCATGCCGCCAGGTTGACCGCGCGTCAGGATGCATCGGGCGGTTTGCTCCTGCTCGAGGAGCAGGAGCGATCGCTCTGGGACCAGCGCGGCATTCAGATCGGGCTAGGCTGGCTGGCAAGATCCGCTCAGGGCGAGCGCTTCTCGCGATACCACGCGGAGGCCGGGATCGCCGCCGAGCATTGTCTGGCTCCCTCGTTTCAGGAGACGCGCTGGGACCGAGTCGTGGAATGCTATGCGCTTCTGGAGCGGATCGCGCCCTCGGCGCTTCATCGCCTGAATCGGGCGATTGCGACGGCGGAGTGGCAGGGACCGACGGCCGGGCTCGCCGTCCTCAAAGGCTTCGAGCCCCCCACCTGGTTGGCCGGCTCTTACCTGTGGGCGGCCGTGCTGGCCGATTTGCATCGGCGGTGTGGACACGTCGACGTCGCCCAGCAATATCGGGACACCGCCCTGCAGTCTGCCCCGACGTCGGCGGTGAGGAACCTGCTGAAGCGCCGACTTGGGGCCGACGACGGCGAGTCAGTGTCCGGGGCCAGCAACTGATCCTTGTAAAACCATTGTCGCTTAGGTGACAATGGGCGGTACCGGTTACTGTCACTGTCCTGCTGGAGGCAGCCCAAGGTTGTTTTCCAGGTGGGCGACAAACCACGTGACGACGGTTTGGGTCACACCGGGACGCGCGCCAAACATGAGTTTTCGCCCTACGGCATCCAGCGGGTAGGCATCAACCACGATCTTGCTCCCCGCCCCATCGGCCTGAACGATGCAGGTGAGGTTGGTCCGATCTCCCAACACCTTGCCCAGGAGCGTCTTGTCGAATTTGACTTCGATCTTGAACTCCTCGGGCTTGTGGGATAGGACTTTGCCGCTCAGTTTTTGAACGGCTTTCAAGCACGCAGTGTGCACATCGCCCGGTGCCTGGCTAAAGGATTTTTCTTGATGGATTTCGTAGGGCATGATGACTCCGGTCCTTGGCTTACACGCGCTTGAACTCAACTCGCGGGTGTAAGGCTTCGATCAATTCGCGCGTGCCTACTTCCGTTCCACTCAACGAGGCAGTTGCCGCGCCACTCGCGATCCCCCAACCGAGGGCCTCTCTCAACGAATGACCTTGCGATAAGGCCCAGGCAATCCCGCCCACCATCGAATCTCCGGCGCCAATGGGATTCTTTTCCTGGATCTTTGGGCTGCGCACCTGCCAGGTTTCGGCAGCTGTGTGCAACAAAGCCCCGTCTTTGCCGAGCGAGACGACCACATTCTGGGCGCCGATTTCCCGTAGGGCGGCGGCGGCAACTGTGATTTGGTCGATCGTCTCCACCGGAAGGCCGGTGAGCTTGTGCAATTCTTCGGCGTTTGGTTTCACCAAAAACGGCTTGGCTTCACAACCCAGGCGGAGGTTCTCGCCGGACGTATCCAGGACACAAACGGCATTCTGTTGTCTCAAAATCGTGATGATTCGGGCATAGAAAGATGCCGGCACGCCCGGCGGGACACTGCCCGCCAGCACCCACCAATCTCCGGCGTGCGCCAACGAAGCGACCTTGTCCAGCAGTGCCTGTTGATCGGCTTCATCGACCAGCGGGCCCTTTTCGTTGACCTTGATGTATTGGTCATGCCGCTCGGTCACGATGCTGACGTTCGTGCGCGTCTCACCGGAAATGGCCACAAAGTCTGTGGCGATACCCAGCGCCTGCAGGCCGGCACGTAGTTGTTCCCCGGCTTGCCCGCCCACGAATCCCAGCGCGATGCTGGCCATCCCCAAGGATCTCAGAAGACGCGAAACGTTGAATCCCTTGCCGCCATAGTCCACCCGCGAATGAACCGCCGACAGCACCGTATCGAACTGCACGCTTGAAACGGTCAGCTCCCGATCGATCGCCGGGTTGAGCGTGAGGGTGTAAATCATGTCAACCTATTCGGGCGCCTGCCAGAATTTCTCGATCAAGGCCTCTTCCGCTTCGTTCACCCACATCTGGTCGGGTCCCAGTTTGGCAGCCACTTCAGGAATACGGTCCTTCAACTCCTTTAGTCCGGTCAGCGGCAGATTGTGGATCTGCGGAAAGATGACGACCTTGCCGGGATAGCGGCTCTCCATCACCGATTGGATCGCCTCCGCCGCCGTTTCGATCCCGCCGATGGCTGCCACGGACCGACCGGGCGATAACGCCCCCGACATCCGTCGTTCCATTACTGTGGCCTGATCGTGCATCGTCAGGCCGGACGTGCCGGTATATTGCGCATTCGAGAGATAGACCTGGCTGAGATCGACCTTGCCCATCGTGCCATTGGGCACGCCGGCAAAGAGCACCAGCATGCCATCGGGCTTCATGACTGTATCGCCTTCCTCCATCAGGCCCGCCACGGGGACACTGACGACCACGTCGTCCGCGCCCTGGCCCTGGGTGGCGCCCATGACGAACGCATGGAAGGTTTGCGTCGAGCTATTCGGGTTGAAGACCATCAACTCTCGCCCGTTCTTTTGTGCCAGCGGGCTGAACATATCCTTCAGCGTTTCCAGCCGTTCGTCGCTGATCTCGGTAGCGATGACCAGCCTCGGTCCATCAGGCAGTTCGAGCGCCCGCTGCACGTGCATCTGTCCCATCGGCCCGCCGGCGCCGATGAAGACGGCCACGCCATGGGCCCGCAGCTCACAGCGATTTCGGGCTTCGCCGTAGGAGGCCGAGATGTCGGTGGTGGTGTTGCCGACAAAGGCGATGTAGTCGTAGTGTAGACGGCCCAGGTCCACGGAGGTCAGGCCGTCCAGCGGCTGGGTACCGACCATGTTCAGGGTGCCGCGCCGGGCGATGCAACGCGCCGCCTGCCCCACTGCCTCGGCAGAGGTGGGGTTGAGCATGACGATGTCGTCAAAGCCTTTGCCGTCGGTCAATTCCTGGCTCAACGACGGATAGTGTTCGGGGGTGAGCCCGTTCCTTTCGGTGATCGACGCGCCCGAGGCAGCCAGGGCCCGAGACACGGAAGCCGGCACATCAGTCAGAATGAACGAGCTGGTCGGGTCCAGCTTGGAGAAGATGAAGTCAGTCGAGTCATTGGGCCGCCCAATGATCCACAACCGTCCGCCGGGTTTTGGGTCGAGCCGACGGCGTTGGGTATAGGCGGCGGCGACGCAGCCCCACGGCTCAAGCAAGGCCGACTCGGCGTAACCCATGCCCGTCTCCATGGGCAGGAGGCAGGCCCCGGTATCGGTCTCGAGCACCTCTTTGCCGATGCAGTGATATTGCACCAGGCCGCCGGGAATGGTGTACCCGTAGGCGGTGCTCATGCCCTGCTGATAGATATCGGGTTGGACGGCCAGACGTTGGCCGGGCGAATACCGCCCGAGGAGGTTTTTGCCGACCTTGATGATGGTCAACGAGACTTCATGACCGAGCCGGGTCGGCTCGGTGGCGAGGTTACGGTTGTAGAGCTTTGGATGGCTGCCGCCCTGCTTGAGAATCTTGACGTCGGAGAAGCAGATGCTGACCGCGTCGATTCGGACGAGCAATTGATCGTCTGTGGGTTCAGGGATGGAGAAAGGCTCGGGCCGACCGTCCTTCCCCAGGTTGTCCAAACCCGCTCCGTAAAGGTTCCAGGCGAAACTTTGTTGGGGCAACGAGTGATTCGCGGATTGGTAGTGATTGTATTTTTCGCCCATGGGGAGATCCTGCTATGCGACGAACGACTTGGGTGATTGCGACGGAGTCGCCCCGATCAACGCCGACAAGCGCTATCTGGATGAATCCACCGTCTTTTTCTTTGGATGCCGGGACGATTTGCCTCAATGCAGGCTGAGCGTCCTCTTCACCAGCTCACGCACTTCCCGCGCCGTGGAGCACTCCAGCGCCTGCTGCGCCAGCCCTCCCAATTCAGAGACATTCAGGCCGCGGATTTGCGCCTTGACCAGTGGTATCGAAGGCACATTGACGCTCAATTCATCGATGCCCAGGCCGATCAGGATGGGCACGGCATAGGGGTCGGAGCCCAGCTCGCCGCAAATCCCTACCCACTTCCCGTGTTTGTGCGCACCGTCAATGGTCTTTGCGATCAGGCGCAGCACTGCCGGATGCAAACCATCTTGTTTGCTGGCCAGCGCCGGGTGCGCTCGGTCCATGGCCAGGGTGTATTGGGTCAGGTCGTTCGTGCCAATGGAGAAGAAGGCGACTTCCTTGGCCAATACATCGGCCATCAAGGCCGCCGACGGCACCTCGATCATGATGCCTGCAATCACAGGCGGGACGTTCAACTCCGTCTGCAACTCGTCCAGCATCCGACGGGCCTGCCGGTATTCCTCGATGTCGCCCACCATCGGGAACATGATGCGCAGGTTGCCCCGGGATCCCGCGCGCAGGATCGCTCGCAACTGCTGGCGAAACAGCTCAGGCCGGTTCAGGCACAACCGGATGCCGCGCTCGCCCAAAAAGGGATTCTCTTCCTTTTGCACTTCGATGTAGGGCAAAGGCTTGTCCCCGCCCACGTCGAGCGTGCGGACGATGACCGGCAGCGTGCCCATCGTGTCGGCAATGGCCCGATACACCTCGAATTGTTCTGCCTCGGTTGGGGCCGTCGTGCGTTCAAGGAACAGGAACTCGGTTCGCAACAGCCCGATCCCCTCCGCGCCCATCTTCAGGGCTTGTTCGGCGTCTGCCAGCGACCCGGCGTTGCCGACCACCTCCACATGGCGGCCATCCGCCGTGATCGCGGGCTCAGTCGCTTGCGCCAGGGCGATGTGCCGTTTCTCCAACCATCGATTTCGCTTCCGCTCGGCCGATTGCACTTCCTCCGGCGTCGGGTTGAAAGTCATGGTGCCGGCGCCGCCATCCAGAATGACGTACGAATCCTTCTCCAACTTCAACACCGACTCGTCCACACTGACGATGGCGGGTAGCCCCAGTGCGCGCGCCAGAATGGCGGTGTGCGAGGTCGGTCCCCCGTTGACAATGCAGTAGCCGAGCACATGGTCTTTGTTGAAGGAAACCGTGTCCGAGGGGGATAGTTCGCGGGCAACGACCACAACCGGCTTGTCCGGAAGAGTGGCTTGTTCCTCCTCAATCCCTACCATGAGCCGCAACACGCGCCGGCCCACGTCACGCAGATCATCCGCCCGTGCCGAGAGGATCGGGTCATTCAGCGCGGCGATGACCATGGCGCTGTCTTCGATCGTTTCCTTCCAGGCCTTTAACGCATCCTGGCCCTTTTGAATGCGGACTTGCACCGCATCCGTGAGTTCGGGGTCATCGAGCACGCCCCGATGCGAATCGAATATCGCCGCTTCAGCTTGCATGCCCCGCTCAGTCATCTCGCGATTCAAGGCGTCGAGTTGCTCACGGGCGCGCGCCAGCGCAGCTTGTAGACGCTCCCACCCGATGACCAGCCCATCCGACGCGTCGTCGAGCGAAATCTCCTGGCGCTGATAGTGGAACACCGGTCCAATCGCCAGACCCGGTGCAGCGCCCACCCCTCTCAAGACATTGGCTTTGGCAGGCTGACTATCCATCGCCGGAACGGAAACGGTCTCAGTCACGGTCGGTGCGGGTGCCGCGGCGCTCATCTCGCCTTCGCCGAGGCCCGAGCGGATAGCCGCTTCGATTTCGGCCGCGGCCGATAGTTCATCTTCTCCGCTGACGTCGATCTTGAGTTGGCTCCCCTTCGAAGCCCCCAAGGTCAACACCGAGATCAAGCTCTTGGCGTTGGCCTTTTTTTCTCCATGCCAAATCGCCACATCGGACTTGTACTTCTTTACCAGATTCACCAACGTCTTGGCAGGTCTCGCATGCAAGCCCGTCTCGTTGTGGATCGTGATCTCAAAGTGCCTCATGACGAAATCCCTTTTGACCCAGTCAACTCAGTGCCCCTTACGCTTCGCCCGCACGCTCCTTGCTCAAGTGCCTGAGAATCACGTCAGGGTCGGTGGTGCGAATCAACTCCCGGAGGACAACGTCATCTTCCACGGCTTCCGCCAGGTTCGCCAGCACGCCGACATGCTCCTCACCCGAGGCGGCGATCCCGATCACCAAGAAGGCAAGTTCGCCGCCCGTATCCCACTCCACGCCGTCAGTCAGCTGCAACACCGAAATGCCGGTCTGCAACACATCGTCCCGGTTCTCATACACTCCATGTGGAATGGCCACACCGCTTCCTAAATACGTGGACATGGTGGTCTCGCGTTTCAGCATGCCTTCGACGTATTCTGGCTTGACACACCCAGACTTCACCAGCA
>WBZS01000500.1_pt1 | contig 19147 bp, 16 predicted proteins | sample 5204201 | NCBI WGS metagenome assembly WBZS01 (sample SAMN12344357, study PRJNA552823) | activated sludge metagenome | biome: Activated sludge suspended growth; feature: Nitrification reactor; material: Wastewater; isolation source: activated sludge from nitrification reactor of wastewater...
GTCTTGGGGGTAGGCGTAGGGCCCAGCGTGGAGTAGAGCCCCCTAGAGTGGTGTAGCCCCCACAGTGGCCGTGGCCGTCGATGACGGCAGGGCGGTCGCAGTTGGCTCCGCTTGGTCCGTCCCCATCGTCTCGGTGGCCTCGGCGGCCCAGTCGTCTGCGGCCTCCCCCACCCCCTGCCTTCAGTTGTTCCGAGAGAGTAGCGGCGGGAACAACTGCAAGCTCGGTCTCGTCACGAACAGCAACGTCGCATCGGGTTTTCCCTCGACCCTCCAGACGAAGCCGCTCTACGACTGTTTGTGTTCGCCTCTGACCTACTGCACCGAGTCCGACCCTGCGTGTGTGTACAACGTCGTGGTGAAATTCTACGTTCCGCTGTGCTACTCCATTGCGTCCCAGACGTCTTGGGTCACCGATGGCAGCGGCGCTCCGTACACAACTGCCGTGACCTCGGCGACCCTGGGGGGAACGACGTACCAACTGATCACGGTCACCTACGCCTCCATCTGTAAGTACCAAGCTGGCCGCCAAGTGCAGATCCCGATCAAGGCCAACTCGACATGCCCCTGCAGCAACAGTGCGCAGGGTCCGACGATTTTCGGCGAAACGACGGGTCAGTGCGCTCAGGGCGGGAGTGTTACGTCCACAGGGGTGTACAGGCTCACCACGGCGGGCTTCACGTTCTGCTAGGTTCTGTTAAGAAAGTGACAGCTGGGAGATCCCGCTCTTTGCCACGTCTTGAGCGCCGCCCCAAGGAGGCGCTTCGTGGGCCAACGGTGCCTGAGGCGCGACTCGCTGAAGGGTGTCGGGGTACGACGGACTCCTCGTTGTGGGGCAGGCTGTGAGGGCGCTGGTTGAAGCGCCCAGGTTCTCAGCCGTTCTCATACTGAGACCTCCCGGGATAGTGCGGAGACTCGGTTTGGTGGTGCATAGAGCCTGCTTACCCCATCCAACGAGGTGCGGGATCATCGGGGCATGAATCAGAACGCCCGACCGGTGAAGCGACGGGGCGGGGAGCGGGGGGTCAAGTCCAGTGGAGTGGTGTAGCGGTTCCTTCGTCTAGGCGGTGAGGGCGAGGGGTTCGGTCACCTCCTCAACGGCGTTGGTGATGGTGCTGAGTCGGCATCGTGCGAGGACGTCGAGGCCGAGGTAGCGGCGCCCTTCTGCCCACTCATCGGTCTGCTCGGCCAAGACAGCGCCGACGAGGCGGATGATCGCTTCCCGGTTGGGGAAGATCCCGACCGCGTCGGTGCGGCGGCGGATCTCACGGTTCAGGCGTTCGGCGGGGTTGTTCGACCAGATCTGGGTCCACACGTCCTTGGGGAAGCCGGTGAACGCGAGCACGTCTGCCCGGGCGGCTTCGAGGTGCTCTGCAACCTCGGGTAGCTTCTCGGCGGTGTAGTCGAGCAGACGGTCGAACTGCGCCTGGACCGACTTCTTGTCGGGTTGGTCATAGACCGAATGGAGCATCGCTTTGACCGCGGGCCACATGCTCTTCGGGGTCACGGACATCAGGTTCGCGGCGTAGTGGGTTCGGCAGCGCTGCCAGGACGCGCCAGGCAGGTTCGCCGCGATCGCCTCCACCAGCCCGGCGTGGGCATCGCTGGTGACCAGTCGGACCCCCGCCAGGCCGCGGGCCACCAAATCGGCGAAGAACGTGTTCCACGCCGGTTTGGTCTCGGAGGTGGCGACCTGCAGGCCCAGGACCTCGCGGTGTCCGTCGCCGTTGACGCCGGTGGCGACGAGGACCACGGCGTTGATCACGCGGCCTCCTTCGCGGACCTTCATCGTCAACGCATCGGCTGCGACGAACGTGAACGGCCCGGCCTCACCCAGGGGGCGGTGCCGGAACTGCGCTACGTGTTCGTCGAGGTCGGCGGCCATGCGTGAGACCTGTGACTTCGACAACCCGTCGATGCCCAGGGTCTTGACGAGTTTGTCCATCCGGCGAGTACTGACGCCGGCGAGGTAGCAGTCGGCGATCACCGTGATCAGAGCCGCTTCGGCGCGTTTGCGGCGCTCGAGCAGCCACTCGGGAAAGTAGCTGCCAGAGCGCAGCTTCGGGACGGCCACGTCGATGGTGCCGACGCGGGTGTCCAGCGGGCGGTGACGGTAGCCGTTGCGCTGCGCGACCCGCTCGGTTGAGGGCTGTCCCCATTCGGCGCCGCACACGGCGTCGGCATCGGCCGAGAGGAGGGCGTTGATCATGTTCTGCAGCAGCTGGCGCATCATGTCCGGAGAGGCTTCGGTCAGCAGGTTGCCCAGCACGCGGGCGGGGTCGACAATGTGAGGAGCGGTCATCGTGGTTGATTTCCTTTGAGAGAGCTTTGGTAGGTGAACTCGAAGGATCCCACGGTGACCGCCCTGCCGTCATCGACGGCCACGGCCACTGTGGGGGCTACACCACTCTAGGGGGCTCTACTGAGCGGGGCCGTGCTGCGTCGGAGCGTTTCCTGTACCCGGGCGAGGAGCATCACGAGGTGATCGTGCCCCTGTGGCTCAAGTGGGTGCTGTTCTTCACCACTTTGGCCATCACGGCGGCTGCACTGGTAGTTCTTGTCCTCGCGCGGGGGGATGTGCGGCGGGTTGCTGAGATGGTGCGGCCCAAACCCGCACAGGCGACCTTGGCCGATCTGCCTGGCTTCAAGGGACCCTACCGTTCGACCGGTGTCGCGGACATCAAAGTCGTCAGCGTCGTCATATCGACCCAGGTAACCCTGACCGTTGACGGGACGGATCTGATGGTCAGCACCCCTTGTGGGACCTCGTATTTCACAGCCACCCTCGACGGCGAGGTCGTCAAGGCCATGAAGAGGACATCCGTGTTCCGGGACTGTCCGGAGGCCGACCGGTTTGCCCACGGCTACTTCGACACTCGCATGACTCAGAATCCCGTGGCCATCGTCAGTGGCGAACGCTTGGTCTTGCACTGGTCCAATCCCGAAAGAATGGGAGCCGAGGAAGTCGAATTCGGGCGCGACATACCCCCCGCGGGCACCTCGACGGACTCACATGATGAGGCGCCCACCGGCGCCGATGTCCTCCCACGCCAGTAAACGGACGTTGGTAGCGGCGGGGCTTCCTCAACAGCGGGAGCACCTGGTTTGTCGCACGTACCTCGGTGGCCCCCTCGGCGGCCAACGCCGCGCACACGGTGTTGCGCGAGACGCCCAACGTCCTGGCGATCACTTGGATCGCCAGCTCCTCGGCCCGACTCAGTGGAGGACTGGGCTGAGGTCTGCATGTTGCGCAAGCCGGCGGGATCGGCGGTCGATGCGTTCAAACGGTTGTCGAAGTGCGGCAAACGGCGACACCCTTGGCCGTGTTGCGCGTGTGCTCCGTGGGATTGGAGTGACGCTCGACTAGCCTGCGACCATGGCGACCCGTACGTCTTCCACCCAGCGTGCCCGCACGGGCTCGACCCGTCCTGCGGGCCGGCGCACGGCCACCCGACCCGCGCCCCGGGGCCGCAGCGCCAAGGGTGGGGGCCTCCCGTTCCCGCTGCGGGCCTTCCGCACCACGTGGATGGGCATGGCCAATGTCACCGGCTCGGCGGTCCGCCGGGTGGGAGCGGCCGGGCGCGAGCTCGAGCCGGCGCACAAGCGTGACGGCCTCGGTTTCACCCTCATCGCTCTGGCGGTCGTTGTCGCCGCGCGCGAATGGTGGGGTATGCCGGGTCTGGTCGGCGACATCGTGCACGCGGTCGCCGCAGGCACGTTCGGCGTCGTCGCCCTCGTCCTCCCGCTGGTCCTCCTGGCCTTCGGCCTGCACGTCCTGCGCGGCCCCGAGCACAAGGAGACGACGAGCCGCCTGGCCATCGGCGCGGTCGTCCTCGCCTTCGCCGTCTGCGGCCTGGTCCACGTCGCCAAGGGCCTGCCCGAGCCCCCCGACGGCGCCACTGCGATGCGTGCGGCCGGCGGGATCATCGGCTTCCTCGCCTCGACCCCTCTCGTCGCCGCCGTGAGCACGTGGGCGACCATCCCATTGCTGCTCCTCCTCGCCGTCTTCGGTGTGCTCGTCATGACGGCGACCCCCGTGCACCAGATCCCGCACCGCCTCCAGCAGGTCCGTGACTACCTCACCGGCCCGAGCGACGAGCCGGAGTCGGCCCCGGAGCGCAAGGCCACCCGCCGCAAGCGCCGCCCCGACCTCGACGCCGACGGCAACCTCGTCGGGGACGAGCCCTTCGAGCAGGCCGCCCTCGTCGACCCCGTGACCGGCAAGCGCCTGCGGCCCGGACAGAAGCGGAGCACCGCTCCGGGGGTCCTGGCCCCCGAAGCATCGACGACGCCACTGGCCGCAGCCCCGCCGGCGGCGGAGAAGGCCCCGTTGTCGCCGCCCCCGACCACCCCGCTGCCGCAGCGCGTCGAGCAGCTCGCCCTCGCCGGGGACGTCACCTACACCCTCCCGGACAGCGCCCTGCTCGAGCCGGGCAGTCCCCACAAGGAGCGCAGCGCCGCCAACGACCGGGTCGTCGACGCCCTGACCCAGGTCCTCGACCAGTTCGAGATCGACGCCCAGGTCACCGGCTTCAGCCGCGGTCCGACGGTGACCCGCTACGAGGTCGAGCTCGGCCCCGGCATCAAGGTCGAGCGCGTCACGGCCCTCTCCAAGAACATCGCGTATGCCGTGGCTTCGGCCGACGTGCGCATCCTCAGCCCCATCCCGGGCAAGTCGGCCATCGGCATCGAGATCCCGAACACGGACCGCGAGAAGGTCAGCCTTGGCGATGTCCTGCGCAGCCAGGTCGCCCGGAACAACGAGCACCCCATGGTCATGGGGGTCGGCAAGGACGTCGAGGGTGGCTACGTCATCGCCAATCTCGCCAAGATGCCGCACCTGCTCGTCGCCGGCGCCACCGGCTCGGGCAAGTCGAGCTTCGTGAACTCGATGATCACCTCGATCCTCATGCGCAGCACGCCCGACGAGGTGCGCCTCGTCCTCGTGGACCCGAAGCGGGTGGAGCTCACGGCATACGAGGGGATTCCCCACCTCATCACGCCGATCATCACCAACCCCAAGAAGGCGGCCGAGGCCCTCCAGTGGGTCGTGCGCGAGATGGACCTCCGGTATGACGACCTCGCCGCGTTCGGCTACAAGCACGTCGACGACTTCAACAAGGCGGTGAAGACCGGCAAGCTCACGCCGTTGCCGGGCTCGGAGCGGGTGCTGCAGCCCTACCCCTACCTGCTCGTCGTCGTCGACGAACTCGCCGACCTGATGATGGTCGCCCCGCGCGACGTCGAGGAGTCGATCGTCCGGATCACCCAGCTCGCCCGGGCCGCCGGCATCCACCTGGTGCTGGCCACCCAGCGACCCAGCGTCGACGTGGTCACCGGGCTCATCAAGGCCAACGTCCCGAGCCGGATGGCGTTCGCCACCTCGAGCCTGGCCGACAGCCGCGTCGTGCTCGACCAACCGGGCGCCGAAAAACTGATCGGGCAGGGCGATGCGCTCTTCCTGCCGATGGGTGCCAGCAAGCCGATGCGCGTCCAGGGCGCCTGGGTCACCGAGTCGGAGATCCATGACGTCGTGAAGTTCGTGACCGACCAGCTCAAGCCGAACTACCGCGACGACGTCGCCGTCGTCGCCCCCAAGAAGAGCGTCGACGAGGAGATCGGTGACGACCTGGACCTGCTGCTCCAGGCCGCCGAACTGGTCATCAACACCCAGTTCGGGTCGACCTCCATGCTCCAGCGCAAGCTGCGCGTCGGGTTCGCCAAGGCCGGCCGGCTCATGGACCTCCTCGAATCCCGCGGGGTGGTCGGACCGTCGGAGGGCAGCAAGGCGCGTGACGTGCTCGTCAAGCCCGACGACCTGCCGACCACTCTCGCCCTCATGCGCGGCGAGGACGTGCCCGAGCCGGCCGCCGCGCCGAGCGAGATCGGTCGTCCGCTGGACGGCGACGCACTGGCCGTGACCGGCGAGTGGGACGACGTCGGGGAGTCCGAGGACGCCTGGGAGTTGACCGGGCGGGCCTGACCGATGCCGACGTCAGCTGGTCAACGTGTCCGCGTGGATCTCGCCGGTGACAATCTGGCCAGTGACGACCTGGATCGGGTGCACCGGCACGACCGGTGCCCCGGAGAGCGCCTCCGCCACCTCGTCGAAGAACTCCCGCACCGCGTCGAGACCGCCCACCGGTCCACCGGCGAGCAGGCCGTCGGCTCCGAGCAGGACGGCCGACGGGCTCGCCTGCAGCCCCAGGGTCTCCCACGTGATCGCGCCGAAGTCGCGCCAGGCATCGGCCGTGGGGAGCTCCGGTGTGCTCGGGAGCACGTCGACGCCGGAGAAGACCACGCGCACGTCGATCTGGGGGACCTGCGGCCGCACGAGCGGCACGTCCCTGATGACCGCGTGGGTCGGGCCGCAGTAGCAGTTGACGAAGACGAGCAACTGCGCCCGGCTTGCCGCCATGGCCTGCAGGAGCTGACCCTGACCCGCAGGATCGACCAGGACCGCCCGCGGGATCGGCTGCCGGATGTAGTCCTCGAGGTCGTCCTCACCGGGGGCGGTGCCGGCGACTCGTGCGTCGCCCGTCGGACGTGGTGGGCGGGTGCCCGAGGCCCCGGGCCCGATCAACGCGACGGCCACGCTGGCGACCACCGCCCCGAGCAGCCACGCCCATCCGGTGAACCCCAACGAGAGAAGGACGTCCGGGACGGTGTGGCCGGCTGCCGAGAACCAGAGGAACACTGCCGCGAGCGCGACGAAGAGCGCATTGCGCCAGACCGTCCTCCCCCGGACGCGCTGGTCGCCGATGTTGCCGAAGCACCCGCAGTCGGGCCGCGGGGTGAAGGTCATCGCGCGCACGATGATCGCGAGGTAGGCCACGAAGAGGACGGCGCTGGCCCAACTGGCCAGGCGCGTCAGCCACACCACCGGGGAGAGGATCATGACCAGCGCGAGCAGGCCCTCGGCTGGCGGCAGAGCCTTGGCGACCCACGCGGTGTGCAGGGCCCTTGGGAGACGCAACAGCACGATGGCCGACCGGGTCGATTCGGGCTGTCGCCACTTGGCCAGGGCACTGACGACCAGCACCCCGGCAAGAAGCAGCGGGGCAAGGACCCCGGCAGGAGCAGGCATGGTGAACATCGTAGGTGCCTGCGCGGCTAGGCCCCCTCAGTGACCAGCGATCCGGCCGTGGCCTGCTCCACAATGGACATCACCCGGCGCATGTTGCCGAAGGTCAGGCGGGACAGGTCCTCACGCGACCAGCCCCGATCCGCGAGGGCGTCGAGCAGCCTCGGGTAGCAACTCACGTCCTCCAGGCCGACCGGAAGGACGTCACACCCGTCGTAGTCCCCGCCCAGTCCGACGTGGTCGATCCCGGCGACCTCCCGGACGTGCTCCACGTGGGCCACCACGTCGTCGATCGTCGCGGAAGGCTGTGGGTGCACCTGCCGGTGCCGGCCGCAGAAGTCTGTGTAGGCCGGGTAGTCCTTCGGGTCGACTCCTTCATGTACGGCCGCCTCGCGCGCCTCCAGGTCCCATTCCCGTGCCGCTGGCGACACGAATTGGGGGACGAACGTCACCATGCACAGACCGCCGTTGCCGCCCAGGGCGGCTAGTACGTCGTCGGGGACGTTGCGGGGGTGGTCGCAGACGGCGCGCGCGGAACTGTGCGAGAACATCACCGGGGACGAGGTGGTGGCCAGGGCGTCACGCATGGTGTCCGCCGAGACGTGCGAGAGGTCGACGATCATCCCGATCCGGTTCATCTCGCGCACCACGTCGCGCCCGAAATCCGAGAGCCCGCCGAGCACCGGTTGGTCCGTCGCCGAATCGGCCCAGGGCACGTTGTCGTTGTGGGTGAGCGTCAGGTAGCGCACGCCCACGGCATACAGCATCCGAAGGGTGCCCAGGGAGGAGTTGATCGAGTGCCCGCCCTCGGCGCCCAGCAGCGAGGCGATCCGGCCGCTTGCCAGCGCCGCATCCACGTCGGCCACGGTGGTCGCCAGCGCGAGCCGGTCGACGTGTCGAGCGACCATCGCGTGGACGAAGTCGATCTGCTCGAGGGTTGCCGACACCGCGTGATCGCCGGTCATTTGGGCCGGCACGAAGACCGACCAGAACTGGGCCCCGACTCCGCCCTCGCGCAGTCGCGGCAGATCGGTGTGGGTGCGTGCGCCCCGCACGGTGAGGTCCAGGGCCTCCAGGTCGTACGCGACGAGGTCGCGCATGGCCCAGGGCAGGTCGTTGTGGCCGTCCCACACCGGAGACTGGGCGAGGACGGAGCGCACGAGGTCCCGGGGGGCGGCGTCCGTGGCAACGGGGGGCGACGAAGGCATGGGCCCGACTCTGCCACGCCGCCTCCCAACTAGAGTGACGGACATGACGAAGGTGACGGAGCAGGCGCGCACCGTGGCCCTCGTGACCCTCGGCTGCACCCGCAACGAGGTCGACTCCGAAGAGTTGGCCGGCCGACTCCGCGCCGAGGGCTGGCGGCTCGTCGACGACGCGGCGGACGCCGACGTCGCCGTCGTCAACACCTGCGGTTTCGTCGAACAGGCGAAGAAGGACTCGATCGACACCCTGCTCGAGGCGGCCGACCTCAAGCAGACCGGTCGGACCCGGGCAGTGGTCGCCGTGGGTTGCCTCGCCGAACGCTATGGCCAGGAGTTGGCGGAGGAGCTGCCCGACGCGGACGCCGTCCTCGGATTCGATTCGTATGCCGACCTCTCCGGTCACCTGCGGCGCCTCCTGGCCGGCGAGAAGGTCGCCAGCCACGTGCCCGGTGACCGTCGTCGGCTGCTGCCGCTGACGCCGGTGGACCGCGCCGCGACCGCCGCCGGTGGGCGTGTCGCCCTGCCCGGGCACGACAGCGCGGCGGGCGAGATCGTGCGCGCCCGCCTCGACGGACGCCCTTGGGCGCCGTTGAAGATCGCCAGCGGTTGCGACCGGCGCTGCGCGTTCTGTGCGATCCCGATGTTCCGTGGGTCCTTCGTCTCCCGGCGGCCGACCGACGTGATCGCGGAGGCGCACTGGCTCGCCGGGCAGGGGGTGCGCGAGCTGTTCCTGGTGTCCGAGAACTCCACGTCCTACGGCAAGGACCTCGGTGACCTCGCGTTGCTCGAGAAGCTGCTTCCCGAGTTGTGTGACGTGCCCGGCATCGAGCGGGTGCGGGTGTCCTACCTCCAGCCGGCCGAGGTCCGACCCGGGCTGCTCCAGGCCATGGCCAGCCTGCCCAAGGTCATGCCCTGGTACGACCTGTCCTTCCAGCACGCCTCGGCCGAGGTGTTGCGCCGGATGCGGCGTTTCGGTGGCACGCAACCCTTCCTCGACCTGATCGCGCGGGTGCGCGCGAGTGATCCGGAGGCCGGGCTGCGCACCAACGTCATCGTCGGATTCCCGGGGGAGACGCCGGCGGACGTCGAGGAGCTGGAACGGTTCCTGGTGGCCGCCGACCTCGACGTGGTCGGCGTCTTCGGCTACTCCGACGAGGACGGCACCGAGGCCGAGCAGTTGCCGGACAAACTCGACCTGCACACCATCGAGGACCGGGTGGCCCGGGTGACCGACCTCGTCGAGGAGTTGACCGCCCAGCGCGCCGCGCGCCGCGTCGGCACGGTGGTCGAGGTCCTCGTCGACGAGGTCGACGAGGACACCCAGGAGGTGCTGGCTCGGGCGCCGCATCAGGGCCCGGACGTCGACGGAGTGACCATCCTGCCCCCGGGCTCGGCCGAGCCCGGGGACGTGGTAACCGTGCGGATCATCCGCAGCGAAGGGGTCGACCTGCACGCCGAACGGGTGCCGGGGGGTGGCTCGCCGTGACGACCCCCGACGTCCGCGGAGCACGGCGGGTGAGCGCGTGGAACATCGCCAACTACCTGACCGTGTTCCGGATCCTGCTCGTGCCCGTGTTCGGATGGCTCCTGCTCGCGCAGGGGGGTGCCTCGTCGGCCCTGCGGTGGTGGGCGCTGGCCTGTTTCGCGGTGGCCATGATCACGGACCGGATCGACGGTGACCTCGCGCGCAGCCGGGGGCTGGTGACCGACGTCGGCAAGGTCATCGACCCGATCGCCGACAAGTTCCTCGTCACGATGGCCCTCGTGGGCCTCTCCACGATCGGCGAGCTGCCCTGGTGGATCACCGCCGTCATCCTCGTGCGCGAGTGGGGGGTGACGGCGGTGCGCTTCTGGGTGATCCGGCATGGCGTGATGGCCGCCGGTCGTGGCGGCAAGCTCAAGACGATGCTCCAGGCTTTCGCGCTCGGGATGTTCGTCATGCCGCGGGCCGACCTGCCGGTCTCCGGCCTCTGGGATGCCGTGGCCTGGGTGCTGCTCGCGGCCGCGCTCGTGGTGACGGTGGTGACCGGCGTCGACTACGTCGTCCAGGCGCTGCGCCTGCGCCAGACCAGCCCCCGCGCTCAGCGCAAGCGGGCCGAGCGGGCGCTTCGCCGCGGGCAGCGGGGACTTCCCAAGTGAGCCGAGGCGAGGGCGGGTCCGTCGTCGAGCTCCTGAGGCGACTGGGCTTGACCGTCGCGACCGCGGAATCACTGACCGGGGGCCTGCTGTGCTCGACGTTGGTCGACGTGCCCGGCGCCTCGGCGGTCGTGCGCGGCGGCGTCGTCGCCTACACCGTGGACGTCAAGGCTGCGGTGCTCGGAGTGGATCCGGGGCTGCTCGCCGCCCACGGGGCGGTCCACCCCGACGTCGCCGTGGGAATGGCGCTCGGGGTCCGGTCGTTGCTGTCCTCCGACATCGGCGTCGCGACCACGGGCGTCGCCGGCCCGGAGCCCGCCGACGGGCACCCGGTCGGCACCGTCTTCGTCGCGGCGGCGACCCGCGATCGAGTTGAGGTCGAGCAGCTCGCACTCGGCGGTGACCGCCGGGCGATCCGGGAGCAGAGCGTGACTGCGGCCCTGCACCTGGTGTCGCGGATGTGCGTGTCGGACCCCGCGGGGTAACGTGACCTGCGTGGCCCTCGGCCACGCCCTACATTCGAGACGACGGACGGCCCTGACCGGGCAGAGTGAGGAGGACGCCATGGTGATGCTGCGCCAGGAACTCGGCGAGCTCCTCCGCGAGACGCGGGTCGAGCAGGGCCGGACCTTGCGCGAGGTGGCCGCCGACGCGTCCATCGCCTTCGGCTACCTCAGCGAGATCGAGCGGGGCGCTAAGGAGGCATCCTCCGAGTTGCTGACCTCGGTGTGCGACGCCCTGGGCCTCACGCTCTCCGAGTTGCTCGCCGACCTCACCGAGCGGGTCGCGCGGGCCGAGGCGCTGTCGGCGCCGGTCCGCCTGCCGGTCCGGGCGCGCGAGGCCGCCCGCGTCTCCGCGGCCTGACTCGCAACTCTCGCGGCGCTCATCGCCGCTCCCGTCGCGGACCGACTTGTCGTTCGCGGGGCCGGCTGCCCAACGGCCGTTGCGGCCCGCCCGTGTCCGTGGGGGCGCGTCCGCCCTGACAGGTGGGACAACTGAAGAGGGTGCGCTCGCGTGGAGGCGCACCGGTCATGGCCACCCGGATCGTGTCGCCGCAGCGCCGACACGGTCGTCCCGACCGTCCGTGCACGAAACTCTCCTCACCGGGGCGGGGGACGCCCGTGCTGCTCTGGATCGGATGATCCTTGGCCCGATCCATCACCGCGTGGACGCGGGTGACGAGGGTCCACAGTCGGTCCTGACCGAGCGCCGCCGTCGTCGTCCACGGCAGGATGCGCTCGATGAAGAGCGCCTCGCTGGCCCAGTACGTGCCCACGCCGGCCAGCGTGCGCTGGTCGAGCAGGGCGTCGCCCACGAACCCGTCGTATGCCGTGAGGTTGGCCACCGCCGCCGCCGCGTCCCAGCCCGCGCCGAGGACGTCCGGGCCCAGGTGGCCCACGAGCCGGTGTTCGTCCGCGGTGGCGACGAGGTCGAGCATCCCCAGGCGCAGCCCGACGGCGGACCACCGGGACGAGCCGACGGCGGCCCGCAGGTCGGGTCGACGCAGCAGCCGGTCGGTGTCCGGCCCGGGGCGCGACACCCGCCACTGGCCCTCCATCCGAAGGTGGGAGTGCAGGGTCAAACCGTTGCTCAGTCGGTGCAGGAGGTGCTTGCCTCGGGCTCGTACCTCACGGGTCCGGGCCCCCCGATGGTCGCTGGTCGCCAGCGAGGCCCAGCGCAGGTCCCAGAGGCAGAGCTCATCGTCCGCGAGGGCCCGGTGGAGCCGGTCGGCGGTCCGCCACACCGTGTCACCCTCGGGCATCGGCGTCACCCTCGGGCATCGGCGGCGGATCCCCAGACAACAGCGCGACCTCGGGCATTAGCGGCGGATCCTCAGGCCGCGCGGGGTGAGGTGGAACCCGGCGTCCGCCAGCGCGTGAGCCACCGGATGGTCGCCGCCCAGAAGCGCGGTGCCGTCGGCCTTTTCGACCGTCAGTCGACCCAACGCACCACGGCGGACGGCCTCGGCGACCGCTCGTGCCGCATGACGCAAGGGCTCGGGGTCGTGTTCCCAGGTGAGCAGGCTGCGCCCGCCGCGCTCGACGTAGAGGACCAGCTGACCATCGACGAGGACCACGACGGCGCCGGCCTTCCGGCCGGGCTGATGGCCGGTGCGTCGCGTCTTCGCCGCGTCGGCGGGAACCACCCCGGAGGTCACGACCGGGTGGTTGGCCGGGTGCTCCTGATCCGCCCGCGTGGGCCACGGGAGGGCGGCGCCGTAGGGGTTCGCCGGGTCGGTGGCGGCGAGGACCAGCACGTTGGGGTCGTTGGCCTGGGTGCGCCGCGTGGCCGGCCGGCGGAGGGCGTCGATGGCCCCGGTCGTGCCGAACTGGGCCGCCCCGAGGCCTTCGACGAAGTAGCCCCGTCGGACGCGCCCGCTCTCCTCGGCCGCAGCGAGGATCCGATACGCGGCCGCGAATCCGCCGGTCAACTCCTCGGCGAGGGCGGCGCCCCGGGTGACGATGCCGTAGCGGTCGAGCAGGAGTTCGGCGCTGGCATGGGCGCGCACGGTGGGGTTGGTCTCCGGCACGGGAAGCAGTGACCAGCGCCCGACCGTGGTCGGGGGTCCGGTGCGGCTCGGCAGCGCCAGCCTCGTCCCTGAGCCGGCCATTGCGGCCATACCGGCCAACCGTGGCCGGCGACCGGCATACCGGCTGCTCGTCGGCCCGGGCGACACCCGGCGATGGGTCGTCCGCCCGCCCGCGAGGAGGGCTCGGACCGGCGCGAACGTGTCACCGGTGACCCGACCGGCCCACACCTCGTCCCAGATCGCGCGCGCGAGGGCCTCGTCGTCGAGCCAGGCCAGTTTGTCGGACAGGGCGCGGAAGAAGAAGGACCCGCCGCCCGCCAGCGCCTCGAGAATCCGTCGACGCAGGTCGCCCTCGTCGCCGGCCGCCGCACCGGGCGCCACACCGGGCTCCGCTGCGGTGCCGGCGACCAGCGGCGGGAGCGTGGCCGGGACCGCCAGGGGAAGGGTCAGCGGAGCCGTCTGCGACAGGTGCAACGACAGCCACCCGTCATCGGCGCTGGTGGAACCGTGCCCGGCCCACACGACGTCTCCGGCCGCGAGCAGCCCGTCGAGCAGCGCGGGGGTGTAGTCGGCCACCCGGGTCGGGAGGACCAGGCTCTCCCAGGCACTCGCCGGCAGCGGCAAGCCGCTGAGTTGCTCGACGACGCGCAAGAGGCCATCGCCGCCCCGCAGCCGCCCCCCGACCTGCTGCCACCCCGGCAGGAAGCGGGCGTAGTCCCTCGGCGGGACCGGTTCGACCTCGGCCCGCAGGGCGGCCAGCGAGCGCCGCCGGAGCAGGCGCAGCACCTCGGCGTCGCAGAACTCCTCGCCGGCGCCCTGCGGCAGGAACTCGCCCTCGACGATCCTGCCGCGGGCGACCAACTGGACCAGTGCGCCCCGGGCCACCGCCGGGCCGAGACCCCACCGGTGCGCCAGGTCGGCCAGCGTGAACGGCCCGTGCGTGCGGGCGTGTCGGGAGATCAGTTCCCCGAGCGGGTCCGCGACCGGTGCCAGGAACGCCTGCGGCACGCCGACCGGCAGGGAGACCCCCAGGGCGTCGCGCAGTCGACCGGCGTCCTCCACGGCCGCCCACCGGTCCTCGCCGGCAATCCGCACCGCGATGATTCGCCGCGCCTGCGCCAACTGCGAAAGCCAGCGGGGCACGGCGTCGGCGACGTCGGGGCGGGTGCGCTCGCGGAGTTCGTGGTCGCTCAGCGGCCCGAGCATTCGCAACAGGTCGCCCACCTCGTCGGCATCGCGAGCCGTGCGGCCCGGGTCGAGGTGCTGGACCTCGGCGATCGTGCGGGCGATCGCGTCGGCGTCGAGCAGGTCGCGCAACGCCAGACCCTCACTCGTGCCGAGCAACTCAGCGAGCAGCGACGGGTCGAGGGACAGGGCGGCTGCCCGGCGCTCGGCCAGCGGCGAGTCGCCCTCATAGAGGTACTGCGCGACATAGCCGAAGAGCAGCGACTGCGCGAAGGGGGAGGGGCGCGCCGACTCGACGTCGACGAGGCGCACCCGACGGGCGTCGAGATCGGTCATCAGCTGGACGAGCCCCGGCACGTCGAAGACGTCCTGGATGCACTCCCGGACGGCTTCGTGGACGATCGGGAAGGTGGGGTACTGGCTCGCCACCTCGAGCAACTGCGCGGCGCGCTGACGCTGCTGCCACAGCGGTTGGCGGCGATCGGGCCGTCGCCTGGGCAGCAGCAGGGCCCGGGCCGCGCACTCCCGGAACCGGGCCGCGAACAGCGCCGATCCGCCGATCTCGCGCACGATGAGGTCGTGGACCTCCGCGGGGTCGAGCCGAACCAGATCGAGGAGGTCGGCTCCCAGGGTCGCTCCCGACTGCTCCTCGTCGAACTCGAGGTCGGGCAGTCGACAGATGATCCCGTCGTCGCCGTGCAGGGCCTGGACGTCGACGCCGAAGCGCTCGCGCATCCGGGCCGCCACCGCCAGCGCCCACGGGGCGTGGATCTGGGCGCCGAACGGGGAGTGGATGGCGATCCGCCAGTCGCCCAACTCGTCCCGGAACCGCTCGAGGAGGATGGTCTCGTCGTCCGGGACATGGCCGGTGGCCGCGCGCTGCTCCTCGAGGTAGCGCAGTAGGTTGTCGGCCGCCCACTCGTCGAGTCCGGTGGCCCGCACGCGGGCGTGTGCGGTCTTCCGGGGGCTCGCCACGACCTCCCGCACGAAGGCTCCCACCGCCCGGCCCAGCTCCACCGGGCGCCCGAGGCTGTCGCCCTTCCAGAACGGCAGGCGACCGGGCAGGCCGGGCGCCGGGGTGACGAGCACGCGGTCGTGGGTGATGTCCTCGATCCGCCAGGTGCTCGTCCCCAGGGTGAACAGGTCACCGACGCGGGACTCGTAGACCATCTCCTCGTCGAGTTCGCCGACCCGTCGCCCGGGCCCCTCCCCGGTGGCGAGGAACACGGCATACAGGCCGCGGTCCGGGATCGTCCCGCCCGAGGTGACGGCCAGCCGTTGCGCTCCGCGCCGGCCGGTGATCGAGTCGGCGATCCGGTCCCACACGATCCGCGGCCGCAGTTCGGCGAACTCGTCGCTCGGGTACTTGCCGGAGAGCATGTCGAGGACCGAGTCGAGCAGCGCGCGGGTGAGGGTGGAGTAGGGGGCCGCCCGGCCGACCAGGGCGTGCAGGTCCTCGACGGACCAGTCGTCGAGGGCACACATCGCGACCACGTGCTGAGCGAGCACGTCGAGCGGGTTGGTCGGCACCCGCAGCGACTCGATCGACCCCGAGCGCATCCGCTCGGTCACGACGGCGGTCTGCACGAGGTCGCCGCGGAACTTGGGGAAGAGCACCCCCCGGCTGACCGCGCCCACCTGGTGTCCCGCTCGCCCGACGCGCTGCAGGCCCGAGGCCACCGACGGTGGGGACTCGACCTGGATGACGAGGTCGACCGCGCCCATGTCGATGCCCAGTTCGAGACTGCTCGTCGCGACGACGGCGGGCAGGAGACCGGACTTGAGCGCCTCCTCGATCTCGAGACGTTGCTCGCGACTGACCGAGCCGTGGTGGGCCCGCGCGAGGACCGCCGGGGCGCCCCCGGAGCGGGCGGCCAGCCCCATGCCGTGGGTGACCTCGGGGCGAGAGACGCCCTGCCCATCGGGCCGGACGTCGCCCCGCGTGTCGCGGCCGGGCCCCGGGGGGCCGCCCAGGCCGGCGGTGCGCTCCTCCCACAGCTCGTTGAGGCGGGTCGTGAGGCGCTCGGCGAGCCGTCGGGAGTTGGCGAAGATGATCGTGGATCGATGCGCGGCGACCAGGTCGACGATCCGTTCCTCGACATGCGGCCAGATGCTGGCGCGTGACTGCGCGCCAGCGGCCGGCCCGGACAGGTCACCGGTGGGCGTGCCCAGGTCGGCCATGTCCGGGACCGGCACGACGACCTCGAGGTCCCACTCCTTGGTCGAGGGCGGTTGCACGGTCGTCACCGGCCGGCCACCGGCGAGGTAGCGGGCGACCTCGTCGACGGGTCGGACGGTGGCCGACAGCCCGATCCGTTGGGCGGGTCTGGGAAGGAGGGCGTCGAGGCGTTCGAGCGAGAGGGCGAGGTGGGCACCGCGCTTGGAACCGGCGAGCGCGTGCACCTCGTCGATGATCACCGACTCGACGCCGACGAGCGAGTCCCGGGCCGCGGACGTGAGCAGCAGGAAGAGCGACTCGGGTGTCGTGATCAGGATGTCGCTCGGCGCGCGGGCGAAGGCTCGACGCTCGTCGGCCGGGGTGTCCCCGGTGCGCACGCTGACCCCGATGTCCGGGGCGGGCAGCCCGAGCCGGGTGGCCGCGTGGCCGATCCCGACGAGGGGGGAGCGCAGGTTGCGCTCCACGTCGACCGCGAGCGCCTTCATCGGGGAGACGTAGAGGACCCGACAGCGTGCCTTCTTGTCGGTCGGCCGCGGCGTGGCCGCCATCCGGTCGAGGGCCCAGAGGAATGCGGACAGCGTCTTGCCCGACCCGGTCGGGGCGACGACCAGCGTGTGGGCCCCACCGCTGATCGCCCGCCACGCCCCCTCCTGGGCCGTCGTGGGCGCGGCGAAACTCCCCCTGAACCACGCCGCCGTGGCGGGCGAGAAGGTGTCGAGGAGGTCATCGAGGGGGAGTTCTCGGGGGCCGTCGTCGCTCATGCTCGGGCCAGCCTCTCATCCGGCGCCGACATTGGTCTGCCCTCGACGGCTGCGGACCCGGGCGCGCCGGGCGGGATAGGGTCGCCCGGTGCGAGAGAGCAGGTTCCGGGAGTTGCTGACGGGGGAGTTCGGCGCGGCGTATGCCGGGTCGGTGGCCCGTTCGCACTCGATCCGGGCGCTCGGGGGGACCGCGGACGACCTGTTGGCCGCGGGCACGTCCCCGCGCCTCGTCTGGGAGGCCCTGTGTGACGACTTCGACGTGCCGCCGGAGCGCCGGCTCGGCCGGGACACCCACCCGAGCCGCTGACGACCCGCTCTGTCGCCCGGTCGTCCTTAATACCCCCAGGGGTATGTATGATGAGGGTCGTGCCGTTGGTCGATCCGAGCCCGGGTGCCCGGGGTCGATCAACGCGTTCCCCTCGAACGTGATGACAGGAGTTCCCATGTGCAGCCCCGCCCTGTGCCCGACCTGCCGCAAGACCACGTGGCGTGGGTGCGGACAACACGTCGCCGCCGTCAAGGCGCGAGTCCCCGACGACCAGTGGTGCACCTGCGCACAGAACACCCCGTCGCCGGCCCGCAACCTCGGCGGCTGGCTCCCCGGTCGCTGATGGCACCTCGGCTCGACGCGCACTGGGACGGCGTCTACGCGACCGACGTCGCGGGCAAGAGTTGGCACGAGGTGATTCCGGTGGCCTCGCTGGAGGCACTTGAGGTCGCCGGGGTCCTCGCGACCCACTCGGTGATCGACATCGGGGGCGCCGCCTCTCCGCTCGTCGACGCCCTGCTCGCTCGCGGGCACGAGGACGTGACGGTGCTCGACATCTCCGACCAGGGTCTGGCGGTCTCGCGGCAACGGCTCGGGGCGGGCGCGGCGCGCGTGACCTGGATCGCCACGGACCTGCTCAGCTGGGAGCCGCCGCGACGGTACGACGTATGGCACGACCGCGCGGTGGGCCACTTCTTCACGACGGCGGCCGCGCGGACGGCATACCGGCGGGTGGTCGAGAGCGCGGTGAACTCCGACGGGGTCGCGATCCTCGGCGTGTTCGCTCCCGACGGGCCCACCTCCTGCTCGGGACTGCCCGTGCTGCGCCACGACGAGGAGAGCGTGGCGGAGCTCGTCGGTCCCCGCTTCCGGCTCGAGCATTCGATCCGGCAGGTGCACCGGACGCCGTGGGGCGGCGATCAGCCCTTCCTGTGGACCGTCTGGCGCAACATCGGGTGAGGGTTGTCCGGGGCCGTTGGTAGCGTGACCGCCCGTGGCCGACGACATCCTGCTCAGCGCCCGCGGGCTGACGAAGACCTTCGGGGACTTCGTCGCGGTCGACGGCATCGACGTCGAGGTGCGCCGGGGCGAGGCCTTCGGTTTCCTCGGGCCCAACGGGGCCGGCAAGTCCTCGACGATGCGGATGGTCGGTGGGGTGTCCCCGGTGACGTCAGGTGAGTTGCGGATCTTCGGGCTCGACCCGGCCACGGACGGGCCGGCCATCCGGGCCCGCCTGGGCAACTGCCCGCAGAAGGACCTGCTCGACGAGGAACTGTCGGTCGAGGAGAACCTCTGGGTCTATGGCCGGTTCTTCGGGCTCGCGAAGGCCGAGGTGCGGGCCCGGGCCGACGAACTCCTCGACTTCGCCCAACTGACGGAGCGCCGGCACGACAAGGTCGAACCGCTCTCCGGCGGCATGAAACGCCGACTCGTCATCGCCCGCAGCCTGATCAACAACCCCGAGCTGTTGCTCCTCGACGAGCCGACCACCGGCCTGGACCCGCAGGCCCGGCACATCCTCTGGGACCGGCTCTTCCGGCTCAAGCGACAGGGCGTGACCCTCATCCTCACCACCCACTACATGGACGAGGCCGAGCAGCTCTGCGACCGGCTCGTCGTCATGGACAAGGGGCGGATCGTCGCCGAGGGCAGCCCGCGGTCGTTGATCGCCGAGCACTCCACGCGCGAGGTGGTCGAGGTCCGTTTCGACACCGACGACCATGCGGCGCACGCGGACTCCCTCGACGGACTGGGGGAGCGGCTCGAAGTGCTGCCGGACCGGGTGCTCGTCTATGCCGTCG
>WBZS01001422.1_pt1 | contig 19145 bp, 12 predicted proteins | sample 5204201 | NCBI WGS metagenome assembly WBZS01 (sample SAMN12344357, study PRJNA552823) | activated sludge metagenome | biome: Activated sludge suspended growth; feature: Nitrification reactor; material: Wastewater; isolation source: activated sludge from nitrification reactor of wastewater...
GTTACAGGTTATGGAGAACTCACCCGTGGGCCTTTCGGCCCACGGCTTTGTAATTAGCAAAGAAAGCCGCGGGCCGAGAGGCCCGTGGGTCTCCACAACCCCAAAATTTAGTCTGGACAACGCACTAGATTCTCTTGCAAGAAAAAATACGGAAGATCTCACGCGGAGATGCGGAGCGAATGGGAAGAATGAATCCTGGTTTTTCGAGGCTTTCGTTCGTGTAACAGGATTTTCACTCATCAATTCTCAGCGTCTCTGGGTCTCTGCGTGTGCTTTTTTGAACCTGAACCCAAGAGAATTTGCCTTCAACCATCGGTTGGGAGGTTCGTCCTTCGGATAGACCGAATTCAAGAAATTGGATATATCCGTATTGATTCAGAACGTTATTGACGCGGTTCCGAGGACGAAAATGATCCAATTGCCGAGTTCGCGTGCCTTAATGTATGTTTCCTATCCTTTGCTTTTTATTTCGACCATCTTTCTAGGCGAAATGCTTCGCACCTTCGTGGGCTTGAATTTTCATACCATTGCTCCACACCGAGCGTATCGTTCGGCACAGCCCGATGGCGCTCAGCTGCAAATGCTCATGACGCATCTCGACGTGAAAACGGTGGTGAATTTACGCGGAGACGATGGTTCGGAACGGTATTGGGAAGAGGCACGCTTGGTCGGACGGCTTGGCGTAAATTATCGGTGCGACGTTAACATCAGCGCCTCCGAAATGCCCACGCGGGAGCACTTTCTCAAGCTTGTTGACGCACTCGAAACGAGCGCGGAACCGATGCTGATCCATTGCTGGAGTGGTGCGGACCGGACTGGGTTCGTGTCCGTTCTTTACCTGCTACTTCGCACCGAAACTTCCCTGAAATCGGCGAAAGATCAATTAAGCCTCCGTTTTGGCCATGTCGCCTACGGGCGCGCAAAACGACTGGGACGCGTACTGGCGGCGTATGAGCTTTGGCTTCGCGAATATCATCTTCCGCACGCGCCGGCTCACCTTCGCCGTTGGATCGAGAACGCCTACGAACCCAGCGATTTCAATTACGATCTTCCCCAGCGTCAAACCGCCGAGAAATAGACAAGCCAACCGACCGAATTCAGGATGAAAACCTCACGCGAAGGCGCAAATGCGGAATATGGTAAAGCCGGCTGATTCGAGTGGTTCATCTCGACCGGCTTGATGTTCTCCTCATTTTTGCGCTGCCGCGTGACGCCAAACCAACGTCTATACCGACGGATTAGTTTCTCGGCTCTGAACTTCTCCGCAGCTTGCGGAGAAGTTTCAAGAACCAAGATTCCAAGAACCAAACAAGATCCAAGTACGAAAAAACCAAACAGACAAGGACCGATTGGATTTTTTGAAGTTGGTTCTTCTTTGGTTCTTGTTGTCTTGGTTCTTGTGGGTTGCGGCTCCGCCGCGTTAGGCTTTGCCCATCAGGAATTCGAGGATGTACATTTCGAGCCCCTCGTAGTCGCGTTCCGAGCGAAACTTTTCGACCTTGGCCACATCCAAGGCACGGGCCAACTCCACCATCCGCAAGAACAACGCTCGGCTATTCGCCAGGTGCTTGGTCTGGTCCGCTTGCTTGGTGGTGCGCATCGCTTTGACGTCGAGGCCGATCGCGCCCTCGTAGTTGCCTCGTTCGAGTACCCAAACGGTGTTGAAGGCTCGGCGAAGATCGACGGAACCGAAGGTTTTGTCCTGGTCGTACTTCAATCCGTTTTGATCGTTCAAGTGCACGCTCCACAGCTTGCCATGCCATAGCGCGTAAGCCATGTCGTCCGATGGGTCGAGGCCCGCCAAGATCGAATGCGCGGATTCGATGAGCACGCCGACGCGAGCGGGGTCCGCAGTTCGGTACGTCAAGCCCATGAAATGGCCGACCGTAGGTAGGTAGGCTTGATCCATCGGTTCGTTTGGCTTCATTTCGCCGAGCACGCGAACTTTCGGATCGTATTCGAGGATGGTGTTCACCGCGTCGACGATTCGTCCCACGGCTGCGATCGGGTCCTTCGCCTCGCGGATGTACGTGCCTTCGCGCGCCAACCAAAGCACGATGTTCGGGCAGCCGAGCACGTTCGCGATGTCGACGGTTTTCTTGGTCCGTTCCAGGGCGTATTTGCGGTCGCTCGCACTGTTGGACGTGTAGCCGCCGTCGATGGTCTTCGGATGTTCCCACAGGCGAGGCGCGACGATTTCGACGAACAAGCCTTCGCCATCGAGCATCTTTTTCACTTTTTGTGCCGCTTTGGCGATTTCGCCGGCGGAAAGGTCGTCGAGGTTGGCGACGGCGTCGTCATCATGGAATTGCACGCCATCGTAGCCGATTTTCTTGTATTCGCGAATCTTGGCCGCGAAGGCGACTTCCTTGCGAACGGGGGGACCGAACGGGTCGGCGCCCATGCTAATATTCCAGGGACCGAACGTGAAACGATATTTTTTGTCCGCCATTCAAGTTTTCTCCGCAAGTTAGCCGATGATAGGGTTTGCGTCTTCGTGGGGCGCGGTCGGGAGGGATCCCGAGGACACCTTCTTTCTTTTATCGAGGACTTTGTGGATCGTCACACTCTTTCGTGCGAAAGCTGCACCCGGGAATGGAAACTGGGGCAAACTTTGTCACCGTATGAACGAATCAGCCTCGAAAGCCGACCGTGTCCCAACTGCTCCGCCTACACCCTGGTCTGCGCTCCCGAATCCCCCGAACCAACCCTTTCCCCCGGCAAAGCGGGCTATTGGCTCAATTACGTCTAGTCCCGCATTCCACGCTAAAATAACTCGATAGCCAGGTTTAACCTGGAAACGTCGTCAGTGCATGTTTCCAGGTCGATACGCAATTTGGTTCCCGGCGTGGGTCCCACCCTAGAGCTCTGTCAGGGGATGGTTTTGGGGGCGTCCGAGCCTGAGCGCCAAGCGAGGGGACGCTTGAGCCCTCGCTTGGCGCTCAGGCTCGGCAACGCATGACCCAAAATCTGGGCCGTGGCAGTGCACGAGGGCTGTTTTCAGAACGTATTCCATCCACCCACCGCCTAAAACAACTCGTTCTTAGAAAATATGATCCCAAAGCCCAGGGACGAAAGTCCCTGGGGTTGTTGCCACTTGTTATCCCAGGGACTTTAGTCCCTGGGGTTGTTGCCACTTGTTATCCCAGGGACTTTAGTCCCTGGGCTTTGGGGCGTCCGGCGCTAAGCCGAGTTTGTCGTAGTTTATTTTAAATACCAATTTGCATTCCTGTGAAATGTCGCACGATAATGCATTTAGGTCGCCCTTCAGTTCGATGAGTTCCTTGGCGTCTTCGAAGAGCGAGATCAACGCGCCGGCGTTTCCCGACAGTTTGAACGTTCCCCCGGCCAGGAATTCCACCGTGCCTTTTTCTTCTCGCGAGACCAGTTCCCACGTGCCGAGCGTTCGATGCGGTTTCCCGGTGAAAACTTTTCATTGAGGCCGAGTTTCGTCTCGATTACATTGAAAGCCTCCTGCCTTTTGGAACCGTTGGAGGCTGTCGATGATGACTCCTTTTGCATTCGCTACGCGGCGCCAATTCCTTTCGCACGCTGGTCGATTTGGCATCGGCGGTGCGGCACTCGCGAGTCTGGTGGCAGGTGAAGCCGCACGCGGGCAAAGCGTGGGGCTTCCCGGTTTGCCACACCATCGCGCGACGGCCAAACGCGTCATTTATCTTTTTCAGTCGGGCGGTCCGGCCCAGATGGATCTCTTTGATCCTAAGCCCGGCTTACGCAACCTGGCTCAGCAAGATCTGCCCGAATCAATTCGCCGAGGCCAACGCCTTACCGGCATGACCGCCACGCAGGAACGCTTTCCGATCGCGCCGTCCATGTTCCGCTTTCGCCAACATGGCCAATCCGGCGCCTGGCTGAGCGAACTACTACCCCACACGGCACGCATCGCGGACGACCTGTGCTTCGTCAAGTCGATGCACACCGAAGCGATCAACCATGATCCCGCCATCACCTTTTTTCAAAGTGGTGCTCAACTCGCGGGTCGGCCTAGCATGGGAGCGTGGTTGGCGTATGGCTTGGGAAGCGAGAACCGCGACCTCCCCGCATTCGTCGTTCTCATCTCGAACGGTTCAGGCAATCCCGCCGACCAACCCCTATACGATCGACTTTGGGGCAGCGGGTTTCTGCCTTCGCAGTTTCAAGGCGTTAAATTCCGTTCGATCGGCGATCCGGTTCTATTTCTTTCCAATCCGCAAGGCGTGGATGAAGCGACACGCCGGCGAACGCTCGATGACATGGCCCGCTTCAACGAACTCCGCTTCGGCGAAGTCGGCGATCCCGAGATTCGCGCACGCATTTCGCAGTACGAACTTGCCTTTCGGATGCAGACCGCCGTGCCGGATCTCTTGAATGTCTCGAACGAGCCTCGACATATCCTGGATGCTTACGGTCCGGAAGCGACTCGGCCCGGCACCTTCGCCGCCAACTGTCTCTTGGCGAGGCGGTTGGCGGAGCGAGGCGTGCGTTTCATTCAACTGTTCCACCGTGGCTGGGATCAACACGCGAATCTACCCCGCCAAATCCGAGGCCAATGCCTCGACACCGATCAACCCGCCGCCGCCTTGGTGAGTGACCTAAAACAGCGGGGTCTACTCGAAGACACGCTTGTCATCTGGGGCGGTGAGTTTGGCCGAACCGTGTATTGCCAGGGCACGCTCACCACCGACAACTATGGCCGAGACCACCATCCCCGCTGTTTCACGTTTTGGTTGGCGGGCGGTGGCATTCGGCCCGGCGTCAGTTTTGGTGAAACGGATGATTTCTCGTACAACATCGTCCGCGATCCGGTGCATGTGCACGATTTGCATGCAACGATGTTGCATTGCCTGGGTATCGATCACTTACGCCTCACGTATCGGTACCAGGGCCGAAACCACCGCCTGACGGACGTGCAGGGGAATGTGGTGACGGAGCTATTGAACTCATGATGGCTTTTGCCATGCATACGCCGAACCGTCTCCCGTTGGTCCGATAGGAAGAACGTGAAATCGATCGGCCCGAGAATTTACGCAATCCGCCTTCCGCTATCGAGGACAGAAACGGATGAATCTCTTCGAGAAATACCAAGTTGCATTACCCTACCACGATTTTCTCACGAAACATGGGACGGACGTGCATCGGGAACGATGGAAAGGCGTTTACGACCAAGTGCAACTGACCGACTCCCAGACGACGCTCCTTTCATCGTTCACCCGAAAGATGCCGATCCTCTGCCTCGCGGGGACATGGTGTGGCGACTGCGTGAATCAATGCCCCATCTTCGAACGGTTTGCGAATGCGTGCCCCCAGGTTCAGGTGCGTTACCTCGACCGGGACAACCATCCCGAGGTTCAGAAAATCCTGAAAGTCAACGGAGGCGACCGCGTTCCCGTCGTTGTCTTCTTCAGCGAAGATGGCTTCGAAGTCGCTCGGTTTGGCGATCGCACGCTGAGCAAATACCGCCAAATGATGCGCGACCAAACAGGTTCCACCTGCCCTACCGGAATCCCCCTTGGCAAAGATCCCTTGCTGGTGAACGTGACGCAAGATTGGCTCAACGAATTCGAACGCGCGCAATGGCTACTCCGCCTTTCGAGCCGACTTCGCCAAATTCATGGCGACTGAAACCGCACAAGGCGAACGATTCGAACCACCGATTCCACCGATCGCACGCATAAAAAATGAGCTGAGAAAACATCCGGGGGATTCAGCAAATCCTTAAATCACGGTCACTCTTTCTTTCGTGGATCTTTTGGGACGGGAGAACGTTCGGATTTTCCTGGCTTCTCGCGATCAAACGGGATAGAAACGAACGGAACGCGTGCAGCGAAGTTCGTAGGGTGGGTGAAGCCAGCCCTTTGAAGGTGTGTTTTGGTAAGCCTGGTAAAGAGGGAAGACAAAAAGTCGCAGAATTTGCTGGAAATCCAAACACGGGCAGCGACGATCGGGCGTTCATGAGTTTGGCTTTCAAAACATGAACCGAACGGTATCGCTATATTTCCCAGCTTTTTATGCGGTTTTTGTCACCATCTGTACACCTTCAAAGGGCTGGTTTCAACCGCCCTACGGCTAGTCACTTGTCCGTTTGCGATCCGTTCGTTAAACGCACTAGTGCGTTGTCCAGACTAAATTTTGGGGTTCCCGTGGCAACCGTTAGCCGGACGCGCAAGCGACGGAATCGCACTGAGGTCCGGTCGGCACGACGTTTTCGCACGGCGCCGCCGTCGCTTGCGCGTCCGGCTAACCCCTCCTTGCTACTCCAAAATTTAGTTTGGACACAGCACTAGACGTCCAAATCTTCCACCGTGATTTGGTTGGCGGATTCCATGATGAAGCGAAAACGGGAGGCGGGGTCTTTTCCCAAAAGTTCCACGAAGGTTTTGTCGGCGTCGAGCACGCTTTCGATGCTCACCCGCAAGAGCACGCGTTTGCGGGCGTCGAGCGTGGTATCCGCGAGTTCCCGTGCCGACATTTCACCCAATCCTTTGAACCGCGTGATTTCCGGCTTCGCGTTGCTCTTCAATTTCGAAAGCAACTCTTCCTTGTGGGCGTCATCCCGCGCCCAGAGGATTTCTTTGCCCACGTTGATGCGGTAAAGAGGCGGTTGCGCGATGAAAAGGTGGCCTTTGCGGATCAAGTCCGTCATGTACCGGAAGAAGAAGGTCAACAACAACGTGGTGATATGGTAACCGTCCGCGTCGGCGTCCATGAGCAGGATGACTTTGCCGTAGCGAAGGTTGTTGAGGTTGAAGTTTTCGCCCGCACCAGTGCCCAGAGCCGTCACGAGGTCGGACAATTCCTGGTTGGCGAGCGTCTTGTGGATTCCCAGGCCTTCGGAATTGAGGATTTTGCCGCGTAAGGGAAGCACGGCCTGGGTGTGGTTGTTTCGGCCCTGCTTGGCGGACCCACCGGCGGAATCGCCTTCGACGAGAAAAAGCTCGGTTTCTTCCAGGTCGGTCGATTTGCAGTCCGCGAGTTTGCCAGGGAGATTGAGTCGGCGTTGCGTGGGGGATTTGCGTTTGATTTCCGCCGCCGCTTCGCGCGAAGCCTGGCGTGCCTTGGCCGCCAGAACGATTCGGCCGACGATTTGATCCGCCAAGCTCATGTTCGAGTTGAGCCATGATTCCAGCGCCGGCCGAACGAACCCTTCGACCTGGGCGACCATTTCGGGATTGTTGAGCTTTTCTTTCGTTTGACCCTGAAAGGCGGGGTTTCGGATGAAGACGGAGAGAATGCCGACGATGCCTTCGCGAATGTCTTCAGCGTTGATGGTGACGCCTTTGGTTTTGACGTCGTGCGTCTCCATGAAGTTTCGGATCGCTTTGACGATGCCGGATTTGAAGCCTGCTTCGTGCGTGCCGCCGTCCATGGTGCGAATGCCATTGACGTAGGAGCGGAAGATCTCGTCGGTGGATTCGGTCCATTGCAGCGCCACTTCCATTTTGTCGCCGCCTTCCTTGACGAGGTGGAAGGCGGTCGGCGTGACGGCGGGCTTTTGCTGATCAGAAACGATTTTCCCCAAGAACTCCGCGATGCCGCCTGGGTGGCTAAGATCGTGCGTCTCCTTCGTCATTTCGTTGACGAAGACGATCTTCAGCCCGGAATGGATGTACGACATGTCTTCGAGGTGTTGCTTGATCCAGTCCGCGTCGAAATGGGTCACCTTGAAGATTTCAGGGTCTGGCTCGAAATGGATCGTCGTGCCGTGGTCGCGGGCGGGTTTCACTTTTTCCAGCGTGCTCGCGGTTTTGCCTCGTTTGAACGTCTGCTGCCAGACGAAGCCATCGCGCGTGATGGTGGCGACGAGTTTTCGTGAAAGGGCATTGACCACGGAGGAACCGACGCCGTGCAAACCGCCCGAATGGATGTAATCTTCGCCCTCGCCGAATTTGGCGCCGGAATGGAGGGTGGTGAGAATGATTTCCAGCGTCGGTTTTTTGTATTTCGGATGAATGCCTACGGGAATGCCTCGCCCATTGTCCGATACGGTGACGGCGTCGCCCGATTTGTGCAGCGTCACGGTGATACTGTCGGCAAAGCCATTCAGGTATTCGTCGACGGAGTTATCGACGATTTCCCAGACAAGGTGATGCAACCCTTTTTTGTCCGGAGCGCCGATGTACATCGAGGGGCGGACGCGGACAGCTTCCAACCCTTCGAGCACACTGATACTGGCTTCGTCGTAGGCTTTCTTCGATTTCGCCGCGGTCGACATTCGTTCGATCTCAAAGGAAAAAGGACCTGTCCATCGTTCCCGCGAACGCTCACCCCTCAGCGAGAGGTCAGCGTTTTCCATTGGTGGTAATGTTTCCACGCCGCGGGAAAATCACGAGCCAACAGCGAAGCGATCGCGGACCAGCGGAAGCTTTCGGCATCCGCCTTCACGCGTACCGCTTCAGCCGCAATAGTAACCGCGGTTTCGCTGGCGTGCGTCGCAATTGCGTCGGCGACGCGGCCGAGCATCGCTAACTGCTGCTTCCGCACGTTTTGGCAAAGCGAAAGATCCGCTTTGCACCGTCGGCAAGAAGCTTCGTCCCCGTTCTCGGCTCGGCAGACCGGACATTGCATGGCGGCCTCACGCGTCTTCCAAGTAGAAAAGGATATCGGACAATTCGTTACATGCCAGGGTCACTTTGTCCCATTGGCGATCCGTCAGCGCCGTGCGGACTTTCCCCATGTTCTTTTCAACCTCGATTCGGTCCTCCGCGGAAATCTTGTCGAGCATGCGTTCCGCCTTCTCCAACAAGGCACGCGCCTGAACCGTTTCACGTTGCCCTTCGCGCGGCGCGTCGACGAGTTCGGGAAGCTCGCCCCCCACGGAGATTTCGCTCGCGTCGTCGAATTCATCTTCGCCACCCTCGTCGTGCGCGGGGCGGCCCCAAAGTTCGTCCAGGCGTTGGCGGCCCTCGGCGATCGCGGTTTCCGATAGTGGCGCCAGCGCGTTTTCGATGGTCACCTGTTTTTGCAGCCCCGTGGCTTTTTCTTTCGCGGTCACCTTCAACATGCCATCGAGATTCAGCTCGAGCTGAACGACGACCTGGTTTCCAGCCGGCACGCGTGCCAAGCCCTTCACGCGAAAATTACCGATCATGTGGTTGAAGCGTACGTCTTCGTTCTCGCCCTGGAAAACTTCGATTTCCACCTCTTGCTGGTTGTCGCTCGCCGTGCGAAACAGTTCGGCCCGTGTCGCGGGAAGCGGAGTATTGCGGTGAAGGATCGGTGCGAACCGGAATGGGAAATCATAACCCTGAAAGAGATCCAGGCATTTGATCCCCAGCGAGTGCGGCGTGATATCCACGAGCACGGCACCCACTTTCTCGCCCGCCACCAACGCCGCCTGCAAACTCGCACCCAGGGCGACACAAAGATCAGGGTTCACTTCCTGGTGCGCCGGTTGGCCGAGCCGTTCTTCGAGAAGCGCCGACACCATCGGCGTGCGCGTGCTGCCTCCCACGAGCACCACGCGATCGATCTGGGAGGCGTTGAGCTTGGCGTCGTCCAACGCACGTTGCACGGAATCCATCGTTCGCATCAGCAGCGGGCGAATCAACTCTTCATATTCCCCCCGGCTGATTTCCATGGCCAGGTGCAATGCCTCGCCGTTTTTCTCGGCGATGAACTCTTCCTCCACCTTCACGAACGGCTGGTAGGAGAGCGTTTTTTTCGCGTCTTCCGAGGCTCGAAGCAATCGCGCCATCGCCACCGGGTTCTGCCCAAGCTCCACGGCATGTTCCTGTTGGAACTTGAGGGCGATATGGTTCAACAAAAGATGGTCGAAATCATCGCCTCCCAGTTGCGTGTCGCCATGGCTGGAAAGCACTTCGATCACGCCGCTTTGTGCTTGGACGATCGAAACGTCGAACGTGCCACCACCCAGGTCATACACCAGCACGCGCTGCAGCTCATCGTGGTTCGGATCGTAGGTAAGCGAGGCAGCGGTGGGTTCATTCAGAATGCGAACGACTTCCAACCCCGCAAGCTCACCAGCTTCTCGCGTGGCCTGGCGCTGGGGCTCGTTGAAATACGCCGGCACGGTGATCACCGCTTTTCGCACCTCCTCCCCCAAGAAGCTGGACGCCCGATCCTTCAGCGTGCGCAGGATCATGGCCGAGATTTCTTGAGGCGTGTAGGAGCGGTCGCCGAGCTGTACGGTGACGTCTTGGCCCATTTTTCGTTTGATCGATTTGATCGTGCGTTCCGGCGCGAGCGCGTATTGGTTGCGTGCCGCCTTTCCCACCAGGAGCTTGCCATCTTCGGATAGACCGACGACGGAAGGGAGAATCGGGTCGCCGTCTTCCTCGATGACGATCGGTTTCCCGTCGCGAACGATGGCGACTTCGCTGTTGGTGGTGCCCAAATCGATGCCGACGATAATTTCACTCATCAGGGAAGTCCTTCACGAGAAAAATCGAGGTACTTCGCGGAAGTCCCACGTTCAGGGTGCCGAATCCAAGGAGTCGGGATCGTTCGGGAAGGCGCGGCTTCGGCGGTGTTTCCACCACGCTCCTTCGCGGCCGTGACTCGTTTTGCCAGGCGTTACTAAGTTCGTGCAACGCGAACTTGGGCAAACCGAAAGACGCGGTCCTTTCGAAGGTATCCGCGGCGTAGTTCGGCGACCACCTCATTGCCGACTCGGCCTTCCTCGCGGATCACGTCGACGACTTCCATCAATTCCGGATCGAACGGTTGGCCCACGCACTCGATGGCTTCGAAACCGAACTGCTCGAGAATCCTCTCCAGCCGGTTGATGCTCATCGCATATCCCACTAATAGAGAATCGACGGCGATTTTGACGGGCGGGACGGCGGGTTCCGCATCGTTCGCGTCGGCGTCGGTCCGTTCATTCACGGAATCGGCGAGGCGTTTTTCCCACGCTCGAAAGGGTGCCAACGCCCGCTTGACGTGCTGCCCAAGCCCAAGCAGCCGAGCCCACCAGGGCACCTGAATGTCGATCGCGGGAGGTGGATCCAGATTCTCCGCGTAGCCCGTCGGCTTGGAAGGCGGAACTGCCCAGTTCATTTTTGAGACTTCTCGATGCGCCAACACCAGCGCGTCGAGCGCGTCGAGAACGGCTTTAAAAATCGGCTTGAGCGCGTGTTCGAGCACCGTTTCGTTGTCATCGTCGGTGTCGTTCGCGGAGTCCTGGAGTTTGGCGACGGCGGTTTTGTAATGGTCAACGAGTTGCGTCAACTGTTCGAGTTGGCTTCGGCTCGCCTTGGTTTGCAGATTGACTTCCTGGCGAAGGGCCGTGAACGCGCCAACCACGGTGGCGAGATCGATTTCCAAGGCGGCAGGCGCGGGCGCCGGTCTCGGTTCGGAAAGCCAGGTGCGAAAATCGCCCAGAATCCGTTCCGTCTCTTCTGGGTTCAACCAGCCTGGGTCAGGTCGTACAGCTTCTTCAGCGAAAATCGGCTCCGCGTTTTCTGACATTCAACTTCCTCGATCATGGAATCCAGCGTGTCATGGCTACTGGTTTCGAAAAGCCAGTGCCTGAGCCGAGTTTCTTGGTCCTTGAGTAAATCATAGGCTTTACGAATTTCCGCGAATTTCTGGGGATGATGGTCCGGCGGAAATTGTTTCGTCAGTTCCAAATACCGTTGGCGAATCGCTTCATCGCTGGCCTCGGGCGTCAGGCTCAAAACCGCAAAGGGATCGTTCATAAATCCTCCGCATCCCGTCCGCTTTCGAGGGTGCTATCTTCGACTAGAATCTCAGCGCCGGCCGAAAATGTCGCCGAAGTAATTCATCATCTCAGACATCATCGCGCCGGCTTTGGCGAAATCTTCGCGAAGTTGCCGAATCTTCTCAAGGTATTGTTCTTGTTCCTCGCCGCGTGGCAATGCCTGCACCAGCGCGGTGACGTCCGCGAGATCACGTTCCACGCGGTACAGTCGGCCATCTTCTCGCGTCAACTCCCGTTCGATCTCGATGAGGCGAAGCCGAATGTTCTTCGGGAACTTTTCCCGACCAACACGTACTGCCTTTGAGGTAAGGCTTTCCATTTGCATACCGACGAAGCTCATCACGAGCTTTTCGAAGGATCGTTCGTCGAAAACATCGTAGGAGATATCTTCGAGAAGTTTACGTGCTTCTTTTTCGCGCGCTTTTTGGCCGGCGTAGGCTTGAACACGAACTTCCTTTTGGCGAGCCATCATGCCGAGAAGCTCGAGGATTTCCGCGGGAGCCGCCTTCGATTGCCGAGCTTCGTTCCATTCCGCTTGAATTCTTTTCTTCTCGGCAGGAGGAAGTTTCAAACGCACGCTTTCGCCGACCAGGGCGAACGGAACCGTCAATCTTTGGTTCGGCAGGGCGTGCAGTTCCGCCAAGATCTGCTGGGCGATCTCGGGTTCTTTGGCTTTCAACTCGAGCACGGCACGCGCACAACGGATCTCGACGCGTGAAGCTTCCGCATATTTAAGGGCGGTGTCCAAGTGTTCGCGTGCCTGATCCCATTTTTTTGCCAGACCCAGATCGCTGGCGAGATTTTGCGACGCGCACGCCAACTTGTCACGCAACCGTTGTTTGAAAGCGTCGCCTCGCACAGCTTGCTCGAAGTACGCGACCGCCTCGGCGAATTGACCTTCTTGAAGGCAAAGTCCGCCCAATTCCTCAAGAGTCTCCGAGTGGCCTGGAAATCGTTCGAGCAACTTCAGGCCAACTTCGTGGGCTTCCTTGGACTTGTGCTTCCGGAGATACGCCTTGAAAAGCCCTAGCCGCGGCGCCAGGCGATCCGGACAAAATTCGATGCTCTTCTTCAAACTCGAAATCGCGTCGAAGGCTTCTTTCTTTTTCTTGGCTGGCTTTTTTTTAGGTCGGCGGAAGATGAAAACGTCCTCGAAATCATCGTAGTCGTCGGTCTCCGTTTCCTCGGCTTCTTCCGCGAGTTTGCCGATGTGTTCCCAGAGCAATGCCAAAATTAGATTTTTCTTTTCCGGAGACCAAAGGCCGGTCGACGTTTCGACGAAGACGGTGTAAGCCCGCCAATTCAATATCGCTTCATCCAAGATTCCATGCTGTTCTTGCGCCAGCGAAATTACCCGGGCGAGGGCTGGGTCTTCTCGCGGCGCACCGAAGGTGCGCAGATAGGTTTGCATGTCGCTCGGTCCCCCCGAGCGAATGATGGTGGCACGCATGAATTGCTGCAGCCGATCGATCAGTTGCGGGTGCGACTGTTTCATCGCGGGGAGAAATTGTTCGACCAACCGAAACGCGGCATGCAAATTCTTGCCGTGGCCTACTTCTTTACGAAGTTCGCGAAGGAACTTACCCACGCCGGTATGCAACTGCCCCAGTTTGCGATCGATGACTTTCTGGGCTTCGGGCGTCTGCGCGGTACGATAAGCTGAATCGATTTGACAGCGTGGGATGGAGGCCATCTTGTAGGGCAAGCGGTTGGGGTCGAGCCGTTGCCAATTTTCGATCGCCTTGGCGTTGTCATTTTGGTAATACGCCAACAATCCGCGGAGTAGGATTTTCCATTCCAGAAATGGAGACGCCAAGCCGATGGACTGCAACTGCGTGCGTGCTTCTTCGTCTTTGCCTTGTTCGGAAAATTCGAACGCTTTGCGGATTGCCTCTTTGCCTGCGACGAAGTCCGGAGGTAATTCAGGTTGAGGCGCGCTAGGAGGACGGGTGATGAAGAAGTCGGCGGCGTGCCCGAGGATTTTCTGAATCCCGCTCGCATCTTCCGCGGCGCGGGCGATTTCCAGGGCTTGGGCGATGCTGCCGACCTTTGCCAATGATTCCGCCAACGTCTGGCGAAACTCGGAGGGGCCACCCAATTTAGCCGTGTTCTGGAACACCGTCATGGCTTCCATGGGCTTTTTTTCGGCCACCAACGCGATTCCGCGTTCGTACATCACTTGGCGGAGCAAATCCTGGTGTTCCGGAGTTGGTTGAGATTTCGCCAACTCGTGAGCCAAATCCAGGGCGAGTTTGGTTTGCGAATTCTTGCGGGCTCGGTCGATTTTTTCAGAGATGGGAGTCGAGGCTTTATTCTTAGTCTGGCGCACGTCCCTGCCCTCGTCGCTGCGTTCATGCCGATGGGCCTTATTCTAATTATCTCCCCGGCATCGCCCAAGGGATTTCTTGCTTTTCCCTGAATCGAACTATAAATCCACATCATGATAAACGCATCTGGATCCCATGAACTCGTTCTCCTGAGTCCTTATCGATATCCCGCCGGCTCGCCCCTGACTCTCGCCAACGAAGACATGGCGGCTTGGCTGAACGGATTCACGGCGCTTTGGCATCCCGCGGCGCTTGGGAACGCCAGCGGTCCGCCCCGATGTGAGACGCCGTACGATCACGAGACGCCAGGAGCGGAAAAGATCTACGCCGTTCCCGATTCTCCCCCTTCGTACCTTCCGGAAAACTGGCTCGACCGCGTCCGCCAAGCCGGATCGATTTGTTTCACGTGCACTCCGGATCGCGAGCAAACGCTCGCCAACCTGCGTGAAGCGCTTCATGCCGCCGAAAGCCGACGGTTTGGTTGGCCCGAAGGGATGGATCAACCCGCGGAAGTCGTGGCGCCATTTTTTGGCATTGGCTGGGGACATCTCCTGCAAGCCACCCTCGCCGAGGCGATGGAGCACGAGAACCTCCTGGATTCCACCGGCTTTTGGAGCGATGTGCAACTCGCGGTATCCCACCTCGCCGGCTGGGTGCCCGCACCGGAAGGAGAAAGCCTAGGTGCCGAGCCCGAAGCCAATGCACCAGCCCTTTCCGAAGAGCGTCTCGACCTTCCCGAAGACCATTCGGCCCATGCACCGGATTTGGATCCGGTTGCTCCTGGATACATTCCCGAACCGCCGCCTGCTCCTCCAATCCTGGATTGGCGAAACCACCTCGAATCGGCCGTGCAAAAATTGCTTTACGCGCGGGAAGTTCTTTATCCCGTCACGATCCACCTCGTGGACTTACACTTGGCCGACGCGGAACAGGAAAAGCCAGCTTGGCATACTGCGCTGGCGACGCAAACGCCTGTGAATATTTTGGCATGCACACAAGTCCTGGAAAAGCTGGCGCACACCGCCTCGGACACCTTTCAATCCCTAAAAGAAGCCATTCAAGCGGGCCGTGCGGAAGTGGTCGGCGGCTCCTACGTGGAACGCGAAGAAAACTTACTGCCGATCGATTCCCAGCTTTGGAATCTCCGCGAAGGCCTCGCCAAGGCGAAGGAATTGCTCGATACCGATCTACGCGTCTTTGGCCGTCGGAGGTTTGGCTTCACCCCGCAGACGCCACTGCTGTTAAGCACCCATGGCGTGACCAAAGCCGTGATGTTGGTGTTCGATGAAGCCTCAGGGGTGCCCCATTACACGGGATGCGTGGCCAGTTGGTCTTCGCCCGACGGCAAGCAGATCGATGTGTTCGTGCGTGCCCCGAAACCCGCCGACAGCCCGGACACCTACTTCAACCTGGGAAACGCCTGGTTCAAAACCACGCGCGAAGACCATGCCGCCACCTTGGCCTTTTTGCATGGCAAGGGAACGACCGCACCTTGGCATCGCGACCTTTTGGAACTTGCGAAGCTGGGCGGTCTTCTCGGAACTTGGCAGACGTTCTCGCAATACCTGACCGAAGTCACTGCCAACGAATATCCTCCCGCGCTCAGTGCCGACGATTTCCACCACGACTTTCTCACCGAACGCGTCGAGAAAAAGGCCGCCAATCCGGTGAGCTATTTCGTCACCCACCATCGCGTTCGCCGTCGGCTTGACGCGGCCTGGACCTATGCCGCCCTGCACCGAGCCCTAGCGGGGAAAAACGACACGCTTCAGGTCGCGGAAGATTTGCAGCGATTCGAACGCGACTTCGAGACCTCACTCGCGAAAACGTCGCCCGCGCCGGATGCGGTGGAAGTCGGCGGTTTCGACATCGCGGCCTTCGAAGCGCTGGAGCAACGTATCGTTTCCACTTTGACGAGTCGGTTGCAGAGCCGAGCGACGAGTTCGCCGGCCGGAACGATGCTTCTGAATCCATGTGGGTTTGCCCGCCGAGCGGCCGTGGAATTGCCTGTAGGGTCAAGACCGTTGCCGATCACGGGTGCTGTGAAGGCATGTCAACTGGATGCCGATTCCCTCAAGGTCGTGGTGGAGATCCCAGCCCTGGGGTTCTGTTGGCTCCCGAAAGAAGGGCCGGCGGGAACGGCGCCCATGTCGGCGAAAATGCGTCTCGCCGACGCACCCACGCACACCATTCGCAACGAGTTTTTCGAAGCGGAAGTCGATCCGCAGACCGGAGCGCTCAAAGCGATCCGCGATCATAAAACTCGCCTCAACCGCCTTGGGCAGCAGTTGGTCTTCAATCCAGGCAGTCGGATGGTCGCCGACTCGATCCGCGTGACCTCCGCGGGACCGGCGCTCGGCGAGATCGTCGCTCAAGGAAATCTCGTCGGCGAGCAAAATCAGGTTTTAGCGAAGTTCCGCCAACGTTTTCGTGCGTGGTTTGGCCGACCGCTGCTCGAAATGCGCATCGAGATCGAACCGGTGCAACCGCCCGCGGGGTATGGTTGGCATGCGTACTACGGTGCGCGTTTCGCCTGGCGCGACGAACGGATGACGCTCATTCGCGGAGTGAACGGCACCGGGTATGTCACCCAGCATCCCAGGCCGCAGTCGCCCGATTATTTGGAAGTCCGCGCGGGCAATTCAAACACCGTGCTGTTCACGGGCGGTTTGCCCTTCCACCATAAACAAGGCGGAAGGATGGTCGACGTGATCCTGGTGGCTGAGGGGGAAAAAGAAACGGTCTTTGACCTGGGCATTGCCATGGACCGCGACCAACCAATGCAAACGGCCCTGGGTTACGTGTCGCCCTTAGCCGTGGTTCCGACCACGAAGGGGCCACCTCACGTGGGAGCTTCGGGTTGGTTGTTCCATGTCGACGCATCGAATATGCTTCTAACCCGGCTCACGCCCGGTCGCATGGAGCAAAGGCTCGAAGCGCCGCCCGACGACGCAGACCCAGCGAACGCACCTTCGGCTCCGACCGCGACGGTAGAGGTGGAGGATGTGGTGGTGGCACGGTTTCTCGAAATCGCCGGTTCGAGTGGGTTCGCAGAGTTTCGCTGTGTCCGCGACCCCAAAAAGGCGGTGCTCCTCAATAATGCGGGCCAATTCATGCTTGAAGCCGGTTTGAACGGCGACGCCATCAACCTCGAAGTTTCGCCGAACGATTTGGCGCATGTCCAGATCGAGTTCAGTTGATAGAACATGGCGGGTGTAACCAAATTCTCTTGGGTTTGAGTTCAAAGAAGCTCACGCGGAGGCGCCGAGGCGCGGAGTTTAGAAGAAGAGACCATCCCGTTTCACGAACCAAAACCTCGACGAAACCTGGAAGAATTCTTCCGGTGCTCTTTGTGGCTCCGCGTTTCCGCGTGGGATCTTCCGTATTTTTTCCTGCAAGGGAATCTAGTTACACCCAACTTGGAGGAAGTAACGAAGTTCTCTTGTGGGTAGACTACTGGTAAACTTACGCTGAGACACAACGGCGCTGAGAGAATGTGAGCCGTCATTCCTGGCTTCGTCGAGGTTCGTGCACACGGCGTATCCAATCCTCGCTTGGATTCTTCGTGCTTGGGCTTGTCCGCGTGAAATCACTGAACCCAACCCCAGGTTTTGGCTGCACCGAACGTTGAACGTGTCGATTCGAAACTTCCTTGTGAGGTAGGGCCGATGCGTTACCGCCTCCTGTTCTTGCTGAGCCTGATTGCCGTCATTGCCTACGTGCAAAGGCTTTCACTGAGCGTGGCGGGCAAACGGCTCGAATCGGAACTAGAGATCACCAAGGAACAGCTCGGCGACATCTTCTCCGCTTTTTTCCTGGGATATGCCGTGCTGCAACTTCCTTCCGGTTGGATGGCCGACCGATGGGGAAGCCGTGTCATGGTGGCCCTGTTCGCACTTGCCTCCTCGGCATTCACGGCTTCGGCTGGCTTGGGGTTCGACGCACAATCGTTGATGGTCCTCTGGTTCTTACTGGGTTTGGCGCAGGCGGGTCTCTTTCCCTGTGCCGCCAAGGCGATCGGTCAATGGATTCCTGATACCGAGCGAGCGTTCGCCTCGGGTGTGCTTGGCTCGTCGATGGCGCTGGGCTCGGCGTTGGGACCGGTCCTTTCAGCCTCGATTCTCCAGGCCACGACCTGGCAAAACCTATGTACCATCTTGGCGATCCCTGGATGCATCTGGGCGTTTTCTTATTTGTTGGTGATTCCTGAGCCCAGTGCCGCGATGAACGCTCGTTCGGTTTCGGTAGCGAAACCCGAGGCGATTTGGGGAGAAATCCTCGTCACTCCCGCGGTTTGGCTGCTCTGTGCCCAACAGTTTCTTCGTGCGGCGGGCATGGTCTTTTTCTTCACCTGGTTTCCGACGTACCTGCGCGAAGCTCGCGGCACCTCGGAAATGGATGCGGGGTGGTTCACGACCTACACCGGCATCGCCGCCATGGCTGGAGGCGTTCTCGGGGGGCTGTTTTCCGACTTCCTCCTTCGCACCACCGGCCTTCGTTGGTGGAGCCGACAGGGCCAAGCCGTCGTGGGCATGTGCGTCTGCTCGTTGGCTATCTTCCTATCGTTCGCGCAAACCAATCTCTCGTTTGCGCTGTTCTTTCTCAGCGTGGGGGCGTTCGCTGGGACATTTGGGGGCGTCAGTGGTTACACCGTCGCCATCGAATTGGGTGGAAAATATGTCGCGTCGGTTTTCAGCCTGATGAATATGTTTGGCAATTTGGGAGCCATGTTCCTGCCCGCCACCGTGGGGCGTTTGGTCAAATCCACCGGATCGTGGGACATCCCGATATTTCTCTTTGGAGCGGTCTTCGCGATTGACGCCGTCTGCTGGGCGCTTCTTCGTCCTAAATACGTGATCGGCGAGAGGCCCAATCCACGAAGGAAAATGGACCATTAGCAATTTAAAATTGCATCCGGTGGTCGATGGAAGCTTTTCAATCGCCCGAAACACACGGCATCTCAGTATTTCGTAGGGCCCGTTATTTGGCTTGGATGGCGTAGAGGTGTTTCGCGGTACGGAGGTAAAGCACGCCATCCGCCGCCGCCATCGAGGCTTCGCCGTTCTGCGTTGACGTCCACACTTCCAGGAAGCCATCCGGCCTGAACCACGCGGTACAGGTCTGCGGCTCCATGGTCG
>WBZS01001177.1_pt1 | contig 19144 bp, 16 predicted proteins | sample 5204201 | NCBI WGS metagenome assembly WBZS01 (sample SAMN12344357, study PRJNA552823) | activated sludge metagenome | biome: Activated sludge suspended growth; feature: Nitrification reactor; material: Wastewater; isolation source: activated sludge from nitrification reactor of wastewater...
TTCGAGCGCTCGCTTGCAATGATCTTGGCCCTTGATGTGCATGTAGTCGGTGGCGTAGGGCGGCTCGCTGTCGTCCAGGTCGAAGCGGGGTCGGGTGGGCTGCAGGCGGCGCAGGCCCTGGAGATGGGCGACAAGCTCCGGCAGGGTCGCCACGCCGTAGACGTCGAGACCATCGACCAGGGCGGCCTCGGCGGCATCGGCGGCGGGGACGTAGAGAGTCTTGATAGCGTGGTCACGGGCGACAACGGCCATAGGCAGCACGCCGTCGGTGTGCCGGACGGCCCCGTCGAGGGATAGCTCGCCCAGAAAGGCGGCGTTCTCGAGGGGCCAGAGTTGCTCGGTGGCCATGAGCAGGCCGACGGCGATGGGCAGGTCATAGGCGGGGCCTTCCTTGCGCACGTCGGCGGGGGCGAGGTTGACGGTCATGCGGCCACGCGGGAAGATGAGGCCGTTGTTAGCGATAGCTGCCCGCACCCGCTCCTTGCTCTCGTTGACGGCCGCGTCGGGCAGGCCGACGATGACGAACGAGGTCATGCCGGGCGCGATGTCGACCTCGACGGCGACGAGGTGCCCCTCCAGACCGACAAGCGCACAGCTCTGAACCTTCGCCAGCATAGGCCTCTCCTCGCCGCGATAGCGCGTCTCGCAGCCGAGGCTAGGTTACCCTGTCGTAGCGTGTTCGTCAAATCCCTGACGCAGTGCCCGCCGCCTGCAACAGGCGCGGAATGTCGACGGCCTGCCCTGTCAGGTTGGATTGGACGGCCGCCTGCACGACAGCCATGGCGGTCAAGGCGTCCATGCCACTCACTTCGGGTGGGCCGCTGTTGCGGACGCAGCGCGCGAAATCGGCCAGCGCGTCCTGAATGGGGAGGATGGGGTCGGCGTAGGACACCGGTGGCACAAGCCAGTTCGCCGTGGGGCGGTTCAGCGGCTCGCCACTGACACTTAGGCCCTCGTAGCGGTCGTAGATGCCGATGGCGGCATCGCCGTAGACGCGAATCCAGGCAGCTCTCGCGCTGGCGTAGCCGGAGCCGAGGTAGCCGAGTATGCCGCTCTCGAACTCCAACAGGGTGACGGTGGTATCGTCAATCGGCGCCTCAATGACCTGGCGTTTCTGCCAGCCCTGAACGCGCCGGATCGGCCCCAACAGGTATTGGAGCAGGTCAATGTGATGGATGCCGATTTGAGTCAGCGGGCCGCCAGGAACCTGGGCGCGCTGCCATCGCCACTCGGTAGGGGCGAGAGTCAGGCCGCCGGGCGTGGAGACGTTGGCGTCGACCATGAGCAGCCGGCCGAGGACGCCGCTGTCTAGCATATGCTTCAGGGTGCGAATCGGCTGCTCCCAGCGGCACTCGTGATCGACGGCCAGGATGAGACCGCTGTCGCGCACGGCCTGTACGACCTGGATACCCTCAGCGAGGGTCGCCGTCAGGGGCTTGTCTACGAAGACGTGCTTGCCGTGTTCGATGGCCGCCATGATTTGCTGGTAATGGTCTCGATTAGGAGTAATGAGGGCGACGGCCTCAATCGAGGCATCCTCCAGCATCTCGTGATAGCTGGCGACAGGTTGATAGCCGTACTGGGTAGCGAATGCCTCCCGGGCGGCAGGGGCGCGGGCAAAACACTTGGTGACGCGAACCTGGGGCGTGACGGCCGCTGCCTCGGCGATGCGTGTCCCCCAGTACCCGAGACCCACGAGGCCCATGCGCACAGGATACGAGTCGAGACCCATTCAGCCTCCATCATGCCCGCCAGCCCTTATTCCGAGTGTTGCAGCCAGACAGCGGCGGCGCCCACCAGGCCTGGCTGCGCCACGTCAGCAAGCCCCAGGCGAACCCGCGACCACGGGACCAACCCACACTGCTGCGCGATGACCGCCATGACGCCGGGGCGGAACAGGTTCCAGCGGCGCATAACGCCGCCCCCCAGGGCGATACAGTCGGGAGCAAACATGGTAACTAGATTCGCCAGCCCGATGCCCAGGTAACGCGCGGTGCGCTCGATGGCTTGCTGCGCCAGCGGGTGTCCAGCTTCGGCCAGGTCGCACACCCGTCGCGCATCCCAATCGGCGTCACCGCCGTGGCTCTGCGCCCAAGCGGCCAACGCGCTGCCGCTGGCGAGACTCTCCCAGCAGCCATGCGCGCCGCAGAAGCAGGCCGGGCCGGAGGGATCCACCACGTGGTGCCCCAGCTCGGGATGACAGCCGTCGACGCCGCGATACAGCCGCCGGGCCAGGACCATGCCCGCGCCGATGCCGGTGCTGACGGTGACGTAGATGAGGCGTTCAACGTCACGACCGGCGCCCCAGCGAGCTTCGGCCAGGGTCGCCGCGTCAGCGTCATTCTCGATAGCCGCCGTGACGCCGAACTGGGTGGCGAGGTCACGGGCGGGGGTGTGGCTACTCCAGGTGGGCAGGAAGACGTTGGGCGTTAGCGCGCCAGCCCCGGTCAGGCGGCCGGTGGTTCCGATGCCGATGCCGTCGATGCTGACGCCGTGACGGGCTGCCAAAGTGCGCAGGGATGTCGCGACCTGCTCGAGGCCGTCGGCGTAGGATTGCTCGCGGCGGGTAGGTAGGGTGATGGCGTCACCCGTCTGGCCCTCCCGCGTTACCAGGCCAACGGCGATCTTGGTGCCACCGATGTCGACCGCGCCAATCATCAGAGCGCCGCCAGCTCAGCAAAGCCCGCGTCGGCCAACTCGCCCAGGCAACGGGTGCGATGCTCGCGAGGCAGGGGTAGGTTGGGCAGGCGTGGCTCACCGCACTCGAAGCCTAACTCGGACAGGATGGCCCGCATGCAGCCCACGTAGCCGTAACCATGCATGATCTGGATGATGCGATTGCCGCGCTGCTGCCAGGCGAGGGCGGGATCCATCTCGCCTGCTCGCACGTGGGCCAGGATGCGACCGTAGAGGCCTGGCATGAAGTTGAGGCTAGAGCCGATAATACCGTGGCCCCCATACATTAGCCCCAGGGCGGCCTGTTCGTCCATGCCGACGAAGACGGTCCAGCTGCTGTCGCGGAAGGCGGCGATTTGGCTCATCTCGTACATGTTGGGGCCGTAGTACTTGGTACCGGCGAAGTTGGGCACGTCGGCCAGGTCCCGCATCAGGGCCAGACTGTCGCGCGTGCCACCGAAGAGATAGGGCAGGAAGGGCAGGTCGGGCGCAGCGGCGGCCACCCGCGCCAGATAGGGCGTAACGCCGCGCGCGTCGTAGACTACCGGCGGCACGATGCTGCTAATGCCGTCGGCGCCCATCGCTGCTGCGTGCTGGGCCAGGGCCACGGCGTCATTCACGGATGCGGCTCCGACGTGGACGATGACCTCGGCGCGCCCCGCTACGCGCTGCATGACCGTCTCGACAATGGCGCGGCGCTCGGCGACCGACAGGAAGAGACCCTCGCCGGTGCTGCCACACAGGTAGAAGCCCGTCACGCCCTTGCCCAGGTGATAATCCACCAGATCGCGTACGACCGCCAGATTGACTGCATCATCCGCCGTGTAGGGTGTCAACAGGGCGGGCCAGAAACCGTCGAATGTCCGCATGGTCCTATCCTTGTCGGTTATAGATTCGAGCGGGGGTCCAGCGCGTCGCGCAGACCGTCGCCGATGAAGTTGATGCTGACTACGGCCAGGGCGATCATGATACCGGGCGGCAGCCAAATCCAGGGCATGGCCTCCAGAATGTTGAGGCTCTGGGCGTCGCGCAGCATGTTGCCCCAGCTGGGGGTAGGCGCTTGCACGCCCAGGCCCAGGAAGGACAGTGAGGCTTCGAGCAGGATGACGCTGGCGACACCAATCGTTACCGCGACCGCGATGGTGCTGACCGTGTTCGGGAAGATGTGCTTGAAAGCAATGTCCCGGCGCGAGACGCCGATAGACCGCGCGGCCAGGACAAACTGCTGTTCACGGAGGGTCAGAAACTGACTACGCACCAGGCGCGCGATGGATGGCCAGGTCAACAGACCGATGACGATCATCGCGTTATAGACGCTGGGTCCCATGGCGGCGGCTACTACGATGATCACAACCAGCGAGGGAAAGGTCATTACCATGTCGGTCAGGCGCATGAGCAGCATGTCAGTCTTGCCGCCGACGAAGCCCGCCACGCTGCCGATAATGCCGCCGACGATCATGGAGATGGAGACGGCGACCAGACCCACCGACAGGGAGATGCGTCCTGCGTACAGGATGCGCGCCCAGATGTCGCGGCCCGTGCCATCGGTGCCTAGCCAGTGCTCCATGCTCGGCGGCTGACGCATGGCGCGCAGGTTGAGGTCATTCGGTGAGTGGCGCGACAGGAACGGAGCAAAGATGGCCAGCGCAATGAGCGTGAGCAAGACGATCAGGCCGAAGACCGCCAGCTTGTGGCGAAAGAAGCGTCGGATCGCCTTTGAGGTCAGGCTGTCTGCCGGAGCTACCGCCTGGAGTTGTGGCGAGGGAGCGTTCGCCGTCATCGCGAGCCTCCTATTCGTAGCGAATGCGCGGGTCGACCCACGAGTAGGTGATGTCCGTCACCAGGTTGACGAGAAGAACAAAGATAGTGGTCAACAGGACGTAGCCCATGATGACCGGGGAATCGCGCACGGCCACGGCGTTAATGAACATCATGCCGATGCCGGGCCATTGGAAGATGGTCTCGATGATGACCGACCCGGCAAACAGGGCGGCCATATTGAGACCGACGACGGTGATGACGGGGATGAGGCCGTTGCGCAGGATGTGGCGCCCGATGATCAGCTGGCGCTGCAACCCCTTGGCTTGGGCGGTGCGCACGTAGTCATTCTTGGCGACTTCCAGCACGCTGGCGCGGGTGTAGCGCATGAAGACGGCGGTGCGTACCAGGGCCAGGGCCAGGGCGGGCAGGATAATGTGGCGCAGGTTGTCGGGCAGCGAGAACTCGGAGCCGGCGGTGACCATCCCTGAGGTGGGGAACCAGCCCAGGCGTAAGGCAAAGACAAAGATCAGAATCATGCCCATGAAGAAATCGGGGATAGAGATGCCCGCGAAGCCTATGAACGTCAGGCCGTAGTCGAGTGACGAGTACTGGCGCAAGGCAGAGATCGTGCCCAGGGCTACGCCCAGAAAAATGGAGATGATGAGGGTGACCATCATCAATTCTAGCGTGGCAGGGATGCGCTGGGCGATCATGGCCGTGACGGAGTCGCCGTACTGGAAGGAGCGTCCCAGGTTGCCTTGGGCCACGTTGCTCAACCAGCGCGCATATTGCACGGGGACCGGCTGGTCCAGGCCGAGCTGTCCCTGGCGCAGCTTGATCAGCTCTTCGGGCGCGGGACTGTCGGTGGATAGCATAGCCAACACGGCGTTGCCGGGCATCAGGTTTGCCAGCAGGAAGACAACGACCGTGACGGCGAGAATAGTGGGGATACTGACCAGAAGACGACGCACGATATAGGCGAACATCGTAATCTCTCTCTCATCCCTGGCGCGGCAGGGGATAGGGGAGGCTCTCGCCTATCCCCTGCCGCGCGTCTACACACGATGTGCTACTTGGCGGACCAGGTATGGATCTCGTTGTACACGGGCACGTCGAACATCAGCAGCGGCTGCTGCTGGAAATGCTCGGCCAGCCCAGCGATGCGCTTGTTGAAGCCCATGGGGCGCACATCGTACCACAGCCAGCCCTTGGGCATCTCCTGGTTGAGGATCTTGCTGATGGCCTGGTAGTGCGGGGCGCGGACCTCGCGCTTGGCGTCGCTCAGGCCCAGGGCGAACTCATCATCCACCTGCTTGTTGCAGTAGCCGACGGCCAGGCGCGCGCCGCAGGTCGCCACCAGCGAGCCGAGGGACGGGTCGAGGCCCTGGCCGTTGGCCGCGTACGCGATCTGGAGGGAGTTGTCGGTGATGGCCTGCTGGAACGCGCCACCGTCCACCAGGCGCGGCACGATGTTGACACCCACCGCCGCCAGATAGCCCTGGATGGCGAGGACGATGTCCTTGCTGACCTGGTCGTTATAGTAGTAGAGGAAGTCGATCTTGCGGTTGGGGTCCCACCCGGCGGCGGTCAGGAGTTCCTTGGCCTTGGCGGGATCGTAGGCATAGCCCGGCAGGTCCTTGGGGCGTGCCCAGTCGGCGGGGAACATGGTGTCGGCGATCTTGCCCTTGCCCAGGCGGATGGTATCCATGATCGTCTGGCGATCGATGGCGTAGATCATGGCCTGGCGGATGCGCGGGTCCTTGAGGTAATCCTGGTTCAGATTGTACAGGAGGAAGGTCGGCAGGCCCGCATCCATGTTGCCCAGCACGGTCAGGTGATTCATCTTCTCGAAGCGCGTGACCTGGTCGAGGGGAATGCCGCCGCCCTCATAGGGGGTGGCGTCCACCTCACCGGCCTCGAGGGCGTTGAGGATGGCGTTGGTATCGGCGTACACCTGGAAGATGATCTTGTCCAGCTTGGGCTTGCCCAGGAAGTAATCGGGGTTGGCCTCACCCTCGATGAACTGGTCATCGACGAACTTGGTCATCTTGAACGGCCCGGTGCCGATCATGTTCTTCCAGTAGGGATGCCCCTTGAGCTCGGCGGCTGGCACCTTGCCCAGGATGTGGTTCGGCAGGATGCTGATCGAAATCTGCTGCAAATCGACCCACAGTGGCGACTTGGCCTTCAACTCGACACGGACGGTGCGATCGTCGATCTTCTTTACGCCCGCCAGGCTGGTAGCCTTGCCCGCCTGGAACTCGTCATAGCCGACCACATCCTTGAGCTTGGAGGCGTACAGGGAGGCAACGGCCGGGTTGGCGTAGGCGTTGAAGGAGAAGACCACGTCGTCGGCCGTGAAGGGCGTGCCGTCGTGCCACTTGACGTTCGGACGCAGCTTGAAGACGAAGGCCTTGCCATCTTCCTCCATGGTCCAACTCTCGGCCAGGAGCGGCTGCACGCCGTCGGCGGTCCACTTCACCTGAGCCAGGCTCTGGAGGAACGCCTCATCGATGCGGCGGCCGCAGGATGTCCACAGGGTACCGATGGCGCAGCCGGTGCGCATGGGCGAGCGGAAGACGCCGGCCTGCGCGCCGGCGGCGGCCTTGGCGGCTGGGGCGGCGGCGGTGGGTTGGGCAGCGGCTGGGGCCGTCGTTGGGGCGGCCGCCTTAGCGGCTGGGGCGGCGGTAGGCTGGGCAGCCGGGGCCTGGGCGGCGGGCGCAGCGGCGGTAGGCTGGGCAGCCGGGGCCTGGGCGGCGGGCGCGGGAGTCGCCGCGCCACCGCAGGCGCTGACGAGCAGCGCCACGAGCGCCACGCAGAGCAATCCGATATACTTGCTCACAATCTCCTCCTTGGGGAGCGGAAATAGGTAGGGCGGACAGGGCCAAGAATGGACTCAGGCTATTGTATCCGGGGCAGAGACCTCCTCCTGGATGAACCGCTCGGCGTAATGACAGGCCACCCAGTGGGACTCGGCGCCTGATGTGGCCAGGTTGCGTAGCGGCGGATCCACTGTGCTGCACTCGGCGGTGGCGAAGGCACACCGAGGGTGGAACCGGCAGCCGCTGGGCGGATTGGCGGGGCTGGGAACGTCGCCCTCCAGGATGATTCGCTGGCGGACGCGCTCCCGCTTGGGGTTGGCAATGGGCACGGCCGAGAGAAGCGCGCGGGTGTACGGGTGCGCGGGGTGGTCGAAGACGGTATTGCGATTGCTAAGCTCGACGACGCGACCCAAGTACATCACGGCCACTCGGTCGCTGATGTATCGCACCATCGACAGGTCGTGGGCGATGAACAGGTAGGTCAGTCCTAGCTTGCGCTTCAGGTCGCTCAGCAGGTTGACCACCTGGGCCTGGATGGACACGTCGAGGGCAGAGATAGGCTCGTCGCCGACGATGAAGGACGGATTCGTCGCCAGGGCGCGGGCGATGCCGATACGCTGGCGCTGACCGCCTGAAAACTCGTGGGGATAGCGGTTGACAAAAGCGGGGTTCAATCCCACCAGTTCCATCAACTCGCGCACGCGCTCGGCGCGCTCAGCGGGGGTTCCAATCTGGAATACGTTGAGCGGCTCGACGATGATGCTGTTCACGGTCATGCGCGGGTTGAGGGACGAGTAGGGGTCCTGGAAGATCATCATCATATGGCGGCGCATGGCCCGCATCCGCGACTCGGGGAAGGCGGAGATGTCCTGCCCATCGAAGGTGACCTGGCCGCTGGTCATGTTGAGCAGGCGCAGGATGGCGAGGCCCGTGGTGGACTTGCCGCAACCGCTTTCGCCGACCAGGCCCAGCGTCTCGCCCTTGAAGATGTCGAAGCTCACGCCGTCCACCGCGCGCACCGCACCCACCTGCCGCCGCAGCAAGCCCTTGCGGATGGGGAAATGGACCTTCAGGTCGCGCACCTGGACCAGTGCGTTGGTCTCGGCGGGCGTGCTCATAGTGGCTCTCCAAAGATGGTCACACCCTGTAGCTCTTCCCACCGCCAGCAGGCGCTACGGCGGCCGGGGCCAGCTTCGACAAGGGGAGGTAGGGTGTCACATTGCGTGATGCGATAGGGGCAGCGCGGGGCGAAGGGGCAGCCGCTGATGGGCCGGCGCAGGTCGGGCGGCAGGCCCTCGATGGACGCCAGTCGCTCTTGATTACGCGCATCGACGTGGGGAATGGCGTGCAGTAGGCCCAGGGTGTAGGGATGCAGGGGTCGCTCGTACAGGTCATCCACCGGCGCTTCCTCAACAATGAAGCCCGAGTACATGACGATGACCCGCTCGACAACACCGGCGACGAGGCCCAGGTTATGGCTGATCCAGATGATGGCCATGCCCAGCTTGCCTTGTAGCTCCCGCGTCAACTCGACAATCTGCGCCTGGATGGTCACGTCGAGGGCCGTAGTTGGCTCGTCGGCGATGAGCAGGCGAGGATTGCAGGTGAGGGCCATGGCGATCATGATGCGCTGGCGCTGGCCGCCGGAAAATTGGAAGGGGAAGTCGCGGATACGCTCGGCCGCGTTGGGCAGACCAACCAGGTGCAGCATCTCGACAGCCCGCGCCTGGGCGGCCGCCTTCGACACGTTCTGATGCGTCTGTATGGCTTCGGTCAGCTGGAGACCGATGGGCAGCACCGGGTTGAGGGAGGTCATGGGGTCCTGGAAGACCATGGCGATCTCGGCCCCGCGTACCTTGCGCATCTCCTCCTCGGATAGTTCCAGCAGGTTGCGCCCGTCGAACAGCACCGCGCCTGACTCGATGCGGCCCGGGGGGGTGGGTATCAGCCCCATGACGGCCAGCACACCGACGGACTTACCCGAGCCGCTCTCGCCGACGATGGCGATGGACTCGCCCTCGTCCATGGTGTAGGAGATGCCGTTGACGGCCCGAATGACTGCGCCATCGGAACGAAAGGTGACACTCAGGTCTTTGACTTCCAATAGGTGTGTCATGGCTACATCCTAAGACTGCTGAGCAGCTAGCGAGGCGCGCCAGGGAGGACCTGGACGTAACGCCGGGTGACCCAGTCGATGGCGGTAATGGCCGTGCCGACGACAACCGCATGGGCGCCCAGGTCTAGCGCATGGCGCGCAGCCTCGGGGCTGGCGATGCGGCCCTCGGTGATGATGGGTGTCCGAATGCGAGCTGCCAGCGCGGCGATGAGATCGAAGTCGGGCGCTTTTTGCTGAGGGCTGTAGGGGGTGTAGCCCGACATGGTTGTGGCCACAATATCGGCGCCTGCCTCAGCCGCAGCGATACCTTCGTCGAGGGTGGAGATGTCGGCCATGATGGGAAGCCCCAACTCGGCCTTGTAGAGTTGAATGGCCTGGGTGGGGGTCAGGCCGTCGGGACGCGGTCGGTGGGTGGCGTCAAGGGCGATGATGTCGGCGCCAGCGGCGGCAATCTCCCGCGCCGACTCTAGCGTCGGGGTGATGAGAATGTCGAAGCCGTCGAGGGGCAGCTTGTAGATGCCGATGACTGGCGCGCGCACGATGGCCTTGATGGCCGTGATGTCCTCGACGCCGTGGGCGCGGATGCCTGCCGCGCCGCCCATCTCGGCCGCCCGCGCCATGGCCGCCATGACGGCCGGCTGGCGGAGAGGGCTGCCCGTGGGGGCCTGGCAGGATACGATCAGGCCGTGGTACAGTGTGTCTAGGATACCCATTCGATCATCGACTCCTGCTCGTTCCGGATTTGGCGGCGAACGTGGAACAGCAACCGCGCTTTGTCGCCGCGTACGATGGATTTGTTGTACTCCACCCGAACGCCGTTCTGGTCGTAGGCGACCAGTTCGAGGAGCTGGGCGGGCGTATTGGCTCTGGTCTTGAGAAGCTTAGCCTCGTAGGCCGTGAGCAAGATCGGCTCGAACCCCATGTCCGCCGCTATGACCCGGCAATCGAATTGCTGGTCTAGCGTGTTGTACAGAGAGGCTTGCTCGAAGTCGATGGTGTCCAGGCCGGGGAACAGGGCATGGGGAAGGTGCGTCGTCTCCAACATCTGAGGTTCGTCATCCGCTGAGCGTAGGCGTGTCAGTTGATAGACGAGGTCGCCGGGTTTGAGGTGAAGGTACTCGGCGACTTTGGCGCTGGCCGGGATGACCTCGAAGCTAATGACCTGGTTGGAGGGTCGCCGCCCCTCCTCGCGCATCCGCTCGCTGAAGCCTGTGGTGCGTAGCATGGCGTGGGTGGTCTTGGGGGGCGACACGAAGGTGCCACGGCCGCGCTCGCGGCGAAGCAGCCCTTTGCTTACCAACTCGCCCACCGCCTGGCGCACCGTGAGACGGTTGACACTGTAGTACTCGCCCAGTTCACTTTCTGAGGGTAGCAGGTCGCCGGGGACCAGGTGACCGCCATCGATCAGCTCCTGAAGGTTGGCCTTGATCTGGTAATACAGAGGGGCCTTGCTGTGTGCATCGAGCTTGAACCAGGAGCGGTCAACTTGAGGCATAGGATAGCCCCTCTTGGGCCTGTTTAGACGAGTAGATATCTAGATGTCTAGATTGATTGTACCATAGATTCGGCTCTTGTCAAGGGCTTTGGCCTGGAATATTTGGCGAGTTCTGTACGTTGCTCTTTGGGGCGGCTTGTGGTATCTTGATGCCGCTCGTGCTTGCCGCGGGCTGTGACTGTGCAGGCGAGGCCCGCTTGACGCGGGGCGAGAGGGGTTGTTCCAGGCTGGTCTGGCGAAGCGAGCGCGGGTCCGGGGCTGGCCGATGACTGACTAGGAGGCATCTCGATGGAGAAGGTCAAGCTGAGTAAGGGTAAGGTGGACGGGATCAATGCCGTCGCGGATGAGCGGGGCGTCATTGCGGCGTTGGCCATCGACCAGCGGGGATCGCTCCAGAAGGCGATTGCCAAAGCGAAGGGCGCTACCGCCAGCGATGCGGAGCTAAGTGAATTCAAGTCTCTCGTCTCTGAGGTCCTGACTCCGTATGCCAGCGCTATTTTGCTGGACCCTGAGTATGGGTTGCCGGCCGTCGGACGCCGCGCACCCACGGCTGGGGTTCTCCTGGCCTACGAGAAGACGGGCTATGATGCGACGGTCAAGGGTCGTCTGCCCGATCTGCTGCCGGAGTGGTCAGTGGGGCGGCTGAAGGCGGCCGGGGCCGACGTTATCAAGATTTTGCTGTATTATGATCCCGATGATGACGCCCGTATCAACACGGTCAAGCACGCCTTTATTGAGCGGGTGGGGGCCGAGTGTCGCGCCCACGACATGCCCTTCTTCCTGGAGCCAATCTGCTATAGTGATGCCATTGGCGACGAGAAGGGTCTGGAGTTCGCGCGCGCCAAGCCGGCCAAGGTGACCGCGTATATGCGCGAGTTCTCAAAGCCCCAGTACGGCGTGGATGTGCTTAAGGTCGAAGTCCCCGTCAACGTGCGATTCGTTGAAGGTTCGGCGGCGAACACCGACGGCCAGGTGGCCTACAGCCGCGACGAGGCCAAGGCTCTCTTCCGCGCGGCGGCCCAGGTGGCGCGGGTACCCTTCATCTACTTGAGCGCGGGTGTGACGGACGAGGTATTCCGCGAGACCTTGGAACTGGCGGCGGAGGCGGGTACGCCCTTCTCAGGCGTGCTATGCGGCCGGGCGACCTGGCAGGACGGGATTCCCGCCTACGGCTCCGGAGGCGCTGAGGCCCTGCGGGCCTGGCTGCAGGACCGGGGTGTCCAGAATATCGAGGCGCTGAACGCGGTTCTGGCGAAGGGCGCTCAGCCGTGGTGGGATTTTTACGGCGGCAAGGCGAATATTGAGGTGGTGGAGGCAGCCCAGTAGGGCAGCCGATCTGCGTGGGTATGCGCCAGGCCGGGGGGCTTGCATCCCCCGGCCTGGTTATCGTCGTAGTGTTTGCCAACGGTTGGCGGCCCGCTATAGCCCGATATCCAGCCGCATCACGTACGATCGGCCGCCAACGCGGTTGACCACATCGCCCACGGTTACGAATCCCAGTCGTTCGTACAGTCGCCGCGCTGGATTGTCGTGGCGCACGCTGAGCGCCAGGGCCGGGTACATACCTCGCGCCGCATCCACCAGACAGGTGAGCAGCCGCGTGCCGAGGCCGCGCCCCTCGTAGCCAGGCAGGACGGCGGTTGCGACCTCGGGCAGCCCTTCGACCTCAGGTCCGATGGGCTTGGGTAGTACCCGCAGCCACGCCGCGCCGACGGGCTGGCCTGTGCCGGGGGCAATTGCGACGCAGCCCAGGTCACCCGCTCGCCCCCAGCCCTCGAGGTAGGCCGCTAGATACGGATCGCGCCTGGCGTCGTCGGGCGTACGATCCGGCTGGCGGTCCATGTGCGATGCGTAGTACAACATGCGCCATAGGAAGGTCTCGTCCGCGACCGTCGCGCACCGCATCACGACCTGGTTGTCCATGACGGCTCCTGGGTGGATTTTTCGCAGTTGACATCTGCTCACACTCGCGCTATGATGGCTGTCCACAGTGGACAATCGACAGTGCGCCGCAATGCATCGCAGGAAGGCGAGTACAACCCGGATTTGGGGTCAACCTTCGAGTGGCATGCGCGGCGGAATCGTGGTGGTCTGCTCTTGGGATGTGGGCGCGCGTATGTCTTGGATGGACGATGATATTCTGGTGAGCGAGACTACAGCCGAGGCGATGGCGGGCTTCGTTGAGAACCGCCCTGAACTTGACCTCTGGCCGCGGTTGGTGCAGCCTTTGCAGGTAAGGCATTCGGCGGCAGGCGCGACTATCTGGCGATGAGACGGCGCTTCGCCACGAGCCGCCATCGATGAGCGAGGACGCGATGCATAAAGAGCAGCTACGAGCAAAGGGGCTGGCATGAGCATTCTTGTCACGGGGGCGGCTGGCTTCGTAGGCCTCAACCTGGTTCGACATCTGGCGGCGAATGGGCAGAGTGTCATCGCGCTGGCGCGTCGGGCGCCGGACGAGGCCGCGCTCCGTTTCCTGGGCGCGTGGGGCGAGCGGGTTCGGTGGGCTACGGTCGATGTGCGTAACCGTAGCGCCATGATCGATCTGGCAGCCAATGCCCGCGTCAAAGCCATCATTCATGCTGCGACCGTCACGGCGCCCCGGCATATCGAGATGGGCGATCCGACAATGGTGTTGGATATCAATATCGGCGGCACAGTCAATGCCCTCGAAGCAGCGCGCATTTGCGGCGCGCGGCGCTTCGTCTTTGTTAGCTCCACGGGGATATACGGCGCGGCGGCCAACCCGATGCCTGTCACCCACGAGAGCGCCCCCCTGGCGATCACTAGCCTGTATACCATCGCCAAACAGACCGGCGAGGCGCTGTGCCGCCGCTACACGACTCTGTTCGACCTCTCGACCGTCTCGGGCCGACTCGGTAGCGCGTATGGCCCCATGGAACGGACTACCCTCTCGCGCAGCGGCATGTCTGTTATCTATCACCTGGCTCACGCGGCGGTGCGCGGCGAGGATATCGCCGTGTTTGGCGCGGATCGTAGCCGCGACTTCTGCTATATCACCGATGTGGCCGAGGCCTTCGCGCGTCTGGCCCTGGCTGACACGCTGCGCTACGACGTCTACAACGTGGCCGGGGAGCGGGCGGCCACCGTGCGAGAGGTATGCGACGCACTATGCACACTGGCGCCAGACTTCAGCTGGAGCGAGTGCGAGCAGCAAGTCGCCGATGTCGTGGCGATGCCCGGTTCGGAGCGCAACACTCTGGACCTGTCGCGGCTGCGCGACGATGTGGGCTTCGTGCCGCGCTATTCACTCCTCGACGGCCTGACGGAGTACCTGGCCTGGCTGCGTTCGGGTTGGTTGAGCGTCTAGCGCGAGAGTCCGCCATCGACCCGTCTGGCAGTAAGTGATATTCCACGGATGAAGGATCAGGGACTGCGGGAAATTTCCTGCGCCGCCGGGTCCTTCATCGTTTATTTCATGCTCCTGTCTATCCCCCTGCTCCTCACGGTGAGCGGCAGTGCGAGTCACGGTCGGGTCATGCTTTCCTCCAGGTGCGCCTTAACCGAGGACCATTCGTCATCGAGGATGCTGAAGTAGACGGACCAACGCTGGTGGCCATCCTTGGGAACGATGACCGCCTTGCGCAAGATGCCCTCACGCACGCCGCCGATACGCTCTATGGCTCGCTGCGAACGCTCGTTGCGCAGATCGGTCTTGAGCTGGACGCGGATACAGGCGAGGGTCTCGAAGGCGTGGCGCATCAGCAGGTACTTGCACTCGGTATTGAGGGGCGTGCGCCACCAGTCGCGGCCGAGCCACGTCCAGCCGATCTCTATGTGGCGGTCGAAGGCCGAGTAATCCAGGTAGCGAGTGCTGCCGATGGCGCGGCCCGTGGTGCGCTCGACGATGGCGAAGGGTAGCATCTGACCGGCATTGCGGACGGCCAGGGCATTGGCGGTCCACGCCTGCATGTCAGCCAGGCTGCGCGGCATGGCGGCCGGCAGATAGCGCCAGATGTCTTCGTCCTGGGCGGCGGCGAACAGGTCGGCGGTGTGGCGCGACTCCAGCGGCTCCAGGGTGACCCACCGGCCGTGGAGGGTCACGGGGTCGGGAATCATGTCGGCCTCCTGAAGGGTATTCACGTTGCCAGACTATATGCGAAATCGCGGCGAGGGCAAGCGAGGTGGCGTTGCTCTGGGGGAAACGCCACGGGCACGCAGGGGAGACTACGTGAACGACGAGGACATAACCCGGAGTCTTGCCGGTCGTGGCGCTTGTCGTGCCCTGCGTGGCGATGAACGGGCAAGGACTTACGCAGGGGCAGCGTTCGGAGTACAATGACAATCGACATTGCTGAACGCGGAGGGTAGTTGAGCCAGGCGGCGGCGAAGGCAGGCGAACAGAGTGCGATAGGCTGGCGGCGATGGCTGCCAGATGCGGCGGCCCTGGGTGTGCTGGCCCTGGTCATCGGCGCATTCTTCGCGCCGATCCTGTTCCAGGGCCGCTACATGCCCGAGGGCGGCGGCGACCTGGCGGGCTTCCTCTACCCTTTGTACAACTACACCGTCGACTCGCTGCGGGCGGGGCGCATCCCCCTGTGGAACCCCTTCCTCTATAGTGGCTCGCCCTTTCTGGCCGATATTCAGACGGCGGTGTTCTACCCATTGACCCTGCTCCAGGCGCTCCTGCCGGGCGCGGTCGAGTACCGCCGCCTGGAACTACTGAGCGTCTTCCACTTCTGGCTGGCGGGCGCGCTCATGTACGCGCTGCTGCGGGTGTGGTTCCGCCCTGCCCTGTCGCGCTGGGCTGCCCTGCTGGGTGCGGTCGCCTTCGGACTGTCTGACCTGTTCTTTACCCACTTCGGCAACCTCAACCTCATCGCCAGTGCGGCCTGGCTGCCCCTCATCCTATTGGGGGCGCGTCTGGGTGGCGGGCCAGGTATCGTCATCGGCGCGGGGGCGTTGGCGCTCAGTGCGCTGGCCGGGCACACCCAACCGCTGCTCCATAGCCTGCTGGCTCTAACGCTGTACGGGGCCTTCGCGCTGGCCGTCGCTGCCTGGGCGGCCTGGCGCAAACGCGGGGCCGAGGACCTGGCCGGTTGGGGATTGCCCGATGCGCCGATGATCTCCGGCCAGTCGGTGCGGGTAACCCTCGTCACGCTGCTGGGAATCATCGTGCTGGGGCTGGGGCTGGCTGCGTTGACCGTGCTGCCCGCCTACGAGTTGACCGGCCTGACGCGGCGGGCGAGCTTCAGTTACGCGGATGCTGCATTGTACTCACTGCCGGTCCAGGGAGTGATCGGACTGGTGGCCCCGCATCTGCACGGGCGCGGCCCCGGCGGCTTCTGGGCCGACTGGCCCCGCGTCGAGGTTGGCTACGTCGGCGTGCTGACGTTGCTCCTGGCAGCGGTCGGCCTGACGCGGGGGCGGCGGGCCGCCTTCTGGGTGCTGCTGGCGGGGCTGGGATTGCTGCTCGCCCTGGGCCCGGCTACCCCGCTCCACGAATGGTTCTATCGCTTCGTGCCAGGCATGGCCCAACTACGCGCCCCCGCGCGCCTGATTCTCCTCGTGGACATGGGTCTGGCGGCCCTCGCCGCCCTGGGGCTGGATACCCTGCTGCGCGCGCCACGTCGCGTGCATGCCTGGCTGGCGGCGGGAGTGGCGGTGATCCTCGTCGTGTGGCTGTTCGTCGCCTGGCAGGGACTGCCGCGCATAGGGCGGCCGAACGCAGTGCAGTTCGCCGCTGCCCAAGAGGCGCTGTGGCAGGCGGCATTGCTGCTGGGCACGGGCGTTGCCTTGATCGCCCTGGCGGTGTGGGGCAGGCTGCGCGGGGCGTGGCTGGGTGGGCTGGCAGTCCTGTTGCTGGCGTTGGACCTGGTTATCCAGGGCTACGGGGTGGACGTGGGCACGGCCGACCCGACGGCCAACTACGATCACCCGGCCGCTCTCGCGTTTCTCAAGGGCGACACCTCGCAGTACCGTATCGAGGTGCGGCCGGAGAGTTGGGGGGCGTGGTCGCCAAATCTCAGTCTGCTACGCGGTCTCGAGGATGTAGGCGGTATCTACAACCCGCTCCAGGTGGCCGACTACCAACTCTACTTTGAAAGCCTGACCGATCGCGCCACACGGCTGTATGACTTCCTCAATGCCAGGTATATCATCGGGCCTAAGGACTTCGCGCTGCCGTGGGATAAGTTCGCGCCGGTTTTCGACGCCGACCCGCAGGTGAACATCTATCTCAACCGAGCGGCGCTGCCCCGCGCTCAGGTCGTGTATCGCAGCCGGGTCATTCCCGACAGCGCGGGGCAGTTCGCTGCCCTGCATGCGCCTGGCTTTGACCCCGTGCGGGAGGTTATCCTCAGTAGCGGCGACATTCTGACGGGGCCGAGCGATGCTGGCGGCGTGACCTTCGCCGACTACCAGCCGGAGCGGGTCGCGGTCGATGTGGACGCTGCTGCCGATGGCTATGTTGTCTTCGCCGAGGTTGCGTATCCCGGCTGGCGGGCAACGGTGGACGGCACGCCAGCGCCCATCGAGCGCGCCAACTTTGCCTTCCGCGCCGTGCGCGTCCCGCCGGGTGAGCATCGCGTCGAGCTTGTGTTCGAGCCGGCGACGTGGCGGCTGGGCCTGGCGATCAGTCTCGCAAGTCTGGTGGCGCTGCTCGGTGTGGCGTGGTGGGCGTGGCGGGCGCATCGCGTTACGACGGTCGAAGGTATCGCATCTCTCCATATCCCGTACTGTGTTGCAGCTAGCCTGCTACTCTCCCTGCTGGCCGCGTGCGCGCCGCCCCCACCGCCGATACCCACGGCGACGCCGCCGGCCGTCTCCACTGTTCTCCCAACCACCGCGCCATCCCCGGTGACACCCGCGCCCACGCCTGCCGTCACGGCGCAGGTATTCCTGCCTGCGCTACCGGCCGCCCCGACGGCTGCGCCGACACGCGCACCTGCGCCAACCGTTGACCCTCGCCTGCCGAAGCCGCTGCCCACGGCCATCAGCCTCGGCCGCGACTGCGCCGGGCTGGTCACGGCCCGCGACGGAGAGTTCTGGCGTGACGGCCAGCCGTGGACCTTCGTGGGTACGAATCTATCCTATCTGTCGAAGCTGCCCCTGGAGGCTATTGACGAGGCCTTCGCCGACCTGGCTGCCGACGGTGTGACCGTCGTGCGGACGTGGATTCTACCGGGCCACGATCTTGACCACCTGGACCAGGCGCTGGCGTTGGGCCGCAAGTACAATCTGCGCTTCGTCGTTACCTTCGACGACTTCTGGCATATCGATCGCCGTCAGGACCTGTTCGGCGATACCTACCGCCAGGCCTACGAGGCCCACGTGCGGCGCGTGGTGAGCCGTCTCAAGGATCGCCCGGAAGTCTTCATGTGGCAGTTGATGAACGAGCCGTCGTGCGGGCCAGAGGGCATGAGCGCCGAGTGCCGGGCGCGGATGGTAGCGTGGGCCGAGGCGGGGGCGAAGCTGGTGCGGTCGCAGGACACGTGCCGCCCGCTGGCTGTGGGGCTACAGGGTATCTGGGTGCCGGACGCCGTGCAGGAGGGGCACTTCGCCCGTATGGCGCGCATCCCCGGCGTGGATACCATGACGCTGCATCGCGCGGCGGGCAACGACTTTGATGACCTGCTCAAGCGGCATATGGGCGTCGTCCTGGACGGGAAGATGCCCCTGGTGTGGGGCGAGATATACGAGAAAGCCTACGACGGTGGCTGCCAGGAGTTGCCCAACGACGCAGTGCGCAAGCGCGCCCGCACGATTCGCCGCGACCTGGGGCGTTCCTTTGACGACGGGGTGGACGGCTACCTGCTATGGCAGTACGCCTACGGCCAGCTGCGGGTCAACGGCAAGCTCGAATACTTCTGCGGCGAGTATGACTACGAGCGCGATGATCCGGTGTGGGGGGTCTTGCGCGACTTCGACCTTCCCACGCCACGATAAGATACATGGACAGGATTGACAGGATTAGCAAGATATGATTCCGTCAATCCTGTAAATCCTGTCCTCTCTCTTCGGCTAACGGGTAATGGTGAGCCCACCCACCTGAGGGGCGTTGTCGGGGGCGGCGGGGGCAGGGAGGCGCTGGCCGTCGCGCCAGTCGTACCAGCCGACGCGCACCGCGATCTCGCCGGGTGGGGCATCGGTCGCCAGGGGCATGCTTACTTGCTGGATGATGCGTTCGCCCGGCTGCCAGTCGGTGGTCGGGTAGCTGCCGCCCAGGGGCGGGCCGTCGAACTGGCCGACGAGGCGGCCGTCGGCGGTGACGAGGTGAACGAAGAAATTGACGTCGGTAGTCGTCGGTTGCAG
>WBZS01001423.1_pt1 | contig 19129 bp, 26 predicted proteins | sample 5204201 | NCBI WGS metagenome assembly WBZS01 (sample SAMN12344357, study PRJNA552823) | activated sludge metagenome | biome: Activated sludge suspended growth; feature: Nitrification reactor; material: Wastewater; isolation source: activated sludge from nitrification reactor of wastewater...
ATCCATCAACGCGGGCCGTATCGACTCCGAGGCTTGGGGTCCGTGGCTGGCGGCGGCGTTCGCGAAGACCGTTCGCCGTGTCACGCCGACCCTGTTCGACCGGCTTGCTGCGCTCCCTGACGCGACAGTGGTCGAGTCGACCGTCCCGTCTGACCCGTCCGGTCACGGGCGCGCGGTCGCGTTCCCGCCGATGCAGGTCGCCGACTTCCCGCGCGACATTGCTCGCGCTCAGGTGTCCGGTCTCGAACTGGACCGCCGCGGTCTCGTCACGACCCCGCTCGACCGGGTCGAGCACATGCTGGCGATGCCTGGCGGCGCCCTGGTCATCATCAATGACTCACTCGGCATGTCGACCGGCAAGGAGGCCGCGCAGGCCGCGCACGGCGCCTGGCTGGCTGGCCTTACCGACCCGAAAGCCGCTTGGCCGTTCACCGACCATGTCGCGATCCGGCGAGTCACCGGGCCGGACTTCGCTGCTCTTGCTGCCCGGCGGGACGCCGTCCCTTGCCGGGATGCGGGCCGGACCGAGTTCGCCCAGCCAACCGTCACCGTTCTCGCATTCTCCAGGAGGTAGCTCGATGTCCACCATCATGGAACTGCGCGTCACCCCGTCGCCGGAAGCCATCCTGGCTCGCGGCCAGCGGTTGCGTGCCGCTGTCATCCCGCTCGTCATGGGCCTCGGGCTGACACTCTCCGGCTGGTTCTTCCTCGACAAGAATCCGGTCCTCGCGCTGTCCGGATTCACCGTCGGCCCGATGATGCTGCTCCTGACCCTTGCCGGGCTGCATGGCATCCTCGGGAACGAGCCGGGGCATCTTGCCGTCCGGGCCACCAACGATGGGGTCGAGTTCGTCGAATCGGGCCTGACCCGAGCCCTGCTCGCGGCATACCCGGTCCCGGTCATCGTCGCTGGCATCGGCTCGGCGGCCCTGCTCACTTCTGGGCACATCACGGCCAGCGGTGACATTCTCATGCTCGCCATCTTCATCGTCCTTGGCGTGTTCGCGCTCTGGCAGATGGTTGCGCCGCGCGGGCCGGCCCGGAGCCGTCCACGAGTCACGGTCACGCCGTCCTGGGTCGCGTTCGACCCGGCACCGGCAGTCGCCCGGGTCGCGTACTGGGATGAGCCGGTCACGTTCGTCCCCGCGCAAGCGACAGCGATCGTTGGCCCGGCCGCTCACCGGTACCCGCTGATGACGTTGCGGACCGACCCGTACCTGATCGAGAAGGTCGTCACGTTCTACCGGGACAACCCGGACCGCCGCAAGGACTTGATGTCGCCGGACGCGCTCAACCACATTGCGATCATCCTCCGCGCCGAGGTCAAGTCGTGAAGCCGAAGGGCAAGGCGTGGGTGCATCGCCGGCGCTGGGCGGACCTGGGTGCGGCCTCGTTCGCACTGTGCAAGGCGGCGAACGAGGCAGGCCTGTCGCCGTACGTGACGAAGGTCGGGACGATCTCCTGCGAGGTGACGATCGGCGGTCGCGTCATCACTGTCTTCCCGTCCGGCATGTACGCCGACGGTTGCCTGCATTTCCTGAATGCCGCCGAGGTTGTCGAATCGGTCCGGCGAGCGAGCCTGCCGGGCAAGTTCCGGCGTCTCGCCTACGACGTGGACGCCATCCAGTTCACCGGGACGAACGGCGCCGACGTCGTCGCGTTCATGGGCAGCCACGTCACCGATGCCGGTGACAACTTCGGCGACCGGCTCGTCGTCGAAACGCTCGAAGGCGCCCTGGCGGTGGAGCCCGGTTCGTGGGTCGTTCGTGGGGTCGCGGGCGAATATCACCCGGTCCGGGACGACATCTTCCAGGCGACGTACGAGCCGAAGAGTTGAAGCCATGGCTGTCGCCGTCCTTGACCACATCGACGCCCGCCTGACCGAGCTCGAAAGCCTCGACGAGCACTGGCTTGACGGGGTCGGGCTCGCGCCAGACCGGAACGTCACAGGACGCGCGCGTGAACTGGCGGTCCGGTTGTTGCAGGCTGGCTTCCCCGAGCCGGCCATTGACCCGACCGAGACCGGGGGAGTGGTCCTGTCCGGACAGTCCAAGAAGCGCTTCTACGAAGTCAGCGTGGACCGGTCAGGCCGTTTCGTGGCCCAGACCCATTGCGCGACGACGACGTTCGCACCGGACGTCGATTTCATTGTCGCGATGCTTGTAGTCGACTGGCGGCCGAAACGTTGGGCCGCGTAGCCGTTGGACGGACAGTCATGCCGTCACACCTTGCTGTCATGACCACGAAGCCGCACCGCCTTCTCATCAACAAGATCAACTTCTTCGACACCGTGGCCGAGATCATCACGCCTGACGGTCGCCGGCGGCCTCTCGGCACCGACGAAGGCGCGCCGTCCACGTCCACCACGGGTGCCACCGTCCAGATGTTCAACCCGTACTTCAAGACCCGTGACGCCGCGATCGACGCCGCGAAGGCATGGATGGCGGAGAACGCTCCCGGTCAGGCCCTCACGCTGGCCGGGAAGCCGGTCAAGCTGTGACCGACATTCTCGACCGGATCGCGGCCGTCCTGTTCGACGAGCCGTCGCTGGCTTTCGACCAGGCGCCGTTGCCCGTCATCGTCGACGTCGATGACTCGCCGGACGCGATGCGCTGGAACCCGAACGACACGACATCGGTTGCCTGCATCTACTGCGGCCGGGTGGACGACCTCGGCATCTGCTGCACGTGGACACGCGAACATTTCCAGGAGCACTGATGGACGACTACCGGCTTCGGCTGACGACATACGGCGCTGGCTACAACGCCTACTCGGGGCGGCAGCAGGGCGGACACACGTATGCCGTCATCATCGCGCCCGACCGTTCGAAGCATGAGATCGATCGTGTCCTTGACGCAGCGGGCGCGGCCGAGTTCAACCGGCTCGACCCGGACGCCGGCTACCGGCCAGGTGACCTGACGGGACGCTTCGACTATGGCTCGGACGCGGCCGCTGCAGCAGTCGAATGGATGAGGGCCAACGCTCCGGGCAGCCGGCTCGTTGACGATGCGTACTGGTTCACCAACGGCACGAGCGGGGAGGTCATCTACGAACCGTCCCCGGTCGTCACCCTCGACCAGGTCGTCGACCTGACCACGAACCACCGGGACGAGATTCTGGCTGGCATGAACGAGCCGAGCGTCATCGAGGTCGCGCGACGGCTCGCCGACAAGGCCGACCGTGACGCCCGCCAGGCCGCGCATGATCGTGAAATGGACCAACTGTTCGGACCGAACTTCGGAAGGGGAGGACGATGATCTTCAAGCAGGGCAACCTGTTCGACACGGACGCGCCCGCGATCGGGCATGGAGTCAACTGTCGCGGCGTCATGGGTGCCGGGATCGCCGTCCAGTTCCGTGACCGCCACCCCGACATGTACGCCAACTACCGGGCCCTGTGCGAGAACGGGACACTCGTCCCGGGCACGAACTTCCTGTTCGATGTCCCGGTCGGCCCGACCGTCATCAACATGGCAACCCAGCGCGACCCTGGGCCGAACGCCCGACTCGAATGGGTCAGGTCGTGCGCAGAGCACGCTGTCCAGGCTGGTCTCGAACGAGGTTGGGACCGGATCGCCGTCCCGCAGATCGGCTGCGGCATCGGCGGCCTGAAACTGGCCGACGTCATCAAGCACCTCGAACAGGCCGAACTCCTCGTCGGCCGCTGGACTGTCCAGTTCGAGATGTGGGAGTACAAGCCGTGACTGCCCGCCGGGTCCTTGCCGACCAACTTCGCCAGTTCGTCCTCGACCAGGTCGCGGACGGCACCGTCACCGTCACGGCCATCGCTGAGGCTCTCGACGTCTCGAAGAAGTCGATCGAGTCGCTGCTCGCCAAGCCTCGCTGGGACATCGACCTGTCCCTGGCCCTGATCGGACGTCTCGGACTGGCGTTCCAGGTCGTGCCCGCCTAGCCAGCGAGGTCGTTCCTTCGCATGTTCCTGAATGCGCTCAGTTCCCGAAAGGACTCCCGACCATGTCGTACCAGCCTCCGTACCAGCCGCCCGGTTCGGCCCTCCCGAGCCCGGCAGTCGGCTATCCGGCGCCGCAGCCACCGAAGAAGAGCAACACCGGCTGCATCATCGCCGCGGTGGTCGTCGCGGTCCTCGGCATCGGTGCGGTCGGACTGTTCCTCGTTGGCGCCCTGTTCCTGAGCGCGGCCAGCACGTCGACCATGACAGGCACGCCATCGGTCGGCGCTTCGGAGGCCGTCACTGGCACCGAGGCGGTCACTCGGGACGGCAGCACTGTCGGTACCCCGTGCTATACGTTCACTGTCCCGGCCGGCTACGACGTCGAGCCCGCGTCGGCCGGCTGCACGGTCGCCGTGAACATCCCTGGCGGTGATGCCCTGAGCCGGATCGAGATCCGTCCGAACGCCGGCACCGGGACTGCCTCCGAAGCCCTCACAGCGATCAAGGCCGAACTCGGCAAGGATGCGAGTATCACCGTGAAGGCCGCCGATGTCGTCACTCTCGACCAGGGCAACCTCGCTGCTGACGTCTCGTTCGAGACGAGCACGCTTCTGCGCGAAATCTTCGCCGTGCCGACGAAGGGCCGCACCTACGTCATCGCTGGCAAGGCCGTTGACGGCTTCATGATCGGCGGCTCCGCGTACAACAAGGAACTGGACGGCGCGCTCCACGCGGTCGCGAACTCGTTCCAGTTCAAGTGATTGCCGGCTTCATGAAGATCGCGATCGCCGGCGACTGGCACGGCGCGACCCTGTACGCCCAGCGCGCCATCCAGGATGCGAAGCAGGCCGGTGTTGACCTGTTCATCCACACGGGCGACTTCGGTTTCTGGCCCGGGCCCGGTGGGGACTACTACCTTGCGCAGTTGACCGAGACTCTCGACGAGCTCGACCTGTGGTTCGTCGACGGCAATCACGAATGGCATGACGAGCTCGAACGACGACCGATCATCCCCGCAACGGGCCGACGCCCGATCACGGACCGAATCAGTCACCTGCCGCGTGGCCACCGGGAAACGTTCGACGGGCACACCTGGCTGTTCCTCGGTGGCGCTGCTTCCGTCGACCGGGCTTGGCGCGAACCGGGCCGGGACTGGTGGCATCAGGAGTACATCACCGACGACGACACCGACAGGTGCATCTCGGGCGGCCCGGCAGATGTCATGGTCTGCCATGACTCGCCCTACTCGACGCCGACGCTGCGGAAGGCGTACGTCGGGCAGTATGCCGGCGCGTCCACGTGGCCAGTGGGCGATCTGCGCCGTTCCGACGACAACCAGCGGCGTGTCGAGCACGTCCTGACCGAGACTGGTGCCCGGCACCTTTTCCACGGTCACCATCACCGCCGCTACAGCGAACAGTTGCGTGGCGGCGCCTGGGTTCACGGTCTGGCTCACGAGGGCTTCTCGCCGAGCCGGAACGTCGTCTATGTCGCGCCGGACGGCCAGCTTCTTTCAGCGCCCCCGAAGCCGGGCCACTGAGCCAGGTTCAGCGTGACGGTCGAGCTGCGCGCACACGCTTGATGTTGCGCCAGGAGGACCAGCCGATCCCGGCAGCGAACAAGCTGACGATCAGTGGGCCCATCTTGCCTGACTGGACCGCCGCAGCCACCCCGAGCACGGTGCCCAACACTCCGACGGTCACCCCAATCCACGCCAGTGTCTGAAAGGCGAACAACTGGCCGCGAGGCAGGTCGGGAATGTCCATCTACACAGTGTCTCAGCGACCGCCGACACCGTTCCCGCCCGTAAGCAGGTACGTGACCACGATCAGCCACCTCGCCGTCTCCGCGCGCGAACAGGCCCGTGAGACAACGGGCCAGTTCGGGACCCAAACCCGGACCGCGCCCGGCGACATCACCCTGTCGTCGCTGCACGACTGGGAGCCAGCCGACGACTCGTTCCCGTACCCGCAAGCGAACGACCTCGAGAAGGTTGTCGCGGTCGTTGACCTGGTGCATGGCGGTGTCGACACTCCGGAAGGGATCGCGGACGCCCTCGACCTGCACCACCGGGAGGGCGCGTACTACGCGAACGCGGCCGGCTGGCTCGGACTGGTCGAGCGCGGCGTCGACGAGTCCGGGATCACCGTGTACGTCCCGACCGAACTCGGGACCGACATCCAGCGTTCCGACCCGGACGGCCGCGCCCTCGCGGTCGGTCAGATGGTCGCCGGACTCGACGATGCGATCCTCGCTCTCGACAATCAGAGCGCCCTGGTCGCTCAGCTGAACCGGGATGGCCTCGGCGACACGACGGCGCACCGTCGCGCGTCCACGATGCTCTCCTGGGCTCTGAAAGCGACCGACCCGGACGGGTTCTCCACCTCGATCGTGGACGCATCCGCGCTCTGTTCGACCCGCTCCGACGGTGCCCGCCAGATCTGTGTCGCGCAACGGAAAGCCGCACTCGAAGCGTTCCGCCCGTCGGAGCCGAAACGGGGCGAGCCATGCCCGACCTGCTGGACGGAAATGCCGCTGGCTGCCACGACCTGCTTCCAGTGCAACTAATGCCGAAGCAGCCCGCACACACGAAGTACTCCACCGGCCACCGTCCGCACATGACCGGTGGGGGAGTGCACGATTCCCGCCCGAACCGGGCCCGGCAGCGCGGCCAGGCGGAAGCGGCCGCCATCACGGCTGAGCTGGACGGAGTCAGCCCCGCCCGTAAAGGAACCATGACGACCACGACAGATGTCGCGACGCACCGTGAGGCGGCCCGCCGTGACAACGGCGAATTCGGCACCCAGCAGCGCACGGCGCCGCTCGCCGATGATCAGGCTGTCCACCTGCCCAACTTGACCGACGACCAGTACAGCCAGGTGCTCTCCCAGCTTCATGCGCTGCGTGCCGGCGGACTGGCCACAGTCCACCAAACACTTCTGTGTGATGCCCGCCTGACGGCCTGTGCGGTCCTTGACCAGTGGCCGGATGCCCGTTCTCTCACGTTCGCCAGGAATGGCAACCCGTACGTCGACGAATGGGAGCCGGTCGCGGTCACTCTCGCCGACGGCACCGTCGTCGAACGGGACGAGGAGCGACTCCACGAAGAGCCGTGGCGCGAGTTCTCTGAGATCCGGTCGAACTCCCAGGTCCTCGGTGATGACGGCTTCATCGACCGCGCCGGCGACAGGGCCACTTGGCGTCTCGACGACGCGATCCGTCTGTACGACAGGGAGTCCCCAACATGGTGAGTGACGTCTCGCATCAGGCCGCTGCCCGTCGTGAAGCAGCCCGGTCCGACACCGGTCAATTCGGGACCCAGTCCCGGACCGCGCCCGGTGACTACACCCAAGCGGACGTAACCGCAGGGGAGTACCGGCGCGCGGCCGTCCACGACCTCTACGAGGCATCTCAGCTCGGCGCCCGCATCAAGCGCATGCAGGACGGCCAGTCTCTGCTCGAGCTGCGTGCGATCGCGACCGACCTTGCAGGAGTCCACCCCGAGGCGACCTCGATTGTGAGCCGAACCTGGCGTTCGGACAGCGACGACGAATGGGTCACCGAAGGTGTCCTCGTCAACGAGTTCGGCGACAGCGTCGGTGACTGCCGGACCGACGACAACGAGATCCTGGCCCGAGCCCGCGACCGGGTCGGCTCAACCGAGTTCCTGTACGAAGAAACGGACGAGTACGGCCACGGCTCGGTCCTGGTGGACCGTTGGGACTTGGCCGATCTGCGCGACGTCAGCGTGGCAGACATCGACGAAGGTCGGATCGGGTTCAAACCGCACATGCATCGCATCCACGAGCGGGGCCGGATCTGGGCCGGGTCAATGCGTTCCGCGAAAGATGTCCACTCCAAGATGGCGCTCGGAGCGGTCACCGCTGCAGACGTCGACACGGTCACCGGTTTGGCCGAGCACGTCTTGAAGTCGTACCGCGGGCAGTGGGCTGACGACGAAGTGGACGCCGCCCGAAACATCAAGGCGCTCTTGCAGGAGCCGTGGACTCCGGTGCGCCACAAGGCGATCGCCCCGCACCTGCAGACCCTGATGGACGGTGCCCGCCGCGACACCAGCGCCGAAGGAGCGGTCGAATGACTGACATCAATGCACAGGCCGCTGCCGCCCGTGAGGCGGCTCGGTCTGACACAGGCCAGTTCGGGACACAGACCCGGACAGCACCTGACGCCGGGGGCCGCGGCACCGGTAACCAGCAGCCGCTGTACCGCTCCGACGCGCTCTATTTCGCGCGCCGTCGCGCCGAGTCGTTCCGTCGTGCTGCAGAGCAGCTCGAAGATCTGGAGCTGCGGCACACGATCGCAAACATCGTCCACGGCTTGCCGCGTGAAGCGGCCTTCATCCAGGTCGACCATGACGACGAAGAGGTCGACGAATTCGGCGGCGACGGCATCACGCTGAGCAAGGTCACGGACGTCAACGGCAACGAGCTCGACAACCTGTACGGCTCCATCACGTGGTCGAGTCGTTTCGGCACCGGTGGAGTCTGGTCCGGCGACTGGGTTGATGGCGATGACCGGCTTGACCTGGACAAGGTCCGGGCCTGGGCACGGGAAGCGGACGGCACCGGTCTCGAAGCACGCGACATCGCGTTTGACGCGATCTACGACCAGGGCGAAGACAACCAGGAAACGATCCGGGCGTTCGCTTCCCGCGGCGGGTATGGCGTCGCCACGATCGGCCGCCGCGACTTCGAATCGGACCGTTACCTGTCTCAGGACGAATGGGACCGAATCCGGCCGCAGCTGACCGACTACGACGAGTGGCTCCGTAACTCCGGGGCATACGACTCGATGCTCTACTACCGCGACGAGGCGGCCGACCGGGCCGGCGTCCAGCTCGACGACACCGATGAGGACGACGACTGATGAGCTACAACCTTCCGGTGGCGCCTGCTCCGGCGCAGTCGCCCGGACAGCCTGGGGCGAGCAGCCCGTGGATTGGCCGGTTCGCGATCGTCACGGTCGCGACAGCGGTCGCGGTCTTCATCGCGCTGGTCCTGTCGGTCTCTGCGGCCGCCATCTTCGCGGCGTCCACCACGGGGAATGCGCTCGAGACCGCGATCTATGGCGGGTCCATCGTCCGGACGGTCGTCATCCCGGTCCTGGTCGCGCTCATCGTCTGGCTGGTCGCCCGCAACTCTGGTGTGAAACCGGCCATCTTCGCTGGCGCCGTCTTCCTCGGGTATGTCCTGTCGATCGCTTCCTGGGGCGGCAAGACGCTCCTGATCGGGACCATCCTTGACCCGCTCGGCGCGTCGTGGGTCATCACCGTTCTCGGGTTCTTCATCGACGGTGCCATCCTCGCCGGTATCGGCTTTCTCGTCGCTCGCTTCGTGAACGCCCCGGCCCAGACGGTGGCCCCGTGACTGACATCAACGCACAAGCTGCTGCCCGCGAGGCGGCCCGTGAGTCCGGGGGCCAGTTCGGGGCACAGGGCCGGACTGCCCCCGCCGCCGACGCCGCCCCCGGGCGCGACCTGAGCAGGGCCCGTCGAGCGGTGAGCCGGCACCACCAGGCACTGACGGACACGTTGGACAAACTCGCCGCCCTCGAAACGCAGTATGAGATCGCCGACGCAATCGACGGGCTCGACCTGCCACCGGAAGCGAAGTTCATCGACCTCATCCGGTGGGACGAAGAGCCGAACGAGGACGGCGGCTACGACATCGGCTTCGAGTACGTGCGTGACGCCGACGACGAGGTCCTCGACGTCGACGGCGTCGACAACAACATCTGGTCGACCGGGCGCGGTGGTGCCGTCTGGTCGAGCGACTGGGTCGATGACCAGGACCGGCTCGACATTGACAAGGTCCGGTCCTGGGCTGCAACCGCCGACCTGACCGGTGCCGACTCCGAACAGATTGTGCGCGACGGGTTCGCTGCCACGCTCAACGTCAAGGACTGAGCCATGACCACGTTTGACGAATCCAACGTTCGCCGCGACGGCGCGGGACAGTTCGCGGAGCAGGGCCGGAGTGCCCCTGTCGACTTGCCAGCCAAGCCCGCCGTGCCGTCGCTGTACCTGACCGTCCGGCCGGAATACTGGAATGGCGACTACGCCACCGAGGCCGGTCCGTCTGAGAGCTTTGACGTTGGACCGATCCTGGTCGGCCTCCGCCCCGAAGAGCGCGAAGAATGGCTGGACGTGATCCGCACCGAGGACTCGATGGGGCTCGAGAGGCTCTATGAGGTCGCCGCCGAACGCGGCCTTGTCACGCCCGGCTTCGGGCCGTTCAGTGTCCGAGTCGACTCTGTCGATGCGGAAGAGGCTGCTGACCAGTGGGAGGCCAACGCTCCCGCGCCGTGGACCCAGGATGGTGTCACGCCGCACCCGACCGGCGGCTACGTCACCGTCGATGTGGACATGAACGGGACGACGTACCGGGACGCGGACGGCAAGGCGCACCGTGAAGACGGTCCCGCGTTCGAAGGACCGTCCGGCTCGTTCCACTACTACCGTCATGGTGTCAGCCATCGGGCTGACGGTCCCGCGACCTGCGTCGTGTCCTCGCACGGGAACGGTTCCGAGGTCACCCAGAGCTGGTACGTCGACGGCGACTATGTCGGGACGCAGCAGACGATGCTCGAGCCGGATTGGTCAATCAGGAACGGTGTGCCGCGCCGCACCAGCTGAGCCGGCTCGTCTTTGACCGGGTCGCGCCATAGAAAGACATGAGCCTTCCCGCCGTCGAGCTACCGGACGTTCCGGAACCCCGGATCGCCTACCAGTCGGACCGGGTGACGCTCTGGCACGGCGACGCCGCCGATGTCCTCGTCCGGCCTGAGCTCGGCAAGGAGTCCGTCGACCTCGTGATCGCGGACCCGCCGTACGGAATGGACTTCATCTCCGGCATGCGCAAGGAGAAGTTCCGACCCATCCACGGCGACCAGGCGCACCTGCTCGACAACGTTCGGGACGTCCTCGCCCTGTCGGCGCGCTGCACCCGGCAAGCCCGACACATGTACGTCTTCGGACCGCGGACCCTGCTCGACGGGCTCGTCGTGTCCGAAACGGTCGAGATGGTCTGGGACAAGGGCGCTGTCGGCATGGGTGACCTGACCTCGCCTTGGGGTCCGCAGCATGAGCCGATCGCGTTCTGTGTCCCGATGACCCGGCATGCGGGCAAGACCGGGAAGCCGGTGCTGCCGGCACGCCTGCGGAAGGGCACCGTCCTGCGGTTTGGCCGACGCACCGGGCGGACCGTTCGAGCTTCCACTGAGAAGCCGGTCCCGCTGCTTCGTGAGCTGATCGAATCGAGCTCCCGGTTCAACGACCTCGTCCTCGATCCGTACTGCGGATCCGGTTCAACCGCGGTCGCCGCGATCCTGTCCGGACGCCGGTGCGTCACCGTCGAGATTGACGCCGAAGCGATCCCTCTTGCCATCGAACGGATCAAGTCCGCCGAGCGCGTCGCGGACCAGATGGTGACCTGCTGAGCCGCCGCCCGTAAGCAGGCACATGGAGAAGATCGGTCCTCGCATCCCTGAGCGGCGGGCACGTGCCGCCCGGATCCAAGCAGATATCCGGACCGAAGCGGCGGCGTTCCGCGAAGCGGCCCGGCAGTCTGACGGGAAGTTCGGCGAGCAGCACCGCACCGCGCCCGGAAGCGACACTGCTTCCAGTGCTCAGATGGCACCGACAGACCGTTCGTTGCCGGAGTGGCGACGACGCACCGTGACCACGAACCTTGCTGGGGTCGCTCGCGGGATGCAGGACATCCAGGACGAACTGAACCCGAAGGCGTACTGGGACCGACTCGATGACCGCACCCCAATCGAGTACGGCCAATACTTCGTGCTCCCTCACCACGGAGTGGTGCGCCTCGAAAGCCGTTGCTCGCTGACGGGCCCGACCAAGTTCGGTGGGGCCGAGCTTGGACTCAAATGGTCGAAGGCAGGGTCACCGGGGAACTGGTTCACAACCCCGTTCATGTACGAACTCGAATGGATCCGTCCGTACGCCGCTGCCAGTCAACTCGGCCAGGGCGACATCGTCCAGATCGGCAAGAACTGGACGATGCTGTCGGCCCCGCCGTACGTCCACAACGGCTCCTGGATCATGCCGACTCCGTCAGGGAACGTGCCATACACCGGCAACCCGTCGCTCGTGCCGGTCGCGCCGCCCGATGCCGGGCCGCCGAAGAAGACTGGCCTGTTCGCTCGACTGTTCCGCCGTCGACGTCCGTGAAGTTCCGGACACGAACCGTTGGGCCTTTCTGTCGGTCCTTCGCCTGATGAGTGTCATGACACCGAGCCCGGAAGGGGGTCGATCGCGATGACCGCACGCGTCGTGTTCTGGCGTCCCTGAGCTCAGGCCGCCGAAGAGACCCGAAAGCGGGGCAGGTTCGCCTGTCCCGCTTTCGCGTACCCGCCCCCGCCCGTAAGCAGATACATGACGATGTTGAGTACGGACGCAGCCGCGCGACGCGAAGCGGCCCGCCACCAGACGGGCGAGTTCGGCCACCAGGCCCGAACCAGCCCGGTTGCTGTGGACGACGAGTCCGGCGATGCGTACGGCTGCCCGGCCTGCGGTGAGCCGTCCGACTACTGCCAGGGCCACGGCCCGATCGGTGACCCGAACGGTTCCGACATCCTCGACCGGCACGACAACGGCGACCACACGCGCTGCCGCCCGTCCGGCTGTGACGTCGCAGACGCCCGCGACCAGGAACTGAACGATGACCGGTTCGTCCTCAACCAGATCCGGGAGAACGCCGACCGGTACGGCGACACCCCGACCTGGGGCAAGTCGACTGGCCCGTTCGGCTGGGGTGACGTGAACGCGGCCGAAGAGGTCGCACCCGGCGTCCTCCGACTCGACTGTTCCGGCCACGGCGGCTACAAGCTCTCGGGCGTCCGCAACAACGACATCCCGCCGGCTCTGCGCAACCGCAACGGCTGGTACGAGGAAGATGCCGAGTCGCACATCGTCGCCGCGTACTGTCCAGACGTCTTCGCGGACGGCCAGACGAGGACGATCGCGGAAGTGCAAGCCTCCGGTGTTGCCGGCATGAAGAACTGGTTCCCGGAGAAGTACGAGGCAGCGACTGGGGAGACGATCCCGCTCGATGAGTCGTACCTGAAGCGTGACGCGGCCCTGCGCGCCGACAGGGCCGCCTACCGGGATGCTCACCGCGACGAGTTCGTCGGCATCCAGCGAACCGAGACACCCGGCTCGTCCTCGTGGGTGCCGGACGGCTACGCCGCCGTCACGGCCCGCCGGGATGACACCGGCGAGGAGCGTGTCTACCTGGTGCCGTACAACGAAGCCGTCAAAGATCACCGGATCCTGGACAACGTCCTGATCGACCCGTCCCGGCACATGGACGTGACCGCCGTGTCGACGCTCGGTGCCCCGCCGAAGCGGCCTGCCCCGACGCCAGTCGCCGACCTGGGTGTGAACCTGTCCGGTCTGACTGCTGCGCAACGGTCTCGTGCCGATGACGAACTGAACCGTCGATACCGGTGGGATGACGGGTTCGTCGGCTCGCGGGCGCAACGGTTCGTCCGGGACGGTGCGACCGGCAAATCGGTCGCGATCTATTCGGGCGACAAGAGCGCCACATACGCGGTCGACTTCACGGACGCCGACGGCAACACTCGCATCCACAAGGTCAGCAAGGCTGCCTGGGACGCGATGACGGGGCTGCCGGACACGACAACCGACTCCGAGCGCGCCTCGATGGACGTGCACCGGGCGGTCGCGAAAGTCGATCGGCTCCGTGACCAGCAATGGGGGGCGTACTCCCGCGGCGACCGGGACGGCCACGGCCGGAAGATGGCGCTGGCCGAAGCCGATGTCGCGCTCGCCCGGAACCGTCGCGACCGTGCCCAAAAGGCGGAGAACGCGGCCGCCGGGATCCTGCCGTTCGAGGAGCGCCTCGCGATCCAGCGTGCCGCGATCGGTTCCCTACTCAACGACAACGACTCGACCAACTGAAGGAAACGCACGTGACCATCCACCCTCATGCCGAAGCGGCTCGCGAGCAGGCCCGCGCCACATCAGGCCAGTTCGGGACGCAGTCCCGCACGTCACCGTCCGCCCATGACCGTGTGCGTGCCGCCCGCGCTGAACTGGTTGCTCGCGACATGGCTGCCCTTGTCGACATGTTCGACGACACGATCCCGGACCTGACCGGCCTGCGGATGGTCAACGACAGCGAAGGCGGTGTCTACTTTGACGTGCGGCGGGCCGGGGCACCGAACTGGGAGAACATCGCCAACGGCGACAGCAACGATGAGCCGTACCGGTTCGCCGAAGGTGGCGACCTCGAGGACGCGATCTTCGAAGCGACCACCCAGATCGACATGGGTCGCCCCAGTGAGCTTGCCCAGTACGCCGCCCGGACGGACGCGCCAGACCGGGCTGGCTGGCCTGCCACGCTGAAAGTTGACCACCGGTCTGGCGAAGTCGACTCGATCGAGCTTGACATCGACACGATGCGGTCTGCGTACGGAAAGTACGCCCGTCCAGCCGCGGTCAGTCGCCGCCTCGACGAACTCTCTGGCGGAGAAACGCTCGTGTCGGCCAGCGGCGCCCAACTGGTCATCAGCGGCGAAGTGTCCCGGTCGAACGCGATGCCCGGCACGTATGCCGTGGAAACGGAATTCGGGACTCTCTATCTGGATGAGAACGAGCCCGTCCACGTCCTCGACAAGAAGGACTGACATGACCACGTTCAACGAAGCTGACGTCCGTCGCGACGGCGCAGGAAAGTTCGCTCAGCAGGGACGGACCGCTCCTGACCCGTTCGAACGGGTCCGTGACGCCCGCGCCGAAATCGTCGCCGGCTCCATGTCCAGCATCCACGATGCCGTCACGAACTCCATCTCGGACATTTCGGCACTGCGGATGGTCAACAACGACGAAGGAGAAGTCTTCTTCGAGTTCAAACGTCCCGGCGACACTGGGTGGCAGGAGATCGAGCCTTACCAGTTCGAAACACCAGACGGCCAATGCCTCGCGGACGCGCTGTACGACGAGACGGCTGGCGGGAGCATCAACGTCAAGGCCTTGGGCGAGCTCGAAAAGTACGCCGCCGGTGGGCCTCACCGTCCCAGCCTCCTGTTCCCGGACTCGATGAAGGTCAACAGGCACACAAACGCGATCGACTCGATCGAGCTCGACCTGGACGTGATGCGGACCGCGATCGATCAGTTCGCGCCAGCGGCGCCGGCACCCGCCGTGACCGTCGACGCGGTCATCGCCGACATCGACATGGACGCCTTCGCCAAGGCCAACTGGTACGACGACAAAGTGAAGGCTGTCGAGAAAGCATTGAACTCTCGAGGTGTCGATTTGCGGGTCAACTGGGGCGATCAGGCCACGACTGTGTCCGTCCCGATCGGTGACGGCTACTCGATCTCGAAGTCCATCAGCCCGTTCGAGTGGGCGAACGGTCCCGACACGGACCTCGACGACCAGCCAGCCCTGGCTCGCCGGATCACCGCCGGGCTTATCGACGTTCACGCCGACCTACACGCTCGAGCGAACGGAGCTCAGCCATGGTGAGCGTCGGGTTCGACGAGGCGAACGTCCGCCGCGATGGCTCAGGCAAGTTCGCTGAGCAGGGACGGTCGGCACCGAGCGAGCTCGCCGGCGCTGACGACGTCTCGTTCGTCGCCGGCGGGACGCTCTTCAAGCCGCTCATGGACGTCGAGGACGACTTCTACTCGATGGCGCTCCGGTTCGACCATGACGTGACCGACACAGAGATGGAACGGGCCGCGCAACTGCTCGGGTACGCGTGGGCGAAACATGTCCACGGTGAGTCCCTCGGTGTTCCGGTTCGCATCGACGAGCGCACGTTCGAGGTTGCGGCCGATTCGACGAAAGGTCGCGGCATCGCCGGCGAAGAGTTCCTCGCTGACGTCGACGACTACCTGGAGAACGGGACCCCGGTCCGGACGACGGACAGGGCCGGCGCCGGGACGCGCGGCACGCGCCTCGTCAACGGTCTCGGAGCTGGTGGTGTGACCGTGTTTGCGGCCGCCGGCTACCCCGACGAGCCCGATTCCACCATGCCGCCGTTGACTGCGGCCGCGGCCGCCCGGAACCGGGTCCAGCGGATCCAGAACGAGCTGTTCGAAGCGCACGTGGTTCTTGCCGAAGCGGCCGTCAGTGACGCTGCGAAAAACATTCGGGCGAAAGACCCGGCTGCGACCCACATCTGGCTGTCATCGACGAGCGACGGTGTCGGTCCTCTCTGGGCCGCTGACAAGAACGACGACCCGATCACGCTGGCGTCGGAGACGTACGCACAGATGAGGAAGGATCTGGACGGGGTCCCGTTCATCGCGTTCTCGACCGGACGCACTGACCGGGCCGTCCAGCGCGGCACTGAACTGCTCTTCAAGTACCGACTGCCTGACGCGGCCGCCAGCAACGGGAAGGCCATCTGAGCCATGTCCAGACGCGAATGGGAAGAAGGCAAGGTCGCGTTGCCGACGGCGGAATTCGCGCGCGTCCGCAAAGCTGTTGAGGAGGCGGACCGGAAAGACAAGCAGGCAGCCTTCGACCAGTGCCAGACGTTCTGGGGCACCCTGTCCCGGAAGCAGAAGACCGACCCGCATGAGTTCGAGCGGGCGATCTTCAACTATTCGACGGTCCGGCGGCCGGGCTATGTCGTCGAGTCGGACTCATCGAAGCTGTCCAGGACTGCGCACGAGATGCTGAGCCGGGCCCGGTATGCGAGCGGCAACAAACCGGCCCGTCCGACCCGCGAAGACGCCCAATTCCCGACGAACCGGACGACATCGTTTCGGGTCGGAGAGGCGTCGATCGACTTCGACAAGGACGACAGTTCCGTCACCTGGCATGTCCCGGAGAACAATCGCGCCCGCGATCGGGCCCATGACCATCCTGTCGCGCAAGCGCTCTTCGAGACGCTCGGCACGGTGCGCTGGACGAGCCGCTGTGGTGGCGTTTTCACGGGGAATGACGAATACCACCAGGAGGACACGTACGCCGGCGGGGGAGCGAACTACCACACGCGCGGTTTCGGGCCGCTCGGTGCCCTCGAAGCACCGAACCGGACCGAGCCGTACCAGGACAGCAAAGGTCAGTGGTGGCGCCCGGTCACCGAACTGGGACGGTACGGGTTCATCGGAAAGGTTGAGCCCGTCGATAAGCGGCGCGGCTACTACGGCTCCACCGAATGGGTCACCACTGGGAAAGTGAAGTCGCCTGTCCCGCCGACGCCAGCCTCAGGTCTCGTCGGCCGCCAAACCGGTCAGGGTCGGGTCGGTCGTGGCCGTCCCACAGGCGGCCAGTTCACCAGCCAAGGCCGGACCGCACCAGGCGGATGGTGACCGGTGGCCGACATCAGTTCAGCGGCCGCTGCTGCCCGTGAGCAATCTCGTTCGGCTGCGGGGCAGTTCGGAGTCCAGTCGCGGACGGCGCCGACAGACCTGGGCACGTCCGACGGACCGCTCGTGCACCGCGCCATGGGGACGTCGAACTGCCGGCTCATCGACCTAGCGAACCAGGTCGCCAACGGCGACCTGGACCTGGACGCTCCGTATCAGCGAGGGCACGTCTGGGATGTGGGACGTCAGCGGAACCTGTTCCGGTCCGGGCTGCAAGGCATCCCGATCCCGGCGGTCATCATCAACGACCGGTCCGGCTGGCCCGAACTGCAGAACCGTGTGGACCTGCCGTGGGATTCCTGCATCGACGGCAAGCAGCGAATCACCGCGATGAAGGCGTGGGTGGACGGCGAACTCGCCCTGCCTGCAACGTGGTTCGAGTCGCGCATGCTCGACTGTCCAGCCAGCACGCCAAACGTCACGGTCAACGACTTGTCACTCACGGGCCGGCGCTACATCGAGTCCCGCATGATGATCGGTGTCGCCCGGTCGAACGTTCCGACGGTCGAAGAAGAGGCCGAGATCTATCTGCTCGTGAATGCGTCCGGTGTCGAGCAGTCTGACACCGACCTCGAGCGTGCTGCGAAGGTCGCCCGCCCGTAAGTAGGGCATGTCGACAGGTCTTCTCGCTCCACCTCGTCTCCACCAGCCGCCTCCGCCCCCGCCTGCGCACCGTCATCGGCGCGCGTGGCTGATCGTCGGAGTCGTTGCCCTGGCTGTCCTGGTCGTGCTGGCCTTCTTCGCGCTTCGGCCCACACTCGACAAGGCTGTCGCGTCGACACAGGCGACATCGACCGCACCGGCTCCCTCAGGTGCGCTGCGGTCCATCTCGACACCGAAGATCGTCATCGACGACATGCATCTGGCACCGAAGTCGTGCACTGCGGTCGTGAAAGACAGCCGGGCGGGACAGGTCCTGCCAGACCCGAAATGCACACCGGGAGCGGTCGACCCGGCTGTCACGCAGGCGAACATTCAGTCGACGATCTGTACGGCCGGCTACACCGAGACCGTTCGCCCGTCCGTGACCGCCACGAACAAGTTGAAGACGGTGTCGCTGGCCGCGTACGGGATGGCCTACAGCCCTCAGATCGAGTTCGACCATCTCGTGTCGTTGCAGCTCGGGGGAGCCTCGACATCATCGAACTTGTGGCCCGAACCGAACCGTGACGGTGCCCCGAGCACGACGAATCCGAAAGACGCCGTCGAGACGAAACTGAAAGTCGCGGTCTGCGCGAACAAAGTGACTCTCGCCGCTGCCCAGCAGGCGATCGCGTCCGACTGGACGACCGCCCTGGTCAAGTTGGGGGTGAAGTGATGTTGCCGCGCCGCGGTGTGGCGATCCGGCGTCGCCGTCGCGTCAATGCGGTCCCGTCTGTGGTCGAGCAGACGTTCAACGGTGAGGACCCGACCGCTGGTGTCGCACCGACGGCTGAGCCCGAATTCACGAAAACGGCCTCTACGGGCCCGAATGACTGCCGAGCGTGTGGACACCCCGGTTCGGCCCATCCGTCGCCGTACGGTGCCTGCACGGCATGCCTGCGGGCCGTTTCGACCAACAGCGACCTTGTCGTGTGCGGGTCGTTCGAGCCGCCGCCCGTAACCAGTGCATGACAGACATCAGTCCTGCCGCCGCCGCGGCCCGCGAACAAGCCCGGTCCGGAGGTGGGCAGTTCGGCACCCAGACCCGGACTGCGCCCGGCCTCGATCTGACCCGTGACTGCCTCCGCTGCGGCGGCCAGGTCGCCGGCGACAACGCCGTCTGCGGTGACTGCGCCAACGGAGACTCCGAGACAGGGCTCCGCGACGGTCACCTGACTGAGCGGAT
>WBZS01001425.1_pt1 | contig 19114 bp, 14 predicted proteins | sample 5204201 | NCBI WGS metagenome assembly WBZS01 (sample SAMN12344357, study PRJNA552823) | activated sludge metagenome | biome: Activated sludge suspended growth; feature: Nitrification reactor; material: Wastewater; isolation source: activated sludge from nitrification reactor of wastewater...
TCTTTTGCACAGCCACCGCGACGGCAGTGGCCGACGTTGCTCACCGAACCGGTTCGCGTTTCAAAAGCGCCAGGGCGCTGGCGCGCAGGCCGGGGCCTGTGATCCCATAGTGCTCGAAGACCTCCACCTGGCTTCCGGTCACGACCGGCTGATCGGGCAGCCCGATGATCCGCAGCGGCCGATACAGCCCGGCCTGCATGAGATGCGACGCCACAAGGCTGCCGAGACCGCCCGTGACGTTGTGCTCCTCGACGGTCACAATCGCCTGCGTACTGCGCGTGACGGCCTCAAGAGCCGCAACATCTAGCGGACGCAGACTGTGTACGCTGATCACACCGCACGATACGCCTTCAGCCTCGAGGAACGCACGCGCCTGCCAGGCCGGCAACACGGTTTCGCCCGTAGCCAGGAACGTTACGTCGCTTCCGGTCGCCAGCACCCGTGCACGACCAAGCTCGAAGGGTCGATCCGGGCCGATTTGGGTGGGCATTGGCTTCTTGCCGAAACGCACGAAGATCGGACGGTGGTGGGCGGCGGCAGCCCGAATCGCCTCACCGGTCTCGAAGTTGTCGGCCGGAAGGACGATGTCGATGTTGTGGAGGGCGAGCAGCGTGGCCAGATCATGGGTCGAGTGATGGGTATAGCCCAGGCTGCCATAGCTCACGCCGGCGCTGATCCCGATCAGGCGCACCGGCTGGTTCGAGTAAGCCACGTCGTTCTTGACCTGCTCGAGCGCCCGGGCGGTCATGAAACAGGCCGGCGAAACGGCAAAGACCTTCTTGCCCGCTGAAGCCAGACCCGCTGCAACCCCGACCAGGTTCTGCTCCGCGATCCCCATCTCGATCAACTGGTTGGGTAGTGCTTCACCAAACGGACCCAACTTGCTGGATCCGCGCGAATCCGACGTAACCGCGAGGATGTCACGATCGTTGCGCGCAAGACCCAACAGGGTCTCGCTGAAGACGTCAAGATTGGCCTTACCGGCCGTCGGTGCCTGCATAACGCTTCTCCCAGGCGTCGATTGCGCGATCCAGCTCGGTATTGGCGCGCGCAAGTTCGCTGTCGGTCGGCACACGATGGTGCCAGGCAACGTCATCCTCCATGAAGCTGATGCCTTTGCCCTTGGTCGTATGCGCCATGATCAGATTGGGCTTGCCGACCCGGAAGGGGACCATGTCCAGCACCTGGATCAGGGCCGGGATCGAGTTGCCGTTGACGTCGCGCACTTCGAAGCCGAATGACTTGAATTTCTCGCGCAGGGGCTCGAGCCCCATGACCGACTCGGTGCGTCCACTGATCTGCAGTGAGTTGCGGTCGATCAGGACCACCAGGTTGTCGAGGGCATAGTGGGTGGCACTCATGCTCGCTTCCCAGACGGAGCCCTCGGCGAGTTCACCGTCGCCCATCAAGGTATAGACCCGGTACGGGCGCGCATCCAATTTTCCAGCTAACGCCATACCCACAGCCACAGCCAATCCATGTCCCAGGGCGCCCGTATTCTGTTCAATCCCTGGCACTCTGCGTGTCGGATGACCGATCAGATCCGATCCGAACTTCTCCATTGTGTTGAGTTGCTCGGAAGGAAAGAAACCGCGGTCGGCCAAGACCGCATACAGCGCCTCCACAGAGTGTCCCTTGCTGTGCACATACCGATCGCGGTCGGGGTCGTTCACCGTTGCGGGCGACACCCTCAGGTATCGGTTGTACAAAACGTTGAGGATATCGATACAGGAGAGGCTCCCGCCCGTGTGCCCGGCATTCGCCTGGCGAATGATCTGCAGCACGGTGCGTCGATATTGAATGGACTTCAGCTCGAGCGTGGGGGTGTTCATGGGTGGCGGTGTCCCTGGTACGCCTTACCAGGAATATTCATTCAAGCTCGCTTTTTCTTTCAGACCGAAGTAAGATACAGGAGCCCGATGAGGCAGTCAAGCAAAAGTGTATAGATATCCAGGCTTTTTCGTTCTCGACCGACGATGAGGTGAAACCATGGCCCGTTCCGACGAACTCCGCCTGATCGCCAAAGTCGCGCGCATGTACCACGAATGGAACATGCGCCAGAAGGACATCGCTGATCAGCTGGGGCTATCTCAAGCGAGTGTGTCGCGGTTGTTGACGCGTGCCGAGAAGGAAGGCATCGTCCGGATCGCCGTCAACATCCCGGCTGGTGTCCACACGGCTTTGGAGGAGTCGCTGATCAAGACCTATGGGCTTCGGGATGCCATCGTGGTCGACAGCATCAGCTATGACGACGAAAAGACGATTCAGCGAGAGGTGGGACAGGCTGCCGCGTACTATCTCGAGAATGTCATCCGCGAAAATGAGGTGATCGGCCTGTCATCGTGGAGCGCGACCTTGATCGCCATGGTGGATGCGATGCACCCGATCCCACGACGGTCAAAAATCAAGGTGGTCCAAATCCTTGGCGGCGTGGGCACATCAAGCGCTCAAGTGAGGGCTTCTTATCTGGTCAGTCGGATGGCTGAGTTGACCGGCGGAACTGCAGTTTTTTTGCCGGTTCCCGGCGTCGTGGGCTCGGAAGCTGCCCACAAGGTCCTGGCAGAAGACGACAACGTCCGGGCTGTCTTTGACCTCTTCCCAAAGGTCACGATGGCGCTGGTCGGGATCGGCTCCGTTGAACCCTCCACCCTGCTCGCCGCCTCGGGCAATATCTACTCCGAACGAGAGCTGAGCCTACTGCGGGATAACGGAGCAGTGGGCGATATCCTCCTGCACTTCTTCGGCGCTGCCGGCAAGCCGTTGAAAGGGATCTTGAGCAGTCGGGTGATCTCTATGAACCTGGATCAACTTCGGCGCGTTGATCGCTCCGTCGGGATTGCAGGCGGCCAGCGCAAGTACGCCGCCATTCTCGGCGCCTTACGCGGCAAGCTCATCAACATCCTCATTACAGACCACTTCACCGCCGAAGCGCTTAGCGCTGAACCCCTCCAGAAATAGGCACTGTCACGAAATCCCTATTGACGCAGCAACGCGCATGCTGCTATCCTGTATGTATCAACCTATGTGAATATTTATTCAGTGCTCTACCGAGGCCTTCTTGACGGCCGGCAACAGCGCTGGACTCATTTTCAGAGGAGCAAGACATGTCATCCACGTTTGGCGTCATCGTCGGCAACCGCGACTTTTTTCCGGATTCGTTGGTGGGCGAAGGGCGCAAGCAGGTCTTGGCGGTGCTGGAGGAGTTGGGCATCCAGGCGGTGATCCTTGATGAGGGCGCGACCAAACTTGGCGCGGTCGAGACCTACGCGGACGCCGCCAAGTGTGCGGCGCTGTTCAAGGCCAGGGCGGGGCAGATCGACGGCATCCTGGTGACCCTGCCCAACTTCGGCGACGAGCGGGGGGCCGTTGATGCCATCAAGTTGGCAGGGTTGAACGTCCCGATCCTGGTGCATGCGTTTCCCGATGACCTCGACAAGCTCGCGGTGGCGACGCGTCGCGACGCGTATTGCGGCAAGATCTCGGTCTGTAACAACCTCTATCAATACGACATTCCTTATAGCGTCACTCGCTCCCACACCGTGGCGCCGGCCTCGGAGGCGTTCAAGCAAGAGCTCCAACGATTCGCTGGCGTTTGTAGGGTGGCGCGCGGGCTGAAGAGCGTTCGCCTGGGTGCAGTGGGCGCGCGCCCGGGCGCTTTCAACACCGTGCGTTACAGCGAGAAACTGCTGCAGGCCTCGGGGATCACGGTGATCACAGTCGATCTCTCCGAGATCTTCGCCGGTGTTGCCCGGCTGAAGGATGAAGACGCGCGCGTGGTCGCCAAGGTCGACGAGGTGCGCGGCTATGCCCGGTCCGCCAGCGTCCCGCCCACGTCGCTGGTGAAGATGTCGAAATTCGGCCTGGTGCTTGCGGACTGGATGGAAGCCAATGACCTGCAGGCCAGCGCGCTTCAGTGTTGGACCTCGATCCAAAAGGTGTTGGGCGTGAACGCCTGCACGTTGATGAGTATGATGAGCGACAGGCTGATGCCGTCGGCCTGCGAGGTGGATGTCGCCGGCGTCGTCTCGATGTATGCGTTGCAGCTGGCCTCGGGCACGCCCAGCGGCCTGGTCGACTGGAACAACAACTACGGCGACGACCCCAACAAGTGCGTGTTCTTCCACTGTGGGAATTGGGCGACCAGCCTGGTGACCGACAACGAGATCAGCAACGCCCCGATCCTGGGTACGACCCTGGGCGTCGAGAACACGTACGGCGCGATGGCCGGGCGAACCCCGGCCGGACCGATGACCTATGCGCGCATCGACACCGACGATCGGCACGGCACGATCCGGGCCTACACCGGCGAAGGTCGTTTCACCGATGACCCGCTCGAAACGTTCGGGCACCGGGCCGTGGTCGAGGTGCCAAACCTCAACCGGCTGATGCGCCATGTGTGCCAGAACGGTTTTGCCCACCACACAGCCATGAGCGCCAGTCATGTGGCGGGCGTGCTGAACGAGGCCTTTGAGACCTATCTGGGCTGGGACACGTATTGGCATGAAGGTCAGGACTGATCGCACGAGACGAAGACGGGCTCAAGCGAGGCCGCTATGAAAAAACACCCCTTGCTTCATGCTGACCTTTCGGCCGCGATCGCTCGCCTCGGTCACAACGACCAATTGGCGATCGGCGACGCGGGTATGCCGATCCCGCCGGGCCCGCAGCGCATCGACCTGGCGCTGACGGGCGGAATTCCGTCCTTCTTGGATACCCTCCGGGTTGTGGCCTCGGAGATGGTGGTCCAAAACGTGATCGTCGCGGAAGAGATCCTCACCAAGAACCCGACGGTATTGGCGGGTATCCGTGAGATTTTGCCCGGGGTCGAGATCGAGATGGTTCCGCATCTCGACCTGAAGGAGCGCACGAAGTCTGCATCGGCCATGGTGCGAACTGGCGAGTTCACGCCGTACGCCAACGTCATCCTCGTGGCCGGCGTCGCCTTCACCGTGTAGTGGGTCGCCGCTCCTGCTTTCGAGCTGTCGCGAAATCAACAGCCGGGTCGTAGCACATGCTGCGGCCCGGCTGTTTGTTAGCCAGGTTCGATTTGGCCATCTGTGACGGCCCCGCCGGGAATAGTGGGGGTCCCGGCTGGAATGCGATCAACGGCCGATCAACGTGGTTTGTTCACGGGCAGCCGCGGCTCGTCGCAGATGTCACCCGCGCGCGCCATGAACGTCGCAAGCCATCACAGGCATTTCCGTCAAACGACGTGGCATCGTCCGGAGCACCGATGACCCATCGATCGCTGTCGAAGGTCAACGGACATTCCTCGACGCTTCCAGATCCCGCTCGACCCGCGCGGCAGGCGACAGCGTGCGGCCCGCCCGATCACCAGCATCCAGGTGAACAGGCTGGCCCCGGAACTGCGGATGGCCATGGAGGCCAACACGACGGAAATGCGCCGCTACGGGGTCTCCTGCGGTAGCGGAGTGTCCGTCAGGCGCCAGCGCCTGTCGCGCTGTCAGGGCCAAGAACACGCCGCGCCCAGGGGTGAGGCGAAGGTGCGCTGCCGCCCGGGGCCGGCAACGCGGGCCACGATCCAGGCGGTGCTGATCTTCGTGATCGGACGTCAAGTCGAGCGCGGCAGGTTCCTTCACCGGTCAGGATAGAGTAGACGAGCGCCAAATCTGGCCAGCGCCGGGTCGGCCTTACAGCGAAAACGCGGTAGAATGCGCCCACTTGCTGGAGCGACATGCGTCTTTTTGAACGCGAGTCCCCACTACAGACCCTGATATCCGCGCTGCGAGATGCAGCGGGCGGAACCGGTCGGGTCGTGTTCGTCGTCGGCGAATCCGGGATCGGCAAGACCGCGCTTGTCGAGCACTTCGCCCAACAGCAACCTGCGACCGTGCGACAACTGTGGGGGGCGTGCGACCCGCTGAGCACGCCGCGCCCCCTTGGTCCCTTGCACGACATGGCTCCGGAGATCCGCGGCAAACTCCCGGCGCTCCTGAACGCCGAGACCCAGCGACAGGCCCTGTTCTCCACCTTCCTCGTCGAACTTCAAAGCCATCTCACCCTGGCGATCTTCGAAGACATCCACTGGGCTGATGATGCCACGCTCGACCTGCTCAAATACCTGAGCCGTCGGATCGCACGCACGTCGGCCCTGCTCGTCCTCACCTGCCGGGAGGACGAACTCGGGCCGTCTCACCCCGTTCGCGGCTTGCTCGCCGATCTCACCGCCGGGCGCTCGGCCGAACGCATCGGGTTGGAGCCGATCTCGGTGTCAGCAGTGCGAAGCCTGATCAGCGAGCGGACCGACCTTGACGCCGACGAACTGCATCAGCGCACCGGTGGCAACCCGTTCTTCATCACGGAGGCGGTCGCCAGCGGCGCGATCCTCCCGACGACGGTGCGGGATGCCGTCCTGGCGCGTGTCTCGCGCCTTACGCCCGCAGCCCGGCGCGTGGCCGAGGTCGCCGCAGTCCTCGGCGCACGGTGCGAAGGATGGGCACTGGTCGCCATGACCGGGCCGGAGGCCGCCGCCGCCTCGGAGTGTGAGAGCGCGGGGATACTGGTCGCGGGCGACACGACCTGGTCCTTTCGCCATGAACTGGCCCGACAGGCGATTCTCGACGCCATCTCACCGACGCGCCAACTGACCCTGCACGCCGACGCCCTGGCCGCCCTTCGGGAACAACCCGGCACGCGGGCCGATCTCGCGCGCCTCGCGCACCACGCAGTCGGCGCGGCGAGCCGCGCCGACGTACTGACCTACGCGCCCGCCGCAGCCCGTCAGGCGGCGGCCGTCGGCTCGCATCGTGCGGCGGCCGAGCTCTATCGGCGCGCCATCGACGTGGCGGACGATTTGCCGGCAGCCGAGCGCGCGGCGCTCTGGGAGGCCTATGCGCGCGAGCGAGGCCGCCTGGAGCCGCGCACGGAAGCCATCACCGCGCATCAACGGGCCGCGGCGCTGTGGCGCGAGGCGGGCGATCTGCAGCGGCTCGGCGACAACCTCGCCTACGTGGCTATGGGCATCAACGAAATTGGGACCAAGGCCGACTGCGATCAAGCCATCGACGCTGCCCTGGCGGTTTTGGAGGCGCTGCCCCCCGGTCCGATGTTGATGATCACGTACCGGACCAGGGCCCTGCTCTACATGGCCGCTGCCGACGATGAGCGCGCGATCGCCTGGGCGGTGCGAGCTCTGTCGATCGCCGAAAAGCTTGAAGACGCCAGCGTCATCGGGTCGGCGCTGGAAGGTCTGGGATTGTGTTGGCTCGGCCGAGACTTCGGCCGTGGCTGCGACTATCTCGAGCGAAGCCTGACATTGCAACGCGAAGCGCAGGCCGGCTTCCGATACGCTTCGGTGTGCGCCAATCTCGGCTCGGTCTACAGCGAGCAGTTCAAGTTCGCGGATGCGGAGCGGGTCTTGAGCGCAGGGATCGCGTTTGCCGCGGACCACGATCTCGACCGGCTCCAGGCCTTCATGGAAGCCTGGCAGGCGCACATGTGGATGCACCAGGGAAGATGGGTCGAGGCAACCGAGTTAGCGAACCGCAGCCTCAAACGGGCGACCAGCGGGAAGCTGCCTGCGCTGGTTACGCTCGGGCGGATCCGCGCCCGGCGTGGCGAGCCCAATGCGAGCGACACCTTGCAGGAGGCTTTGACGATCGGTCTCCGGCGGGGTAACCTGCAGCGCTTGAGCCAGCAACGCGCAGCCTGCGCCGAGGCCGCCTGGCTCTCCGGAGCTATCGACGGGGCCCGCGAGCACGCTCGGGCGCTGTATGACATCGCGGTCGCCAAGAAGTTTAACTGGGCCGTCGGCGAACTGGCCTACTGGCGCTGGCGCGCCGGCGACGACGTGCTCCCGCTGCCAGACTGGACGGCGCAACCCTTCGCACTGCAGGTCACCGGCGATTGGCGTGGCGCCGCCGAAGCCTGGGGACGCCTTGGCTGTCCGTATGAACAAGCGCGAGCCCTGGCCGATGGCGATGTCGCCGAACAGACCGCAGCCCTGGCGATCTTCGATCGCCTCGGTGCCGTGCCGGATGCGGACCGATTGCGAGACGTGATGCGGGCTGCGGGAGTCCAACGGATTTCGCGCGGGCCGCGCCCGGCCGCTCGCGCCAACGCCTTCGGGCTTACAGCGCGGCAGGCGACTGTCCTGGCGCTCATCGGCGAAGGCCTGACCAACCCCGACATCGCCGCTCGCCTCCACCTCGCCCCAAAAACCATCGAGAACACGGTGACGGCACTGTTGCGCAAGTTGGGTGTCCGCACCCGTCATGAAGCGGTCGAGAAAGTCCGTCGCTTCCCCCGCACCTGACCCACCCTCTCGAAAATAGGGAACCCTCAGCCCGGATTTAGGGGTGTCGACCCGGTGTGTCGACGCCGGGTCTGCCCTATCCTCATCACAGCCAGGCAACGAGCGATCTCGCGCCGACCTCGCCAGAGGGAACGTATGGAAGCCATCCGTTTCTGCGCGGCGCAAGATTGCGCCTCGCAATCTTGCGCCGCGCAGCCCATAGATCGGAGCAAGGCGTGAAGAGGAGCCCGACCATGCCAGTGACCGCTTCATCGCTTGCCGACGCCCGCCCCGGGCAATGGTTGCTCATGGGTCTGGCCGTCGTCGCCGTGGCGGTGGCCGACGTCTTGCTCAAGAAGGCCACGGCCCAAAACGATCTGGGCAGCGCGCTGCGAAGCCCGTGGTTTGGCGGCGCAGTGGGGCTCTATCTGCTTCAGATCGGTTACTTCACGTACGCGTTCGTCTCGGGTTGGAAGCTGAGCGTCCTGGGCGCGCTTCAGACCGCGCTGTATGCCGTCATCGTTTTGGTGTCGGGGACCGTGTTCTATCGCGAAACGCTGACGCCGGCGCAGGTCTTTGGTGTGCTGCTCGCGGTGTGCGGGGTCGTGCTGATCAGCTGGCGCTGAGCACGCCCGCTCTCGAACGCGGGGAGAGGATCGATGATCCGAGCGAATGGGTGGGGGATCGCCATGACGGTCACCGGCGGCTTGTTAGGCGGGGTGAGCAGCTACTTCCTGAGACTCACCGATCCGCAAGCGCTGATGACGCTCGGCGCGGCCTGGATCCTCTTCGATGGCAGCCTCCGCCTCAGTCGCCGGGGCCAGACGCATTGGTGGCTCAGTCGGCAGGCGGGTGGCTGGCTCTGGTATGTGCCGGTCTGGGTGTTCGGCCTCGTGATCATGCTGATCAGTGCGATCGTGGCCTTCACGGCCTGATCTACCGCGCTACCTCGGAGGCGTTGCATGACCCTTTCGACAGAACGGACCGTGGTGCGCTCGGTCCTGGCGCTCACTGTGCTCGCGGGCCTGGCCGCGATGGCCGTCCCCGCTCGGGCCACCACCATCACGGTCACGTCGAATCTGGACTCAGCCACCGGCGACGGCCTCTGCTCTTTGCGCGAAGCCGTCATCGCTGCCAACACCGACACGGCGGTGGACGCGTGCCCCGCGGGCAGCGGTTCCGACACGATCACGCTTCCGCCGGGCGTGTACCCGCTCACGATCGCGGGCCGCGGCGAACAACTGGCGGCGACCGGCGATCTGGACATCGACACAGGCCTGACACTCGTCGGCGCCGGCTCGGAGACCACCTTGATCGACGGCAGCGGGCTGGATCGCGTGCTCGAGCTGCACGCCGGGGCCGTGGTGCAGGTCAACGGCGTCGCGATCACGAACGGTGACGCCGACGTCGAGGACGGAGGCGGCATTTACGTGAACGGCGGCCAGCTGAACCTGACCCACAGTGTTATTCGTGACAACAACGGCCGGTATGGCGGCGGGCTGCGGGTCGAAAACGACGGGTCCGCCACAGTGATCGATAGCCGTCTCACGAACAACACCGGGCTGACCGGCGGTGGAATGTACGTCGGGTCTTACACCGGATCCACCACGGTGGTCGTGATCAACAGCCTGATCGATGCCAACGCCGCCAGCGGCAGCCTTACCGGATCGCACGGTGGCGGGGCGCGCAGCGCGAGCAACGGCGACATCACGTTCGTCAACACAACGATCAGCGGGAACAGCGCAACGCTGAGCGGCGGCGGAATCTTTGCCGACCATGTCGTTCATCTCCACAACGCGACGGTGACCGCCAACACCGCCGATTCGGATGGAGACGGCACCGGGAACGGCGGCGGCGTCACGATCAGCGCCGGCGTTCCGGTCGGCTTCGGCACGGCGCGCAACAGCCTGATCGCCGCGAATACCGACGCCAGCCCGACTGGGGCTCAGTACGCCAACTGCGCCGGCACGCTTACCGGCGAGGGCTATATCCTGCTCGGCAACATCACCGGCTGCACGCTCGCGGGCGTGACCACCGGGAACGTCCTTGGCGCGACTCCGTTTTTGGGTCCGTTGCAGGACAACGGCGGCCCGACACCAACCCACGCCCTGCTCGCGTTCAGCGGTGCCATCGACGCCGGCGATCCGGCCGGATGCCTCGATCAGGCGCTGCTGCCGCTTGCGCGAGATCAGCGCGGATACGTCCGACCCGTCGACGGCGGCACCACCCGCGGCGTGCGCTGCGACATCGGCGCTTTCGAGTACGGGTCGCACGCCGCGCCAACGCCGACGGCCACGACAACCTCGAGCCAGACCCCGACGCCCTCCCCGACCGCCACCGTCGCCGTGGGGACCACTGCGACACTGACGCAAGTCGTCACGACCAGCCCGACGCCCTCGCGGACCGCAACCGTCACGGCGACGTCGGCGGTGAGCGCCACGCCCACACGCTCGGCCACCGCCGGGCCCAGCCCAACGCCGACCCGCACACCGACCCGCACTGCGACCCGCACTGCGACCCTGACCGCCACTGCGCTCGGGGGCAGCGCGACGCCACCGCCGAGCAGTACGGCCGCTCCATCCAACCCGACAGCGGCGCCCACGCAGACTTCGACGAACATGCCGACCGGCGGCCCGTCGCCCATCCCGGCGGACTGTTCGGGATTCTGCCTGGCGCTCCCCGAACTCCACAGGCCCTGACCATGAACACACATCCTCGACTCAATCGCCTCGTGCACCCTCACCTGATCCGACTGGTGCTGACCATCGCCCTGGTCACCGGCACGCTGGTCACGGCAAGGCCGGCGACCGCGCAGGCCATCCAGGTCTCGACCACCAGCGACGACACACTGAACAACGGCAACTGCACGCTGCGCGAGGCCGTTATCGCCGCCAACACCGACACTGCGGTGGACGCCTGCGCCGCGGGCAGCGGCCCGGACACGATCCTCCTGGCCGCCGGCACCTACGTGATGAGCGTGGCCGGCACCGGAGAAGATCTGGCCGCGACGGGCGATCTCGACGTCACCGCCGACCTGACGATCGACGGCGCCGGCCTGATCGCCACGTTCGTTTCGGCGGCCAACCTGGATCGCGTTTTCGAAGTGCTCGATAGCAGCCACCTGACCCTGTCGCGCCTGACCGTCGAGGACGGCAACGGCACGGTGGGCGGCCCGGGGGGCGCGATCCGGGTCGAGGGCGACGGGACGCTGACATTGTCCACGGCGCGCGTCCGCGATACGGCGGCCAATACCAGCCCCGCCGTCTTTGCCCTGACCGGTGCGACCGTCCAGGTCTTCTCCGGGCGCATCGAGAACAATCCAACAGGGGGGCTTTATCTGCAGATCGGGTCGACGGGCATGGTGCGCGACAGCAGCATCACCGGAAACACCGCCAACCTGGGGGCAGGCATCGTCGTGAACGTCGGCAGCGCATTGACGATGGTGAACAGCACGCTGAGCGACAACCAGGCTCTGGTCTCCGGAGGCGGTCTCTCGGCCTCCGGGGAGGTTCGCCTCTACAACGTGACCATCGCCGGCAACCTCTCCAGTGTGTCGTCCGCCACGGGCCACGGCGGCGGGATCGAGGTGGGCGGCTCGGGCTACGTCTTCATGGCGAACAGCATTCTGGCCGACAACCTCGAACACGTCAGCAGCGGCGGAAACGATCCGGACGATTGCTACGGCGCGATCGACAGCGGCGGTTCCAACCTTATCGAAGACGTTACAGGCTGTACGGTCACGGGCATCACGATCACCAATCTCACCGGCGTCGACCCCGTCCTCGGCATCCTGGACAACTTTGGCGGGCCGACCCTGACGCATCGGCTCCTGGCGGGCAGCCCGGCCATCAATGCCGTCTGGTCCACGGGGTGCGTGGACGAAAACCTCACCGTGCTTCTGACGGATCAGCGGTCGTTCCTCCGCAACGGCATCTGCGACATCGGCGCGTTCGAACACAATTCGCCGGGGCAGGCGACCGCCACGAATACACCCACGGTGACGCCGACGCCGACCCCGACTCGCACTGCGACGCCGACCCCGACTCGCACTGCGACGCGCACTGCGACGCGCACTGCGACGCGCACCGCGACACCGACGGCTACCGCGAGCCCGACCGCGACGGCTCAAGTCGTGACGACGGCGACGCTCAACCTGACGGCTCCCCCGCCGGCCGGGAGTTCAACCCCGTCCGGCACGGCTGCACTGTCACCGACCCCGACGCGCACGACGGCGCCCTGTGTGCCCGGAGGTGACCGCATCTGTACTACGCCAACCCTGGCACCCACGGCCGTGCCCTGTACCGCCGGTTGCCTGTACTTGCCGATGATCCTCGACGAGTCGTTACCCTGAAACCGGCCCCGCCGCCCTGGGAGCCGATGACGCCGTGGCCGTCTCGTCAGCCACCGGCCAGAGCATGGTGCACGACATCGATCAGAGAACGGGATCGGCCCCGCGCAAGCGCCGCCTCGACCGCACCAGGGGGCAGGCCTTTCGAAACATCGGGCAGCAGCGCCCGGGCCGCTGCCACCGTCTCGCCATCGGCGGAGGGGTCAGACAACGGGAGCGCGATCAGGTCCACCGCAGCCCAGGCGTCGCCCGACTGAGCCGCCAGCAACGCCAGCCAGACCAGGGCATCGAGCGCCACGAAGTCGAAGTGCCCCTCCTGAGCCTCGATCAGGGCGGCGCGCAGCGAGCGCCGGGCCTCGTCGGTTTCGCCCAGACGGGCCGCCGCAGACCCCAGGTTATTGAGAGCCAGCGCGATCCCAAGTCGATGGCCGCTTTCGCGGTGGACGGCCAGGGCCTGGCGGTAGTAAGCGCGCTCTTCATCGAGGCGGCCGGCCCGGCGCGCTGCAGCTCCGAGATTGGTCAATACCGCGCCCATGCGGCGGGCATCGTTGAACTCGCGCGAGATCGCCAGAGCTTCGCTCAGCAACTGTACGGTCTGCGTGTCATCGCCCTGGTCAACCAGGGCCGTCGCCAGATTGATCAGGCTGGAGGCGATGCCCACCCGATCACCCAGCTCACGGCGCAAGGCAAGACACTCGCGATGCAGTCGGATCGCCTCGGCATAGTCGCCCATGTCGCTGACGACGACGCCGAGGTTGTTGAGCCCGCTGGCCACTTCGTCGTGCAAGTCGTGCGCGCGCGCCACCTCGAGCTGGGAGACGCAATAGGCACGGGCTCGTTCGAATTGGCCCGTGGCGCGCGCCGCCGTGCCGAGGCCGTTCAAACAGCGCGTCAGCTGCCGCGGTTCCGTCACGCGCTCGAAATACTGCCGGCCCGCCTCGAACAGCGGCACAGCGGCCTCGGCCTGCCCGAGTTCCAGCATGAATCGGGCACGCGCCACGCTCAACCGAACGGCCAGTCGACCACGCTCATCGGTCGCCTGCGGATCGGGCGCCAGCGCTTCCGCCGGTAGCGAAAACCAATCCACGCCTTCGCGGTAGTGGCCGCGGATGTTCATGAAACGAAAGACGCCCTCGAGCAGCCGGCCGAGACCCGACCATTGACGTTGGGCGCCTGCCCAGGACCACGCCGCGCGAAGGTTGTCGAAGTCATCGGCCACGGCAGACATCCAGGCGCCCTCGTCGCCCGGCGCCGCGCTCCGGTCGGTGAGCGACTGTAGCCAGCCCGCGAAGTATCCGCAATGCCGTCCCTGCAGATCAGCGCGCAGGTCGGTCTGCGCGGCCAGGGATTCGAGCGCGAATCGCCGCAAGACTTCGTGCAGATCGTAACGACCGCCGCTCTGCCGCACCAAAGACTTGTCGACCAGGGCCGCCAGAGGCTGCGGCGCGGTCTGGGCGATCTGACACGCAGCTTCCGCCGAGAACTCGCGCGGAAACACAGCCAGAGCCCGAAAGACGCGTTGCTCCTCCGCAGACAGCGCAGCCACCGAGGACTCCACCACGGCCCGTAGACTGCGCTGACGCTCCGGGACGTCACGCTGGCGGGTGGCCAGATCTTCGGATCCGCGCCGGATCTCGGCTGCGGTTGCCACACAGGTCTGGCCGCGCGCGCGTGCTGCGGCCAGTTCAATGCCCAACGGGAGCCCGCCGACCAGGCGACAGATCTCCAAAATCGCCGATGCCTCGTCGCCTGTCGGAAGCGTCAGCGGCTGGTGGCGTTCGGCGACCTGAAGGAACAACTGCCCGGCCGCAAAGCTCGCCGGATCCACCTCGGCGTCGGTCGATACGGCCAATCCATCCAACGCAAACACCCATTCACTTTTCAGATCCAGCCGTTCGCGCGAGGTCACCAGGATCTTCACGTCGGGCGCGGCCTGCAGGATGTCGGAGAGGAGACCGGCCGACTCGACGAGGTGTTCGAAGTTGTCCAGGACAAGCAGGAGCTCTCGAGCGCGTAGGGCGTTCGACAGCTGCTTCAGGATGTTGCCGGCTCGCAGCGTCAGACCGATGGCGTCGGCCAGGTGTTCGAGCAGATCCGCGGGGCCGGCCACACTCAGCGGCGCGAACCAGACGCCGTTGATAAACGTTTCCGCCAGAGCCTCGGCCACCTGAAGTGCCAGGCGCGTTTTCCCGACGCCTCCCGGACCGGTGAGCGTCACTAACCGACAGGCCGGGTCGGTCAGGCGACGTCGGAGCCGTTCCACTTCCGATTCGCGACCCACGAAGCCGGTCAGACTGCCGGGCAGATTGTGTCGCGGACCACGTTGGGCCGACTTGAGCCGCTCGTAGAGAGTCGTGGTTTCAGCCGAGGGCTCGACGCCCAGCTCCTGCTCCAACACCTGGCGGCAGAGCTCGTACTGGGCGATGGCCGCCGAACGTTGACCCGTGCGGGCCTTGAGGCGCATCAGCTGCCGGTGGGCTTCCTCGCGCCACGGATCGAGTGCGAGCAGGCGTGCCGCCGACTCGACCGCGCGCGCGTACTCCCCTTGCGCCGTCAGGAGCTCCGTCAGGGCGTGAAGCGAGTGCATCGCCAGCTCACGGTATCGGGCGCGTTGGGCAAGCAGCCACTCTTCGTACTCCGGCGCATCGCGGACGACGAACCCGGCCAGGAAATCGCCGACATACCATTCGGTGGCCGCCTGCCAGCGCTCGACCCGGGTCTCTGCCGCCTGCTTCTCCCCGCCCTGAAGACACGCGATAAACGCCTCGACATCAACCACACAGGTCTCGACGGGGCGAAAGGCCACGGTCTCGCGATCGATCAGCAGGTAAGGTCCGACGAGTTTGCGCAGATTGGTGAGGGTCTGGCGCAGGTTGTTGCGCGCGTCGACGTCGGGCAGGCCGCCCCACAGGAGGGCAGCCAGGGTCTCGCGTGAATGCGGGCGCCGCTCGACGGCCAGAAACGCCAACAGCGCCGCCACTTTGTGTGACGTGAACCCGCTGAGGGGGGAACCGTTGAGGGTGAGCTGCAAACCGCCAAAAAGCCGGATCTCCAGACCTGAGTCCATAGCGCAGCTGTGCGTGATCCCGCAAGGCCGTCCAAACGAATGAGCGGCAGGATAGCACAGCCGTGACCGGCAGGCCAGAGGCGTCGTGGCCCCAATTCAACGGGCCAGGTTGTTACGTGTAGCTTCGCCCCCCACGTCACAACGGCGGGCCAACGGAGAAGTCCGGTTGGCTGCGGGCGTGTTGCTCGATCACACGCATCAGCGCCAGAACGCGATCCTCACGCCACGGCGGCGCCGCGATCTGCACTCCGATGGGCAGGCCCGAGCTGCCGCCTTCCACGAACCGGGCCAGTCGTTCGGTCTGCTCCCGACTGTCCGGTCGATCGCTCTCCTCGCCCGGACGAACGCGGGTCACCGGCACAACCCCCGCCGGCCAACCCAGAACATTGAACAGCAGGCAGGCGCCCCAGAAATCGGCCAACCCGCTTGTGTCGCCGTGGCGAACGGCCGGCAGGGGCGAGGCCGGAAGCAAGATCGCATCGAAACCATCGGCATCCAGGGCGTCACGCATCCGCTGTTCGTAGGTCAGTCGATCACCGGCCAGATCGAGATAGCCGGCCGCGCTTTGTTTGGACGCGGCCCTTATCATGCGGCTCAGTCGATCGGCTCCGCGGCTCTTGAGCAGAAGTCCCAGAACCGGGAGCAGCGCGTTCGGCATGCGCGCCATCTGGTGATTGGGTTTGATCAAGTCAATCGGCGCCTCGTCGGCAAGGGCCTGGACGAGCGAGGCGAAACCGGAGGCGGCCATCAGTCTGAAGAACAGCAGAACGCCTTCGGTGGTGTCCGGCGCCCCGGTCCATTCGGCCACCGAGGCCCCTGCCGTGCGCAGAGCAGCGGCTGATTCGTGCAGGCCGCGACGGATGGCCGGTGACGGAACCCAGTCGCTCACCTGTGGGAGCAATGCGATACGGAGGTGACGAACGTTTACGCCGGCCGGATCCGCAAAAGGCACCGGCACATGGTGCATCGAAGGGTGCGCCACGACGTGGTCGACCATGACGCGCAGTGCCAGCGTCAGATCGTCGACCTGCCGGGCGAGCGGGCCGGGTTGCGCCACGATCACCTCGGCGCCTTCACCGGTTCGGACCGGGAACCGATCGCCGGGCGGTAGGCGCCGGGCCGTCGGCCGAATCGTGCAGATCCCGCAATAGGCCGCCGGGATGCGCAGGCTGCCGCCGAAATCACCGCCCAGCCCCAAAGGCGAGCCACCGGCCGCAATCAAGGCCGCCTCGCCGCCGCTGCTCCCTCCGGCCGTCCGTGTCAGATCCCACGGGTTGTTGGTTCGCCCCCAGATGCGATTGTCCGTCTCAATCGTCGCCAGGGTCTGGGGCACGTTGGTTTTGCCCATCACGATCGCCCCGGCTTGCCGAAGGGCTGCCACCATCGAGCCATCGCGCGTCGCAACCCTGTCGCGCAGCCGGGCAACGCCGAGGGTTGTGGGCAGGCCGACCACATTGAATTGGTCCTTGACCGTGATGGGCACGCCGTGGAGCGGGCCCAGCGGATCACCGCGACGTCGGGCGGCATCCGCCGCGTCGGCCTCGCGCCGGGCTTCCTCAAAGCGCGGGAGCACCAGGGCGTTGATCTGCGGATTCACGGTTTCGATCCGGTGGACATGCTCCTCGAGGATGTCGCGGGCCGATCGCGCCCCGGAACGGATGGAATCGGCAATGGTTGTGGCGGAATGGAAGGTTGAGCCGGGCATGACGTGTTCTCCGATTTGTAGACGGGTCGCGCTCACGCCCCGTCGTCAGCGGGCGGCGGCGGCGGTGTCTGGCAGTGCCTGCAGGAAAAGCCAGACCGCCTTGAGTTCATCGTCTGTCAGGCGTCCGAGGTTGCGCCAGGGCATCGCCTCGTTCAGAACTCGACCGGTCGGCGTCGTCCCGGTGCGAAGGGCGGTGACGAACTCGCTTTCAGTCCACGTACCGAGCTCGCCGCCCGGCGTCAAATTGGGGGCGAACGGGGCCCCGGGCTCCGCCGGCTGATGGCCCGTGAATGTCGCGCCATGGCAGGATGCGCAACCATGGGCTTGCGCCAGGTACTCGCCATACGCCACGGTGACGCCCACGGGCGGCGCGGCCGGTCTCACCTCATGGGCGATCGTCTCGGCGTAAAGCAGGTTTTCGAAGGCGCCGACGGCGTACAGCAGCCTGGCCAGCGGCGTGAAGAAGCGTGGTCGCGTTTCGCGGTCGACGGCGGGCACTGTTCGCAGATAGGCGATGAGACTACCCAGATCTGAATCATTGAGGTAGTAGAACTCGTTTGACGGCATGATGAAGACCGAGGTCCCGTCGAGGCGCACGCCGTGTCGCAGGGCCCGGACCCAGTCCGAGGCCTGATAACGGGAGCCAATGCCGCCCCGACCGGTGGTCAGATTGGGTGCATCCACGACGCCGAGCGCGTCGTCCTCAAAGAGCGGTCCACCGCCCAGATCCGCGCCATGGCACCCCTGACAGTGGATTTCGGCCCAATGCCGCCCGACTTCGAGGCTAGCGGCGTCATCGGGTATCGCTACAGGTTCGGCCTGAAAGGTGTAGACGCGATTGAAACGCAGGTCGGTGCTGACCATCAACCCGGCGACAACAACCAGCAGCCCCACCGCCAGGGCACCCAACGCGATCCCGATCCACTTGATTGTTTTGCGCATGCCAGATTCCTCTCGAATAGGTCGGACGATCTCTGTCGACAGTCAGCGGCCAACCGATCTTGTTTCCGCGGCGACCGGATCAACTCGGCAGTCTGTGCCGCGGCAGCCTACGGATCGACCGGCGCCGTGATCAGCGCTCGGATGTGCTCGATCAGGTCTTCCAGCGACCCGAACCCAAGTCGATCCGTGGCCTGGAGACCTTCCAGGCTGAATCGCCACGTCGGATGGATCGCATCCGGCTCCTGCCACAGGCACAAGACCACCACGTGATAACGCAACCCGTGTGATGTAAAGCGGATGAATGGGTGCCTCGGCAGGGTCATGTCGACTCCAGTGGTCACCAGCCTATCCAAGGACCATTTGGAGATCGTTTGCCGACCAGGATCAGGAGCTCCGATATCGAACGGATCCGGAATGGCTAGGGCCTGACCGTCGGACTTGTATCTCGACAACCGCTTGGGCTACTCCTCACGCACAAACGAGAAGGCCGTGATCTGTGCGATCACGGCCCTACGGTAGCGGGGACAGACTTCGAGACTGCGACCTTTGGTGATGAGAGGCCATCTCCAACCCGGCCCTCTTCCATCCCGCCACCGGGTTTGTGGTGACCCGATGGAGGACGGCCCAAAGGCACCTACTACGGGGACTCGTTGCAGGTGTGCAAGCACGCGTTGATCCTGTTGGCGAACCCGAGCGCACGTTGTCAGGAGCCCCGGGACAGGCCGGACCGGTACACGGATGTTCACGGATCGCACGGAAACATCTCGAATGGCTCCGTGCCATCCGTGAACATCCGTG